>ODAI013449140.1_pt1 | contig 28824 bp, 19 predicted proteins | sample 1539321 | NCBI WGS metagenome assembly ODAI01 (sample SAMN02144231, study PRJEB22623) | gut metagenome | biome: sheep rumen | host: Ovis aries | place: New Zealand
AATTTGTTCGCTGGTAGTTTTTTCTGATGATTTATCTAAAGATTTCAGATTCTCTGTATATTCTCTATCAAAATAAAGCTCAGCATAGAAACTATCTCTTTGCAGAACTTTTTTTATATATTCAGCCAATTTAGGTTTTGCGGTATCTATTTCAGATTGAGATATTTCTCCGTTATAGTCGGTATCAATATCTCTAAAAATTGATTCCGACATAAAATCTTCGCCAAAATCTTTAGTACCGGCTTTCATTAAACCGGAATAATGTATTAGCATATTATTAACAATATTTAAATTAAAATTACTCACTTATAAAGCCTCTATATATACAAAAAGTTTTTTATTTTTACAATTTCAGCAATTAGAAAAATGTTAATATTACTTAACATAAATGTTAAAATTTCTCAAACTCTCTGTTACTTTTTCTCAAACAGATTGTTATATAAAGTATTAATAAAAGTACGAGACTAAAGATTATTATTTAAAAATACTACTTGTTTGAAACATAATATAATTATGAAAGGAATTATTTTTGATTTTAACGGGACTTTATATTGGGATTCACAGCTTCATTATGATGCTTGGAGGGAATTTTCCGCGTTGCTCAGAAAAACACCTTTTACGGATAAAGAGATGCGTGAACATATGTTTGGGCACACCAATGCTGATATTATAGAGTATTTAATCGGTAAAAAACCTACTGCAGAAATGGTTGAAAAATACGGCAAAGAAAAAGAAGCCGTTTACAGAAAAAGATGTTTGTATAATCCTGAAACTTTTAAGCTGGCACCGGGGGCTGTAGAATTATTGGATTTTTTGAAACAAAATAATATTCCGAGAACAATTGCAACTATGTCAGAATGGGATAATGTTGAATTTTACATAAAAGAGTTTCATCTGGAAAAATGGTTTGATTTGGATAAAATTGTGTATTCAGACGGAACAATTCCTGGTAAACCTGCGCCGGATATATTTCAAATTGCTGCACAGAAAATAGGATTGTCTCCAAAAGACTGCGTAGTTGTAGAAGATGCTATAGCCGGAATAAATTCGGCAAAAAATGCAGGAATCGGAAAAATTATAGCAATTGCTTCTCTCGAACCGATTGAATTCTATAAAAAAATTGACGGTGTAGACAAAATTATCCGCAATTTTTACGAATTTGATAAATCAATTTTTTCGATTAAGATGCAGCTTCAGTAGATTTTGATTTTTTATGGAAAATTTTATTCCATAATTTACCAATACCCTTTCCGATTGCAACAATACCTTTACCGATACCTTTAAAAATTGTCGGCAATAATGGAGCAACCGCAGTACCTATACCAAAACCAATTACTGCTTCGGGAGAAAACGGCATACAACCAAATCCAAACCTGCCACAACCGAATCCGCCAAAGCCGAATCCGCCAAAGCCTAAACCAAAGCAGCTGTTCATTCCATACATATTACGACAACAATGGCGTCTGCTGGAATAAACGGTTATTCCGTTTACTGTTACTGTAGTGTCTCCCGGTATTCCTCCGAAGTACATTTTTTCTTCCTCTTTTTTATACTTTCTTGTATATATAAAGTATATCAATTTAAAAAAATTGCCTTTTTTTGCATTTTTTGTAAAGTTTTGTAACAAAATTAAGTAAAAAAAGCAATTTTTGTATAAAAAAGGTTTTTCTATAAGTAGAAGATGTGTGAATAATCGTTGGAGGTTTGTATGACAACTATTACATTTCGTGGCGGTGAATCTACCGGAGGTGTAGCTGACAGAAAAATAGAAACTGCCCGTCAAGAAACAACCGGAGGAGTCGGTGCCCGCAAGAATCAAGAATCAATATTTTCTGTAGATAATGAATTAAAACAAGATACTGTGTGCTTCAGAGCAAATACAGAAGAGAAGAAAAAAACTTCTCCGCTTGGAGCAGTTTTATGGACAACTGCAGGTATAGCGGCGACAGTTGGGCTTTTGGGATTAGCACATAAATATGATGTAGTCGGCAGAATTTCTAATGAAAAAGCACAAAAATTTTTCAGACACACTGATACCGTAACGGAACCCTGTCATAAGGCTTGTGCTTGGATTAAAAGAAATTCATATGATAAAATAGCAGCTTGGTTTAACAGTAAAAAGTAACCACGTAAAAAAGAATTCGTAGGCGGTTTTTGATGGAATCAAAAACCGCCTCATTTTTTTATACCAGACCTTCTTTTACTGCTTTTACGGCAGCTTGTACTCTGTCATTAACACACATCTTTTGTAAAATAGAACATACGTGTGCTTTTGCAGTATGAACACTTACAATTAATTCTTTTGCTATTTCGGTATTGCTTTTCCCGTCAACAAGATGTTTTAATACTTCATATTCTCGTTCCGTAAGAGGGACTCTGCCTTCTTCAAAAGATTTATCATGTAATATACCCATAGTATCTTGTTTTGGGAATGCGTCAAGAGTTTTTCTGGCAATTACGGGATCCAACCAGCATACACCATTTTTTACGTCTCTTATAACATCTGCAAGCTTTGCAGGGTCAATATCTTTTAAACAGTAAGCCATTGCACCCGCAGAAAGTGCTGATATAACTTCTTCTTCTCTGTCGTGAGAAGTTAATGCTATAACCTTAATATCAGGATCCATTTCTCGAATTTTTATAGTTGCTTCTATACCGTTCATGCCTGCTAATCCCAAGTCCATTAACACAACATCCGGATGGTGCTTTTGTATAAGGCAAAGTCCGTCACTTGCATTATCACTTTCTGATACAACATTAATGTCTTCATTAGAGTTTAGCGCACATCTTAAACCGACTCTTGTTAATTTAAAGTCTTCAATAATAATGACGCTTATTGTATCTTTTTTCGTTTGCATTGCTGTAACCATATTCAAATCCTCCTATAAATACCTACTCTTCTATTAAATAATAGCCACAGTTGACAGTATATTAGCTAGTATGGCAATCTTACAAAAAATTATTAAAATAAATATAAAAGTTCATGGCAGAACATCAATAATTTTAAGACATGCAAAGCAATAGTCATTCAGCAATTTTTTAGTTTGTATAGCAATAACTATTGCGTTAATTTATGCAACATTATTCTTTATAATATTATCCAATCTTTGTTCGGAATATGAATCTAAATGCAGCTTTTTAAGCTGTTCCTCATTTCTGATATTTAATATCGATGCTAAATCTAATTTATCGGAATTGCTGTCAATAGAATCAATGCTGCTGATTTTTTCTTCGTCTGATTTAGATTGAAGTTTTCTTATTGTCAAATCTTGAAGTGGTTTCAAAAGTTTGGAATAACCTTTTACCAATGTCTGTAACGTTAATTTATTATTTTTTAGTCCTTGGTCTGCAAGCGTTGCACCTAAATTATTTAATATTCCTATATTTGAAAAATCTATATTTGAAAAATCAATGTTTATATTATCTCTGTATGATTCATCATGTTTGACTATAGTAAATTCTTCTTTTTGCTTATTTTGCTGTGCAGATATCTCAGCTTGTATTCTTTCTTTGTTGTCTTGAGCTCGTATAACAGCTGCTTCAGTTTTTTGACTAACACCAACTGAAGATTCTTTTGGCAAAAACTCTTGCGGTTCTATAGCAGGCTTAAGTTCGGATTCTTTTACCTCCGGATTTGAATTTACAATAGTAAAGTTGCCGTTTGTAATTTTATCATAGTATTTTTTGATTGCTTCTTTTTCTTCGTCAGAGATATTTAATGATGATATAAACCGATTAGTTGCAATCTGTTGATCGATATACGCTATTAATGACGCTTCTCGTGTATCTTTGTTGTTCTTAGCAATGATATAGTCTTTTTGAGGTCTGGTTAAAGTTTTGTGCCCTCTGATACCTTCGTTTATTCCTGCATTAATGTTGTTATAACGTTCTCGTTCCTTATCAATTTTTTCTTCTTCTTCAGTTAAAGGAATGCCGTTTTTCTTTTTTTCATCAATTCTTTTTATAATTTCTTCATTTTTTACATAAAATTCATTTCTTTCTCTGTTGTATAATTCACTGATTTCCTTTGCATCCTCACCTGAAGTATTTCCTACAACAAGAACTACTGTTCCTTGTTTTAGATTAGACATTACTTCTTTATTTTGAGCTATGCTGTTATTAACTTCTTGAGTTTTTGCGGTATCGTCCTCTGTATTTAGTTTTGCATTAACCATTTGCACAGCTTCATCTTGATACTCTGCTTTTATTGAAGCAATCATAGGAGCAAGAATTTTTGTTTCTTTATTTGCGGAATTAATTAATAGTTTACCTAAAGTTTGTCTGAATAATTTATTTACCCAGGCATCTATTTGTGTGTTTATAGGAATATCTTTTTCAGGTTGTTTATTTTTGAATGCTTCTGATTTTGCACCCTTTTTATATTCATCTTGTCTTATTTTCTCAAAAACAGTATCAAAATACTTTTTGCAAGCTTCTTTTAGTTCCTCTTCAGTGTAATCTTCAATATTTGATTTTTTTGCTAAGCCAACTTCTTTTTGTAATCTTTGAATCACAGAGTCTCTATCTTTTTCATTACTATTTTTAAAATCATCAATATTATCCCAGTCATAATTTAAAGCGATAGCATAATCTACAATTTTTTGTTTTGATTTCTTTTCTCCGCTGTCTTTAATATATTGTATTGAATCTTTTAGATTTTTAAGAGAAAGACATTTTACGTCATCAAATTCTAACCCATGTTTTTTGCATATTTTAACTATTTCCCAGGAATCTTTATTAAATTTATTGTCAATAATACATTTATTAATATACGATAATACTTCACTTACAAAAGCATCATTTCCGCAAACAAATTGTGAACAATCATAACCAAAACATTCTTTTATCTCATCTAATGTAATGCCAAAGGCTTTCATATACGCTTTTAATTGCTGTTTAACTCCGACAGCTTCTGTTTTAGGTACTTGATAAGTGTTATCTGAACCGCCTAAAATAGCTTGATTTGTATTATTATTTGTTGTTGAATCTTTTTTTGTTTCAACGCCGAAACTGCCGGCATTATTACAATTATTTGAAATACTATATACCATAATTACATACCATACTAATTTATTATATAAATATCCTAAATCGTGTTCGTGTTTACATGATTATTAAGTATAAAATTTACACTTAATTTCACAAAGTAAAATTTTTGTTACAAAAGTTTACAATAATTTTGTCTTAATTTTTTATTTTATTTAAATATAGCGGTTTTACGAGTGTAAATACTTGACAAAACAAATCTATTAATTTATTATGTATCTATAAATAGAAACATTAACCAAAGGGTTTATCATGTGTAGAAATTCTCTAAAAATGAATAAATATTGGTGGTGCAGCTTAGGTTAGTTGCCGCTTTGCTTATTTGTTCATTAAAGCATAACGGATGTAGCGGCTCAAAAACAGTTGTTACTTATTTTTTTTGGAGAATTCTTAAATGTCAGACAATATAAAAATCTTAATCAACACGCTCCCCAAACGATTACAACCTGTTGCGCGCTTTTTAAGACATCAGGAAAGTGCATCAGGATTATCTACAACAAGATACATACAAGATGTTTCCACCTGCCTTATTCCAAAGGCGATTTTTTCCAGAAGTATAGAAGATTTAACAGAAAACACCTTTTTAGAAACATCTGAAGAAGCTTTAATATACCTATCACCTGCCTTAGTAGGAGAATATGCCGCAAGAAAAGTATTTTCAAAAGGACTTAACAATAAGCTGAAAGAAGAAGTGGCGGAAACCGGCGAAACTCTTCTTAAAAAGGCGCAAAACAGTAAGATAGCAAAAGAAAACAATAAAAAAGTTATGCCCGTTAAAGCGGCTATTGCGCTTGCTGCAACCGCAATCCCTTTAACAGAGTTTTCACTTAATTATATTAAGAATTTGCTTACGCTAAAATTATTTAATAAAAGTGATTTTAGAAATATTGCTTCGCTTGAAAACAATCAAGAAGATAAAGCTCATCAGGAAAAAGTGGCATCAAGTGCTAAAAAACATATCAAGGGTGCGGCATTAACATATGCAGGAATTCTCAGTTTAGCGGGGTTACTTGCTCTAAAAGGCAAAAACTCCAAAATTTTGCAAAAGATCTCCGAGTTTATTGTTGCTCCGGGGAACAAATTATTTTCAAAAAATGAAAAAGCTAAGGATTTTGTAAATAAATATTTTTGTATAGATTTTAATAAAAGCAAAACTGGAAAACTCGTAATGAGCAAAGGACAGCTAACGACTTGTGTTTTAGTCGGCGGATGCGGATATTTCGGTGCTTCTGCCGATAGGGGAAAAGAAAACCTGAAAGAAACCGCTACACGTTTTCCTTTAGTTGGTTTATATGTGATTACCGGTAGCGAACTCGTTCAGAACGGGTTTAAAAATTACCTGTTCAGAAAAGGAAAATGCAAGGATGTAATAAATAACAAAAAAGAAGTAACACCGTTTGAAAAATTAGATGAATTAGCAAAAAAACTTGCAAAAGAAAAAGGTACAACTGTAGAACAGGAATTTAAATCAATTATAAAGCAAAAAGGTCTTATATTTGGGCTTCCTTATTTGTTCTCACTGCTTGTGATGGGTTTCTTTGTAGCAGGTATGACCGTTAGAGCAACAAAAAAGAGATATGAAAACGAGCAAAAGAAACTTAATCAGGCAGCTTAACATAGATTTTAATTTATTCGTTAAAAATAATTTCTTCAATACGGGAAACGGCATTTTCAACAGTGTCATTAATAACTTTATAATCAAATTTCTTTGAATTTTCTATTTCTAACTTTATAGACGCAAGCCTTTTTTGTATAGCCTCCTCCGATTCCGTATGTCTTCCTCTGAGTCTAGCCTCCAGCTCTTCAAGAGAAGGCGGTGCTATAAAAATTAAACTTGCTTCAGGCATAAGCTTTTTTACGTTCAAAGCACCTTTTGTATCAATCTCTAAAATCAAATTGTTACCTTGTTTCAGGCAAGATTCAACAAACTCTCTTTTTGTTCCGTAAAAATTACCCGAAAATTCTGCCCATTCAAGAAATTCATTATTGTCAATACAAGTTTTAAATTCTTCTTTGGTCAGGAAAAAGTAATTAATACCATGTGCTTCACCATCTCTTTTATTTCTTGTAGTACAAGATATTGAAAGCTTGAAGTCAGGATGTTTACTTAAAAAATTATTTATAACAGTTCCTTTTCCTACTCCTGAAGAGCCGGAAATTACATATAATTTACTCATCGCTTTCAGTATTCTCCTGTTCTGTATTATCAGCTACTAATCCTTTGTGAACTATTGTTTCATACTCAAAGCCGCTGCTTGGAGTTGTTAATATTAATTCCTCGATATTATCAATGTCCTCATCATTTGTTTTATCAAGAGTCACAACTTGTGACGGTTGTTTTTTTAAACTTGCAACATATTGTAAAAACAATTTAGGAACATCCGATTCCTTCAAACAAACTTCTATATAACACATTTTATTCATTATTTGTGTTACTTTAAGCGCTTTGTCCAGATCTTCTTCCGTACGTACTTTAGAAGCCCAAATGTCACCTTCAAATGCTCTGGCAAATTTAGTGTAATTCATCTGAACAATATTGTTAAATTTATTTTGCGGACTGTTTGCCAGTAATCGTTCTGTAGTATACCCGTTATTATTTATAACAATTATAATTGGCTTTAATCCGTATCTTAGCATTGAACCTATTTCCAATGCTGTAAACTGGTGAGCGCCATCTCCTGTTATGAGTATTACTTTTGAATTAGGTTTTGCAATACTTGCACCAAATGCAGCCGGCGTTGCCCATCCTATAGAACCCCATAGCAGCTGAGATTCTACATTAACATTTTGTTTTAATTTAAATTGGGTAATTCCAAACGGAATTGTTCCTGTTTCTGCAAAGACAATATCATTGTCTTTTATAAAATCTTGTATTCTTGAATAAACATAATCTGTGGTCAGGTCTTCTTTTGTTGCATCTTTATGTTTTAAACCGATATTTGTTTTTTGTATATTCACGTTTCTATGTTCAATAAGGTTTGTTACTGCTTCCAATAAATCAGACATCTTAACATTATCATATCGTTTTCCTTCGATATACGTATAATTACCATAAATAGCTATATGGTCATTAATATTAAACGGAAGACTGAATCCAAAAGAGTTTAAATCACTGTATATTGCCCCGACAGTAATACAGCAATCAGTTTCTTCAATGTATTTTTGAGCAATAGGGTTCTTAAATTGCGAAAAATAGCCGCCTATATAGCAGGGATAGTCCATATCGGTCAAATCCATTCCCATAAGAAAATTTGAAACAGGAATTCCTGTTTTTTCTATAAATTCTCTGTATTCAATTTTTGAATCAAATCTTTTTACCAGAGAATCTCCTATTATGACAGGTTGTTTTGAAGCTGTTATTTTCTCTGCTATTTTTTTTGCGGTTTCATCAAGAGAATCCTTATTGCTTATATATTCGTATGAAACCTTTCTGTCAGAAATATCCATTATGGCTATATCCTCAGGAATTGCTATGTATACCGTTTTTTTTTCTTTGATAAATGTTTTCAGAACTCTATCTATTTCAATTTTAGCATTGTCTTTCCTAAGTATTGCAGATGCTGCCGTAATATTTCGATATGAGTCCATAAAAATCGAGTAGTCAGCATTTTGGATGCTATGATGTATTAGCTGCTTATCATCAATTTTTTTTGTGGAAGGCATTCCTACAAGATGGATTACAGGGATATTTTCAGAGAAACTTCCGGCTATTGCATTTACTGCACTTAACTCTCCTACTCCGTATGTTGTAACAAGCGCGCCATATCCTTTAATTCTTGCATATCCGTCAGCGGCATATGCTGCATTTAATTCATTTGTGCACCCTACCCATTTTATATTTGAACGATTCTGTATTGCATATAGAATGTTAAAATTATAATCACCGGGAACGCCAAAAAAATCACTAATACTCAGTTCTTCCAGTTTATTTAATATATATTCCGTAACATTCATAGATTTAATGACCTCTTATAATATATTTAGTTAATAATACCATGTTAAAAAATAAATTGCATAGATTCATCAGCAGGAATTATTAATTAATCATATAGAATTAGTACAAAAGGATTAAATATTAACAAATCTTTACAATTCTAAAATAGCCGATTTTACAATGTTATAACATTCGATGTCATTATTTTGGATTAGTTTTAAATTTATAAAGTTGATTAAGTTATATATTATTGGTAAAATTATAATTGGGCATTATAGCCCTATAGTAGTACACAGTTAAAATAAGAAGGTTAAAATTATGACATTACCAAATGTAGCTTATTTCTCAATGGAAATTGCAATGGATCAATCCTTAAGTACATATTCAGGAGGCCTTGGCTTTTTGGCAGGTTCTCATATGCTTTCGGCAGGATATTTACAAATGCCGATGGTAGGTGTAACAATGCTGTGGTCATACGGATATTATGACCAGAGAATTGATCACTCCGGAAATGTAGAAGTAGCTTATATAAGAAAATATTATGATTACTTAGAAGATACAGGAATTATTGTTGATGTAGACACTTTTGGAGAAAAAGTAAAAGTAAAAGCGTTCAAAGTAAATCCGGAATTGTTCGGTACTTGTCCTGTTTACTTATTAACAACAGATATTGACGGAAATAGCGATTGGGCAAAGAGCATTTCTCACAGATTATATGACGGAAATGAAAGAATAAGAATCGCTCAGGAAACAGTATTAGGTATTGCAGGTATAAGAGTATTACAGGCTGCAGGATATAAATTTGACGTTGTTCATATGAACGAAGGTCATGCTCTTCCTGCTGCATTCGAACTTTTAAGACAATATAACGGGAACTTGGATGAAGTAAGAAAGAAAACAGTATTTACAACTCATACCCCTGTTGCTGCAGGTAACGAAGTTCACTGGGTTGATACACTTTTAGAAGGCGGCTTCTTTGCAGGAGCAAGCAGAGAAAAAGCTATTCAACTCGGCGGTGAGAACTTCTCACTTACAGTTGCGGCTCTTAGAATGTCAAGAATCGCAAACGCAGTATCACAGCTTCATGGTCTGGTTGCCAATAAAATGTGGGAATGGGTTGAAGACAGATGCCCGATCAGAGCAATTACAAACGCTGTTAATCTGCATTATTGGCAAGATAAGAGAGTTGCAGAAGCTCAAAATGATGCTCAAAAATTGCTTGACGTAAAACGCGAGATGAAGGCTGAGTTGTTCAAGTATATCGCAAATGTAGCAGGTAAAAGATTTAATCCTGATGTATTAACAATTACTTGGGCAAGAAGATTTGCAGATTACAAACGTGCTTGGTTAATCTTGATGGACAAAGAGAGAATTGAAAAATTACTGAATGAAGATAAAGTTCAAATTATTTTTGCCGGTAAGTTCCATCCGGATGACGTTATGGGTAAAGAAATGTTCAATAAATTATTGAATCGTTCTCACTCATTAAAGAATGTTGTAGTTTTACCGGGGTATGAACTTCAATTATCTGGAATGTTAAAAAGAGGTTCAGATATTTGGTTAAACACTCCTTTAAGACCGTTTGAGGCATCAGGAACATCAGGTATGTCCGCTAACATGAACGGTGCGCTGCACTTATCTATATTTGACGGATGGACTGTTGAAGGTACATTTAACGGAATTAACGGTTATACTGTTGAGTATCCGGGATTGGATGATGATATGCCTTGGGAAGAAAGACATTGGCAAGATCATAAGTGTGTAATGGAGATTATTGAAAAACAAATTATTCCTACATACTATAAGAACAAGGAAGAATGGGCAAGATTGATGCGTCAGGCAATCAGAACATCTGAAGCATACTTCAATTCTGACAGAATGGTTATTGAGTATTATAACAGATTGTATGCTCCGATAGCTCATGATGACAGTTGTGCAGGTGAAAAGAAGAAAGAATTGAATATTTCCGAAACACCTACATTTGATGCTTGGACATACTCAAATATCAAATAACAGCTGTTTATAAACATTTAAAAATAATACGGGGTCATGACCCCGTATTATTTTTATAAGTCAACTATATACAAGATACCGCAAAAAGTGAACACCGTAGTATGGGTTAAGCCTTTAATAATCGTTATTTATGGTATATTATCGCGGAGTGGCGAACCCACCAACATTAAGCGAATTTTAACTTTTTAGAAACCCTACTTTTTTATTTAGTATTGAATTAGTTTTCACACAGTTAAATTAGTAAATAAGTGTTTTAACTTTTCTGCTTCTTTTTTCTGAGCTTCTTCTCTTGCTTTTGCAAATACATCATTTACTTTTATAATTTTAAGTCCTCTTAAATCAATATAATCCAGAACATTTTGATTAATTGATGACAAAGGCATATCAGACGGAATGAGGACTCCCATAGGTGTCGGTCTGAAAATAGCTTCAAATAATCGATTATTATTTAATACATTTCTGATTGCATTTTCCATTTCTTTATCAATTTTACCGATTTCATCAAGAGTAGTGCATTCTCTAAGTTTTCTCATCCTTGCGGTATATTCTTTTTGAGATAAATCAAGTTCTTTTTTGATTAAATCAGGGATTAGTGAGTAATTTCCGGTTGTTCCTTTATATGTTTTAGCAACATTAACAATATTTTTTGAAGCATTATTTCCGCTATCAATATCATAAGCGGCTTGTATCCAGAAATCTCTTCCGTCTCTTGGTCTTGCAGCTATTGCATAACTTTTTCCGCTTGCTGAATAATGCAGTGAACCTTTTCTCATATCTTTTGTACCAAAACATAATATTGCATTAGGGTCAGTAAATTCTAATGCCTGAATATTTAATACCGCATCAGGAGACGTTACGTGAGAAGAGATTGCAAGATTTGTGTCATTATTAATCTCTGTGACAGGATATTTTTTACCGTTAATAACTTCATATGTTACAGGAAGTTTATCCAAATCATCCACAAGAGTCGGAATCGGATTTTCTTCTCTATATGCTTTTGAATAGTTACCCCAATTTGCTTTTGTATGAATAATTTTACGCTCAGAAACAGGTACGCTTTCTATCATTTTTCTTAAAGTTTCAGAATAGGACTTCTGGAATGTTTCCATAGATGATTCGTCAAAATGCTCATAAATTTTGAATCTGGATTTAAGTATATTAAAACCGTTTGCCTCTTTCAGTCTTTCTATGTCATATCCGATTCTTGGCAGAGCATCTTTTATGCTGAGAGCTGATATATAAGAATTTATAAATTCTTTTTTCTCTTCAGTGGTTAAAGTATTAAAATTATCAAGAGTGATGTTTTTGAATTTGTCATAATTTTTGTATTCCAAAATTCCTAACATTTTTTCGGTTATTTTTTCGTTTCCCAATAGTTGTTTTAGTGAATTATAATCATGTCCCCTTCTTGAGATAACCTCTAAAAGATCTTTTGTATGTCTTGCAGGGTCTGATAAACCGGAAAATTCTTCAAGGATTTTTAATGTGTCTTTATTCCAATAATTTAAAACTTCTGTATTATAAGTAAGTCCTAAGCTGCCTAATGAATTAAACGGCATTTTATCCGCCCATTTGCTCCAGTCTTCAATGTATTTAATATTCTTACCGTCTGTATGATGAATTAAATTCAACAGTAAATCTTCTTCGTATTCTTTTGTTCTTGCTTGTATAGTTTCTGTGTACCCTTTTATTACTTCCGCATCAGGTTTTATCTTGCGTGAACTTTCATAATATTTTAATTCCGCCTTAATTTGGTTGTTTACATATTCTTTTATTTTTGGAGTAATCAAGCGTTCTTTTTTCTCTAAAATTTGTTCGACAAATTTATAGTTATGTTCATCAAACCTGATTTTCGATAAAAATTCTAAATCGTACCCCTTTTCAATGAGTCTTGGTAAAGCTTTCATTGCGTATTTTAAATTATATGGAGAATGCCATAAAAAATTTCTTAAAAGCTCTGTCCTGACTTTTTGGTCTACATTTTTTTGCAGTAATATATTATTCATTTCATCATAAAATGATAATTGCTCAGGAGTTTTAATCCTAACTTCGCCCTTATAATCCTTAATTATTCTTAGCTCATCAGGAATATCCGTTCTTTTTTCCAATAATGCTCGGAATTCGCTCGGTTTCATGTTTTTAACCTGTCTTTCCGTCAGCGGTTTTATTAAGACAGGTGCTTCTTTTATTAAAATATCCTTTGCCGGCATTTTAAGAAGAGGGTTTGACGCAACAACAGATTCTGCTTTTGATACAATGCCGGCTTCTCTTTTTATTACATTTACGGCAGCATTAACTATTTCCCCATTAATTTTCATTTGTATTAATCCCCTTAAAACATCTTATATATAAATAAAGTATTTGAAATATCTAAAATTGCTCTTTTGTAACTAAATGTAACGTAAGGTCTGAATATGCAATAAATTATCTTGACATGTTGCGGGTATATACACGAAAATAAAAATGTTAGGGAGTTTTTAGGAATGACAAAACAAACTTTTTTACACGACAGACATATCGCGCTTGGAGCAAGAATGGTAGATTTTGCAGGATGGGAAATGCCTGTTCAATATACATCTATAATAGAAGAACATAAGACAGTAAGAGAGAATGTCGGATTGTTTGATGTTTCTCATATGGGAGAGCTTATTGTGCAGGGAGAAGATTCGTTGGCATTTTTAAATAAGCTTGTCCCTCAAAATATTTCAAAACTTGTCGATAAAAAAGCTGTGTACTGTCAATTACCGAACAAGCAGGGCGGACTCATTGATGATTTGATTATATACAAGCTTGAAGATAAAAAGTATTTAATAATAGCAAATGCTTCAAGAGTAGATGAAGACTTGAACTGGATGACGCGCAATCAATTGGGATTCAATGTTGAAATAGAGAATATTTCTCATAAGTATTCATTAATAGCTGTTCAAGGTCCAAAAGCATGCGACTTGATAATGAGTTTGGGTGAGAATTATATGCCTCCGTTCTTCTCAATAAAACGAAGTGAACTGTTTAATATAAATTTATGGATGTCAAGAACAGGATACACAGGCGAAGACGGTGTTGAACTTATGGTAAAAAATGAGTTTGCTGAATATTTATGGGACAAACTGCTTGAAGCTGGAAAAGACTATGGAGTAAAGCCTATAGGTCTCGGCGCAAGAGACACCTTGAGATTAGAGGCAGCACTTCACCTGTACGGTAATGATTTAGATGAAAATACTACTCCGGTTGAAGCAGGGCTGGCATGGTCAATACCAAAAGACAAAGAAGATGATTATAACGGTAAAGATGTAATAGCTAATCAACTGAAAAATGGCGGGAGAAAGAAACTAATCGGGTTTCAAATGTCAGATAAATCTATAGCGCGCCATGAATACGAAGTTTATTCAGACGGTGTAAAAGTAGGAGTCGTAACATCCGGAGGAGTTTCGCCGACTCTCGGTAAAAACATAGGGCTTGCATATATTATTTACCAACCCTCCACTCTTGACAAATTTTCTGTAGGCTCTAAAATTCAAATCATGATACGTGAAAAATTACACGATGCCGAGATTGTAAAATTACCGTTTGTTCGGAAACGAAATAAAAAAACAGATAAATAGTAAAAATTATATATAATAGGAGATAATAGATGGAAGAAAACATGCTTTGCACAAAAACTCATGAATACATTTTAGAAAAAGACGGAATCTATGAAGTCGGAATTACTGATTACGCTATAGGACAGCTTGGCGATATAGTTTTTGTAGAGCTTCCGGATACAGATAGCGAGTTTTCTAAGGGAGAAGTTTTTGCAACAATTGAATCTGTTAAGGCTGCATCTGAAATTTACATGCCTATTTCAGGGAAAGTCATAGAGATTAATGAAGAAATTGTTAACAGTCCTGAATTATTAAATGATGAAGCGTATGAAAACAAATGGTTTGTAAAGATAGAATCTGAAGGTAATCAGGTAGAATTTGCAGATTTATTGGATTATTCCGATTATAAAGAAGAAGTAGAATAATGAAGAATTTTATAGCACATACTGAAGACGTACGAAAAGAGATGTTGGAGTCTATTAATAAATCTTCAATAGAGGATTTATTTAAACAAATTCCGGTTAGATTCAATGATTTCAGGATGGATAATCCGTTAAGTGAAATGGAAACACAGAAACGGGTAAAGGCTCTTGCAAAGCAGAATAAAACTGATTATATTTCTTTTCTCGGAGGCGGTGTTTATAACAAATTCATTCCTGCCGCTATAAACTATGTAGCGCAAAGGTTTGAGTTTCTAACGGCATATACACCGTATCAGCCGGAAATCTCACAAGGAACTCTGCAAATCATATATGAATATCAAACAATGATATCAAGGATTACCGGCATGGATATAGCAAATGCATCAATGTATGACGGCGGTTCTGCGTGTGCTGAAGCAATCTTAATGGCTAATAGAATAAATCGCGGAAAATATAATAAAGCTCTTGTGTCGAATAAAATGAATCCGGAGTATAAAGAGGTTATTAAAACATATACGTGGGCTCAAGGAATTGAAATAGAGTGGTTTGATGAGTTGCCTTGTGAAACAAAAGAATACTGTTGTGTCATGGTTCAGTATCCTGATTATTACGGTGAAATCAGGGAATTGAAAAAACCTGATACTACTTATATAGTTTGTGCGGATTTGTCAGCGTTATCAGTAATAAACCCTCCTGTGGAAGCGGATATTGTAGTAGGTGATATTCAGCCTCTTGGTATTCCGATGAATTTTGGCGGCCCGCATGCAGGATATATGGCATGTAAAGAGTCATACATGCGCCAGCTTCCGGGAAGGCTTGTCGGAAGAACTGTTGATGCTGATGGAGAACAGGCATTTACCCTGACGATTCAAACGAGAGAACAGCATATAAAACGTGAGAAAGCAACGAGTAATATTTGTTCAAATCAATCGCTGATTGCTCTTTGTGCAACGCTTTATTTAAGCTTGCTGGGTGAAAAAGGTTTCAGACAAACAGGAATTTTGTCCGCTAATAATGCGCATTTGCTTGCTTCAAAGCTTAAAAATAAAGGTATAAATATATTAAACAACAATTTCTTTAATGAATTTACAGCAGAAGTAAAAGATGCGGACATGTTTTTGGCAAAGCTAAAAGAACATAATATTTTAGGCGGAATAAAATTGGATTCAACGCACATATTAGTTTCTGCAACTGAGATGAATACAGAAGAAGAAATAGAATTGTATGCTGATTTAGTCTAAATTTGACGGCTGTTCGTCATGACTTTAATCTTAGTGCATATACAAATGTTATATTAAAATATAGACATAACTTGCAAAATAAGTTATACTATATTTGTGTTTATTAATCTAAAATAGGTGGTGATATAAAGCTGGTATATCTACTTGTATATCCTGAGCGTATGACTAAGACTCAATAATAACAGCAATCTTGCTTTTGGAATGTAAAGTTTTGTAAAGATTGCATAAAAAATATTAAAGTTTTCAAAAAATATGCCGATAGAGTAGATATGTTAAATTTTAAGTAAGTTTATATAAAATATCGGGAGCGATAAAGCCCCCACCCCGGAATCGGAGATTCCGGAATGTTACAAAAAAAATAAAAATTAAGGCTACCAACGTAAACCGTATCTACGTGCGTAGCACCTCCCTCAAGGTGAGGGGACCAAAAAATCGTCAGGGCGAGGAGTTAATAGCAATTCGGACGGCGAAATTATACAGAAACTAAGAAAATAGTTATATAGAGTTAATTATTAAGAAAGGAGACTCAGTATGGGTTTTGACATTAAATCATTTATTCAGGATGTACAAAGAGCAATGGGTAATCATCCGGACGTAAAAGTGGACGACAATTTTTCTGAAGGAGAAAAGAAGGCGCTGCCAAGTATTTTTGGTGCGAAATCAATGGTAGAAAATGCAGTAGCGAAAGGTGATTTATCTGCTGCTGATGCAAAAGCTATATTTGGTCTCGAAATAAGTGATGCTCAAGTTGCAAAAGCTCCAAGAAGAGCAGGAGAAGGCGACGGCGGCGAAGGCGGCGGAACAACAAATCCTATAAACATTGATGTTACAATACCTATTAACATTAATATTACTATACCAATGAATATGTCAATGGATGTGCAAGGTGCCGGAATTGATGTTGATGCCTTGGTTGAAATTCTAAAAAAATATTTAGATGAAAGTCAAACAAATCAGACAAATGTTTTAATGGCTTTTATTCAGGAGCTTTGGAATAGTTTTTCTGCTATTCTGGGAGATGGACTAAAAGATCTTTTAGAACAAATATTAAAGAGATTTGACGAACAAGATAAGACAATAGAGAGAATGTATGAGCAACTAATGCAGAATATTTCAAATTCATTAGAATCAGTATTGAATGAGTTGGAGCGTCTAGGTGTTAATATATCAAATCTGGAAAGTCTTGTAAAAAATTTACATCGAGAGGAAATGGATGTGTTATTAGAGATTTACAGTAAGTTAGCTACATTGCATAATGCAATATCTGATTTAAGTGAAGAACAAAGAAATTCATTTACGAATGTATTGAATAAATTAGGCGATATGGAGTTATCGCTAAGTAATATTAATTCTTTATTAGCAGTAATCCAAGCTGATACAACAGAAAATAAAAAAATCAGTCTTGAAATACTTGAACAAATAGAACAAGGTAAAACAGAAATTCTTACCGCTATTGCAAATCTTGGTGACAATATTACCACATACGGCGATAAAATCTTAAATATATTGGAAAATATTGATATTGATAAAATCGGTCAAAAGCTCGATGATATTAAAGCTTTATTGGAAGTTATCGATACAACAACCAAAGATACTAATAAAGACACAAAACAAATAAAAGAAGATACAGCAGCTATATTAGAGCTTCTTAAAGATTTCCCTGACTTCGTAAGCACTATTAAAGACCTTTTAGTAAAAATGGATGGAAAATTAGATAAAATCAGAGAATTCCTAGAACAAATGGAAGCTAATAATGTAGAACGTCACACAGAAGTGATGAACATGTTGCAGCAAATTCTTGATAAAGATATTAAAGTTGACTTTACGGAAGTTCTTACAGCAATTGCGGATTTATCAGCTCAAAGTGCTGATCAATATGAAGGTTTATCAAATCAAAGTAAATCTGAATTTGAAGCATTAAAAGAATTGATTGAAAAAATACCGGGTCCTGGACCGGGCCCTGGCGGATGCAACTGTAAAGATTATACCGCTATGTTAGAGGAAATTTTGACAGCAATTGCGGATTTATCATCACAAGTTGGTGATTTTAAAACTGACGTAGACAACAGTATCAATAATTTGATGCAGGCAATTACTAATTTGACCGATTATACACAGAATATAAAAGGTGCTGTCGTTGATTTAAGCGGCAAATTGGATGAAATACTTGGTGCAATCAAAGATCACCACGTAACTGTAACACTAACTCATGATGAAGCAGATCCGGATAAAATAAAATGGACATACGTAGACTGTTTACATCAGACTGAAGAACAACAAGCAGCCGGAGCAAGAAGAGCTTCAGGATTTGCGACAACTCCTGAACAAGCAAGAGAATATGAAATGTTGCTTAACTTCGGAACAACAAAACTTAGTCCGGAACAAGAAGCAAAATTCAAAGAAGCACAAGCTCATCGTCCGAAGGTTTCAGGTGACACAAGCGGCATAGAAGGTGTTGAAACAGAACAAAAACAAAGCAGACCCGGAGTATATACATTAAGTGGTACATATGTTGGAGCTGACCGCAGCTCGATAAACAGACCTGGAATATACATTATAGATGGTAAAAAAGTCACTATCAAATAAAGGGTGGCTTTAGTCACCCCATCCCAACTCTCCCCATACGGGGAGAGCTAGAGAGGGGTAATTCCCCACCCCGGAATCGAAGATTCCGACCCTCCCGCAAGGGGAGGGTATCTGCCCCACTTGCGGGGGAAGTGGCACAAAGTGCCGAAGGGGTATAACCCAAAAAAAATCAGAAACAACACAACTAAAACATAAGGAGCTATCAATGGTAGACTTTAACGATAATAGAATAAGTATTAGCGATCCAAGAATGACGAAAGAGCTAAAAGAACTTGCTAAAAAAGCCGATAAAGCAGGAGACAGTGACGGATTTATTAACACTGCATTCGATGTTGAGATGAACGAAATATATAAAGGATTCCGCGCACTGGATGATTCTTCAAAAGCTAGTGCCAGGTCAATTTTTGGTAATAATAGTGGAACAGTCAATGATGAACCAATGGTTCAGATATCAAAAACAGGCAAAAAAGCAGCAGAGAAAACGGTATTACAAAAAGTTTCGAGCCAAGCAGCCAAATATTATACTCCATATTCTTATAATATGGATCCTAATAAACCTGAAGAGGTAAAAAAATCTATAGAAAAACCTATTAACTGGTCAAATATTGCAAAAGATATTCAGACTGCAGTTGCCGCAAGTGTTATGGATGCAGATTATAGTATAAAGCTCGGAGAAGAAATCCAAAAAGTTGCAGATACTATGAATAAGGTAAAACTTGCTCAGGAATACAATTCTCGTGATGATATTTCAAAATTGTATAAAGAAGTAAAAAAACAACTGGACTTAAATTCTAATGACGAGTTTAAAGATTTTAAACTCAATGTGTTAAAAGAATTTGTCCTAATTGCAGAAAGTCACCAAAAAGATAAAGAAAAAAGCAGACTAATGGGAAGATATTATGAATTAGCAAATGATGGACTTAAATATAATGTTAAACTCTCCGATGGTAAAGACGGTGAACAGATAACAAAGCGTCTAACCAGAACACAAATAGCAGAACAGTTAGGAAAAGAATTTAAAGGCTCTTATTATTCAAGTTATTTCAAAGATCAAGTAGATGAATTTAATGACCCTACTAATCAAAATGTAACTAAACACGATGGTTTGCTAAAAGAATTAGAAAATACTAAAATAAAATCAGATGCAGAAAAACAAATCCAAGATGTTATCTATTCTTTGCGAAAACCTACACCTAAAGAAATAAAATCTAATCAGAAACTTCTAGAGGATTATAATGCAAGGATTAAGCAATATGGCTTAGAAAAATATGATCTTACAGACGGTAAAGATATTGAAAAAGCAGCAAAACTTATCCTGGAAAAAGACAAACAGAATGACAAATATACAGATGAAGCTTTCAGCGGTAAAGGAACCCGATTCGGCGACAGATCTTTAATCAAAGATTTTAGAAAATGGGTTGCTGCAAAAAACCGAGTAGAAGCAAGAAAAGCTGAAACATATACGGGTGAACAATTACGTAAAGTTGTAAAAGACGATGCAGTTATAAAAAATCTGGTAGATAATAAAACCTTAATTGCAGAAAAAGATGGTAAATACGACATTTCAGCATTATCAGATTTAATACGTGATACCATCAGTAAAGGCGATTATAGATTAAACTATCAAAAAGTTGCATACAGTGAATTTTCAGAATTAGATAATGTTGTCAGAGCAATAAAAGATAGAACAGGCGTTGCTGTTACCACAGATGATGCACAAAAATTAGTAGATTTTTGCGGATTTGACAGAGATAAAAAGAACCTTGCAGTAGATTTATTAAAAGGAGCGGCAAAAGGTATAGTCCCCGGACTTGTAAACTACGGAACTTCACAATTATTGGAAAGCTGCTTGGAGGCAAGTCAGGATATTGTTGTTAACACAGCTGTGAAAAGTGTCGCAAATACTACTGTAGATGTGTCAAAAATAAATCAACGCTTATATTCTTTAATGGTACCTATAAATGTTAATGGTCAAGCTATAATAGATACTACAATTGCAATAATGCCAACAATGACTGATGCTGATGGAAATTCTGTTGATGTAGTTGCAAACTATAATAAAAGCTACATACAAAACGCTTTAAGAGCTCAAGGCTTCAGTAGTGAAATCGTACAAAATGGGAATGCTATCTCTATCCATATTACAGGAACCGTTTCTGGTGATCCACAGCAAGCAATGGTAAAATTAGGAGATTTATTAGAAAATCATTTCGAAATTAAATCAGAGGATATAGATGTAACAACAGATGTTCAAACAGAAGTCAATACTGATACATCAGGCTCAAGTGCCGAGGTCGTTCGTAAGCCTTGGCGTGACTTTGCTTGGGTAATGGGTGTAAATATGGCAATGGGAGCTCTACAGGAAGCATTTGCCGAAATGCCGGGTGAAGAACCGGTTTTATCTTGGGAAGTTGCAACGAATGATATAAACAAATATATTAGTGATTTAAATAATAACAAACATCTTTCTCCAAAGATGAAAGAAGCAATTGCTTTAATGGCTACTTCATTCCAAAAAGATGGCGCATGGGATGCAAAAGGCTATGAAAACTACTTGAAACAAATTGCAGGTGGTGGAGTTCGTGTTGATGACGGCACAGGGGTAAGAACAAGTTTCTTGAATATCAAAGAACTCTATAACGGTACATATGAATTACTTAAATCTATAAAAGCTGAGCCTCAACCTGCAAAAAAAATAAATCGTGAACCGCAACAAACTGTTATTCCGAGTGCAACAAAAGAGCTTGAAGTTAAAAAGGAAACAGAGCTTAAAGATTATGAACCAAAAACGGTAAGATACTATGGTTGGGATAATCAGGCAAATGGTTATACTTGTCTCCAAAGACCGGAATTTCAGGAAATACTTAATAAAAAAGCAAAGGTAAAGGTATCGGTTGCAAATAGAATGATGAAAATTATTCAGGCAATTGATTACTCGAAGGCAAAAACAAATGAAGAATTAAAAGAAATGCTGAATGCAAAAACCATAGCAGAATTTGCAAAAGAAGCAGAATTCAACGGCATAGATGCAGCTATCCAAAAATATCCGAAATTAAACGTTGATAAAAATTTGTATAAAGCTGTGTTAAGAAACAAAATTGGTGTTGATAAGGCAAAAGTACCGGATCTATATCATCCGGATGATGCAAAAGACGGTGATTCAGGATTCTGTACTTGGGCAAAACCTGATAAAATTGTAAAAACGATGAATTCAAACGTAAAAACTAATGAATCTGCAGTTCGTATAGAAACCAAGAAAATTACTATAAACGGCAAAACAAAATTCATGAAAAGAACTAAAGGTTCTAATGAACCTTGGCAAAATGCAACTGCAAAAGAATACAATGACTGTCCAAATAAAGTAAGCTAATAGAAATTAGGTTGCGGTAAACCGCAGATTTACCGCAACAACAAAAAAACAAAAGCTTACTGCATATAACACAATACAAAAGGTGTATTTGCAAGTGCACCAACAAAATTCAAAAGTAATAACATTTGAATAGAGTAGCGGAGTCGGATAAAACTTTTATCCGACTCCGCTCTCGTTTTATATAACTGATTATCTTTTATCCCTGTCTATTCACTATTCGACGTTAGATAATTAGGTTGCGGTAAATCGCAGATTTAACGCAACAACAAACTACTCGACGTTAGATTCCATATATTCAACCCATTGTTTTACAATCTCTTCTTCAGGAAGTTCATATGATATGGGTTTACCTATTTTTAGGATTAAATGTTTTCTAAAAGGTATCCAGGTATAGCCTGTAAAATTACATATAGCAATAGGTACAATGTCCATTTTAGCGAGTTTGGCTATTGCTACAAAGCCGGGTTTTACGTCTTTAAACTTCTCTCCCTCAAGTATTTGTCTTCCTTGTGGAAACATTCCCAAATTCCACGTTGTATGTTTTGCTATATCCAGAATTGTTTTTAATGTAGCTTTTTCAGGATTATCTCTGTCTACAGAGTATGCCCCCAGGCTTATTACAAGAAACCTGATTAATGGATTTTTGTGTTCATATAATTCCTTTTTTGCCATATAAGCAACCGGGGCATTAGCAACAACTGAAATTAGCGGTGGATCTATATATGATTGATGGTTTGAGGTATAAATATACCTTTTTGATCGGTCTACATTTTTCCATCCGATAATTTTTGTTGTGTACCAAAAAAACGCTGCAGGCCAAACTATAAACCATAAAAACAATGTTATATATAAAGTTCTTATGAAACCGTAATCTTTCGGGTATCTTCTGTTATAATTTCTTTTTTCTTTGTTTATCATTACCCCTACCACTTATTGATAGCAAATGCCATTATAAATATTGATGATAAGCCTTGGAGAGTTTGACATATCGGAGTAATCCAGTCATTTCCGGAAATACGTCTCGGCACAACAATTATATCACCTGCCGCAACACGAGTATGCATATGAACTTTTTTTGCTCTTCCGTTAACTCCGACTTTATATAGTCTAAACCTGTTAGCATTTGGTGTATAACCGCCAACTTCTTTTATGTATTTTCTAACACTTGTATCTTTTTTATAAATAAAAGATTGCTCATTATATACTTCACCCATTACAACAACGTAATTAGCCATTCTTGGGATATAAATATCATCTCCGTCTTGCAGTTCAACGTTATCTATTTTGCTGATTTTGCTTAAATCGTTGCTCTTAATATTTAAAGCAATTTGACCGTTGTATTTATCTCCCATTGAAGCACTTTCTTCTTTTAATTGTTCAATCATTGTCAGTTTTATTTTTTGATCCGTTTCTGCTTGTTTATATCCTGCTGCAATTCTACCTTCCAATAATTTAACATCTCTTTCGTTATTTTTTCTTGCAACCAAAACTTGTTTGTTTTGCAAATTAGACCGTCTGAATACAATCCCCCTTAAATCGGCATCATCATCCAATCCTCCTGCTAAATTAATAACATCAGTAAGTTTGTAACCTTTTACAAATGTAAAAACTCCCGGTTGTTTTACAAAACCTGATAGCTTTACCGTTTTCATATTTTCATTGTTTCTTAATGTTCTGAAAAATATTCTATCTTCGGGAGATATTTTAATAGATTTTGTTTTATCAGCATTGACCATAATATCATACATGTAGTAAATTCTGGTATTGTTGCCTGATTTATCCGTAATCTCTACAGCAACATTTTCTGTAGGTATTAATTTATTGGAATTTTCTGTCGAAACTTTTAATTCAACATCTTCGCCTTTTTTCTTTGTATCAAATTCAACTTCATAATTGCTTTTTACTTCGGATTCCATAAATTTTATATCGGACAATACGTCTTTTAATGTCATTCCGTCTATATATGGCATATGTTTAGGGGTGTTGATGCATCCGTATACATCTACAAATGAAGAATTTGTACTTTTATAAACCGTTATGACGTCTCTTGGCTGTAAAATCGGATCATTCATTCCGTTAAAAAATTCTTTTAAAAATATTGGAATTGTTTCAATCTCATTATTCTTGCCGGAAACTCTTCTGATGACAGCTTGATAAATGAATGTTTCTTCTAAGAGCTCGTCTTCTGATTTTAAAATATCAGATAATCTCATATTAGGTTTATAAGCATATGTTGCCGGATGTTTAATATTACCTTGAATAGTTACGAGGTTTTCAACACCGTTATACAATTCTTTAAATTCAAAAGAGTCACCGTTAGTAAGTTTTGTTGTCTGTGCTAAATCCCACATAATATTTTTTGCAATTTTTTGCTTTGCTTTCCTGTCAAAACCAACCATTGTAACTTCGTCTGTTGCGGTTGTAACAAGAAGATCTCCTGCGAAATGAATAAGTTTGTTTAATGTTTCACCTTGTTTAAACTCATATATACCGGGTCTCGTTACACCATTTTTTATTGCAACAGTATTACCAATTTTTTCGACAAAAATCTTGTCATTAGCTTTTACAATAATGCCGTTATCATTACCTAAAAACAGTGCATTATACAAATCTACACTTTTCCCGTTATATCGGACATTTCTTAATGTACCTGTTTTTTTAACTCCTCCTGCTGCACTTAATACATCCAACAAAGAAGAATTATTTGATATATAAACTTTTCCCGGTTTGTTTACTTCTCCATATACAAAGGCTGAGAAACCACTTCCTGAAGCAACTTGAAGTTTAATACTCATATTTGAATATTTTCTGTTTGCCATGGAATTAAGTTCTTTTTCAACTTCACCGATAGTCCTTCCTTCTGCCTTTACCATTCCTACACCCTGAACAAAAATATAGCCGTTAGAACCAACTTCTGTTGTTGTGTTAGGAGAGATTAGATTTGAACCTGACAAAGATATTACATCTACTGAATCACCATATGAAAGAATATTAATTTTTTCACCTACACTTAATTTATATGAACTGTCATACCTTCCTGTTGAAGAACCGCCTCCGGTACCTGCCGATGAATTAAATTGATCATACCCTACTTGGCGTAAAACAGTTCCTGATATTGCATTTTCTTGTCCGTTGTACATTTTTTCTATCGTACTTAAATTTGCTTTAACAGAATTTGCATTATTTAGGCTTTGGTAATTATTTTCAAAGACATCGCTTTTTGACAAATTCACAGCTTGCGGATCCGCTGCAAGGACTGTAGAAGTTGTGCAAAATGCAAACAATATAAACATTGTAAATAATTTTTTAAACATTAATTAATCCTTTCAAAGAGTTTACACTTCCTTGGCAAAATTATCTCATGCACATTATGTAATAGCAATCTGCATTAAAGATTTTATTGCAGGCCATTCAAGCTTCCAAAGACCCGATGCATCAAGCGCATAGTTACCTACACAAGCTAATTTACAATCTTTACATTTGTTTACAGATTCTACAAATACAGGGTCTTTTATTACGTCTTTCAGTGCTCTTCCTCTGACATTTATGAATGGTTGCCTGTCATAGCATTGAAGCATATTACCGTCAGAATATATTACAGTGGATATTCTTGGCCAGTGACATTCATAATAATTTTTCTTATCAATAATATAATCCATAAAATAGTCAGAGTTTCTTATCGGATATCCTTGTTTTTTCAAATCTTTAATTTTTATAAACACTTCTTTTAGTTGATCGCTTTCCAATTCTGTATCCTTAACATTTTGAGCTTCTTCTAATGATTGATTTGATTTGTTTACCGTAAAATACAACAGAATATCCGCATCTTTGCAATATTGTGCAACTTCTTTAATCTGTTCAAAATCTGTTTGAGCAGAAACAGTACAACATACGTATATTCTCATTTTTGGAGAATGAACTTTGTGGTATTCAACGCCGTTCATAACTCTGTCGCAAATTCCGGGCAAATGTCTGATATCATCGTGAGCTTTACCGATTGCATCAAGAGATACAAACATTAAATCGGTGTATTGACCAAAACCGGGATTTTCTTGAAGAAACCATCCGTTTGTTGCAATTTTTGTGTACAAGCCTGCATCATGTGATGCTTTGCATATTTCTGTAAAATCTTGTCTTAACAAAGGTTCTCCACCCCAAAGAATGCTGTCCAGATATCCAATCTCTCCGGCTTCTTTTATAAGTCTTTGAATCTCTTCCAGAGGCATATCATCGTGATCGCTTTTATGTTTCCAAAAACAAAAATCACAGTTGCAGTTGCATTTATTTGTAACCATTAATGAGAAGCACAGTGGTTTAGGTGTCTTAGACAGACGGCTCTTTATACAAGTAAGAGCCCCGCCTCCTAAGTGTCTATAGTATTTAAGACGCTCAAAAGTCATTCTGTTTCTTGATTTTGTACAAGTCATTTATCTCTCCTTTTTCCTTTTTCTTCTTTTAACTAAATCAATAAAAGCTTCAATTCTTGTAAGATTTCCGGCTTTTCCCGTTTGTTCATCCAATACCAATTCTAACACAGGAATATTTTCTTCTCTGCTTACTTTCGGAAGAATATTTTGTGCGACTATTTCCGGCATACACGAAAACGGCATTAGATGAATAATTCCGTCTATTCCGTTTCTGGATGCATAAACGGTATCTCCTACAGTTTCAATACATTCTCCGCCGATAGCGCGTTTCATATAATTTGATGCATATTTTACGGCTCTTTCACGATGGGACTCTTTTTTATATAAAAAAGAAGGTTTCAGAACGTGTTCCAACCAACCGCTAAACATTATCTGTCTTCTTACCTCCACTCCCATTTCGCCAAGTTCTTTTTCTATATTTTGGTTTGTGTACGGATCTAATAATACAAAAAACTCTCCTAAAAGATATACAACGGGGACTTCTTTATTTTTATTTATTTTTATTTTCTTAAAATCTTTTTTGATGCGATTGCATAAAAATTTTGATTTTATTATGGAATTACATTCATCAATCTTAAACAGCCATTTATTATACAAATTTTCGGCATCACCTTTATTAATCTCCCTTGGACGATAATACAATAGCATTTTTTCAGCGCAATCTATAGCAAAAAATTTGGCAAAACCAAGGCTGAAAGCTTTAAAATATTTCCAAGGATTTAAACATCTTGTAACGTGCCAAAATGCATGTAAAGTTTGTATCATTTTATTTCTGTACATATCAAAAATGACCATGTCAAACTCATATCCCATTTTTTTCAGAGTTTTTTGTGCCATTTTTGTGTAATTACCTAATCTGCAAGAGCCGGGAGCTTGAAACATCATTAGAGTATTTGCACCGCTATTTAGAGCCATTATATAATTTGCCAAATTTAATTTATATGGCAAACAAATTCCTTCAATACTGTTTTTTACTCCGATTTCCAATGCTTCATTGCTGTTAGCAGGAGGTATTACAATTTTTGCCCCTAGGTTAGTCAGCAACGCTTTAAGAGGAATATCAATTCTTCCCATTCTCGGCCAAGCTATTATTCTGTCTTTGGCGGGAATATTGTCATCCATCGTAGAAAATCTTTTGATTTGTTCTTCTATAGTATTATTCATCTGTTTTATCTTTATATGATATTAAAAGGATTTGTGTACAAAAACCCTTTTTCTTTAAAAAACACTTCCAGCCTGTATTTTCCGGCTGTTGTTATTTTGTAAGTGTATTTATCTGATATAATACATTCTTGTATATTTCCATTATATATTAAACAAATTTTCATTGGTGTATTTGAACTGAATTGTAAAAAACAACTATCATCCAAATCAATCTCATTTCCGCAATAATACGAATTTTTAGAATTTGTAACATATATTTCAGGAATCATGTTATTTATATAACGATTTGCAATAATATTATTTCCGTTCTTAATTGCGTTTAAGATTTGTTGTTTTGCTATTTGAAAATCTTTTGATAATTCATTATTTATATTTATAAAATTAGTGATTGTATTAAAACAGGTTTCATATGGAAATACTGTTACAGGGATAATATATTTATAAAATTTTAGAGCGTGTGCATCAACTCCGCCCAGAGCAGGCACTATTTCAGGCGATTCGTTATTAAGCTCATCCCACCATTTTAGTGTAGTCTTTGACGGACTTTTTATGATATTATGTTTGAACAAATATGCGTATGCTAATGTAAAAATATTTCTATCGTCAAGATTATCCGCCCAATTTGAAAACCAGTTCCATATTTCTATCCCGTCAGGTTTTATATTTTTATCTGTCCAAGGAATACAATGGTGTGAATTTTTGCGAGGTACAATTTCACCTTCCTTATTTTGAGTAAATCCTTCATCAGGGTGTGCCGCAAATCCAAAACCTCCGAGCTCTCTGACTTTATTAACGTAACAGGAGGGATTATCATCAGGGCTTATGTTTTCATTAATATTAAATGCCAAATAATGATTACAATTCTTTGGAGAAATCTCCTCTCCTTTTATCACGTACAAACCATCAAATATACCCTCATTTGTGTCGTAATAATTATGATCTGTTACAATAATCCAATCCAAATTTGCTTTTTTTGCAGCTCTTATAATTTGATTCAAATCTCCCGAACCGTCAGAATTATTAGAGTGAATATGAATAGC
>ODAI011406734.1_pt1 | contig 28804 bp, 19 predicted proteins | sample 1539321 | NCBI WGS metagenome assembly ODAI01 (sample SAMN02144231, study PRJEB22623) | gut metagenome | biome: sheep rumen | host: Ovis aries | place: New Zealand
CCATTGCACCATCATAAAATGCCGGAACACTTTCGTGAACTTCGCCTAAATCAATCAAGTGCATATTTAATCCCCAAAACAAAGAATACAAATCATAAGATTTTTCAAACATTTCCATTGCATCATCTTTTTTGCCGGCACCCAAAGCCTTGGTCCCAACCTCCATTAAACGCATAGATGCCGCCAACAAATGTTTAGAAATACACCAAACTTCGCCACCTTCGACAGACGATTTATCAACGATGCGTTCCATCAGTTCTTTGCGCATTGAACGCACAGTATTTAACAAATCATAAAACCCAGGCTTTTTTGTTTTTGCGCCGCTGAAAAAGAAATGTTCTTCCAAAGAAATTAAATTCATCAACGCAATAGACAAATCTTGGTCGGACGACAAATCCAACGGATTAGCCTTTTTTGCGGCATCAACTTTTTCAATCATTTCTTGCATAGTCAGTTTCTTATCTGTCTTTTTCATTTTGTGTGTCCTTATTGTTTTTTTATTTAAATTGAAAACTTGGAAACAAATATACTGGCAATCAATAACATAGCCAAAGCCAGCACGACTTTTTCAAATGGAAAATGTGCGTGGTTATTGTTGCGCTTTTTCATATATTCATACAGTTTCTGTGATATTATATAAATCGCACCGCCAACAATTGCCCAGAATAAAAACGCATCAATAAACCAATAACATGGACTGTAATGTAATTGATTTATATATAATCCACCAATCATGGAAAAAGACAACAACATCAAAATCGTATCACGACCCCAAAAATGCCAATTCTTTTTATCAAACCATTTAATTGCCCAATATCCCAATATAACCAAAAATGCACCCAACCAAATTGCAACCGCATTATCACACACCCCCAGTTTTCTGGATATTGTGAGTGTTGCACCAATTGCAACGGTGCAAACCGCGCATGCAGGATTTGCAAACACATTTGATGTTGTGCCGATACCAAATAAAATTGCTAATAATTTTTTCATATTCCTTTCTTCCTTTTTTTTGTTCATATTACACTAAATCGCACACGACGGTCAATATGATTTTTTAAATCCGCGCATGTGTGCAGACCGCGCACGCGGATTATTTTTTAACTCTGTATCATCTGGGGTGACCGCATGTATCAATTCATATTGAGCTTTTGCGGCAACAGGTATCAGTGGATTGCCAGGCACAGTGGTTAAATTACGTAAAATATTTTTGATTAACCTGTCTTCGATTGAATGAAATGTCACAACCAGGCATTTGCCATTTGGGTTTAACATTTGTGGAACCACCATCAAAGCACGTTTTACTTCGCCCAGTTCATCATTGACCGCAATACGCAGTGCTTGAAACACAGGCGCAACATCATGTGGATTATAAATTAAATCGCGTAATTCAAATGTGGTCTTGGGTTTTGCATCAATTATGGCGCGCGCTAAAACATTTGCCTTTTTTACATCACCAAAATCACGCAAAATCTGGGTTAATTCGGCAACACTCGATTGTTCAATTAAATCTGCCGCAGATAATCCGTCCCCAGACATACGCATATCCAATGGGGCATCGCTGCGGAAAGAAAAACCACGCATCGGTATATCGATTTGCATAGATGAAATGCCTAAATCAAAAACAATAGCATCAAATTTTTCATCTAAATCCGCCATTGCCGAAAAAGGTTTGGCGATAAAACGGAAACGCGAACCAAAATCATGTGCGATTGCATTTGCGTCCGCAATAACATTTGGGTCACGATCAAATGCAACGACTGATGCACCGGCGTCTAAAAAAGCACGCGTATAACCGCCTGCGCCAAATGTTGCATCTAAAACATGGCGACCATTTAAATCGCCTAATTCACGCATGACGGCATTTAACAGAACAGGTATATGTTTCATTATTCTATCTGCACCTTTATCCCTAACGCAGAAATATCGCTGGCGGTATTATTACCCAGTTCAACACCGCCCGGCAATACCATTGTGGCGATTTTATCTGCGCCATGTAAATTTAAAACCACACGTGTTGAACCACGTGGTAATGTTGCCAAAGTCTTTTTTAAATCGGGCAGGGCGCCACCGTTCCACACGTCCAATGTTATTTTCTTTGCAATCTTGGCAACCCATTGTGACAAAGGTGTAATTGAATCAACAAATACAGAAACTCTGTCGTCACGACATGATGATTTTCCAGATATCAACACCAAAGATTCTTTTGATAAAATATTTGCAAATTCTATGGACGCATCGCCAAACGCAACCGCATCAATATTACCAAAACTGTCAGTTGCGGCAATTGTAATCATTTCTTTGCCTGTTTTCGTGCGACGGCGTGAATACGAACCAACATTTGCGGCAATACGCACCGGTTTTCTGTCACCGACAGATTCCAGAGATGTACTGGTCACTAACTTTTCACGTGCAATTAAATTTTTATATTGATCCAATGGGTGTGCTGAAATATAAAAACCCAAAGCCGATAATTCGTTTTCTAATCTTTGTGAAAAAGTCCAAGGTTCTGTTTTTGGTAAATTTGATTGCAACCGATTTTCCATAACATCGTCTTGGGTTGTATTTGCGAATAAAGATAAAGAATTTCCGCTGTCTTTACTTTTTGATGCATACGATAAAATCATATCTGCGTTCATAAATATTGCAGCACGATTTTTTTCCAAAGAATCCAACACACCAACTTTTGCAAATGCTTCCAATATTCGTTTATTCATGATTGGCGCGCAACGTTTTGCAAAATCAGTTAAATTTTTGAATTTACCATTTGCATTGCGTTCTGCGATAATCGCATCGGTTGCAGCGGTTCCAACACCTTTGATTGCCGCCAACGCATAAACAATTTTACCATCTTTGACGGTAAATAAAGATTCACTTTCATTGATATCTGGTGCAACAATTTGAATTCCAAAGTTAGATTTTGCATCATCTACGAACAAAGCCAGTTGGTCAGTATCGTTTAAATTACTGGACATTGCTGCGGCAATAAATTCCGGGGTATAGTGTGCTTTCAGGTATGCACATTGGTTTGCAACAATAGAATAAGCAATAGCATGTGATTTATTAAACGCGTATTTTGCAAATTCTTTAAACTTTTCCCACAAATCTTTTGCGGTTTCCCTGTCCAATGTTCCTTGCTCTTCGCAGCCGTCCAAGAATTTAACTTCTAATTTGGCCAACAAATCTAACTTCTTTTTACCCATTGCCTTACGCACAGTGTCGGATTCACCACGTGTAAAGTTTGCCAACGCACGCGTTAATAACATAACCTGTTCTTGATAAACAATAATTCCATAAGATTCTTTTAATATAGGTTCGGCCTTGGGATGAACATATTCAATTTTTTCTTCGCCATGCATACGCGCGATAAATTGTGGAATAAATGCAATGGGTCCCGGTCTGTTTAACGCGTTTAAAGCCGAAATTTCCAAGAAACTGGTTGGCTGCATTTTACGCAGTGTTTGTTTAACAAACGGGGCATCGAATTGGAATATGCCTTCGGTGAGTCCGCGTTGCCACAATTTAAGTGTCACATCATCATCAGTTGGTATTTTGTCCAAATCAACATTGATGCCACGTGTTTGTTGAATTAACTTAACCGCATGTTTTAACACAACCAAAGTTTCCAAACCTAAAAAGTCAAATTTAATTAAACCTGTTGCCTCCAAATAATGTCCGTCATATTGACTGGACGGCAAAGGGTTTGATGGGTCGCGATATACCGGGGCGATTTTTGTTGTTGGTCTGTCGCCGATAACCACACCACACGCGTGTTGCCCCAGGTTTCGAATAGAACCTTCTAATTCTTCGGCGATTTTAACAACCTTGTCCATATCGGCATCGGCCGCCAAGACTTCTTGCATTTCGGGTGAAGAATCAACGGCTTCTTTTAATTTTTTTGCATCAGCCGGAATTAATTTTGATAATCTGTCGGATTTAGAGTAAGGAATTCCATACACGCGTCCAATATCACGAATTGCCCCACGTGCTTGCAGACTGCCAAAAGTAATAATACGACATACAGAATCATGACCATATTTGTCGCAAATATACGCCAACACTTTTTCTATTCCAGTTGGTTCAAAATCAACGTCAAAATCCGGCATAGAAATACGGTCAGGATTCAAAAATCTTTCAAACAATAAACCGTATTTTAATGGATCAACATGGGTAATACCCAAACACCATGCCACAATAGACCCCGCACCTGAACCACGTCCAGGTCCAGTTAAAATATCATTGTTTCGACACCATTGTATATAATCGGCAACGATTAAGAAATAGCCTGGGAATCCCATACCTATAATAACACCTAATTCAAATTCGGCCTGGTCGTAATATGGTTTTGTGTCTGTGATACCGTGTTCCGCAATTCTTGCAGCCAGTCCGTTCATTGTATTATCGCGCAGCATTTGGCACTCGGCCTCGAAATCATCACCAAATTTTGGCAACAAAGGCTTTTCTTTTACATTGACCAAAAAGCCACAGCGACTTGCAATAATTTCAGTATTTTCAATCGCTTCGGGTAAATCGCTAAACAACTCTGTCATTTGTTCAGTTGATTTAAAATATTGCTCTGACGATTTGCGTGGGCGGCCCGGGTCAATGACTTTGGTTTGTCCCAGAACACAACTCAATGCGTCCATTGCTTCATAATTTTCAGGTGCTGCGAAACATACATCGTTTGTTGCGACAATTGGAATATTTAAACTTTCGGCAATGTGCAAAAATTCAGGTTCTGTTTTTATTTCGTCTTCCAAACCATGTCGTTGAATTTCTATATAAAATCTGTCACCGAATAATTTTTGAAAACGCGCCGCATAGTTTTTTGCCAAATCGTTTTGACTGTTTAAAATTGCCATACCAATCGGCCCCAAATGCGCCCCAGATAAACAAATTAAATTATTTGATAAAGGTTCCAATTCATCAAAAGTAATATACGGTCCCAAATGGTGATTTTCGCCACGCATATACATTATTCGGGTCAGTTCGCACAAATTTAAATACCCATCGTGATTTTGTGCCAACAAAACGATTTTGGATAAAGAATTTGCACGTAAAACCTTTGGATCGGCGGTATGATGATTCAGTGATATTTCAATACCAATAATAGGTTGCAATTTATTTGCAGGCATAACATCGGACAATTCTGCACAGCCCGACATCATATTTGTATCGGTCAGCGCGCATGCCGGCATATTATTGGCGATACACAGTTCTGGGATACCAACAGGGATACCGGCTTTTTTATTTGCACCAACAGATATAGTGCTGTTTCCCACAGATATTTTTGAATGCAAATGAAGATGAATAAAATTGCCCATTTCCTTACCTTGAACACTAAATTTATTAGTTTAATTTGCCATGACAATTTTTATATTTCAATCCCGAACCACATGGGCAGGGCGCATTACGACGAATGTTTGCTTCGCCATTTAATGCGGCATCATGTGCGGCGCGTTCTTTATCTGTATTATTAACATCTTCGCGGGTTAATTCCATACGACAAACATAAGACACAGACATAATTTTGAAATTGTTTATAGTATTTTTAAACAAATCCAAAGCTTCGCGCTTGTATTCATACAATGGGTTTTTCTGGGCATAACCGCGCAAACCAATAGACATCTGCAAATAATCCATTTGTTGCAAATGACGTTTCCATTGGGAATCCAATGCCCCCAGCATCATTTGACGCGTTGCCATCTGCATCAATTCAGGACCATATTTTTCAGCCTGTTGATTATATCTGCGGATTGCCAGGTTATATAACGCATCGTATGCTTTGCGTTCTGTGATATCTGGGTCGGTTTTCCAATTTTCGATATCGGTGATATCCAACGCAAAAGTGCGCAACATTGCATCGTGCATACCCACCGTATTCCAATCATGTGGCTGAGATTTTTCTGCAATATTATTTTCGCAAATCATTTCAACAACATCACCAATCATTTCGTGTGCCAATGGCGACAAATCTTTTGATGTCATCAACTCATTGCGTTGTTTATAAACAACGGTGCGTTGTTCGTTCATAACATTATCGTATTTCAATAATTCTTTACGGGCTTCGAAATAACGTGCCTCGACGCGTTTTTGTGCCTTTTCCAAAGCCTTGGTAATCCAAGGATGTGTGATTGCTTCACCGGTTTTTAATCCTAATGTTGTCAGCATTGAATCCAAACGTGCCGCACCAAATATGCGCATTAAATCATCGTCCAATGCCAAAAAGAATTTAGAATCACCTGGGTCACCTTGACGACCTGAACGACCGCGTAATTGGTTATCGATACGACGTGATTCGTGACGTTCTGTTCCAATTACATACAAACCACCGGCGTCCAAAACTAATTTTTTATTGGCTTCGATTCTGTCATAGATTTCTTTTTTCTTGTCTTCGAAATCTGGGGCATTAGAATCCAGATTTGCAATTAATTCTTCGGCATTACCACCCAGTTTAATATCCGTTCCGCGTCCTGCCATATTTGTTGCGATTGTGACCGCCCCAGGCGCACCAGCCTGTGCAACGATTTTGGCCTCGGACTCATGGTGCTTTGCGTTTAATACCGCGGGTTCGATATGTAATTTTTCACGAACCAACGCAGCCAATTCTTCGGATTTTTCAATAGACACCGTTCCAACCAACACAGGTTGTTTTCTTTTTACGCAATCTTCGATTTGTTTTAATATTGCGTCATATTTTTCGGTCTTGTTGCGATATATTTCATCGTGATGATCGATACGCGCAACCGGACGATTTGTTGGAATTGAAACAACGCGCAGTTTATAAATCTCTTCAAATTCTGCGGCTTCGGTCATTGCGGTACCTGTCATACCTGACAAAATTTCATACAACCGGAACAGATTTTGATAAGAAATACTGGACACAGTTTGATTTTCAGGTTGAACTGCAACATGTTCTTTGGCCTCAATTGCTTGGTGCAGACCGCGTCCAAAACGGCGTCCGGTCATAACACGACCTGTAAATTCATCAACAATTAAAACTTCGCCGTTGCGTACAACATAATTAACATTTTTTTGATACAGATTATGCGCCAACAAAGCCTGTTGAATATGCATAACAATAGCCGCGTTTTCTGTTGCATACAAATTATCGCCAACCAATAAACCTGCATCTTTTAATAAACGTGTTGCTGTATCGACACCGCTTTCAGTCAATGTCACATGGCGGTCTTTTTCATCTTTTTTGAAATCTGTATCGTTAAATTGTGCGACAACCGCATCAACCTTGTTATACAATTCACTGACATCTTCGGACGGTCCAGATATAATCAACGGAGTGCGTGCTTCGTCGATTAAAATACTATCAACCTCATCAACGATGGCATAGAACAACGGGCGCAATACCTGTTGTTCTTTAAAGAATTTCATATTGTCGCGCAAATAATCAAAACCCAATTCGGAATTTGTCACATATGTAATATCACAGTTATAAGCCGCGCGCCGTTCATCGTCGGACATATCGTGTTGAATAATACCAATGGAAAGTCCCAAGAATTTATAAACCTGACCCATCCATTGTGCGTCACGCGATGCCAAATAATCATTAACAGTAATCAGGTGTGCGCCTTTGCCGTATAAAGCCTTTAAATACAAAGCCAATGTTGCAACCAGTGTTTTACCTTCACCGGTTTTCATTTCGGAAATTTGACCATTTGCCAAAACCATACCGCCAATCAATTGCACATCAAAATGCCGCAGACCAATAGAACGTTTTGCCGCCTCGCGCACAACAGCGAACGCATCAGGCAAAACAGATTTTTCTTTTTCGCCGTCCGCCAGACGTTTTTTTAAAATATCTGTTTGCGCGCGCAATTCGTCATCACTCATTGCGACATATTTTGGTTCCAAATCATTTATCAATGAAACAGTTTTATCATAAGACTTTACAATTCTGTCATTTGCAGAACCTAACAACAATTTAATGATATTCATACCTTTTCCTTATTTTTTATCACGACATTTATAGCAATTTTATATTTTGCGGTCAAGATACTTTATGATATAATCCTGATGATAGAATAAACAAGTGAGTTTATGTAATTTTTTTATGAATAATGGGGGAAAATATGCACGAACAGACCGTAAAAAACTTGAAAATTGACGACATAACCAGCGAAGTTTTTACAATTGCACCGACACAAATGGAATATATTGCGACATTGATAGGAAATACTGTTGCAGATAATATGAATATGCGTGCATTTGCACCAAAAATCAGGTTGATTGCGATGCGTGCATTGCAAACCGCGTTAAAGTCTGCGCGACACATGGGCGAACGCGTTGAAAACACACAAAAATAAACAGTTGATTTTTTTGAAAAACCAAATAAAATAAATACCACTGTCCAGGCGGATGAAGCATAGCCGTTGCCTTAATCGGTGATGGAGGAAAGTCCGGACTGCATTGGGACGCATAGTGGCTAACGGCCACGCGGGGTGACCCGACGATTAGAGCAACAGAGACGAGCTGATTTAATTCAGAGTGAAACGGGCAATCTCTATGTGCAGCAACCCCATATAGGTTCTTCGCTCGGTCCCAGGGCTATGAAGAATGGGTAGGGGGCTTGACACTTTGCGGCAACGCATTGTGCAGATTAATTATGCTTGGCACCACAAAATGTCCTTTTTATGCCGTAAAAAGATAACATAATGTGGCGATACAGAATCCGGCTTATATTTCCGCACTGGACAACGGCAACTTATTATACCGATTTGTCGGTATTTTTTTTATAAAAAATGCCCAATCGGGCATTTGTTAATTGCATGTTCCGTCATCACACACATAATACACAGAATTATTATATCGTGTTTTGAAATTCTTTTCATTTGTTCCAGATGAAATTTGTCCGCTACTGGTCACACGCATTGGCGATGCTACCAAAGACATACGTGCGTAAAAATCTGCCGTTCCATCGCCGTCATAATCAAATCGCACCGCCGGCGAAGGTATAGTTGTGCCACTGGGAACAGATTTTAACCGTATTTCGTATGTGCCAATATGTAATATGCGTCCGCAATCACCTGCATCATCATGATATTCGGCAATAGAGTTGTCCGGTGTAGATAATCCTATTGGGCATTCTGTGCGATTTACACCATCGGCGCAATAATATCCTGTGGTGCATGCGGTACAAACACCATTGCTTAAATATTGACCTGCGGTACAGATGTCTGCCGGGCAGGACGGATTATATACACCGCCCCCAGACGGGTCAGGCGAATGTCCCGCATCACAAGTGACACCGTATGTGACATAACCGTCGGCGGCGACAGTTAAATCGCATTGCCCATGTTCAACACTGTCACAATTACGCGCCCATCGTGCATACGTACTATTATTTGCACTCAGTGTTTTTCCTGATAAATTCGCAGAATTTTTTGCGTATGGTTGGTAAGTGTTTGGTGCGTTATTGTTTGCCGCACTGGTGTTTTCTTGGACAAATTGCCCACGATTTGCTGCAGTTGAAGTATAATTATCATTAAAACCAGTTGGGTTGCCCCAATACCAACCGCGGAAAGTGTATCCAGGACATGTTGGATCGGAACTGGTATGTGTCACTTCGTTGGTCAATGCGCTATCTGAATACCATTTATTATCTATGGGCACATAATAATATTTTTGCTCTGTCACACTGCATGCCGAACCAGCATGATTTTTTAATATCATTGTATAACTCACCTTGCCAGAACAATCAGGGCTGGTATTGTTGGCAACCCCGATATCGCCCGTAAATGTTCCAGATGTATTGCCGCCGCTGTTAAACCCAGATGCACACGAATAACTATATTCGCATTGGTTGCGTGATACACCGGTTGCTGTGCAACTGGTGACATTATCGCCGGTTGTGCATGCACACTTTCCAAACTGGGCATACAGTGTTGTATTTGCGGTAAATATGGTTGGTTCCGGCAACACGCCATCGCCATGAATTTTTATCGTTCCGCCCGACGCCGCAGTAGAATAACCGGTAAATACATAAAAATCATGTCCCGATGCCGCCTTGGTTGGTAGTGCCACAGATGTTATCCTTCCTGATGAATCTTGCCACTCGGTATCAAAAACTTCCTTTATAGAACCTGAACCGCCAGTACCGCCATTTGTTGAATCATTCAAAGTGATGGTATAACTGGCTGGTGACCATACTGCCGAATTGGAAACATTGCCAGATATTGCGCCCACACCCAATTCATTACATGAAACCGTTTCACCGGCGGCAATCAGTGTGCCATTAATATTCCAACCTTGGAAATCATATCCTGGGGCATCTGTGATTGCCGCAGGTGCGGTAAATGTTCCGCCATAACTACATGACGACGGAGAACTTGGCGCGGTTCCATGCGCGGTTGTCCAAGATAATGAAATCGTGTTCGCTACACATGCGTTGCCTGATGCATGATATCCAGAATCACAGGTCCATTTTGCATAAAATGTTTGTGATGCGTTTGTTGAATTTGCAGCAATGGTTTTGGTCATAGCACAACCTTGGGTTAATGCAGAATTTGTGCACCACCCGGCAAATTTACTATGCGCACGCACAGGAACACCGCTAATTGTGGCGCCTGTATCATATGTAAAACTGGTTGGCATAGTATTGACCGATGGACAATCAAATGCCGCCGCAGTAGCACTGGCTTTGAACACATTGTTTTTAGCATCATACATACCACAAACATTGCTGGAATTTCTTACTGGGACATAATAATTGACCAACGCATTATTTTTATATATAGCTGTTGCAGCCATCTTAACAGGATACGCAACTGCCGATGGCGAAGAACGATAATCTAAAAACATTCGCATGTCTTTTGTTACTTCACCTGTACCATTTGGAACCGATAGAGTAAAGTTTTGAGTTCCTGCAATAGTTTTTGATTTGCGTGAAAATGGATCATAAAATACATCATACGCCGTCCATGTGTTTGCCGCTATCGCTTGCGAAGTATTACCATCTGCGCCACTAGCAAAGTAAGTTCTAAATGCACCAGTTGGACTCGTCTTTAATTCAATATTAAATATATTATCGCCATTGTAATAACTACCCAACAATATATGTCTTGCACTGGTGTTGGGGTTGCTGAATTTACCAACAACTCTAAAATCTTTACCAAAATCAAATTTGGTTCCGGTATCAAAATAACTGAAAGCACTGTTTGCTGATTTACTGGACAGATATTCCACAGGTGTATATGTTGCCAAATCAACATTTAAACCACCGTTTAATACATACGAAATTCCATATGTTCCCGCAGACCATTTTGCATATAATTCAAATGTCCCACCATTTGTTGTTGTTAAATCACTCACAGATTCTTGGTTGTTATATACTTTGGCACCACTTGCCGATGTTGCCCAGCCTGCGAAAGTGTATCCTGTGCAGCTGAAACCATTATTGGTTAAATTTTGTGCGGTTCCGTATGTAAAACTTTGATTGCTCATTGTGCCAGACGCGGTTGTTGGGCAATTACTGTTAAAATGCACAGAATAACTGTTTGCGACACAGGCGGCATTTGTTGCACTGGACGCCGCATGATATCCGTCATCACAACCATATTTTGCGACCAAAGTGCTATAAAATCTATTGCTATTACATTCGGTTTTTAAATTTGTGAATCTGTCACTGCCACTGGGGCTAATCAATGCACCCCATGTAGATGACGGAATATAATGTCCGGAATACCACGCGTTCGCCTTGGTTGGTGTTGATGGCAATGCTGTTATTGCACTGCCGGTACAACCAGCATTTGCATAAACATTGCATGTTGATTTGTTTATATAAATATCGGTTGTTCCGCCGGTTCCGCCGTATGTTGTGTTATCCAACGCGGTATGCCAACAGGGCGATTCCGTCCATTTTGCATAATATGTTTTTGTGCCTGTGGAACCCGCGGCAATTGTTGTGACAGGGCTGCCCGAAAAACTGGAATTATCATACCAACCAGCAAAAATATAATTATCGCGTGTTGGTATCGGCAAAGTCATACCTTGACAATTGTTATAGTTTGTATACATCAACGCAATTTGATCAGTTGCGCCATTTAAATTATAATTAACAGAAAATTCCCAACATGCATGCAACCCAGTGGCAAAAGAACTATCCAACTCGTCTTCGTTATAACGACCAAAGAAATTATTATTGTTTGCCACACTTGTCGCGCCATTTGAACTGCCTGTGCCGTATAATCCTGTATCTGTGGCGTCCCCGGCACCGCAATATTCATAATTGCCACATAAAAATGCCCAGCCCAACCATGTTGCACCGGTTGGTTTGGTAATACCCGCTGTGGAATATGTGGGTAATGTGCAACTGCTACGCGAACAAAGAATTTGATATTTATATGTGTTGCCATCATAAAAATACAATTTATTGCCGCTATTGTTATCCATAAATAGATTCCACTGTGCATACAATGTCGTATTTGCTGTTTTATCCCACACTGTGCCAGAGGCACCTGTGGAGCCATAATAAAAATTGCCGCCACTTTGTGCATCGCTGTATCCTGTAAATCTGTATTCAAAACGATGCGGGGTGGTCCAATTGCTGGTTGTGATAACTGGAAGCATACTGCCGTATGTGGCGGTGACGGTTCCCGAACGTCCGCCCGAACCACCATTTGCATTAAATGATATTGTTGATGTTGGTGATACGGTACATGCGGTATTGGAAAAACATTTATATCCATTATAAACATTTGATATAGTGCAACTGCCGCGCCAACCCTCGTCACAGTCGTATTTTGCTGTCAATGTCAAAGATGGTGTTTGCGATGCATTAAACCCAATCGAATTAATACCATAATATTCGTCTGGATCTATACAACTGTCCCAAGCCTGTGGGTATGATATTTCAGAGTTTATATGAGATCTATAGAAATAGTGTAAAGAACCATTGCTTCCTACATAATTATAAAATGTGGCGTGTGATTTTGTTGGATTTGTCGTTGGAAGTGTATAATAACTCCCAGAATACGCAACCTCGGTCGTGCAAGCGCTGTCGGTATATAATTTACACCACTTGGATTGATTTTGACTGGCGGAATATGTTGTTGCATCACGATACATATATACCGATGTTGGCGCACCACCGGTTCCACCATTGGTTGTGTTATCTAAATCAATTCTATAACAATTTGCGGTGGTTGCTGTGCATGTTGGGGTGGCTGTGCCGTCCCCGCTGAGTGCATATCCAGAATTACAACTGGCGGTATATGTTGCGGTTCCATTACTGTTTATGGTCAATGTGCATGAACCGTTTGCTGGCTGTGTGCAATCTTTTGCCCATGCCGCATACAAATTTGTATTTGCGGTAAATGTGGTATTGACCGGCAAATTATTTGATGTTGCATTGGTAATGACTCTGGTGCCATTGCCGCCATTGGCGGTTAAATCCGCCTGTGTCGATGTGTAATATCCACGAAATTTATATCCTGAACGTGTTGGAATATTGGCCTTGGTAATTTGCGTTGTTGCGGCGGAATTACTATACCAACCAGTGTTATATTTTTCATAAATGGTTTGATGCGTGCCTGTATCATTATAATTTCTTAATGTTATCGCATATACATTTGGTTTGGGTTCATAAAGGTCGCCTATACAGGTATATCCTTCTGGACATACCAGACATGTTCCACCGTCCCAGAAATACCCAGCGGGGCATCCGCATATACCGGTTTCATTATTAAATGTCATTGCGGGATTTTCGCATGAGCAACCATAATATTCATTCGCTATCGTCCCTTCTGGACAACAGTGCGGTTCGTTATTGATATCAACATATGCACCTTTTTCGCCACAGTCAAGACTGTCTTTTGCGAAATTAATCCATTGATCAAGTTCGGTTAAGCACTCTATGTTATTTTTATCATCAAAAAAATAACAACATGCGCCTTCTTCTGGGACATCTGGATACCAGGTCATACCATATTTACATTGGTCACACCCGCCGGTTTTGGGGTTAAATTCAAAACGTTCATCGTAGCATTCACATTGATACAGTTCATTTGGTTGTGTTATTTCTTCGGGACAACATACGATATTACCATCACTATTTACGTATGCCCCAGAACCAGCTTTACAGTCTAACGATTCAACGATTCCAACCCATTCGTCGAAATCACTAATACAAGATTTGCCATCAAAGGCATAACAACAATCGCCGACTTCGGGGTAATATGTCATACCTTCTTTGCACGACATGTCTGCAAAAGACGACGATACGCCACCAAAAACAAATACGGCAAACAGCACAAATCCGCCAAAAATGCGTGATAATAATCTCAAAATCCTTTCCCCTATGGATTAAGCATAGAACATTTTTTCATAAATACGCAAATGAAAAATAATGAAAAAATTTAACAAAAAAATTTGACAGCAGTTTTATCAATAATTCATCAACTGAATACTGAAGACTGAACACTGCACACTGTAAAAAAAACGGGCGACACCCGTTTTTTTACATAACCCGCCCAGATGTCGGGTAAAATGTCAGTTGTATGCTTTCCCAGTTTTTGTATTCGTTGCGGGGCAACATAGATAGCGGTTCGCATGTCCGTATTGCCGCACGTATTGTATCCAAAACATATGCAAATGCCGGGTCATTTTCTGCGCGCGCGGCACTTTCAAACCATACGTCCGCCACCGTTCCGTTGGGGCGCATTTTTAAATGTGCAACCGCACGAATGTCCGCCAAATCTGGCCGCGATGAATCAATAACCCAACAACGCGTCATTGCCACACGCAACGCATCAACCACCGAAACGGTCAGTGTTCTGTCCAAAGATAAAACCTCGCGATTGACTCTAACCACCGTTTTCTTTTTTGGTGCATTTGCATCGGCAATATCATTTTTTTGCGGATTTGTTGGCTTTTCAGGTTGTTTTTTTGAATCCGTATCATCAATCAAACTGTCAGCAATTTTGTCGTTTTTTGCGGCATCTGGTTCCGGTGCAACGACGGGCTTTGGCTCCTCTTTTGGTTGTTCGGGTGTTTTATCAGCCTTTGGTGCATCGGTGTTGTATAATTTGGTGTCCATACCGGAAATTTTTACATTACTCAAATCAATTTCCATAATTTCAATACGGTCAGGTGTCACCAATTCGGCGCGTTCTATAAATATCGCAACCGATGTTATCATGATAACAATCAATGCCAAATGACCAGCCAATGACATTAATATATTTTCACTATAAAATTGTTTGGCTTTGTTTTTCATTATTTATTATCGATTTGTGTTCTTAAACCAACTTTTTGAAAACCTGCATCTTTTAACCGACCCATTGCGCGCATAACCGCACCATAATCTGCATGGGTGTCGCCACTGATTGTAATGGCCAGATTTGGATTTTCTGTGCGCATTGCCGCCGCGCGTTTTACAACACTGTCCAAATCCATCATATCGCGCGCCAAATAATAACGTCCCATTGCATCAACACTAATTTGAATTGCATGGTCGTTCCCAGTCATCGCCGAATGTCCGGCGCGTGGCAAATCTAAATCAATACCCGCGGTCATCATAGGTGTTGTCACCATAAACACCGCCAACAATGTTGTCATAATATCAATCATTGGTGTCAAAGATATTCCGGCATCAAAACGTCGTGTTCTTCTGGGCATAATATACACCTTTTTATTTATTTTGTGATTTTAATTCAATACGGTTTTCGTCCAGTTTATTGTATAAATCATCTGCTTTTTTGGCATAATACTGGAACGCGATTGCCGCAGGTATCGCCGCAATCAATCCCAGTGCGGTTGTTCCCAATGCGGTTGCCAAACCCGGTGCAATAACACCAATACTGACCGATTGATTAACACCAATGGACGCAAAAGAATCCATAACACCCCAAACAGTGCCAAACAAACCAATAAAAGGCGAAACATAAGACACCATTGATAAAAACCACAAATTTTTATCAAATGGCCGTATCAGTTTATCCACAATCACATCCAGATTATCACCAGGTTTAATTTTAACAGGGTTATGTTTAACCATTTTCCAAACACGATATTTTTCAATAATTACCGCCCAAGACAATATACTCAATGCAACCAAAACCAACGACACAAACAAAGTCATTATATCGCCGGTAAATAAATTCAATAACGAAAAATTGTTAGTCATTTCCTTTCCTTTTTATTGTTATATTATTTAAAAAATTTCATAATGGCATCTGGGATTGCCTTTGGGCGCATATTTTTACCCAAATAGGCTATCGTGATATTCATTATAGCACAAATTTCGCCATTACGTAAAAACTTTTGTTCAATTTTCATCGATGCCGCACCAATATTGATTGGCGTGGTTTCAACGATGATATCGTCGCCCAACAATAATGGCATACTGTATTTTATATCCAGTTGTCTAACAACAAACCCCAAATCGTCATCTGGTATTTTAATTCCGCGCGACCAATCCATACGCGCGCGTTCTGCGATTTCAATATAACGCGGGTGATACACAATGCCACCGGCATCGGTGTCCGCATATGCAATTTGAAATTTAAATTTATGCGTTGTCATTTTTTACTCCACTATAAATGCCCCAGAATATGTTTTTCGCAAATTATCGCGTGCCGATGTTGCACGCGCACGTGTTCCATACGGTCCAACACGAACAGAATATTTTCCGTTTTGTTGTTTTATTGAATTGGCATAGCCCATAGATTTTAAATTCTGGCTTGCCTTGGTCGCGTTGTTTGACACAGAATACGAACCAACTTGAACATAATAATTACCGGTTTGTGTTGCCGCACTTGTTGATTTTGTATTGCGGGCTGTTTGTGTTGTTTTTGCCGTATTTGTGGAACCAATCGCATTTATACGAACACGCGCTGTTCCCGTTCCAATCATATCTATATCTTTGGCGGCAGAATATGATAAATCAATTATGCGTCCAGATTTAAAAGGCCCACGGTCGTTGATAATAACATTTGTTGTTGCATTGTTATCCAGGTTTGTCACCTTGACCCGCGTTCCAAATGGTAAAGTTTTATGTGCCGCAGTGTATGCGTGTTTGTTATAAATTTCGCCACTGGCGGTTTGTTTCCCATGAAAGTCTGGTCCATACCACGACGCAACACCGGTTTCACTGAAATTACCAGCATTTTCCATTGGGTAATATGTTGTTCCACCAATTGTGTATGGTTTTGTACTAGTTTTGTATTTATATGACGATGTTCCGGCGCAACCCGCCAGAAACAAAGACGCAACAAAAGCATAGTATAATTTTGACATTACTTTTTTAACCCCAAATGTTCATAGCCTTTATCGGTCACAATACGACCACGCGGCGTCCGTTGTATCAACCCCAGTTGCATTAAATAAGGTTCAATAACATCTTCGATAGTATCCGCAGGCTCACTCAATGCCGCCGCCAAATTATCAATACCAACCGGACCACCCGCATAATGATTTATAATTGTCGTCATATAATCCCTATCAACCGCGTCCAATCCAGACTCGTCAATATGTAATTGGAATAGGGTGGTTTTTATTGTATCTGCGGTAATTGTATTGGCATGCAACGCATTTGCAAAATCGCGGGCGCGTTTTAACAACCTGTTTGCAATACGCGGGGTGCCGCGTGCGCTTTTTGCCAACATATATGCACCGGCTTCATCAATGGGGGTCCCCAACACATTTGCACTGCGTATAATGATTTTTGCCAAATCGTCAGCCGGATAGAAAGACAGCCTTAAATCAATACCAAACCTTTCACGCAAAGGATTTGATAATAACCCTGTTCGTGTTGTTGCACCAACCAATGTAAAAGGCGGTAAATCTATGCGAACACTTTTTGCAGACGGACCTTCGCCCAACATAATATCTAACTTAAAATCTTCCATCGCAGAATACAAAACTTCTTCGATGGCGGTTGGCAATCTGTGAATTTCATCTATAAACAAAACGTCCATGGGTTCCAACGCGGTTAATATTGCCGCCAAATCGCCTTGTTTGGTCAGCATAGGTGCCGATGTTGCACGAAAATTCGTTCCCAATTCATTTGCAACAATATGTGCCAATGTGGTTTTCCCCAACCCCGGTGGTCCATATAACAACACATGATCCATGGCCTCGCCACGTGATTTTGCCCCAGAAATAAAAACAGATAAATTTTTCTTTAACGCATCGTGGCCAATAAAATCAGCCAGTGTTTTTGGACGAATAGAACTCGCCAATTCATCTGGAATATTTGGATCAACAAATCTGTCATTTGTATTCATTTAAAAACCCTATAACAATTTTGTGTCTGTATCTTCACGTCCAACATAGGCCTTGAAATCGTTATACATTTGTCGCAAATCTGCCGGTGCAGAATAATTTGCATCTGCGCCTTTGATAACAATGGTTTCCAATGTTATTTTTGCCTGCTTTTTTAACAGATTTGTTAAATGATTGCTAAATGATTTTGTATCGCCTTCTTCGGCGGCACCTTGCAACAACAGTCCGCGATTAGGGCGGGGTGATAAAAATTGAAAATCAGAAAAAGACCTGTCGGGTGAAACCAATACAAATCCAGAAATCTCTGGTCTGCGCATCATGGCCTGTAATGCATACCATGCACCCATTTGATGTCCTGCCAGCCAGATTCTTTCGCTGTCTTCGTTTTGGTTTTGTATCCAATCTATAACCGTTGCAATATCCAACATGTTTTCAGCCGCCGTCCCAATCGCACCGTCGGAATCATTAACGCCACGATAATTAAACCGCACAACCGAAAAACCAATATCCATAAATGCACGAAACATCGCATATGAAACTCTGTCGTTCATATGATGTTTTTGACGTGGATTCCCAGACAGCACAACCGCAACCGGCGCGCCAGGATTTGCAGATTTATGATAAACTGCGTGTAATTTACCACTTTCGCCTGTAATAATAACATCAACCATTTTTATCAACCTTCCTATTTAAAATTATATTCTATACAGGACACTTTATAATACAAATCGATTTTAATTTTCAATAAAAATATTTTTGCTTTGACACGCATTAGAAAAAAAGTCTAGACTAAAATAAAAGGAATAAGGAAACAAACATGTACAAATCCAATTTAATGATTGCTGGTGCCTTGATTTGCGCACAGTCCGCAATGGCAAACACATATGTCCAAGAATTGCAAACGATATACACAGAAACACCTGTGGCATCATATTATGCATATCCTGACGATCAAAATTTCATACCTGAAACTGTATTTATGCAACAGGACGACACGTTTAATTTTGATACAAACATTGCAATCACCCGCGATGCCGAGGCTTGTGCCCACCCGGGCGTTGGATTTGCGGAACGTCCAATGGTGATTTGTCGTAATTTTAACTGTACAAAATTAAACGACCGTATTACACGCAATTTCTTGTTTAACAGCCTGAGTCAAATGTTTATGATGAACGGATATTCCAGATTATATATATGCGAGGCTGACCCGTTTTCGCGTGATTGTTTGCAGACAGGGATATCTTTCCCGGTTCGTACCGGAATTGCAAATGCGATTGTTAAAATTCCAAAGGCTTCTATTTCCCAGGTAAATTTATCAACCGGTTTGTCACGTGCATCTATTGGTATGACATATAATATGTTGGTAAATGGCATTGACAGACGTTGCGAACAAACGGTTATGGATATTGTAATTCCTGTAAATTCCCAGGCAACATTGTCAAATCGTGAATTTTCTTGCAATTTGACCAGTGACGGCACCAGCAGTGTTTCACTTTTGATAAATCTGGATTATATAGATTTGGATTATGGTATTTTGGGCGGATATTATTCAATTGGAACCCAGGGAACAACTGCGGGTGGCGGAACAGGATATGCGTTGTTTAAAACAGAGTATTCAACACGTGGCATGAATTTTCGTGCGGCATCGCGTGGTTTATCTGTAAATGACGAAAATGAATCTGTTTTAACAATCCAACCTGGCGAATATGCGGTTGAACCCATGCAATAAAGTATTATGAATAAAACAATACTAATTATTGATGATGACGATTTATTAAGGAAAAGCCTGGCCAATGGCCTGCGTAGGTGCGATTTTTCGGTTTTAACGGCGGATTCTGCCGAACAAGGCGCAGAAATATTAAACAAAATATCTGTTGATGCGATTGTTTTGGACAGAATGATGGGGGGGCAAGATGGTTTGTCGTTCTTGAAGCAAATGCGTTCGTCTGGAAATTTAACACCTGTTTTGATGCTGACGGCGATGTCTGGGCCTGAAAATGCGATTGATGGCCTGTCAAGTGGGGCAAACGACTACTTGGCAAAGCCTTTTCAATTACAAGAATTGGTATTGCGGTTGAATAATATCACAAAATTGTCACCAAATACATCAACGCAATCGTTGCCAGATGGGCTGATTTATGCCGATGAAGAGTTTTTTGTTGTGTCGCCCACAGATTCCCAACGGCGATTATTTTCTTTGTCAAACGAAGAAAAGAAATTGTTGCATAATTTAATAACGCCAATTGGAAATATTGTGCCGGCATCACCAATGGTCGCAAAACGCTTGCGAACTAAAATAAATGATGTATTATCAAACACAGATATACTAACTATTCGTGGGCGCGGATACAAATTGGTTGTTGCCCCCACACCAGAAAAACGGTAAAAAAACATGAGATTGATACCCAGAAGTTTTTTGGCACGCACCATATTGATGGTGTTGATACCATTGCTTGTGACCCAGGTTATTATTGCAGAATTCTTTTTCGGCAACCACTGGTCGCGTGTTCATAACACAATGGCGCGCAGTTTGTCTGCGGAAATTACAACGATGATGAATTTTATAGATAACGACAATTTACCGGTTGCAAAATCTATGGCGGCCGATATTGGTGTAAATGTATCTGTAAATCATAAATTAAACAGACCTGCAAAAAACGACAATAAATCAATGATAGCAGGGCGTTTATCAAAACATCTGGAATCACAATTAAAACGCCCGGCAAATATATATATAGACCGCGGTGAAAGACTGGTTTTCATCGATGTTCCAACAAAAAACAACGAAATTGCCACATTTGGCACATCTTTACACCGTATATATTCCACCAGTACCGAGGTTTTTATCATCTGGCTGATTGGCTCGATATTGATAGTATCTATATTGATTGCGCCGTTTATAGTGTTGCATTCGCGCAGTATTCGCCGTATTTCAAATGCGGCAAATCGCTTTGGTCGCGGGCTTGATGCGCCTGGATTTGTCCCCAGTGGTTCTTTGGAAATACGCAATGCTGCCGAATCCATGATTAAAATGAAGGAACGCATTGACCGATATAATCGCACCAGAACAGATATGTTAAATGCGGTCAGTCATGATTTAAAGGCGCCTTTGACGCGTATGCGTTTGGCGGTTGAAACAGGCGATGCATCGCAAAAAACACTGTTGCAAGATATTGACCGCATGACAGAAATGGTAAATGGGTACCTGGCATTTGCGCGTGGCGAAACGCCCGAAATAGAGCAAACAACAGAGTTGCCTGCGACATTAACGCGTATTGCACGCGATGCGGCACCAAACAAAAAAATAGAATTAGATTTACCGGAAAACCCTGTTCAATTCTATGCGCGTCCAATGGCTTTAACGCGTGCGTTCAGTAATATTATTGAAAATGCTGCCAGATATGCCGACAAAAAGATAAAAATTACAGAACACGATAAAACCGATGTTATAGAGGTTATTATTGAAGATGACGGTCCAGGTATTCCAGATGACCGCAAAGAAGATGCCTTGCGACCATTTGTGCGTTTGGATAATGCGCGTGGCACCGATACAGGCGGAACAGGTTTGGGGTTGTCTATTGCCAAAACTGCTATTGAAAACCATGGCGGACAACTGTTCTTGGAAAACAGTTCTATGGGTGGATTGCGTGTTCGTGTGATTTTACCGATTGAATAAAAATAAAATAAAAACAATCACTAAAGCAAAGAGTTTTATAAATGAATTTATATAAATATGTATCAAATGCAATAAATGAAAAGTTAGGTTTTGTGGCAAATTTGGAAACACCACGCAATCGTGATTTTGGTGACTTTTCGACAAATGCGGCAATGGTTGGTGCAAAGTTGGCACATAAAAACCCTCGTGAATTGGCGGCTGAAATATTGCCAAAGATTCAAGAATTGGATTTTGTGGCATCCGCAGAAATTGCAGGGCCGGGATTTATAAACATAAAAATCAAAAATGAATTTATTTTACAAAACGCAACCGCACCACAACCACGCACAGAACAAAATCCATTGGTAATTGATATGGATTATGGTGCGTATAATGTTGCAAAATCTTTGCATATTGGGCATTTGCGCACATCTATTGTTGGTGATACATTAAACAGAATATTTCGTTTTATGGGGCACAAAACATTTTCATGGAATCATATTGGTGATTGGGGCAAGCCAATGGGCTTAATCATTGCTTGGATTGAACGTTTGCATCCTGAATTGCCATATTTTCAAGAAGGATTCGACCCGCAAACACATGTTGATTATGAAATAGACCCAAACGAATTAAACACATATTATCCGGCGGCATCTGCATTGGCCAAACAAGATGCAGACTTTCAGGCCCGGGCGCAAGAAATCAAAGCAAAGTTTCAAGCGGGTCACCCAGGATATTTTGCGTTATATGAAAAGTTTTTGGCGATATCATTGCGCGCAATGAATAACACCGTGCAAAGATTGAATATATTGCCATTTGATTATGATTTAGGCGAACGAAATGCTGCACAATACCTTGGGCAAGTTGAAAAAATTTTAAATGAAAAACATATGATTTATGAAAGTGATGGTGCCATGGTTATCGACACTAAACGCGATACAGATACCGCCCCAATTCCACCGTATATGTGGCGTGATTCGCGTGGTGCCGACACATATGATTCTACTGATTTGGCGGCTGTATATTGCAGAAAAATCAAAGATAACCCTGACAAAATCATTTATTTTACAGATTTGCGTCAATCGTTGCATTTTGAACAATTATTCCGCACAGCCGATAAATCTGGTATATATCCATACGAAAAATTCGAACATATTGGCTATGGAACTATAAATGGTGCAGACGGCAAACCGTTTAAAACGCGTGACGGAAACGCCGCAGGATTAGATGATATTTTAGATATGGCTTACGAAGCCGTTAATGCACGCATTGCAGAATCCAACAAAAACTTGGACGCGGAAACAATAAAAACTATCGCATTGGCGGCGGTCAAATTTAACGATTTAATACACGATGTAAAATCAGATTATATATTTGACACATCTGCTATTACCAGTTTCGAGGGACGCACAGGCCCGTATGTTTTATATACGGCTGTCCGTCTAAACTCTGTGTTAAATCGTGCCACTATTGAACCCAAGATTGTTGATACAACAATAAACGCAGATGAACGTAATTTGTTGTTGGCAATCTTAGATTTTGACAGAACTATTGATACAGCATGCGAAAATAGGGCGACAGACTTGATAGCAAACTATGCGTATAATCTGTGTCAATTAATCAACGGTTTTTATCACGAATGCCCAATATTGCGCGATGACATAGACGAATCCACAAAACAAACCAGATTATACATCGCAAAATTAGCACGAGATACACTGGTCACAGCAACAAACTTAATGGGATTAGAAATACCTAGCAAAATGTAAAATTAAAAAAACAAAATAAAAACCGTCAATTAGACGGTTTTTTTATACTTGTTATCAACATTGTTTGTTGTTGTTTTAATATAACGAGTATGCGCATCGCACCAAAAATATAATTGTTATAACATATTTATTATGGGTTGCCGGCATTTTTACCACTTTTATACCGATAAATACGATGTAAAAAATTTAAAAAATAAAATAAAAACCGCCAATTAGGCGATTTTGTTAATGTAAATTCTTGGTTCGAATCCAACTAAACACAGCAAACCCAACCAACAAGAATAATATAACTAAAAATATACCCATTGCAGCAAAATTACTTTCCGCAAATGGTAAAGCAACATTCATGCCGTAATAGCCAACAATAACGGTTGGGATTACCAAAATAATATTCCACATTGTTAATCGATTAATATATCTGTTAGATTCCATATTAATAATACTTTCAAAGGTTTCTTTGATAGATTTTAACATTTTACTATAACTTGTCACAACCTCGGTTGCCTGGCCAAATTCAATACGAACATCTTCGGCTAATTCTTGTGCATCGTCTGTTTTGATAAAGCCACGCATTTTTTCCAGTTTATCCAACACAGAAACATTGCCTTTGATGCCGGCCATATACAAAGTATAACTATTTTCAACCTCTAACAAAGCCATCAAATCATACTTTGAAATATGTTGTTGCAGTCCTTTTTTGGATTCCAATACACGTTTGTTTAATTCTTTTAATAACCGCAGATAAGATTCAGCAATATAGTATAAAATATTCAATATAAAATCTTCGCGTGATGTTTTTTCGTCTTTTTTGATTTTATCCAACAAATCACACCGTTTTCTACATACAGTAATTACACGATTTGACGAATAAATAATTGATAAAGGCTCAGTATGCCACAAAGTGTCGTTTTCGCGATTGATAATCGGGAAACGCACAATTATAACCTTGTAATCGTCTTCTATTTCTAATCTGGGTTGTTCATCAGGGTCCAAAATGTCGATAATATTATCTTCGTCAATCTTGTATTCGGATTGTAATCTTTCAAAATCGTCATGGTCAGGATTCCCGACATTTACCCAAGAAAAAGTCTTTAATTTTTCGGTCACAAACATACCAGACTCCTTTTGTTTTTATCAAAATTGCGCCATTTATTTTACACTAAATTTGCATAAAAATCAAATAATTAAGGCGAAAAAATACCTATTATTTTTACACAGGCACAATAAATACAATACATCACGAACAAAATAACCAAAGGAGATTGTTTATGAACAACGACGACACGCCATCTGCGTTTTCTGTTTCGCATTATGTTTTGTTATTTATCGTATCAACATTATGCACTGTATCGGTTGTCTGGGTTTTAATTGCGGCAAACAACCGGGAATCAGCAATCAACGACAAAATAATGGCGCAAAAAAATGCCGCAGAAAAATCGTGCCAACGCACCGCCGCAGACGAAGTGCATTTACTATGGGAACAAAAACCACAAGATATCCCACAAAAATACATCACATTGGAAGAAAATTATGCAAATCGAATTGTTGCGGTTCGCACAACTGGAACATGTAATGGACAAAGGTTTGTTTGCAAAATGGGTCAGCATCGCCAAGATTGTGACCCATGTGCAAAAAATTCTGCCCGCAAACGCGCGATGTTTCAGCATATTTCCGACACCATTGACGAGGTTTGTAAAAACGATTAAAAAAACGCTTGCGTGAAAATTTTCTTTTTTGCTAAGTTAAATTTTAAGGAAGGATTCTTTTTGCAAACTAGGAGAATAAAGATGTCAAAATTTTCAAGTCTTTTCACCACAATTCTGGGTGTTTTGGGTTGTTCTGCGGCTGTTGCTTTGCAACCAACTGTTCGTGCTGGGTCACTCAGTTTGAACAGTGCTGTAAAACCAACGGCCGGAAATGTCACATCAACCGTTGCGACACAATCAACGGCGACACCCGATGCATCACGCGGGTCGGCATTGTCTAAATTTTCACCTGCGATTGTTCCTGTTTCGCGCACGAATAACAATAACAACCAAAATGTGAATTCTGAGGTTTTGGACGAATTGCGTCAGCAAATTGCCGAATTAACCGCCGCGCAAAACAGCCTGCGCGACAATCAATTATCACGCAGTGATGTCGAAGATACTGTCGAAGATGCCGTCAAAGAATTAAATTTGACAACAACAAATACAGACTTGAAAAATACTCTTTCCGATTTACAATCTTCGAATCAAAGTTTGCAAAGAAGTGTTGAAAATTTAACAAATCGTACCGAAAACTTGGAAGACACCGAAAACGGTGCCGTTGTTAATATTTTAAAAGTTCGTGGTTTGATTGACGATAAAAACACTGTGCCATTTGCATTGAAAACAGAAATTGAACCAACGGCATTGGCGCAAAAAATTGTCACAGATTCCAGTGCCACCGCAACATTGGCGGATAAAATCCAACCAAAAGATGCAGATATTCGCGATATTATCACAGACGAATTAACCGAGGTTGGTGTTTTGAAAAATGGTGCATTAGATGTTGAAAAAAAGGGCGAAGTCCAAGTCACCGAGGCCACTGTCACAAATGCATTGCGTAATTCCAGCAACTTTAAACAAATGGTATCCGACGAAGTTGCCACCAAGGGCTATGTGACAACTACGGCATTAAACGAACGCGGCTTTGTCACAAATGATGCATTAAATAATAAAAAGTTTTTATCAACCGATTCTGTTGCTTTTTCAAAATTGGCAACCAAAGATGAAATTGCGCCCGCAGCAATCGCGGCCAGCATCGCCGACAGTGAATCTGCAAAACAGGTATTATCCGGCAAAATCGGTCCAGACGAATCGAGTGTCAAAGGTTTGATAACTGGCGAATTGCAAAGATTACAAATTGTCGATGGCGCAAACACATTAAAAGTTGCCACTACTGCCCAGATTGATCCTGTATCAATCGCAACCAGCATTGCCGACAACGAAACCGCCAAGGCAAAATTATCCGGCAAAATCGGCCCAGACGAATCGAGTGTCAAAGGCTTGATTTTTGATGAATTAAAAAAGCGCGATATTGTTGATGCGTCGGACAATTTAAAATTGGCAACCGCCAGCGATGTGTCTGTCGAAAGTTTGACTGATAAATTAGACAATGTTTTCGCCGGCAAAAATGAGATTCCAACTGTTGATGAAAAAACCGTCAGTGCCGCATTGGCGAATTCAACAACTTTGGACGACACAATTATTAGAAATTTAAAGACCAAACGTTTATTAAAAGACAGCGGCGATTTAAATGTTGCAACCAATGACAGTGTTTCAACATTATCGTCACGCGTTGCCGTATTGGACGGCGGCATTAACGACGATGGCAGTTTATTAAATATAATTGCCAAAGACGAAACATTGAAAGAACTTTTACGCGGTAAGGACGGTAAAGACGGAACCAGTTATAAATTAAAAGGCAGTGTCGAAACATATGAAAACCTGGTTAAAAACAATGTCACACAAATACCAGACATTGTTGAAGGCGACGGTTATTTCACCCAAGACACAGGTAAATTATATGTTTATAACTGCGATTCCAATGGCAAGAATTGCCGATTTCCAGCTGAAAAAGATGGTATTGAATTAAAAGGTGAAAAGGGTGACAAGGGTGACCCTGGTGTGTCTGCTGAAACAACATGGTATTCATATTGCACCACAGACAACAATTTGAATAATATTATCAAACCATTATATGGTACATCAAAAACATGCGACAATTTTACCGAAGAAGAATATATCGCATTGATGGACGGTTCCAAGGCATATTGTATGTTGGTTGCCAAAAACGCCAAAGAAAACAGCAACTATTTGGTCGCAACCAAAGGTATTGGTAAAACTTTGGAAGATGTATTTGGTTCTGGCACAGTCAGCAATTTGAAAAACAACGGATTGTCCGCCAGTGTTTCTATTAATGGTCAAACTGAAAAATTCGTATTTGCGTGCGCGAAAAAATACGATGAAATTATGAATCCAAAATCTGCATGGTATTCATACTGCAGCGAAGGCACAAACTTAACATCAATAATTCAACCTTTGTATGGCGCATCAACCGTCAAAACATGCGACGATTTCACCCAAGAACAATATAATGCGATAATGGGTGGTCCAAAAGCATACTGTTTAATGGTTGCTAAAAATGTCGATTCATCAACATTAAATGTGAAAAACAATTTGAAACGTTTGTTTGGCGATACGATTGTCAGCACTTTGTCATCGCAAAAGGTTGCGACCAGGGTCACATTAAATAATAAAACAATATCTTTTGTTGATGCCTGTGCGCAAAAATACGAAGAAATCATGGCTGGAAAATCTGGCGACGGTTATCTGTATCGTGGAACAATTGATAATTACAGTGAATTGTCCGGCAAACCTTGTGATGCAGAACACGAAGCAGATGCATACTATAATTTAGAGGTTGGCGATGCGTTATTGTATATCTGCGCATGTAACGATGAAAAAAATAGTTGTTCGTTCCCAGCAAAAGGCAAGGGTGTGAATTTCAAAGGCGAACCAGGTGAAAACGGCAAACCTGCATCACAAATTTATTGCGAGGCACACGCTGTCAATTACCCAAGTGATGTCACAAACTTGACTCTGATTCAAAAATTATACCCAGACAGAGGTATTTCATCTTGTGATCCATCGGTCTTTACCCAAGATTTATATGCTGCAATCATTGGTGGCGCAAACGCATACTGCACATCTTTGAATGCAACATTTAATACTGGTGTATCTTTGAACGAAGGTGTCGGCTTAAAATTAGCCAAGATTTACGCAACGAAAAAAAGTGTAAGTTTATCATCGGCCAAAGATGCGTTGAGAACATTGCAAGCCAAAGATGCAAAACAACGTATGAACGATTCGAATTTCTCGATATTGGACGAATGTATTGCAAATTATAACAGCATCATGTCCGGTGAAGATGCCGAAAAGCCAGAGGTCACATATTGTAAAGCCCAGGTCGAACATTACAAAGACGGCACATTAAATCGTGATTTGGCGCGCAAATTGTTCCCAAATGATACAATCAGTGACGATTGTTCGGACTTTACTGCGGAAATGTATGCAAAAATGGTCGGCGGTGCAGATGCGTTCTGTGCTAACCTGACGGC
>ODAI011117069.1_pt1 | contig 28791 bp, 23 predicted proteins | sample 1539321 | NCBI WGS metagenome assembly ODAI01 (sample SAMN02144231, study PRJEB22623) | gut metagenome | biome: sheep rumen | host: Ovis aries | place: New Zealand
TAGGCGAAAAGGTAATCAAGGACCTCAAGGAACTTGCAGAAGACGAGGACGTGAAGGCTGTCGTTCTCCGCGTCAACTCTCCTGGTGGTAGCGCTTACGCATCAGAGCAGATATGGCATCAGGTCATGAACATCAAGGCCGAGAAGCCAATCATCGTGTCAATGGGCGGATACGCAGCAAGCGGTGGCTACTACATCAGTTGTGCAGCCGACTGGATTGTTGCTGAGCCAAACACACTCACAGGAAGTATCGGAATCTTCGGTATGTTCCCAGAGGCATCAGAGCTTATCAACGACAAGCTCGGCGTTCATGCAGCAACAGTAAAGACGAACCTCCACTCTGACTTCGGCGACCTCACTCGTCCACAGACAGAGAGCGAGCACAATATCCTTCAGGCATACGTCAACCGTGGCTACGAACTCTTCACCAAGCGTTGTGCCGACGGACGTAAGATGAAGCAGAATGACATAAAGGCTATCGGCGAGGGACGCGTATGGACAGGCGCTCATGCCAAGAAGATTGGCCTTGTTGACCAGCTCGGAGGTATTGACGATGCCATCGCAGTTGCCAAGAAGCGTGCAAAGGTTGACAAGTGTACCGTCATTGCTTATCCAGCACAAAAGGGTATGTTTGAAGACCTCCTCAATGATGCTGTCAACACAGATTCCTATGCTGACGGCAAGATTAAGGAACTCATGGGCGACTACTACTTCATGTTCTCAAACATCAAGAACCTGAAGGGCAAGTCAAACATTCAGGCAAGCATGCCATACTATCTCATGTTTAACCTCTAACGGCTTGCCACACCCGGCAGGCACAACCATAAATTGATAAAGTGGAAGGAGATCATATAAAGACTCACGCTTACCTTGCTCCGCTCGCATGGATTTACGGTGCAGCGACAAGTGTAAGAAACTTCATGTTTGAGACGGGAATACTCAAGTCAAAGTCTTACGACATTCCTATCATAAGTATCGGTAACATAACCGTGGGGGGTACAGGAAAGACCCCCCACACAGAATATATCATACGACTCTTGCAGGACAAGAACCAGGTGGCTGTGCTGAGTCGCGGATACAAGAGAAAAAGTAAGGGATTCGTACTCGCAGAGACGAACACACCAATGAGCATGATAGGCGACGAGCCTTACCAGATGAAGAAGAAGTTTCCCAACATACTCATGGCAGTTGACAAGGATCGCTGTGAGGCAATAGAGAAACTGACAGCACCTGAGATGAAGCCGGAGGTTGACGTGATACTCCTCGACGACGGCTATCAGTACAGATACGTACAGCCGGGCATGAACATACTCCTGACGGATTATCACCGACTGATATGTTTCGACAAGGTACTTCCTGCTGGTCGCCTTCGTGAACCTAAGCGAGGACAGAACAGAGCCGACGTGGTAATCGTGACCAAGTGCCCTGCCAACATCACACCGATGGAGATGCACGGCATTTCGAGGTCACTCGACCTTGAGAGCTGGCAACAGATATTCTTCACCACATTCGTCTACGGCAATCCATACAGGATGGACGACAACACGCAAACCATCACTCTCGACGAACTTGCACAGAAGGACATACTACTCGTCACGGGCATTGCGTCACCAGAGCAGATGGAGTACGACCTCAAGAAGCTTGGCATCAAGTTTGAGTCAATGCACTTCCCCGACCATCACGACTTCACGGCAGAGGAGAAAAGCAGAATCAAGGAGCGCAGCCGCGACAAGATTATCCTCATGACCGAGAAGGACGCTGCAAGGATAGAGGGCACGTTCGGCGAAGAGTCATCAAGGGTTTATGTACTGCCAGTGGAAGTGGAGTTCCTCGGCGACAAGGACGACCTCGACTTCAACAAGATAATAAAGAGCTACGTGAGCAAGAACTCACGCAACAGCATACTTTCAAAAAACAGAATAAAAAGATAATGGAAGGTAAACTTATCATTCTTGCCGCACCATCAGGTAGCGGAAAATCAACAATAGTAAAGTACCTCATGGAGAACGAAGACCTCAACCTTCACTTCTCCATATCTGCCACTTCACGTGCACCACGCGGCACAGAGAAGAACGGCGTCGAGTATTTCTTCATGACACCTGATGAGTTCCGCAGCCACATCGATGCTGGCGACTTCATCGAGTACGAGGAGGTATATACAGACAAGTTCTACGGAACACTCAAGTCACAGGTTGATGCCCAGCTCGCAGCAGGTGAGAACGTCATCTTCGACGTTGACGTAAAGGGTGCCATGAGCATCAAGAGGCTCTATGGCAAGCGTGCACTCAGCATGTTCATCCAGCCACCAAGCATCGAGGAGCTTCGCATCCGTCTCGAAGGACGCGGCACAGATGCACCAGAAGTCATCGAGCAGCGACTTGCCAAGGCAGAGTACGAGCTTTCTTTTGCCAACAAGTTTGACGAGGTCGTTGTCAACGACAACCTTGAGATTGCCGAAGTAGAGGCAGAATCCCTCATCGAGGACTTCTTAGAGGAGTAAGGTAAGGCCCCCTCCCGACCTCCCCGAGGGGAGGAGAAAGATACCGACAGAGTAAAAGTTAAAAAAAAAACTTGAAACCCCCGCCCCCTTTGCCCGGATGCCTTCCTCCCCTCGGGGAGAGTTAAGGGGGGGCCGAGCCTCCTTATATGGAAATAGCATCACTTGGTGAGTTCGGCCTCATTGACCGCCTCACAAAAAACATAGAGTTGAAGAACAGCACATCCAAGCTTGGTGCTGGCGACGACTGCGCCATCATCGCACCAACAGAGGGCATGGAGACACTCGTCACAACAGACATGCTCATGGAAGGCGTACACTTCGACCTCACATACATACCGATGAAGCACCTCGGCTACAAGAGCGCACAGGTCAACTTCAGTGACATCTATGCCATGGGCGGAATGCCTAAGCAGATTACCGTGAGCATCGCACTCAGCAAGCGTTTCAAGGTGGAAGACCTTGAGGACTTCTACGAGGGCTTGCAAGCAGCATGCGAGCAGCACGGAGTAGATATCGTCGGTGGTGACACTTGTTCATCACGCACAGGACTTGCCATCAGCATCACCTGCATCGGTGAGGTAGAAGCAGGCAAAGCCATCCGTCGTGACGGAGCAAAGGAGACAGACATCATCTGCGTGAGCGGTGACCTCGGTGCTGCCTACATGGGATTCCAGCTTCTCGAACGTGAGAAACAGGTTTACTACAAGCAGATAGAGAATGCCAAGACAGATGCAGAGAAGATGGCAATATCACAACCTGACTTCTCTGGCAAGGAATACCTCCTTGAGCGTCAGATGAAGCCAGAGGCACGTCGTGACATCATCCTCAAGCTCCGTGAAGCAGGCATCCAGCCAACTGCCATGATGGACATCAGCGACGGCCTCAGCAGCGAGCTTATGCACATCTGCAAGGACAGCAAGGTGGGATGTCGAGTATATGAGGAACGCATCCCTATCGACTACCAGACAGCCGTCATGTCGGAGGAGATGAACATGAACCTCTCCACTGCCGCCCTCAATGGTGGCGAGGATTACGAACTTCTCTTCACCGTTCCTATTGCCGACCACGACAAGATTGAGCAGATGGAAGGCGTCAAGGAGATTGGCTACATCACCAAGGAAAGCCTTGGCACTGCCCTCATCACACGTGACGGCAACGAGTTCGAGCTTAAAGCTCAAGGATGGAATCCGCTGAAGGAGGAATAACCTTTTCAAAGTTAAGAGTTAAGATTTAAGATTTTATAGTACACAAATAACGCAGAGAACCAAATGTCTCTGCGTTATTTGTTTTACGACCATTTAACACCTGTTAAACGACCGTTTAACGACTATTAAACATTTCCTAAACGATTGACTTATTTTTCCTCCGCAATTCCTTTCCCATACTTATACCCTCTATACCGCTAAAGGAAACAAAAAACTAACCATGATATAGACTTTTTTCATTTCAAAAGGCAAGGTTTACATCATAAACGGAAAGAAAGTAGCTGTGAAATAAATGCTACCGACGTGTTTTTAATCATAGAAGCAAAGCGCACAGAGATATATTCACGGAGAAAGCAAAAAGAAAACGTTGAGTTCTTCTATGTTTAGAAAATCATAAACGATATATTATGGATTCCGAAATATAACGAAGAACCTTAGGAGAAAGCCAATCAGTTGGTCTTTCTCCTTTTTTTATTGCCTCACGTATCTGAGTAGATGAGATATCGTAAAGAGGAGTGTTGACGACCTTGACGGACGGAGGGAGGTTAGCCTCATCGAGAGGATAACCAGGACGATTATAGACAAGGATGGTGTAGTTGGCAATAATCTCGTCAGCCTTGTACCATCTATGGAAACTATCCCAATTGTCTGCCCCGATGACAAGGCTGAAAGTATGCTGAGGGTAGGTCGCAGCAAGGGCGTCAAGTGTCGTAATGGTGTACGAAGGAATGGGAAGATGACTTTCAAAGTCGGAGACGCGAAGTCCCTTGTGTCCCTTGCACGCCAATTCTGCCATACGGAGACGATGCTCGTAGGCAGCAATATCTCCACTCGTCTGTTTCAACGGGTTAAGCGGAGAAACAAGAAGCCACACTTCATCTACCAGCCCTTGATTTACAAGCGACTGTGCCAATGAAGTGTGACCTTTATGTATGGGGTTGAATGACCCTCCGTATAGACCGATTCTCAATTGATAATTGATAATTGATAATTGATAATTGGCAGGAAAAACCAGAAGTCAACTGATAATTAGTAAAAGGTAATTGCCCATACGCCGAATGGCATAATTATCAATTATCAATTGTCAATTATCAATTGTGGCATCATGCCACCATTACATCACATTAAGCACCTGCTCCTTGATTTGCTCAAGCTCGTCCTTCATCTTGACAACGATGTTCTGCATCTCTGCCTGATTGGACTTAGAGCCTGTGGTGTTGATTTCGCGTCCCATCTCCTGAGCGATGAAACCGAGTTTCTTGCCCTGTCCCTTGCCGTCCTTCATGGTCTCGAGGAAGTAGTTGAGATGGTTGGAGAGACGCTGCTTCTCCTCGGAGATGTCAAGCTTCTCGATGTAGTAAATCATCTCCTGCTCAAGGCGGTTCTTGTCATAGTCGCCACCGATATGCTGTTCGAGAGTGTCGAGGAGACGCTGGCGAATCTTTTCTGTGCGTCCTGTCTCGTATGGCTCGATGCTTGCGAGGTATGTGCGTATGTTTTCAATCTTTTCTGTAAACTTCTTGGCAAGGGCTTCTCCCTCCTGTTTACGGAATTCAACGAGGGCGTTGATTGCACCTTCAACTACCTGACGTGCAACAACCCACTCTTCATCTGCGAGTTCTTCCATCTCAGAGCGTGACATAACGTCTGGCATGCGGAGGAGTACCTTCATCCATTCGTTGGCTGACTGTACGCCACTCATGTCGAGACCGAGAGAGGCAGACACGTCCTTTATCTGATTGTAGTATTCGCCTACGAGTTCCTTGTTGATTGTTGATACTGAAGCCACCTCATCCTTTTCAATCCAGAGATTGAAATCTACCTTTCCACGTTCGAGTGCGGTAGAGATGAGTTGACGAACCTCCATTTCTTTCTCACGATAGAGAGGAGCGAGACGAGTGGAAAGGTCGAGAGCCTTGCTGTTAAGCGATTTTATCTCTGCGTGAATTTTCTTTCCGTTATATTCGGCTACGCATTTGCCGTAGCCTGTCATAGACTGAATCATAATGCTAAATCTTAATTTTTATGCAAAAATAGCGATTTTTGTCATTATGCTAACTACAAAACGGTTATTTATTTGTATTTTTGCATCGTATTATGTGTAATTCTATTTAAGATGGCAGTAATTTTACATATTGAGACGGCAACCGACGGCTGTAGCGTAGCTGTCAGTCAGGACGGAGCCACAATATTTCAGATAGACAATTATGATGACATAAAGAATGGCGGTGCCAAGGACACGAACCATTCAAAGAGGTTGGGAGTATTCGTTGATGAGGCTATGTCTTTCACGGACAGTCATGCCATTCCGTTTGATTCGGTAGCCGTGAGCAGCGGTCCTGGTTCATACACAGGTCTCCGTATTGGAGTGTCTATGGCAAAGGGTATTTGCTACGGACAAGACCTCAAACTTATTTCCGTTCCAACACTCAAGGTTCTCTGTGTACCTGTTCTCCTAAAGCATGATGACCTCCCAGAGGATGCACTCGTATGTCCAATGCTCGACGCAAGACGTATGGAGGTCTATACAGCACTCTACACAAGGGCACTCAAGCCAGTCATCGACACTTGTGCCAAGGTCATAGATGCAGATTCATTCAAGGAAGAGCTTGACAAGCACCCAATATATTTCTTCGGCAACGGAGCTGAGAAGTGCAAGGCTGTTATCAATCATCCTAACGCTCACTTCCTTGACGGAGTGGAGCTTCATGCCAAGAACATGGCGCCATTGGCTGAGAAGAAATTCCTCAACGATGAGTTTGAGGATGTGGCTTACTTCGAGCCTTTCTACCTCAAGGAGTTCGTGGCAACAAAGGCAAAGAGCCTGCTGTAAAGTTAAAAGTTAAAAATTAAAAGTTAAAAAGTTGAGAGAAAGACAAAATAGTATCGAAAATGCCCTACTTTGAAGTAGTGACTAAGTAGTGACTAAGTAGTGACTCATATGAGACCTATATGAGACTCTCATGAATGTCAAGAAAGTATTAACGGTACGATTGGGGAAAAATATGGGCTGTTCTACTAAAGAGTAAAGTCTTTAAACTCTAAACGATAAACAATAGATAAACAATAAACGCTAAACGTTGAATGAGAGATATCGAATCATTACATAAGGAACTTGACACCGTCAAGGATTACAATACAAGTCGTGAGCCCCTCCAGATGTCGGAGTATGGTCGCAGCATCCAGGAGATGGTGAACCATTGCAAGACAATCAAGGACAGGGACGAGCGTACCAACTGTGCCTACACCATCGTTGGCATCATGTCAACCATGACGGAGCAGAGCGGTAATGCCGAAGACTTCCAGCAGAAGCTTTGGAACCACCTCGCACGCATCTCTAAATATGAGCTTGACATCGACTACCCAGTAGAGATTGAGCGCTATGATGAGGAGCAGAAGATGATGAAGGTCAACTATCCTCAGAAGCCAATCCGCCGTCGTCACTACGGAAGAATACTTGAGGACTTGACAAAGAAGATTACCGAGGTGGAAGACCCAGAGGAACGTGAGGAACTCGCACATCAGGTGGCAAATCAGATGAAGCGAAGCCTTGCATATTGGGACATCGACGTTATGAGCGACAGAAAAGTTGTTGACGACCTTGCAGATTACACAAATGGTAAGGTTACAATCGACCCAATCAACAATCCTCTCGTTACTGACGGTGAGCTCCTCAGTAACCTCATCTCAACATCAATCACAAAGAAGAAAAAGAAGAAGTAATAAAAGTTCCCAATCCTCTAATGGTATCTGTCCAAAAGGACATCGAACCTTGTGGAATGGGAGGCTATCTTTTACATGGCTCAATTCATAATAGAAGGCGGACACAAGCTCCACGGAGAGATTGTTCCACAGGGTGCCAAGAACGAGGCACTCGAAGTTTTATCAGCCGTACTCTTGACGGCTGAACCTGTCATAATGAGGAACGTACCAGACATCCTCGACGTGAACAACCTCATCGACCTCCTGAGCAAGATGGGTGTGAAGGTCATGAGGATTGGTGGCAAGGATTACCAGTTTCAGGCAGACAGCCTCGACATGGATTTTCTCAATAGTGACGAGTTTGTACAGCGATGCAGCCGCCTCCGTGGCTCCATCCTCACACTCGGTCCTCTGCTCGGACGTTTCCACAAGGCTTGCGTGGCAAAGCCAGGAGGCGACCAGATTGGTCGTCGCCGTCTCGACACCCACTTCATAGGCATACAGGAACTGGGTGCTAAGTTTATTCATAATACGGAGAGAGGCGTTTACGAAATTGACGCAAAGGAACTCAAGGGCAAGTACATGCTCCTTGACGAGGCTTCAGTCACAGGTACAGCCAACATCATCATGACTGCCGTACTTGCTGAAGGCACCACTACTATATATAATGCTGCCTGCGAGCCATACATCCAGCAGCTTTGCAAGATGCTCAACCGTATGGGCGCAAAAATCAGCGGTATCGCTTCAAACCTCCTTACCATCGAAGGTGTGAAGGAACTTCACGGATGTGAACACACCATCCTTCCAGATATGATTGAGGTAGGTTCGTTCATCGGTATGGCTGTAATGACAGGTAGCGAGATTACCATCAAGAACGTTTCATACGAGAATCTCGGAATCATCCCTTCTATGTTCCGTCGTCTTGGTGTGAAGATGGAGCTTCGTGGTGATGACCTTTACATCCCTGAGCAGGAGCATTATGAGGTAGAGTCTTTCATGGACGGAAGCATCATGTCGTTTGCTGATGCACCTTGGCCAGGACTTACGCCTGACCTTTTGAGTGTAATCCTCGTCGTGGCAACTCAGGCAAAGGGAAGCGTCCTCATCCATCAGAAGATGTTCGAGAGCCGTCTCTTCTTCGTGGACAAACTCATCGACATGGGTGCTCAGATTATCCTCTGCGACCCACACCGTGCCGTAGTCATCGGTCACGACAACCAGTTCAAGCTTCGTGGCTCACGTATGTCTTCTCCAGATATCCGTGCAGGTATCGCCCGCCTTATTGCAGCCATGAGTGCAAAGGGCACAAGCGTAATCAGCAATATCGAGCAGATTGACCGTGGATACGAGGACATCGAGGGACGACTCAACGCACTCGGAGCAAAGATACAGAGAGTATGAGAGCCCCCCAGCCCCCAAAGGGGGCGGCCTCCGGATGCTGACGGAGATTATATCCGGATGCTGACGGAGGTTAGATTAGATAAGATAAAGCATAAAAGAATTGCATACACATTGAACCGCCCTCCACGACCCGGAGGCCGCCCCCTTCGGGGGTCGGGGGGCCTTAATTATGATTAGAAAGGAAGACGTTTATCAGATAGGTAAGATTACCAAGGCACATGGTCTGAATGGAGAGGTAAACTTCAATTTTACGGACGATGTGTTCGACACGGCAGATGTCGATTATCTCATTTGTGAGATTGACGGCATCCTCGTGCCGTTCTTTATTGAGGAATACAGATTCAGGAGTGACACCACGGCACTCGTCAAGTTTGAGGACCTTGACAGTTCGGATGCCGTGCAATTCCTCTTGGGATGCGACGTCTATATCGAGAATAAATACGTACAGGAACTTGGCGAGGACGAAGTATCGCTCAACTACTTCGTCGGATTCAAGATGATTGACGGTGACGATAATAGCGAGATTGGAACAATCACAGCCATTGACGACAACACCGAGAACTGGCTCTTCATCGTGGAGCGTGCCGATGGCAGCGAAGTGATGATTCCTGCCCATGAGGAGTTCATCAGCAATATTGACCAAGACAACAAGGTCATGACGATGGACCTGCCAATCGGCTTGCTGGAGCTGTAATCCATTACCGTTCACCACCGTATCCGGAGCGTCAGCCCCGGGAGACAACAATATTAACCACAGGCTACCATCCCCCACAACTGGATAGCCGCCCCCCTCGGGGGTCGGGGGGCTTGTATGAAGAAAAGAATTTGTATATTAGGTTCAACAGGCAGCATAGGTACTCAGGCACTCGACGTGATAGAGCAGCATAGCGACCTCTATGAGGCATACGTGCTTACAGCCTATAATAATGCTGACCTTATTATAGAACAGGCACGAAAATATAATCCAGAGGCAGTCGTTATTGCCAACGAGAAGAATTATGACAAGGTAAAGGACGCTCTCAGCGACCTTCCTATCAAGGTATATGCAGGAGCTAAGGCACTCTGCGACGTGGTACAGGATCAGAACGTGGATATCGTTCTTGCATCTATGGTGGGCTTTGCAGGTCTTGAGCCAACAATAGCAGCCATCAAGGCAAAAAAGGTCATAGCACTTGCCAATAAGGAGACACTCGTCGTGGCAGGTGGACTTATAACCAAGCTCGCCAACGAGTATAAGGTACCAATCCTTCCAGTCGATTCAGAGCACTCGGCTATCTTCCAATGCCTTGAACCTGGCAATAGGATTGACAAGATACTTCTCACATGTAGTGGAGGACCTTTCCGTAAGTTCAACAACGAACAGCTCAAGACCGTCACAAAGGCAGATGCCCTTGCTCATCCTACATGGAACATGGGTGCCAAGATTACCATCGACTCTGCCACACTCATGAACAAGGGCTTTGAGGTTATCGAGGCAAAGTGGCTCTTTGGAGTAAAGCCTGAGCAGATACAAGTTGTCGTACATCCACAGAGTGTCATCCATTCTGCAGTACAGTTTGAGGACGGAGCGGTTAAGGCACAACTCGGAGTACCAGATATGCGTCTCCCAATCCAGTACGCCTTCTCTTATCCTAAGCGACTCACGCTCAACGGCGACCGTCTTGACCTCTTCAAGATGCAGAGCCTCACGTTTGAGGAACCAGACACAAAGCGTTTCCCTTGTCTTGCACTCGCTTACGAAGCATTACGTCAGGGTGGCAATATGCCATGTATCGTGAATGCAGCCAACGAGATTGTGAACCGTGCCTTCATCGAGGATAAGATTCCTTACACACGTATAAGCGAGATTATCGAGAAGACCATGCAGAATGTGGCGTTCAACACGGTTGACACTCTCGAGAACTATCTTGCAACCGACAAGGAAGCACGTGCCTTTGCAGCAAGTCTGCTATAATCTTCCATAACCATGTACGGTTGTGGATGAATTATACAATAAAAAACAGAAACTAACGTTAATATAAGAAACAAACTATATAAATCCAATGGAATGGTTAATTCAGGGCGCACAGTTGATAGCAGCCCTCTCGCTCTTGGTAATACTACACGAAGGAGGACACTTCTTCTTTGCTAAACTCTTTAAGACACGAGTAGAGAAGTTCTATCTCTTCTTCGACTATAAATTTCATATCTTCAGCACATACTCTAACTGGTTCCGCAAGCTCATGGGCAAACAGCCAGTAACAAAGAAAGAGGATGGCGAATACGAGTACGAGGGAACAGAGTACGGTATTGGTTGGATTCCACTCGGTGGCTATGTCAAGATATCTGGAATGATTGACGAGTCAATGGACAAGAAGCAGTTGGAAAAGCCTGCACAGCCTTGGGAGTTCCGTACAAAGAAGGCTTGGCAACGTCTGTTCATCATGCTTGGTGGAGTTATCATGAACTTCATTACTGCTTTCGTTATCTATTCTATGGCACTCTATGTGAAAGGAACAGAGTATGTCAAGAGTACAGACATGACATACGGTATGAAGTTCTCTGCAGCTGCCAAGGAAGACGGATTCAAGGATGGCGACATCATCACACATATTGATGATGAGGAGGTTATCTCTTGGAAGACTGCCAGACTTCAGGATATATCAAACGCTAAGACTGTAACCGTTCTCCGTAATGGCAAGAAGGAAGTCATCGTTCTCCCACAGGAAATGAGCCTTCTCGATATGCTTGAGCAGGAACCAATGTATGCAGATATTCGTATGCCAAGTTGTGTTGACAGTATATTCCCAGGAAGTGCCGCAGAGAAGATTGGAATCAAGAAAGGTGACAAGATTACAGCACTCAATGGGGTTGCCATAGCTGACCACAATGACATCAGGTATCAGCTTTTGCTTCTTCAGGATGGCCTCAACAAGGAATCAACTCATGCAGATTCACTCAGGGCAAGAAAGATTACTCTCGTAGTGAATGGCACAGACACTCTCAAGGCTACTCTTGATGCTAACTTCCAACTTGGATTCCACAATAAAGTGCCATACGAAGACAAGGTTACAGTAAAGAAATACGGTTTCTTCGAGTCATTCCCAGCAGGAATAGAGCACGGATGGAACGTGATGAAGAGCTATGTTGACCAATTGAAGTACCTATTCACTAAGAAGGGAGCAAAGAGTGTTGGCGGTTTCATCGGTATCGGCAAGATATTCTCTCCTGTATGGGATTGGGCTAAGTTCTGGGATATGACAGCATTCCTCAGCGTAGCACTCGGAGTGATGAACCTTCTTCCAATACCAGCCCTTGATGGCGGTCATGCTATTATTACCGTCTTTGAGATGTGTACAGGTAAGAAGCCAAGCGACAAGTTCCTTGAAAAGATTCAGATTGTCGGTATGTGGTTGCTCCTCGGTCTTATGCTTTGGGCAAACCTCAACGACATTCTCAAATTAATTGGATTATATTAGGAGTCTTGAACTGTGAGTTATGGGTTATGAGTCCAATCTGATTCATAACTCACAATTCATAATTCATAACTCAAAATTCAAAAGAAATGAAGATTTTAGCCGTTGGCATGAATTATGCCTTACATAATACAGAACTTAACGGTAGCACTCCTCTGCCAACCGAGCCTGTGATATTCTCCAAGCAGGAGAGTTCCTTGCTACGTGACCATAAGCCATTCTTCGTGCCTGACTTTGCAGAGCGATTTGATTACGAGACAGAGATTGTTGTCAAGATTGCTCATGTGGGTAAGGATATAAGCGAACGCTTTGCCCATCGTTACTACAACGAGGTGACAGTAGGTATTGACTTTACGGCACGTGACCTTCAGGAGAAGCTTCGCAAGGCAGGTCATCCTTGGGACATCTGCAAGGGCTTTGACGGAAGCGCAGCCGTGGGCGAGTTCATTAAATTGGATGAACTTGGTGGCGATGTACAGAACCTTGAGTTCCATCTTGAGAAGAACGGTGAGACTGTTCAGACAGGATTCACAAAGGACATGGTATTCTCTGTTGATAAGATTATCGCCTATTGTAGCAAGTTCTTCACTCTCAAGACTGGCGACTTAATCTTCACGGGTACACCAGTAGGCGTAGGCCCTGTAAAGGAGAATGACATTCTTGAAGGCTACATAGGAGACAAGAAAGTGCTCCGCCAGAAGATTAAGTAAGTGTCTGCCATACTTGGCAAGCACATTAATACGAGAAAATATATGAGAAAAGCAATATTCCACTTGTTGTTCATATTAGCATCATTATCCATCGATGCTCAGACGCAATATGCAGACCACTCATTGCTGGCTAAAGGCAAATGGGTGAAGATACGTGTGGACAACAGCGGAATATACCAGTTGTCGAAGAACGACCTGAAAAAGATGGGATTCACAGACCCGTCAAAGGTCAAGCTTTACGGCTATAATCTTCCTGTATTGCCAGATAATGATATTGATGGCTTGTGGGATGACCTCATGGAAATTCCGCTTTACAGGAACACGTCGTCTGGCAATCTCCTTTTCTATTCATGTGGAACAACCCAATGGACAAAGAAAAATGGGGCGTTTACGCATTTCAACAATCCCTACAGCTCATATATTTTTTATTTCCTTACTGAAGATACGGAAGGAGCACCTGCTACCTTCACGACAAAGGATGCCGCATCAACGGCAACGATTACTCAGAAGAATACTCTTGCTCATAGCGTATATGAGAAGGACGAATACTCGTTTGGCAACTTCGGCCGCAGATTCTATGAAGCAACGGAGTATTCTGCAGGTACTGTCAAGTCTTACAACCTTGCTGTCAATAAGCATACTACTAAGGATGTCAAGGTCGAACTCCGGTTTGGAGCCAAGTTTACCAGCGCCTCTACCATTGGCATCTATGCCAATAATAAGAGTGTGAAGAATCTTTCCGTTGCCAAGCTTGGCGATAACGCTGTAGCACAACAGACAGCCACATCATTCAACGTGTCTGGACTTACGTCGGACAATCTTCCATTTAGACTTAGTATGATAAGCGGAGACAAGGGACACCTTGACTATATACGTGCAAGTTATGAGCGTTCGCTCGATATGACGGGAGAAAATTTTATTGAGTTCAGTCCTGCAGAGGATGGTACGGCGGTCTTCGAGATTAGCGGAACAAATGAGAGTACAACCGTATGGAACGTTACTTATCCAGATTCCTTCTACGAGTTGACTGGTTCATATAGCAACGGGATACTCAAGGTTCTTTCTGAAGACATGCAGATTGAAGACTCTTATATTGCTTTCGACCGTAATGCAACATATCCAGTACCTGTCAAGGTGGGTACGGTAGCCAATCAGGACCTTCATAGCATGACAAGCGTGGATTATCTCATCATTGTACCTGCAAGCGGTAAACTTACGGCACAGGCAGAGAGACTTGCGGCTTATCATACTCAACATGACAGCATGACGTGTGCTGTCGTTTCTGCAGACAAGATATACAACGAGTTCTCGGCAGGTACTCCTGATGTGACTGCATACCGACGATTCATCAAGATGCTTTACGAAAAGGGTAACGAGGGCAAAGGACGCAAACTTCGTAATGTCCTTCTCTTCGGAGCATCCGTATGGGACAACAGACTCATGGTACTTGGCACAAAGAAATACTCTGCTGACGACTATCTGCTCTGCTATGAGTCAGATGACTCTGAGAGTACCGCTAAGTCTTATGTCCTTGAGGAATATGTTTCATGTCCTGACGACTCAAAGTATGGAATACTCTGTAATATGCCAAAAGTTGGTCTTGGACGTATTCCTGTTACTACGGCAGATGAGGCTAAAGATGTTGTCGATAAAACTATCGCCTACATCAACAAAACAAATGCTGGCAACTGGCGTAATTCCATTTGCATCCTTGCAGATGATGGTACTGTTAAGGAACGAGCATACACACACATGAATCACGCAGAAGAGATGGCAAAGCAGCTTGAGACTGCTAATCCGGACTTCCGTTTCAGTCGTATCTATTGGGATGCCTATCCTTGGGAACAGACGGCAACGGGAACAAAATACCCAAGTGTGGAGAGTGATATAAACAAGACCATTATGGAAGGAGCTCTCATCATGAACTATACGGGTCACGGTGCACCACATACGCTTTCACACGAGATGGCAGTGAATGTTGATGACTTCAAGAAGTGGAAGACCACTCGTCTGCCAGTATGGATTACTGCGGCATGTGAGACTACACCTTTCGACACGAATACTGAGACCCTTGGCGAGACTGCTGTACTTAACAAGGATGGTGGTGCTATTGCTTTCTTCGGTACTACAAGAGCTGTCTATGGTGATCAGAATGATAAGATTAACAAACTGCTGATGAAGTATATGCTCAGCAAGGAGGGGGGCAAGCGTTATTCTCTTGGCGAGGCATTGTCTCAGGCTAAGTGTGACATAATAAACAAAAGTAAGTCAGATAATGTTACACTTAACAAGAGTCAGTTCGTACTTCTTGGCGACCCAGCCATTGTGCTCCCTAATCCAGACTACAGTATAGTAATCGACTCTATCAATGGCAAGAGTGTAAAGGACGAGACTTGTCAGATTAGCGCAGGTGAGAAGGTGACGGTACGTGGTCATATAGTGGACGGTAATGGAAATGGACTTGATGACTTTGAAGGTATTGTAGAGTCTTCTGTGTTCGACAACCGTGAGACGATTACAACACGCAATAACAACGGGTCTGAGGATTACGAGTTTACGTATAGCGACTATAAGCGCAGACTCTACAGCGCAGCCGACAGCGTGAAGAATGGTGTGTTTACATTCACGTTCCCAGTACCGCTTGACAATAACTATAGTAATGCCAGCGGACTCATCAATCTCTATGCTCTAAATAAGAGCCACACGATAGAGGCGTTCGGATCGTTCCGTGACTTCATCATCGGTGGTACAGACACAGAACTTGCAATTGACACGGTTGGCCCTGTTATTGCTACATACATCAACTCAGAACATACGATAGATGGTCAGAGGGTGAACGAGACTCCTACCATCTACATACACTTGAGTGATAGTAGCGGTATCAATGCATCTGGCAATGGACTCGGACACGATATTGTGGCTGTGATTGATGGTAAGGAATCTTCAACCTACAATCTCAACAGTTACTATCGCCAGACTACAGGCGACTATACGTCAGGCAAGATCGAATTCACTTTCCCGGAACTTGAAGCAGGTTCACATACTCTTACCGTGAGGGCATTCGACACGTTCAACAACATGAGTGAGAAGCATTATTCATTTGAAGTGTTTGAGGGTCTCACCAAGATGGTGGAATACTACGACTTTGCGGGCAGATTACTCAGCAGCTCAGAGAACGCGACCCTTCCAAAGGGCACATACATACGTAAGATTAAGTATATGTCTAATGGCGAAGAGATACAACATGAGACAAAAAAGGTGTTAGCCCCATAACACACAACTTCCTGAAGCTGTCTTACCGACCGTAGGAAAGGAACGGACACCACTTCGGATAGTAAAATCCGACTTCTCACAATAAATTCCATTTGCATTCGTTTTTATAGGAAACAAAATAAATAGTAACGATGAATAAAACAAGAATAATAACATTAGCATTTGGATGCTCAGCCATGGTCCTGACAGCCAACGCACAGGATAAGTGGAACCAATTGAACCCTGTCAATTATGCCGTAACATCACTTGCCATCGCACCTGATGCACGTGCGGCTGGTCTTGGTGATGTCGGTGCCGCTACTGACCCAGATGTTAACTCCCAATACTGGAATCCAGCGAAATATCCATTCTGCATCAGCCGTGCAGGTGTGTCACTCAACTACACACCCTGGCTTCGCTCACTCGTAGATGGTATCGACCTTGCAAATATCACAGGATACACTCGTCTCGGTGACTATGATGCAATCTCAGCTTCGCTCCGTTACTTCTCTCTCGGTGATGTGATGGTAAATGACATAAACTCTGGAGAGACAATTCGTCCATACGAGATGGCTGTAGATTTTGCCTACTCACGTATGTTGAGCGAGACATTCTCAGCTGCCGTAGGTCTCCGTTTCATTCACTCTGACCTCGGACTTCACGATGACGAGTATCAGCCAGGTTCTGCTTTTGCAGCGGACATTGCTCTCTACCACAATGGTTACATAAACATGGGACAGAGGGAATGCCAATTAAGTTGGGGTCTCAACATTAGCAACATCGGTAGTAAGATTTCGTTCAACGAAGGCAACTCAAGTGAATTTATCCCAACCAACATGCGTTTCGGTATGGCACTTCTCGTTCCCGTGGATGATTACAACTCTTTCACCATTGCAGCGGATGCAAACAAGCTCCTTATTCCTACAATGCCGACATACAAACAGTACATCGAGCAGGAGCATCCAGAGTTAAACGGTGACGTGTCCTCTGGTGAATATCAACCAGACTATAGAACATGGCTTGACTCTGAGGGTTACAACAACGTTTCTCCTATCTCTGGTATCTTCAAATCTTTCAACGATGCACCAAGAGGTTTCAAGGAAGAGTTGGAGGAAGTACAGTGGAGTTTAGGCGCAGAATACTCATACAACAATCAGTTCTTCGTTCGTGCAGGTTATCACTATGAACACCCTAACAAGGGTAACCGTAAGTACTTTACCGTTGGTGCTGGTTTCAAGATGAACGTATTTTCTATTGATGCAGGTTATGTGATTTCAACAGCACAGTCCAACCCACTTGATCAGACTGTACGCTTCTCACTTGCCTTCGATATGGATGGAATACAGGATATACTCGGAAAGAGAAGGAGATAATGCCCCCCGACCCCCGAAGGGGGCGGCCTGACGGGTCAGGGTGGCAATTGATAATTTATAATTGACAATTGATAGTTTATAATTGACAATAAATAAACGACAGAATCCGGAGGGCCGCCCCCTTCGGGGGTCGGGGGCTTATGAAGATACGAGTTGGAATGGGCTTTGATGTCCATAAGTTAGTTGAGGGACGTGACCTCTGGATTGGTGGTATCAAATTGGAACACACAATGGGACTGCTCGGTCATAGCGATGCGGATGTACTTATACATGCAATATGTGACGCTATCCTTGGTGCTGCCAATATGCGTGACATAGGTTATCATTTTCCACCTAAGAAGGGAAATGAGTTCGAAAATATCGACTCAAAGATTCTCCTTCGTCGTACGGTGGAACTTGTAAGAGAACGTGGCTATGAGATAGGCAATATTGACTCCACTATCTGTGCAGAGCGTCCTAAAATGAATCCACGCATACCTGAGATGAAGGCTGTCCTTGCCAAATGTATGGGAATAGACGAAGATGATATCAGCATCAAGGCTACCACAACCGAGAAGCTTGGCTTCACGGGTCGCGAGGAGGGTATATCTGCTTACGCCGTTGCTCTATTGGAGAAGGAATAAAAAGTATGCTCAATGATTTTACACATTGCAAAGTCATTGAGCATTCTTATTGCATCTGTATTATTCTACGAAAGGCTGCCCACGTGGGTTAGAAGGTCACAACAACCATTGTGCCAGCCAATAGCAGTCCATACAAGAAGATGTTGCGTGCTGTCTTGCCAAGTATTCCATTGAGAGCCTTACCCTCAAGACGGCACATCTTGAACCATGTGGCGATGTGGAGCACAAGGTAGATAAGCATGAATAGGTATGGCTTATCAATCATGAAGAGCACAGTCATGGCAAGTACTGTGGCGATGATACCGAGCCACAGATATATTCGACGGCCGAACTCTTCCCCCCAGCGTACTATGATGGTCTTCTTACCACTTATAGCATCTTGATATCTGTCACGATAGTTGTTCACGATGAGTAGGTTGTCCGTAGCAAGTCCCATACCAAGCCCAGCAAGCGTGAGAGCCCATGACCATTGGCCCTCGCTTATGACGTAATATGTGAATCCTACTGGTACAATGCCGAAGAATACCAGTACGAGTATGTCACCAAGTCCGAGATATGAGAACTTAGTGGTATAGATGAAGCAGCCGATGACACACGCAATACCCACTAACAGCAACTCGTACTGAAGGTGCCAAAGCATGATGAGGCATCCCACGAGACAGGCAAGAATCGTCACGATGCCTATGCCAATCCTCATGGCTCCTGGAGTAATCCATCCTTGTGCACATGCACGCTCAGGACCAAGACGGTCCTCGCGGTCAGTACCTTTCTTGAAGTCGAAATAGTCATTCACAAGGTTTGCATCTATCTGCATAAGAAATGCAAACAAGAGGCAAAGGACAAACGGCATCCAGAAGCCCACGTTCACCTTTGCGGATGCAGGATGTAGCATATTATAAAACCTATCAATTCTTATGCGTGAGAAACAGTCTATCCACGCCATTGCTCCGCCAACAAGTACAGGAGCTGCAGCTCCCGTCAATGTCTTTGGACGTGAAGCCAAAAACCAAGCCTTAAAACAATTCATAATTCATAATTAATAATTCAAAATTGGCGTTTGCCGTCAACTCATAATTCAGAACTCATAACTCACAACCCATTCCTAATTCACAATTCCTTAAAGGGAGGAATATGGTAACTCTGTTCCCTCCCTGTAGGGAGGGTTAGGGTGGGTCCTCCTCATTAACTTAGCGTCTGCTCTTCCTTCCAGTTGACAAAATACACATTCTTTGTAGCACGTGTTATGGCGGTATAGAGCCAACGGAAGTAGTCAGGCCCGAGCATTTCCTCAGTCATGTAACCTTGGTCAATGAATACGTTCGACCATTGACCACCCTGGGCCTTATGACACGTTATTGCATAAGCATATTTAATCTGAAGGGCGTTGAAGTAAGGATCCTTCTTCATTGCCCTCAACTTCTCCGGCTTTGTCTTCAGGTCGAAATAATCTTCATATACGCCATTGAAGAGTTGGTCCTGCTGTTCCTGAGTCAGCGACGGAGCTTCTGCCTGAAGTGTGTCGAGCAATACCGTAACCTCCATTTCGTAGTCATCATAGTCAGGAAACTGGAGTTCACAATCTGCAAAACGAAAACCATAAAACTCACGTTCGTTCCTCACTCTTTTTACCAATACTGTGTCGCCATTAGCGATGAAGTCGAAAGGAGTCTGTGGAGCATCCTTTATGTCTTTGCCGTCCTTCTTTGCCTCCTCTATCATCTCGCCATTGAACTTGTCTGTCCAGAAATAGTTGTTCTTGGCAACCATAAGCATATCTCCACTTGCTAACTCCGAATCGCGCCACAGTATTTGGTTGCGGATACCATTATTATATACAACGGCTCGCTTGTTGCTACGTGTTATGACTATCGTATCGTCCTCGCCATCACGATGGAAGCATTGTTCAAGAGCCTCAATGAGTTCATTGCCAGAGATGTTACGTACATCTTGGAAATTAGCGAAACGAATCTTTGGCAAGTCGAAGATGTCTTCATCATTTATGAGTTGACGTAGATGGGTGGCATTCCATAATATTCCCGAACTGTCTGCCTGACGTACCACTTGTGTCAGGGTATATATCGTGACGTCAAGTCCATAGCTCCTGAGAACATCCTCCTGCAACGCAGGACTCTCACCATCACCCACTGGTGGCAACTGAGCCGTATCACCGAGAAGAATAAGACGACAACCTTTTCCACCATATATGAAATGAACCATATCATCCAGCAACCTACCCGAACCATAGACTGAACTTGAAAGGTAACTGTCATTGCTTATCATCGATGCCTCATCACAGATGAATAGCAAGTTTGACTTCATGTTAAAGTTAAGTTCAAAGAGCGAATCCTTATCTATACTTTTTTGTCTGTATATCCTCTTGTGGATGGTGTAAGCCTGACGATTGGAATAGTGAGAAAAGACCTTTGCAGCACGTCCTGTAGGTGCAATGAGCACGGTGCTGTCAGGTCGAATTTTCTCCACAGTCTTAACCAATGCACTCACAAGACTCGTCTTTCCAGTTCCTGCAAATCCCCTTAGCACAAAGACACTGTCCGTTGTTGGTGAGAGGATAAAATCAGCCAACAACTTGACGACTTCCGCCTGTTGAATTGTAGGCGTAAATCCGAAATTGTGTAGCATTTGTTCCTCGAAATAATCATTTATCATCTTTTTTTGAAAAAAATCTTATTCTGTTTATTCCAATTTCATTTTTATTGCTTATTTTTGTCGCACAAAATTAGTGAAATAAAATTAAAAATATAATATATCATGAACAAAATTATTGTAAATTCCATCTTGGCCTTGCTTACTGTAGGTCTTGCTTGGGCATGTTTTTGGAGTATTTATTCTGACATTTCATTCGATGAAGAGAGAGCACTTCGTGAAAAAGCAGTAAAGGCTCGACTCCTTCAAATTAAGGATGCAGAGGAACTTTACAAGAAGACATACGGAGAGTATGTTGGTACACTCGACTCACTCATCGACTTCGTTAAGAACGGTAAGGCTGTTGCCAAAATCATCAAGGAAGGTGAGCTTTCAGATGACCAACTCGAAGCGGGTATGACAGAGAGGGAAGCAGCACGTCAAGGCCTCATCCGTCGTGATACAATCTGGACGACAGCTGCTGAAATGCTCGGTATTGCAAACCCAGATTCTCTCAAGTACATCCCAGTAGGTCGTGTAGCAGACGGAACAACAGAAAGAAAGGTTTCTAACTTCGACGCAAAGGATGCTGTAGATGTTAAGGTTGGCGAGTTCGAGTTACGCAAGAAGTCACAGTTCAACGTCAGGACAAACGAATTTGACCTCCTCCTTGAGGTTCGCGCTCGTCTCGACTACTATATGTACGGTTTCTCTGAGAAGCGTATCAAGAACCTCAAGTCAGACCTCAAGAAGCTCAACAAAAACAAGGGCGAGCTTATGCTTGACAATCAAGATGATTTTGAGGGCGAGTGGTACGGACTTCGCATTGGTGACCTCAGCGATACAAGCAACAAACTTGCAGGTAACTGGGACGAATAATAAGCATTCCACATGACGGAAAACAATCCAAATAATAAAAGTTTGTCCATTCGTGTCTGCACGAATGGACTTTCTTTTTGTTCATACACCCCACTGGCTGAGAGGCCTTTCGAATACAAGGTCTATGACATACAGCCAACCATATCTCTTGCAGCAAACTTGAGGAACGCACTCCTCAACGACCCAATGCTGAAAGAGGAGTATCAGCGTGTCAATGTACTTATCACCACTCCACACTTCACAACGGTGCCTGTGGCATTCTTCAAGCTCAACGATGCACAACTATACTATGAGGCGGCATTTCCAAAAGACAAGCCCCTCCACATCAGTTACAACGTGCTGCGTCGCTCTGGCATATCCATCGTCTTCGGACTAGACAAAAATGTGTATCAACTCATTCACGACGATTTTCCCCGTGCACGATTCTATGCTTCGGCAAGCACACTCATCGAATTCTTCGGTGAGAAGAGTATGATTGGGGCAAACAAGAAGATGTACTGTTATCTCCATGAGAAAGAGATGACACTCTACGCATTCGACAATGGCAAGATGCTCTTCGTAAACACTTTCCTCGTGAAGGCAATAACGGATATCCAGTACTACATACTCAACATCTGGCAGCAGTTAGGCTTCGACCAGACGGAAGATGCCCTTTACATTGTGGGAGACACGATGGCAAAACGCAAGGAACTGGTGGACAAGATACAGAACTTCATCGGTAATGTATCACTCATAGACAGAAGAGAAGATTTTCGTAACGAGATAACGGAGGGCGACGCAAACATCCCTTACGACCTCCAGACACTACTCGTTTGCGGATTTTAGCCACCCAAAACGCAGGAACAAAAAAAATCAAAAACTTAAGAACATAAAACTTAAGATTCCACTCATGAGAATCATCAGAGGAAAATATAAGGGCAGGAGTTTCCCAACACCGACAAACTTTAAGGCACGTCCTACTACAGACTTTGCAAAGGAAGGACTGTTCAATATCCTTGAGAATGTCTATATCGACTTCGACGACAAACCGACAGCACTCGACCTCTTCGGAGGAACAGGAAGCATAGGTCTTGAGTTTGCAAGTCGTGGATGCAGGAAAGTAGTAAGCGTAGAGAAAGACTTCAAGCATTGGCAGTTCCTACAAAGAGTATCAAAGGAACTACAAGCAAGCGAATGGATTCCAATTAAGGGCGACGTATTCAAGTACTGCGCATCATGTAAGGAAAAGTATGACATCATCTTTGCAGACCCACCATACGCCTTGCCAAACCTGAAGGACATACCTGACTCTGCCATACCACTATTGGCAGAAGATGGTCTCTTCATCCTTGAACATGGAAAGGACTACGACTTTCATGAACATCCACGATTCATTGACCACCGCAACTACGGAAGTGTGAACTTCAGTTTCTTCAAGTGAAACCTACAACGTGCAATATAATAATTTATTACGTTTAGTCTTATAAAAGCAAAAATTAACATGAATTTGCCACGAATTATCATAAAACAATAGAAGCCAGAACAAGTTAAAAAACTTTACGATAATTCGTGCTAAATTCATGGTAATTCGTGCAAATACTTTTTTTGACCAACAAAATAGACTTCATAATACGGAAGATTTACGTGTTAGGTACACATATGGTTCTACTTATGCCCACCCTTCATTTCCCTTAAAAACTAAGGCACACCGAATGGACAGTTAATGGAAGCCTTTCTGATTTACGATACGATACAAAGTTACGACATTTTGAAGAACGTAACTCAGTAATAATCGGTAATTATCAGAGATTATCAGTAATTATCGGTAAAGAACACCAATTTTAAATATTGTCAAACCCAATATGTGAACAGTCAAACTATCCGCTATAAAATACCTATTCATATAAAATACCTATTCAGTAATAGGTACAACAAATTGGACACACTATCATTTAATACAACTGTATCTTAATAACACCGTCTGTTCTGAACAGAGCACCATAGCCGTAAGGTTCGTCCTCGTGGTAATGACCAAAGAAGAAAGCACCATCCTTATAATGGTAAAGACCGTAGCCCTCACGCTTACCGTTTACGGTTTCTCCAACATAGCGGTCACCACTCTTGAAGGAAAGCGACATAAACTTATACACCTTGCGAGCCTCATCTGGTATAGTGATGACCTCACCATCCTTCATGATGCTGAGAGGTTCACCTGTCGTCAGGTCGTACGAAATATAATGTGTGTCCGAGCCGACCTTCACGATGTGGGTTCCCAACTTAATACCAAAGATGAGAGTCGCCATACGGAACATACCGGTAATAGATGTTTCGTTGTCGGCTATGTACTGACCGAAGCCATAGATATTATTATCGGGAGTCAGCTGACCAATATACTGTCCTCTTCCGCCACGATTTGCCTTCGCTATGCCAGAATGAAAAGGATGACAGTAATCACAAAACACCGCCATCAAGCCTTCTGGTATGGATGGATACTTATCTAGCTTCACCTGTTGTGCGCCGATATTCAGTGATGACAACAGCATAAACAGAAAAAAAATTTTTCTCATAGTTAAAGTATTTGCTGCAAAAATACACATTATTAGCGAATATTTAAGAAAAAGATTAAACATTTTTTCAATCGGATAGTCAAAGAGTCGTGAATTGAATATAAAAATTAAGAATTAACATTCAAGAGTCTGGATTTATCCATGCGCAAGAATAAGCATCGATGTTAGGCATTGTGTCAACGTGACTTCCTTCACTCCGCTTTTAATTTTTAACTTTTATCTTTCATTCTCCAAGGAGACCGGTAAAAAGAAAAAAAACATACAACACCTAAGAAAAATGAAAAAAGCATCATTAGCATTGCTTCTGACGCTTATCAGTTCTGCGTCCTTTGCACAGAAGTATGATATTGTCGGAACAGTTATCGAAAAGGGAACAACCACAGGTGTACCTTCCGCATCAGTACGAGTTCTTTCGCTTCCAGACAGCAGCATGGTGACTGGAGCATCTACCCTGACAAACGGTTCATTCAAGATTCAGAATGTAAAGAAAGGAAAATACGCCATCAAGGTTACATTTGTCGGTTATCAGGACAAGGTAGTAGGTCTTGACCTCACAAGCAAGAAGGACAAGACTGTCAACGTTGGCAACATCGAGATACTCGAGAACAGCAAGCTCCTCAAGGATGCTGTTGTGAGTGCAAATGCTGCACAGGTACAGGTAAGCGGCGACTCGCTCGTCTATAATGCCAGCGCATACCGTGTACCAGAGGGAAGTACACTTGAGGCTCTCGTCAAGAAGCTCCCAGGTGCTGAAGTTGATGATGATGGTAATATCAAGATAAACGGCAAGACTATCAAGAAGATTCTCGTGGACAAGAAGGAGTTCTTCCTTGACGACAAGCAGACAGCCCTCCAGAATCTTCCTTCAAACATCATAGACAAGATTAAGTCATACGACCGCAAGAGCGACTTCTCACGCATCACAGGTATCGACGATGGTGAGGACGAGACCGTTCTTGACCTCCAGATTAAGAAAGGTATGGCAGAAGGCTGGATGAGCAACATCGACCTTGCCATAGGTACAGAACATCGTTACTCTGGCAACCTCTTTGCACGTCGTGCCCTTACAGACGCTCAGTTCCCCCTCATCGGCAACGCTAACAATGTCGGTGGTCGTGGCTTCGGCGGCGGTGGCGGTCGTGGTGGCTGGGGACGTAGCGGTAACGGACTCACAGCTATGAAGAATGCAGGTTTCAACTTTGCCACAACATCAGACAAGCTTGAGACTGGCGGTAGTGTCATGTTCCGATATAATGGTAATGACTCTTATCAGGAGACTAACTCCATAAACCAGATGGGTGAAGAATCCACATATTCAAATAGTATAACAAAAAGCAAGTCAAGCAACATCGGTATAAATGGTAATCTCCGTTTTGAATGGAAACCAGATTCAATGACTAACATTATATTCCGCCCAAGTTTCCGTTACTCTCGCAACCGTGGAATGGACAACAGTAATAGTGCAACATTCGACGACCCATCAGAGGACGATGCTGCAACAAGGCTGGCATACGCAGACCAGTATGTACTTGACTCTCTCGTTACAAATATTGCAAACACGTCACTCAGGAGTTCACAATCATGGAGTGAGGGCAAAAACGCAAATGGAGAATTACAGATTAACCGCCGTCTCAGCGACAACGGACGCAACCTCACATTCCGCTTCACAGGTGGATTCTCAGACCAGCTTAGCAAGAATTTATCAACAAATTCCACAAGAATCGGATTTGAAAAAGATACAATAAAGAACGTGGTTGAAAAGAGAAAAGACATGTATGGAAACGAGCAGAAAGATACCTATACAAACCGTTACAACTACACACCAAATAAGAGTCGCAACTATTCTGCACAGGTAACTTACTCTGAGCCTATCGCAGAAAAAACTTACTTGCAGGTATCTTATCGCTTCGAATACAAATACTCAGAAAGCGACAGACAGGTAAAGGCTTTTGCTGATGAGTTGGAACAATTCAACACACTCTCACAGGCACTTAGCATGTATCGCTACAACATCGCAGGAGCATTGGATTATATGTTGAGTAATGGTTTCCAGACAAACTACGACCACTACACAGATTCTATTTCAAGCCATCAGTCACAGTACTCTGAATACAGGAACTACAACCATACAATCGGTTTCACTTTCCGTAAGATTACTGATATGTACAATCTCTCTGTAGGTTTCGAGGTTCTTCCACAGCACTCTGTTCTCAACTACAAGTACATGGGTAAGGACTTTCCAAATGTCAAGCGTACGGTTTACAACTTCACTCCTACACTTGATTTCCGTTACAACTTCGACAAGCAGACACAATTCCGTGCCAACTACCGCGGACGTGCTTCACAGCCATCAATGACAGACCTTCTTGACATAGAGGATGACTCTGACCCTATGAATAAAAAAAGTGGTAACCCTGGTTTGAAGCCATCATTCGAGCACAGCCTCCGCTTTGACTTCAACACATACAATGCAGACCTCCAGCAGGGAATCTTTACTTTCGGTAACATTTCCCTCACACAGAACAAGATTGCAAACGAGACACAATACTTCAGTTCTGGTATGACAATTACAAAACCGCAGAACATCGACGGAAACTGGAATGGTATGGTAGGATTTGGTTACAACCGTGGTCTTGGCGAGAAGAAGTATTTCACATTGAACACGATGTCAATGTTCAATTACAATCACAATGTCAGCTACTACTACGTAAGTGATAAAGAGAAAGCGAAATATGGTCTTAGCGAGCCAGGGTCACTCAAGCAGAAGACAAATACAATGATGGTTAACGAGCGTCTCTCATTCGGATTCCGCAAGGACTGGTTTGAGATAAGCGTAAACGGTAACGTAAGCTACACTCACTCTGCCGCAAACATGGGTAGAGTATTGACACCAAACTCTTGGAACTACTCATACGGCTCAGAGATGAACCTCAACTTTGACAACGGTATCACATTATCTACAGACATAAGCAACAACTACCGTAAAGGTTATAACACGTCATCATTGAATAATAGTGAGCTTATTTGGAATGCTCAGGTTGGTTACTCATTCCTCAAGGGCAGAGCACTCACAATCACAGCCCAGTGGAACGATATCCTTGGCAACCAGAAAGCAATTACAGCCAACGGTTTGCAGGAAACAATCAGCAACGCCATATATTCTTACGGAATGGTTCACGTTATCTACAAGCTTAATGTCTTCGGCAAGGGAGGCTTTGGCGGATTCGGCGGATTCGGTGGTGGCTTCAACCCTGGCGGATTCGGTGGCGGTCGTCCAGGTGGCGGCGGATTCGGCGGAGGCCGTGGAGGCAGACGCGGATAGATCAGAAACTAAGATTTTTGTAAATAATCTAAAAAACTAAAAAACAAATAGGGTGCACCATTGATGGCGCACCCTATTTATTTTGATTTCCAAGCGTAAGGTATCAAGAACATTCTGAGTCTCATTTCTTCCCCACCCTCTTTAATCCTTTCATCATGAAATAGAATATCGTGAATGGATTGGCGTAACTATGCACTGCATGATAAATGGCTTCTTTGATGATGCGCCACAACGCTTCCCTACGACCGAAGATATAATGGAAGACGGCACCCTTAGCTATCTGAAGGTCGCGGTTGCCGACAAAGTTATTGGTACTCAATGATACAGTATCGACAATCTTGTATGGATAGCAGATGATGGTAAGTCCGTTGTCTTCACAATCCTTGAGGAAGACACTCTCTTCGCCACATACAAAGGCATCGCTGCCCAAGCCGAAACGCTCGTCAAACTCAATGCCGATACCGTTCTTGAAGCTTATCTCGGATGATGTCGGATAGTAACCGTCAGCCATGGCATTCTGGTACGTCTCAATCTTGCTTGGGTAATGCTTGTCCAAGTTCGCACGGAAGAGTATGACATCGTAGTCAATATCATCCTCATGTACCTCAATGACCTTGTGCAGCTGAGCAGAAGTGTAACGGTTGTCATCATCCGCTATAAGCAGAATGTCGCCTGTGGCATGGGCAATGGCGTTATTTCGGTTGCGTGACAGTCCTCGTCCTTTGAGTGTGAGTAGCGTGACGTCGTCCCTCTCTTTCAGGATTTCTGGTATTGTTGCTAAAAAACTCTCGTCAGTATATTGCATAGAAATGACGTATCTGATACCTTCTTCCTTTGGTATCAGAATATTAGGCACTTTCTTAATGCCCTCGTCAATGGTGCAAATCAAGATATCAAGAGTCATGGCTGTCTTATTTTTTGTTAAAAACATTGCAAAGATAACCAAAAACATAAATAATACGCTTATCTTTGCCAACGAAATTAATAATATACTTTTGTTTTGGAAGTTAATAGGAGTTAACTTCTTTTAACTCCCCTTTACTTGCAAGGAGTTAAAAAGGAGTTAAAGAGTAGTTAAAGTGGAGTAAAAAAGACGAATGTCCATCGCAAAGTGGTTTTACAAGATAATCCGCGAACAATCAAACGTCTTTTTAACTTCCTATATAACTCCATTTTAACTA
>ODAI012426747.1_pt1 | contig 28776 bp, 30 predicted proteins | sample 1539321 | NCBI WGS metagenome assembly ODAI01 (sample SAMN02144231, study PRJEB22623) | gut metagenome | biome: sheep rumen | host: Ovis aries | place: New Zealand
CAAAATCGTCACTCCAATGGAATATTCCAACAACGTTGAGAAGTTCCTGGAGAAAATCATCCAGCGCGAGAAAGTGAAGACCGGCTGCAATTTCGAGGTCTATGCAAAGGCCCTGTCGAAGTTCCGCAAAATCATCCCGGATTTCAGCTCGCTCAAATTCACCGACCTGGACTACGACCGGATGATTGAAATCGCCGGTTACATCGCCCAGCACAAGGGTTACGCCGGAAGCGCAAAGGCTTTCCGTAATTTGCTGGGAAAGGCCAGCCGTGACCGTGACGTGAAGTTCCACCTTTACCAGATCGGCGATTTCCGCTTCCAGGACTACGACCCTGACAAGGACGAGCTTCACGATGAGAAACCTGACGTGCTCACGCCGAATCAGGTGCGCAAGTTCCTTTCCCTGGACGTTGGCCGCATCACGCCAACCTATCACGACCGCACCCAAGTAGAGCTGTACTACGATTTCTGTATCTTTATGCTCAACTCGTTTCTGGCTCCGTGCGATGTCATCAATCTCAAACGAAAGAATCTCTCTGGAAGAGGGACAATCATCACCAAGCGCAAGAAAACCCATCGTCAGATCGAACTGCCAGTAACACCTGCAATGGAAGAAATTGTGGCGAAGTACGAAGGTCAATCCAAATGCGGCTACCTGTTCCCTATCATGGACGACAGCAAGATTAAGGAATACCGCACAAGGGACTACCAGTACAAGAAGTTCCGGGAATATCTGAATGTGTGGCTGAAGGAAATCGGCAAGGAGCTTGGCCTGAGCTTCGACCTGTACGCCTACGTGTTCCGGCACACGGCCATAAGCCTTGCGATTGACGATGGGCTGCCGATTTCATACGTTGCTTCCGTGGCCGGTACAAGCACGGACATCATCGAGCAGCACTACTACAACGGCAACAACGAACAGAACTCCCAGCGGCTCCTGTCGTCCTTCTCGAAGCTGTCTCCAAGATAATGCGAAACCCGGCCAGACGGTCGGGTTCCTCCTTTCTCGGATGGCCGAATCTCACGACCAGGCCAGCACTGTAACACATCACATCAAAAAGTACAGATTAAATCTGCCAGGGGTTCTTGTTCGGGTCATAGTCGCGTGCAAAAGTTGCAATCGCGTACTCTGCTACCGGCTTGTTGTCATCATCATCGATCCTGCGAGGTATCTTCGGGTTGATCTTCAACCTGGAAGCGTCACGGAGCCAAGTGATTGATGTCTCGTAGTCGGTAATGCGGGCTGAACTTATGTTGTTTGGCGAAATGAGCTTGTGGAGCTCGTAGATCGCCAGTCTGAGCAGATGTTTCTTGACGTTGGCATTCCTGGGGTCGTCCAGCTTGATGTTCACGCCTTCCTCAATGGTATCGGCGTTGACGTTCATAACCGGGTAGAACAGCCGGTCTTCCACAACTACATACTCGTGGTCGGAAACCTCGTACTGGTAATCCGGCGTATAGTTGCCGATAAGTCCCCAGTTGTCAGATTCTGCCGGGTTGACGGTAAGGTCGATGTTATCGAGCTTTATGAGGGCGTAGAACTTGCCTTCGTGCTTCACCGGTGCCCATAGGTCATACTCCACGTTGGCTTCCCAGCTGGGAACATTCTCAACCTCCACCCAGGCATCGATACCAGGAATGCGGATGTTGCAGTAGGAAAAGCCGTTGTAAGCTTTGCAGAGGAAGAAATTGTCGCCGTATTTTATGATGTCTCCGGGTGCCCAGTCAAGAATCTGGGAATAGGGCCTTGCCTCTTCCTCTTCTACGATACGGTCTTCGATTAGCTCCCAGTACACTATCAGTGCAGGGGCTTTGTAGCCGTTGATGGGTTTGAGGGCCATATAGACCTTCCCATTTTCGATGAAGTGGGAACCTGGAGGGTAAGTGATGCCCTTGTTGTGCTCCATCAGGTTCTTGCCGACTGCCAGCACCTCCTCGATCTTGTAGTTGTCGATAAGGTATTCGATGATGGATTCCTCAGCGGCTTCCTCGGCCTGGGCAAGACGGTCTTCGTTGCCACGGGTAAGCTGAGACATGGCCTCTTCCGTGACAATGCTCAGGTAATCGCTGTTAAGTAAAAATCTCTTATACATTGTCGTTAATATTCAAAGCCGGTGTAAATCGGCGCAGCTGTCGTTTGTATGCCGGTTCCACCCTTCCTGTTGAACTTCTGCCACACGTCTGGAAGGAACAGAACCAGGGCGTAGTCAAGGCAGTCTGAGAGGTGTCCGTATTTCTCGTATTTCACGCCGCTCTTGGAATCCACCACTTTCTTCTTGCACTTCGTTCCATCCGAGTTCTTCGTCTGGTAAACGAGGTCTTCCGTGAGCTTGCGGCACTTCATATCTATCTCTATCTTCCAGCCATCGTAACCATTGAAAAGAGCGTTCACGAAATCCAGGCGGGCCGTCTGGGAAGGTTGCTTGGAAAGCAGCTTCTTCCGGGCGTTCAGGATCGGACTGCTCATATTGCCGAGGATAATCGTGTAGTTGTTCACGCCTTCTTCGGTCTGCGTTGAACGGGCCAGTCCTGATGGGTCTCCAGTAACTAATAGCCCGCCGAGATGACCTTCGTTTAAGTATTTGGCCTCCAGCTTCCTTGCAAGCTTCGGTGTATTGTTCTCCTTATTCTCCGGTTTGCCAAGGATTTCTTCAATCACATAGACGGCTTTCTTCTCAAAATCAATCTGTAGGGCTATGGTGCTCATAAATGGCATCACGTTAAAGTCCCAGCTGATGATGAGCGGCTTGGTCGGATCATACTTGGAATCCTTCAGGCCGGTCGTCAAATGCTTACTACCATCAAAATTCCAGTAGGCGGCGGCTTCGTTGGTATCAACCCAGTTCCAGTTTCCGTACTTCAAGCGTTCCTTGGTTGCCTTGTCCTTGATGTTATCCAGGGCGACAAGGTATGCTCTACGGAATGCGGCATCGGGGTTGTCGAACACAGAGAACGGGATATACCGGTCGTGTTTCTGGAGAACTACATCGTTGCCGTCCTCGTCCATCACGAACCGGTCACGCACCCAACCAAGGCACGGGTTTGTTGACATCAGGAGTTTTGGAACGACTGTGGTGCTTTCGACTTTCCAACGGAGACGGGAACCGAGAACGTCAATGGCCTTCTGGGAAATCTGACCGACCTCATCGACAAATGCGCCGGAGTATTCGGACGAACCGAGACGCTGGAACTCAGGGTCGATCAGGGTGTCGGCCAACTCCTTCATAATGATTTTCGAGTTGTTCCAGAAAATCATCTCGCCGTGGAGATTGTCAATGCGGTAGTTTTCCTCTTCTTCCAGGCCCCAATCGCGCACAATGGAGCAGATGGTATTCCAAGTCGATTCACGGAGCGATTTGAGTGTTAGACGGGCCACGACCATACGCATATCCTCCCAACGCAGGCAACTCGATATGAGCCAGCAAGAGCCAAGGTAGCTCTTTCCACCTCCAGCCGCCCCTCCTTCAAGGATAACCTGGGGGATGTCCTCGTTGCCGCAGTTTGCGCAGACGGCCTTGTAAAGCGGCTGGCCGTTACGGTCGATTCCGCATTCTACCTGGGTAACTCTACCCCCGCACAACGGGCATTCCGGCTGTAAGCACTTCCAGACCTCATACTGTCGCTCGGACGGTTTGAAGTCTATGTGCAGGTTGCGCGGTGCTTTCAGTCTTTTTCCCATTCTTTAATAGTTGAGCCAGGTGGTTTGCCTGGCTCCTTGAACAATGAAATATAATCAGAGTGCTACTGTTTCTTTTCTCCGATGGCCTCGTTGTAGATTTTCTCTACAAACACCCAGAAGTCGTCCGGGTAGGCCGAGGATGAGAGAGCTTCGCAGCCTTTCTTCAGGTAAGCGATTTCCTGCTCGGTGAAGGTGATTTCGAGGGGGTTCTTCTGGTCTTTCTCAGCGTCCCAAGTAATGCGACCGTTTTCACGATCTTCCTGGATGCCGAACTCTTCACGGTCTTTCTCTTTCAGGCCAACCTTTTCAAGCAGGGCCTTTTTGAGATTGAAGTCCATAAAGTTGTTCTCTTTGGGGAGAATCTGGGGGAAATAAATCCTGTCTTTGATGTGCAGCTTCATAATGCGTTACTGTTTATGTTACATTAAAGAATAGGCCGGAGACCGGCCCATTGGTTGCTATTTTTTGAAGATTTTTCGAAGAGGAACGCCAATTGTCACGCCCACGCCAACGTAAGGGGCATAATTGTTCTGGCCCATCCAGCCCATTCCAGCCTGAATTCCGACCGTCACATCAATCCAGGGAGACTTCTCGGTCTTGGTGATTACAGTAGTGGGCGCAAACACATTGATACTATCCAACTGCGGCTTGTAACCACTTACCCAGGCTTCGTATTCCGTCTCCTTGTAATGCTTCTGGGTGATTGGAATAACAACCTGAACGGAATCAGGCTTTGCGGTTGACGTAGAATCAACGACTGGAAGCGTTGCCGTGGTGTCCTTCTCAGGATTTACCTGGTCGGCTGACGGTGCAACCGGAAGCGTCTCCGTGACATAACGTATAACGACACTATCCCTTGGTATCGGTTTATAGTATGGAATAGTGTCGATATATGTTTCTGACGATATGGAATCGAGCGACCTCTTGTAATGAACGTTGAATCCGATCGAAACAAGGAGGCCAACGAGGACGATGCTGAACAGTATTTTCTCAAATGTGTGCATGGCTAAAGGGTGGCCACGTAGTTCTTGATGGCTTCAACGTGGGTTCTTACGATTGCATCCTTGCCTTCTTCGGAAAGCAGGAATTCCACGTCAGAACGATTGTCCTGGAAGAAGTTCTCGGAGAGGCACGCAGCGCAGTTAGTGTTTCGAAGCACGTAGAAGTTCGCCTCCATATCGGCATCGCCATCGGAATAGTCGGTACGGTACGGCTTCTGGTATTTGTCGTAGATGCCCTTTTTCTTCCCTTGCTCCATAATCTTCTCGTATGCCTTGAAGTTGAGCTTCGCGGCATCGTAAAGAAATGCAGAAAGAATGTCACCACGAGTTTGGCCTTCGCTGGTATAGCAACACCAACCACCGGCACTCATCCAATTTTTACCTGAACCGGCGGCGTTGACATGGATTGACATATAGAGGCATTTCTTTACTCCAACCTTCTTGCAGATTGCGTTTACGAAGTTGACACGATACGCCAGTTCGCGGTTCTGCTCAGCCTTGGAGGAAGCGGCCTTGATGTCGGTGTTGAGGATCAACGGCTCATAGTCAATGACTACATTAAAGCCGTCAGCTTCCAGGTCTGCTTTTACTCTGGAAACTATCTCACGGGAATACACAGCTTCACGAAGGGTACCGTCTGGCGAACGTTTGCCGGGCGTTGTCTGGAGATGTGCTGTGCCAAGGATAACTGTAAAGTCTGCTTTATTCATAATCTATTGATACGATTGGTATAAACCATTCTTTTTCGTCAAGGAACGGTTCGCCTTCCAATTCAATCCAGGCACCGAAAATGCCCATCCAGTTCCTGCGGACTTCAACGATTTTGCCGCTTCTAAAAGCAAGCTCCATCAATTGCATTTCCGCAAGCTCCTCGGAGGGCAGGATAAGAATGGTATCTCCAATCTTCATTACTCTTCTTCAGCTTTGCTTTCATTGAAAGGTTCGTCTGAGCCTGGATTCATGCGCATCCGATACCTATCAACAAGTTCTCTCGTTTTGTAGTCGTATTTGAGGTCGAGCCCCCAGACTGCTCCTACGAATCCAAGGAACAAACCAAAGGCTGTTATGACGGACGGGTCAATAACGCCTCTGGGCGGGATGAACAGAGAGATAAATACAAGAGCGATTCCTGCAATAAGAACAACTCCGGCAAGAGCGAATTGAATGGCTTCTTTTGTGCCTTTACTCAGCTTCATTAGGCGTATCGGTTTGAGATTTTTGTTCAGGAACGATGACATTGAAGGTTATACCCGATTCACCACCGCCGTTGATCTCAAACTTATTGACCTGCGATTCTTTCACCGGGTACATCTCCATCAGGGCTTTACTTGCGCTAACTGCTACGCTTCTCAATGCTGCTGGAGACAATGCTTTCCCACGGCGATCATAGTATATGTCCCTGGAAGTCTCTTCGATGATGTGCTTAAGGTTGGCTGTGAGGAAACGCTTCATATTCTTCGCATCCTCAATCGACAACGCTTCAAGCTCCTTTACGTACTCGGCGATACGAGGTTCCTGTAACAGAACCGCCGCCTTTTGGTTATTGAACATCTCGTCTTCTTTGCTTGTGTGGAAGACATCGGCGTAGCATTTAGCGGCATTGCCCGCGTAAGGGGCGCACCCATTCACGAACAACTCGCAAAAGATGCGCTCCTCCTTGGATATTTTGGATGCCACTGACATTGCTATATCTTTTCTTTTACTAAATAATAGCCGTTACCTATTCTTTTTGTTCATTCTTGGCACCGAGCAGCTGGCTCATAATAATCTTACGCCAAATCTCCCCCATACCCTCTATTGCGGCCTCAACATCTTCGATCGTTTTGATGAAGTCCATGTTGAAATTTATCTGGAGATCATAGCCGCTAATCTCCACCAGATTCTGACCTATATCCGGGTTGGAAACCACGAATACATCCCTGTCAGACACAGATTTGAAAACCACCTTGGGTTCTTCCTGCATTTCAGGTAATTTGCCTTCCATTGTATTAGATTTTGAAGTGTTTGCGTGTCTTTTCGGTCTTGCTGACGGCAAGGGCTTCACCACTTTCTCCAGAAGCATTCCTCATACGCTGGGTAAGAACGGCAACTACGTTCGTGGTGGCCGATACGTCCGCGTCCGCATCGTGGGCATCGTCCAGTTCAATTCCAAGTTTCTCGCAAATCAGCTCCAGCTTGTAGGAAACGATGTCGTCACGGTTACAGAGAGCGAGCTGTGCCAGAGGAATCGTGTCAACCAGGTCAGGGTGCCAGTTGCCGTAGAAGTCTTCATGGCCGCGAACGACCTTTGAAAACTCCTTCATCAGACCGGCGTATTCCATCATCTGGCAAAGGAACCCCTCGTCAAAAGGAATGTTCTGGCCGATGATGAACGGCTTGTTGCTTTTGCCGACCTTGGGGCAAACGTCCGTTATGAACTGAATGAGGTCTGCCGCTACGGTTTCAAGAGGTTCGCCTTTCTCTTCCAGGATTTCCATTGAAAGCCCGGAAACTTCGAAGGCCCTCTCGCCATAGCCCATCATTTCTTTCTCTTCCACCTCGTACTTGGTCTTAAGTACTTTCTTTTTCTTGCCGGTGGAAACTCCCTTGATTTCTTTCTTCTCGTAAGGCTTGATGTAGCGCACGAACGTTCCAATGCGTTCAAATGTATCAAGCCTGGTAGCGTGTACTGCAATCTGAGTGCAAGCATCTGTCTGGCAACTCAGGCCGCCGGTTTCAAAATCCAAAGTGAGTGCTACGATTATCGGTTTTTCTTGTTTCGGTGCTGCCATAATGTTAGTCGTTTAATGAATTAAAAATCTTTGCTGCTTCATAAAAGAATTCCTCCAGGGTGCCATTATTGACGATTATGGCCTTGTAGAAATCCCTGGGGAGGATTGTGCGCTTATTGTCACGTTCGATACGGTCTGCGCCAATAGCCGGATCGTACTCACGGTCAACGTAGATTGGAACGATGTCATACCGGTCGCCGAATTTCCCAATCATTTCGACCAGTGCATCCTCATCTATGATATAGGTGCAGACATCATATTCGTCAAGCTGGGAAAGAGCCACCCAGTAATGAAAACCGCCAAAGAGTGCGTATGCCAACATCTTTTCCCGTGCCGGTACACAAATGTCTTCATCGAACCAATGCTCACGGCCCTGTTCTTCACCGGCACGCATCGGCCTGGTGGTATGGGACACAAGCTGGGGAATGTCAAGTTCTTCTTCCAGGAAGCGGACGAGAGTTGATTTACCACTTCCAGAAGGCCCCACGATTGCATAAATCTTCGTTTTCATAATACTTCCAATACACTTTTACGATAGAACTGTAAGTTATTCTTTCCCTGGTAGTCGCTGTATTTTACGGCGGCAGAGCAGACGATCAATTTGTCTTTTGCTGCGAGAAGTTGCGGCCTGAGCTCGTTGTATTCCTCAGACCACACGATACACTCGCAGCTGTCATTGTTTTGCTGGAGGAGGAGTTTGCAGAACACCTTCTTGTCACCGGTACGTTTGTCTTCGTACTTCTTTTCCTCCACATCCACGACCGTGGCGCATATCGCCACCTTCTTGTCCTCCATTTCTGACGGAACAATATCTCCCAGGGTAACGTATGTTGCCTTACCCTTAATGAGCGTCTTGGCCTCGGAATTGTCATAGATGCGCTTGTAGTCGATGGCACCCATGCCAGACACGGCGATTTGCTGCTGCGACCACCAATAATGTTTTCCGCGCATTTCTGACGGCACGTCCTTCTCGGTGATTTCGAATCCGAGACGGGCGGCAGCTTTCTCCAGGATTGCAAAACGCTCCACTACGGATTCTGCACGCTCAATCTTGTCGAAGCAACCGGCGAAGATGAGATTGCGGATATGCCTTGCATTGACTGGGCATCTGGTAGCTTCCTCTTCATTGTCGGGGTCATCCCAGTATTCGTACTTCTTCAACTTGTACTTGAAGATACGGTCGATAAAGTTCTCTATACTTGTAAATTCGCCGTTCTTGTTGCGCTCATTGATAATCCAGTCAACCGCCTTTGTGCCGAGCATCTTAATCCTGGAGAGAGACCAGAAGATAGAATTGGTTTCGTAGTCAGTGTAGAAAATCTGGCCGCTTACATTGATGTCAGGAGCAACAACGTGTGCCTGACTGCAAGCGTCCATTTCGCCCATAAGAGACACGATTTCCTTGTCATCGGCCCACTGGAGAGCAACAGTATAAAAAGCGGTCGGATAGGCCACCTTCAGGTATGCTCCTGCGTAGGCAGTTGCGGCGTATGCGGTGGCGTGTGACTTGTTGAAGCAGTAGGTACCGGCGGCCTCGATCTGCGCCCAAATCTTATCGCGGTCTTCTGCCGGGCAACCATTCTTGTCGGCACCGGCCATGAACTTGTCACGCATTGCCTGGATTTTCTCGGTCTTCTTCTTGGAGACGAACTTCACAAGCTTCACACCGTCACCAAGGCTGAATCCACCAATCTCACGGGCAAGGCTCACAATCTGCTCCTGGTACACCACAACACCGTAAGTATTTTTCAATGAATTGTACGTTCCCCAGAGATAAACCGGCGCGATAAGGCCGTTCTTACAATCCACGAACTCATCGATATTTCCCATCGTGGCCGGGCGATAGATTGCGTTGGCGGCGATAAGGTGCTCGATGCAGGTAGGCTTCAGGTCGATAAGGAACTTCGTGATACCACGTGAGCCAAACTGGAAGACGTTCTGCGTGAATCCACGGCCAAGAATGTCGTAAACGCGAGGATCATCCATCGGGCCGGTTACAATCGATTCCAGGCTCACGTCTTCGTGGTAATGCTCTTTTACAAGGTCGAATACCTCGTGGAGCTTTGACAACTCCTTCGTGGCAAGGCAGTCGTTCTTAAGAAGGCCCAATTCATCGAGTTCGTAGCCATCGTTTTCGCTCACAAGGAGGCCGTCAACCTTCTTAATGGGAACGAAATCAAAGCACTCCACGTCCTCGCCGTCCATATAGTCTGGAGTAACCAGGAGGGCCGATGCGTGAACGGAGCCAGAACGAGGCTGGAACATCAGCGTGCGAATGGATTCAAACAGTTGCGGATAGTCGTTGATGAACTTGGCAATTTTCTTCTCGGTTGCGGCCAGCTTGAAAATGCCTGTGAAATCGCACTTGTCATCGTCAAAAATGGCGGTGATATAGTTGACGATATTGACAGGAATCTTCATCGTTCTGGCCACATCCTTGATAACGGCTTTGACCTTCAGCGTGGTAAGAGTACCGGCTGAGAAAACGCGCTGCTTCCCATCGTGGTTGTAGCGTTCTTCAATATATGCCTTTACGTCCTGACGGCGGTCGCTTTGATAGTCCTGATCCACGTCCGGCAAGCTGCCACCGGGCCCTTGGAGATAGCCATCACCGACAAACGTATCTATTGTCTGCACAGGCGCGTTGTTATGAACGCGTTTTACACTCGTTACTTTCATATTGACATCGTGTGATAAGCGTGACGGTCAAAGATGTTATTGTTAGCCTTGTAAGCCTTCTCAAATGCGGTCAATTCGTAGTCTGGGAAGATCATCCGCTTCGTGATAAAGCTCTCGGATGCGATTCCTTCCAGCGTCCTACAACGGCTCAGGGCAACGTAAAGCTGGCCGGGACAGAACATACCCTTTGAGTGGATGACGATGTTGTCAAAAGTCAACCCCTGGCTCTTATGGATGGTAATTGCCCAGGCAAGTGCAAGCGGGAATTGTTCACACGTTCCCTTTACAACTCGCTCAATCTTCTTCACTGGCAAGCCATTCTCAACGGTATCTACGGCCTTGTACTCGCATTGCTCCCAGATGTACGGGCCGATTTCCACGAGGTAGCCGTTGTCAAGCTGGACGAGAATGCTCTTCTCACCAAGCTCTTCCACAACTCCGAGAGAGCCGTTATAGTAATGACCTTCCTTATCGTTGACAAGCGTCATTACACGGGCACCGACACGAAGGCTGAGGGTTGTGTCACAAGGCGCGTTGGCCTCTGGGAAGTCGCCCTTTATCTTGCAATCGTAATTGTGTGTCGGTATGCCAAGCAGTTCCCGGTTGATATTCGCAACGTCCTGACGGTGGGAGCAAATATGAATGTGCTTGCTGTCGAAATTGGTACTCAGTTCCTTGTTACGCAGCTCAGAAAGAATCTGCAAATCGTCAAACGTAAGTTGGTAGTTGCGGATATGGTTCAGGATCGTGATGAAGTTTTCATCTGTCTGCCTGAAGATATGGGTGAGCTCAATAACACGGAACCCCTTCTCACGGAACACTGATGCGTTGAAGAAATAAGGGCCACGATACATACTTTCGATGAACTCGCGCTCATCGGCCTTGACAACCGGCGGGAGCTGATGAAGGTCTCCGAACATAACGAGCTGGATGCCTCCAAACGGTTCTGCATTCTGCCGGTACATTCTCAGCTTTTTGTCGATGAAGTCCATCACATCGGCACGCACCATACTGATTTCGTCTATGATAAGGACATCGATGCAGTTTGCCAGGTATTTCTTGTTGGCGAAGAACTTGGAATCCGATGCCGCCGTAGGCCCAAGCGGGCCGAACGGGATATTGAGGAAGCTATGAAGCGTGATTCCACCGGCATTTACTGCGGCCACACCGGTAGGTGCCGTGATGATAAATCGCTTATTGATGTTTTCAACAAGGTATTTTAGAAAAGTGGTCTTACCCGTACCAGCCTTACCAGTGATATAGATGGATTCGTTGGTATTCTGAACGATTTCAAGGGCCGTGGCCATTTCATTCGTTATCGTGATGTTAGGTGTCATAGCTCGTCAATTGTGAACAGTTCATCTTTGTTGTCGAAAAGGATGTCATCACCTTCCTCTATTTCATCTGCATAAATTGTTATCGGCTCTTCCTCGCCGTCCCTGCGGACATAAAGCTGTGCATCACGGTCAATCTTCAAGGTCTTGCCATTTCCCAGGGTGACTTCAACATAGTCGCTGGAATCGATGTCTTCACCGATTATTGTGGTACTGGAAGGATAGAGCCCGGCCCTTTCGGGAAGTAGGAACCGCTCGAAGATGAGGTCATAACGAAGCGGATCAATGAGGGTGATGCCAAGGAGGTACAATAGCAACGAACCCGCCGCCGAGCCTCGTCCACACCCAACGAGAATGTTGTTTCTACGGCTCCAATTACAGGTGTCGTACTGAACGAGAAGATAGTCAACATTGTTGGTAGATTCTATAATGTACTTTTCATACTCCATCTGCTTGCGGTACTTCTCCTGGCTCTCAGCGTCCTTCGGGACAAGCCGTTCAAAACCCTCTTCAAGAAGCTGGATAAACATATTGTGCGTGGTGCCGTACTTCTCTGCCTCTTCCGGTGTCATGGTGTATTTCGGCATAAAGTTGCGGTCGTTCTCAAACCTGGCGGTGGCGTGTTCCGCAATGAAAACTGCGTTGGAAGCGCACTCTTCGAACAAGGCTTCAATATCCCAGGCTTCTTCATCAAAGAGCTGAGTGAACAATGCGTAATGTTCGTCAACATCCTTAAAGTATTGCTCATCGCTCTGCTCATGTGCCGCGCCGGAAGCAATCTTGTTAAGGATAATCTTGTTCTTCGAATCGGTCTTGTCAAGATAATAGGCATCGGTGAGAAGAACCGGATCAACCGCATAGTCGGCATTGTCATAAACCTTGTTGAAATACAGCTTGGCCGCTTCCAGGACACGGATGTCAATGCGCTCAGCCTTGTACTCAGTCAGATCAACCTGGAAGAAGATGTCGTCATAGCTTTCCTTCAGCTCTCTGACGGCCTTAGGATTGGCGATAATCCACTCGGACGAATACTTATCCAGGACGATAAAATTGCCCTTTCCACGGCGTTTTAATTCATCAAACGTAATGGTCTGGTCTTCGCTGTCAACCATAACGGCCTTCTGAATGCGGAGTAGGTTTCTCAGGCCCTTCTGGGTACTGACATAGACCTTTGCGCCAACCAAATCCTCTCCGTAGTGGAAAGAAAGTGAATAGCCGAATACGAACTTTAGACCCTCTTCATCACAGCATTTCTGGAGATTGTAGCAAGCGGCCATCGTGTTCCGGTCGCAGATTCCGATTGCCTTGTGGCCGAGGAACTTTGCCTTTTTCACCCACATCTCAGGCATAAAGCTTCCGTTCAGGAGTTCGAACGGCGTGTGTACGCCCAGGTTGACAATCTCAACATCGTTCTTGGCCGGTTCAACCCTTGCGCCGACATATTTCAGGATGTTCAGAGCGAAGCCTTTTCTAAGGTCGAAGTAATACCAGTTGTCACCGAACTTGAACGTGATGTAGTTGATGTCCTCGGCCATAAGGATTGCCGGTTCCTCCATACTGTTGAAGATTACCTCGTTGTCCTTATTGAGCCTGAAGATGGAGTTGAGTTCACTCATATCTTCATAGTACACCTTTCCAAGACCTGGAAGCTCGACAACCTCATTGTCAACGACCGTGTATTGTATTTTGTTGGCTTCAAGCCATTCAAGTAATTCGTTCATAATCTGTTATCTAAGGTTGTCAATTTGAATTCTACTGGAGTTTTGATGTTTAACGAGAAGGTGTCGAAGATTTCCCAGAAATCCATTTCATCCCAGTCCTTTCCGTCACTCTCGATCCTGGCAATGTAGCAGTCGAAGTATTCGTTCAAGTCCATAGCGGCCTTGTTGATTGCCTCAGTTGCATCAGAATCATACCCTATCACAACCGTCCGCACGCCCTTGGATTGGAGCTTATAAATCTGGGTGTCTGAAATCTTCTTCCCAAACGTGGCAACGGCTGCAATCCTTGTGTTGTCGTACAGATTGAGTTTCCTGGTGAGGGCAATCACATCGAACACACCCTCACAAAGAATCACGGTGTCGGTCTCGTCCTCTATCACAGAATCATAGTTGTAGAGCAGCTTGACGAAATCGTTCTCACCCTCCTTGGAGCCGCTGTTGTTGTACCGGCGAATCTCGAACTTTCCCTTCAGACGGGCCTGGCGATTGTATGCGTCAATCTTCTCCTTTGGCCACGTATGCCTGCTGATGTAGCCTACAACGTCACCACCGTCAATGATGGGAAACACCACATAATCGTCAAACTTGAAGTTCAGGCCGCGAGTGGTTCCAACTGGGAAGTACTCATAGTCGTCTGCCGTGAAGCCACGCGACTTAAGGTACGGATTCCGAAAGCAACGCTTCCACCCTTCAGGCATATCGACCACGTTCAGTTCATCGTCAATCTCTTCCTCGTCTATGGTAGCGAACTGTGGAATTTCAAGCGGCTGGAAGGAAGCTGTCTCTTGAATCTTCAGATCAGACCGGCCAATATCTTCCAGGAGCTGATTGACATCGGTTGTTGTGTGGCCGCAGGAGAAGCAATGGGCCATAAAGAGTTTCTTCTTGGCCGTTTCTTTTCCCACAAAAATCCCATACTTTCCACCGGCGTGACCACAATACGGGCAAACAGGAACGATGAGGTTCTTTCTGCCGCCATCGTATTTTGCGTGAAGTTCATTAATGAGCTCCTGAATCAGAAACTCACGTTGTTCCCTATCGATATACATCACGCAGCCTTGTTAATGTTCATTGTACGAACACGGTCATAGAACTGCTCGTGTTGGTAATCGGTAGCAATGCGGAACGGTTCGCCCTTCTTGAACCAACGGGCCTTTGCAACGTGGATGCGCATCGTCTCTTCCTTCGCCTCACGGTCGGACTGGTTGAGCGTGATGAGGTGAGTAAGCGGCCTGGAAAGGCCCTTGGCCTCGGAAGTATTATACTCCGTCAGCACGTTCTTCTCATCGTTGATCCACTCACGGTTCTCGATGGTAGCCTGGTAGGTAACAACCATCCAGACATCTTCATCGGCGGCCAGTTCTTTGAGGTCGTTGGCAACCGCAATTCTCTTGTGACGTTCGCCGTTCTCGCCCCATTGCCTTCCAGAAGAATCCGTAAGCAAGTCCATCGAATCCACTATAACAACGTCAGGATTCACGCCGTAGCGTTTCTTGAATTCCGTGATGCCATTCTTGATGTCGATGGTAGATACGTGGCAGTTGAACTTGGGATAGGATTTCACGTAGAGTTTTCCAGATACGCTCTTAAGCTCTTCCTCCATCTTTTCCAGTTCTGCGTCACGGATCGTACCGGTCTCATACCTGAAGACATCACAGGCCGTAATAGCCGCCGAATAAGCGTTCACGGTCTCAGCCTTACTGCCCTCCAGCGAGAAATGAAGCACATTCAATCCGTCACGACAGGCGTTGGCTCCGATATGACGGGCAACGTGGCTCTTTCCTACGCCGGTAGCGGCCATGAAGCAGGTAAGCTGTGTGCGGAGGTCGTGTGCGCCGTTGCGTTCATCAAGTTCATCGATATAGAACCTGGTGATGGCACGCTTACGGCCAACGGAGTTATGTTTCTGCCGGTTTTCCTTGAAGCGTGAACCAAACGTATCAATGACGTTCACATAGTCTGATTCGCGCAGGCTGAAGTTCTGAGACCAGGTAGCGTAATCGTTCAACTTGGTCTGGGCCTTCTCGTGTTCCTGCTTATTATACAGCTCGCCTACCTCTTTGTAGGTTTTCTGGAAGCGGACTTGCTTTATGTACTGTTCAAGCTGCTCCAGGATTTCGTTTGTGCCGGTGACGTTGGCAGTATCATATATGTCTTCTGCAAGGGTAACGGCACCGCGATCACTCGCAATCGACTGTTTGAGGATGCTGAATGATGGGCAATGCTTGTACTCCTTGTAGTAATTTGACAGGGCCGTGTGGATTTTGATGAAGTCCTTGTCCGGCAGATAGTCCTTCTTGATGTTATCCACCACAACGGCCAGGATGTACTCGTTATCCAGGCAGGTGCGGTAAACATCCATCAAGAATTCTTCCGTCAGGACATTATTTGTTTGATTCGCCATATTCCACTCTGATTCTGAAGAGTTCGGGATATTTCTTATCCGTCTCTCGTTTACATTGTTCAATAAAATTACAATCGCCGCAAGCTTCTGAAAGGGGGCTCCAGCCAAGCGTAGATGATTGACAAATTACAAATCCGACTGGACGGTTCAGTAGCCTCTTCTTCGTCTGTTCCTCGGATTGCAGATAGATGTAGCGTGCAAGGGGGTGTTCGCTCCGGTCAGCTATGAGTTGAATCAATGCGTCCCTCGTAAGCCCTCCCTCTTCCAGCCATTTATCTTCGTAGTACCGTGCGCCTCGCTTGGATTCTTTCAGCCTCTTAATTGAAGACGGGCCGAATGCCTGGTTTACCGTCCAGGATTCACGGTTCTTGTAAGCGTGCGCCGTGCAGATGCAAAAGTCAACCAGTCTTTCCTTAGTGACTGCGCCGAACTCTTTCTCGAACAATCCTATGAATTTGGTCAAGACCCTGGCAGTTGAACCTCCCTGGGAAAACCGGAAGGAAGAATCGACCAGTTTCTTCTCGATCTCGCTAAAGACCTTCATTGTCTTCTTGACCCACTTTTCGCTCTCCATCTCGCGTTAAGTACTTTTTCATAAATTGTCGAGCCAGGTATAGGCGGCTCTTGACGGTTTCTATGTTGTGGGACTTAAGTGTCCCTCGTTTGAATTCAATATCGGCTATCTCCTTAAGAGAATAACCGGCCTGTTGTAAGAGAAGTGCGTCCCTGTGAATGGGCTTCATCATATCGAGCACCTGGAGAATGTCATCGTTGTAATAGTCCCGGTAATTATCGATCGACATAAACTTGTGAGAAGGTTTCTCGGTGTCGGGTATATTATCCTGGCAAGTATCGATGTTGTCACAAAACTGCTCACTTTCTTCATCCTCTGCCCTCTTCTTCTCCAGCTCGAAAACGCAACGTTTGGTGCAGATGTGTAGCCAAGTCTTGATCGAACGGGACGGATCGTAAGTTTCGATGCCCCGGTAGAAATTAATCAAGACCTCGTTATAGTTTTCACGGACGTTGCGCATACTTCTGGAGTACTGCATCACAAGCTTGTAAATCATATTCTTGTAAGGCATAACGTACTCCTGGAAGAGTTCGTTTCGTCTCTTTATGACTTCTGGCTCACGCTCTCGCTTTTCTCTTTCTTGATTGCGTACACTGTCCACCATTCGGTCGCAACTTCCTTGTTAAACATTAAAGTTGCTTTGTCAGTCAATTTGCGGGCAGCGCAGTATTTCCTCCAACGGTTCTGAAGTGATAAGAACTTCAAGCGAACCTCATTGTCAGAGGGTTTGGGACGCTTGTCAAGAAAGTCACAGAATTCAGTAAGAAGCTCCTGACACTTGTCCTTATCTGATTGGTAAATTCTGTTACTCATTAGATATGAAATTTATGGATGTAGTATTGCCAGATATGCAAGGCATCGGCCTCGTTGTCATCGATGCACTCAACCTTCCAGCGGAGCTTTGCGAACTTTATCATGGTCGCCTTGTCTGCGTTTCCATCGCCTGTTGCCCAGCTCTTTACTACCTTCACGTTGATAAAGGCCGGTTCTGGAAGATCAAGTGTGTCGCATACCTCCAGTAGAATGCCCCTGAATTCAGAAAGCTTGCGTTGGTCGATGAAGTGATTGTTCACGTTCACGTCCTCTGCCACAACCTGCTTAATGTCGTACTTCGTAATAAAATCAATAAGGGTGTCTCTGAAAGCCTTGTGCTGCTTGTTGTTATTGCGGCGCATCGATTCCTCAAAGTTCCAGGTGCCACTCTCGTGGGTCGAATAGAACCCGCAATGGGTGGCAATATCAAGCCCTAAGACCTGATCCCTGGTTGGCTTCTGAGCCGATGCCTGTGTCATATCTTTTGTTGCCATTAAATGAATGAAATTCCGTTACGTTTGTTTACCACCAGCTTATAGGGATAGTTCTCGGCGATGTTTCCGTGGCTCACAATCAAACTGGTAATCTGGAGGGAGTTCAAGGATTCGAAGATGTTTGCAAGGCCGGTTTCATCGGTTGCATCCAATATCTCGTCCAGGATAAGGAGATCAAGCCCCTTACCTTCCGCGCAGCTTACATTAGTGAGTTTGTGCATTGCCAGGATGTTCGCCAGATTCACACGCGCCTTCTCGCCTTCGGAGAACTTATCGAACGAGCCGCAGTTCACTCCGTCACGAAGAAGGGAAATGGAAATCTTGTCACGAACCTTCCCTGATTTAAGAATAGTGAAACCGGAGAAGGAAATGCGTATATCAGAGCCGATCTTCTCCAGGAACTCGTTCGTAATGTGCGCAAGTGCCTCAATCTTGGAATTGGCAAGGTGGGTCTTGAACTCTACGAACGTGGTTTCCTGGGAACGATACTTGGCCAGTTCCTTTTCGACCTTCTCCTTGGCTGTGACGGCCTTTTCGTAGTCCTTCTGATACTTGGCCTTACTCTGCTTCAGGTTGTCGATTACATCGTTCTCCAGGGCCTTCTCCGCGTCCGCAATGGATTCTTCAAAGGACTGGATGGAACCTTCGGCATTAGAAATAGCGCGTTCAGCATCCCTCTGGGCGTTTTCAGCCGTGTCAGTCTCGCTATCGATGAACTGGAAGGCATCATCGAACATATCTGAGCGCAGGTCTTCGATGTCATGCTGAACATCGTCAATCTGGTTCTCTATGTCCTGACGGTCGTTCTTATGGCTTGATTCGATGCGGATAAGCCGGTCAAGTTCAAGCTGGGAATCCGACACGCGCTTCGACCAGTCACTCTGCTTGGTGTTAAGAACGGTCTGCTTTTCGCGGGCCTTCTTACCGTCCTCGATGGTATTGTCGATGTCCTTCTGGGTAGCCTCGATGCGTTCCTCGTTCTCGGACTTGACACCTTCCAGATCGGCGAGGGAATCGCGCACCTGTTCAATATCAATGTCTTCCGAGAGGGAGAATTCGTGGCCGCACTTGGGGCAGGTAATAACACCGGCAAGCTGCTTGTTGAGAGTTGCTATCTGACGGTCGAAACGGATGTTGTCGGAACGATTCTGGGCAATCTCGGCCTCCATCTTGCGTACTTTTGCGGTAAGCGTGCGGATGGTTTCTTCAACCTCCGGCATTTCCGCATCGTACTCTTCCTTGAAGGCGTTGAATTCTTTAACCAGAGAATCGTGCTTGGTCTTGGCGGTCTTAACCGCATCGGCACGTTGCTTGTCCTGGGCGGCCTGCTCTGCCAAATCACGTTCGAGTTCCTTCAGCTTGTTCTTCAGGGATGCAAGGCGGGTCATATAGTCAGAGAACTGGAAGCCGTATTTGGCGAACAGCTCCTTGATGGCCTTGTTGTCATCCTCGATACTGCCGGAGGCGTTTTCTATTTCAGTGAGTTTGGTGTACACGACATCCAGGTCGGCAAGGCGCGTCTCATAATTAGCGATTGCTTCCTTACGCTCACGGATAAGTGCGCGTTTGTCGGCAATGAGCTGGCGAAGGTTGGCAATGCGTTCCTCACGAGACTTTGCGCGTTCCTCGTTGGAAGAGACGGCTTTCTCGATCTGTTCATCTATTGCCTCAATACGGCCCTGGCAAGTAGAAACGTTCTTCTCAGCCTCATATACACTTTCCTGGATGGGCTTCATATCTTCCTGAAGGGCAGCTATGGATTCGTCCACCAGAATACCGTTTGAGAAGCGGTTGATGATTTCCTTCTTGTCCTTATCTGAGCTGGAAAGGAATGAAGAATACTTGTGCTTGCAGAGGATATAGTTGGCATAGATGTCGTCCTTGGTGATACCGATAAGGTCAAGAACGTACTTGTTGTAATCGAGAACGGATGCCTGAGATACCGGCTCCCAGTCAAATTCGCCATCTTCCTTTTGGCCATTGGAAAGAAGCACAGTGATTGCCTGCGGGTTCTTCCTGGAAATGACACGGCTGATGGTGGCGTATTGGCCGGTGAAGTCGTTGGAAAGCAGCAGTGAAACGGTGGCCTCATCCGCGTTATCGTTGATGATCTCGTCTATCTTGATATTGCGAAGAGTTGCACCAGTAAGACCGACCGCAATGGCTTCAATAAGGGCAGACTTCCCAGACCCGTTAGAGAGCTGAGAATCGTTATCCATATTGTTGCCGAAAATCAGCGTGGCGTGGCTCTGCTGGATGGCATAATCAAGCTCCTTAAATGCGCTGAAGTCTTTGGCGTGTATTTGTTGTAATCTCCACATAATCAGTTGATTTTATCAAGATACTGAAGCCCCATTTCACTGTCGATTTCCTTCTGGGAGCAGAAATTGGTGTACTCATCCTTGATGCCGGACTTGTCGAACTTTTGGTCGAGGGCGTGTGATTCGATTTCGGTCACTTCGGTCTGTTCGGTCACTATCTCAACCTTTGTGGCACCTGCATCGATAAGCTTCTGCTTGTCAACGTTCGGGGCCTCATCGGAATAGCAGGAGACTTTGACTTTGACCTTGTAACGTTCATCAGATTTAACCTCTTCCAGCTGCTCTATAAAGTTGTTGTCGAGCTTGGTGTAATCCACCTCCATATTCTTGTAGCGGATATTCACCTGGTTCTTGACAAATTCATAGGAGCCGTCATCGTACAGGACTGTGTAACCCTTTTCCTCGTCCTCACCGAACGTATGCTGGCGCGATGAACCGATGTACTCGATCTTGGTGCCTGGGATGAGCTTACGGTCGTGGTAGTGGCCGACAAGAACCGCATCGAAAGCCTTGAAGATTTTCGTAGGGAGTTCATCTTCGCCCGGCTGGGCAAGGCCGCCGCGAATTCCCTGGTGGCAGTAGAGGATATTAATGTAGTCGTTGTCGCCTACTTCGTACTCCTTGATGATGCCTTCCAGTCGCTTTGTGAAAGAGCCGTTCTCTGGGAAGTAGCTCATAACATAAAGGTTGACCTTCTGGTATTCCAGGACGGTACATTCATCGGCAACGGTAACGCCATCATAACCATCGAAAATGTGGCTGTAGCCAAGAAGCGATTCCTGATCAACCAAATCGTGGTTTCCCTCCGCAATCGTGACGAATACGTCCGCTTCACGTGCCTTCTTAATTGCCTGGCGTACTGCAAGGAGCACATCAAGCGTCTGGGAAGAGCGTGACTGCCAAAGGTCGCCTCCAATAACAAGGTCGTCAATGTCACGTTCCTTGCAAATTGAAAGGGCCTCGTCCCAATTTTTATGGAATTCTGGAATGTTGTCCTTACTGATATGGATGTCGTTCATCAGTAAGGCGCAGGGGCGTTTCTGATTCATAGTAATGGGTTATAAAGGGGCACACAAACCTAATCGTGTGCCCCACCGTTACACATCATTAACGCCTTCTTGCGGGACGACCTGCGCGGCGGCCTGCCGCCGGTTCGTTGGTGTCGTCATTTCTTTCTTCACGGGCCCTACGTGCAGGACGCTCTTTGGGCTCCGGTTCCGGTTCGGGTTCTTTCTCCTTCTCAGGCTCCGGCTTCTCGGCTTCCTTGGCGGGCTTGCCAGCCTTCTCACCGGCCTCTGCTGCCTCGTCCATGATGTCCTGGATGTCGTTCAGGAGGTCTTGGTTGGTGTCGCGGCGGCTCGGCTTGATGTCAAGGCCGTTGGCCTCGATGAACTCCATAATGGAAGCGCGAAGGTCTTGGCCTTCCTCGGACTTGTCGTCCAGGCCAGCCTCGGTGATCTGCTCGTAGGTGTCCCAGAGCGTATCGAGGGTGGTAGCACCTTCACCGGCCTTGTCGTTACCGTCACCACCGTTCATGGTGAAGTGGCTATTGTCGTCTGAAGGCAGGGAAAGCTTGATCTGGTCGATGCAGTCCTTGATGTCATCGTCTTCCATAACATCGATGTCAAACTGCTCTTCGTACTGCTTCAGGAAAGCGATGGTTGCCTCCAGATGGAAGCGGGTGTAGCGATAGATGACCTCCGGCAGACGGGGAGCATCGAATAGGGCCTGGAGTTCAGCATCGGTAAGGGCGGCATCGTCACCACCGAGCATATCGATGTTGAAGGAGTAGCTGGTCTTGTTGTTCTCAGTGGAACGCGTGATTTCCAGCGGGTAGGCTTCATCGATGGAAGAGATAGGGCAAGGTGCCTTGGGGTCTTTCTTGCGAAGCTTCTCCCACAGGGCGAGCTTGCGTTCCTCCAGTTCCTTGTACTGGGCGAAGGAGAGTTTGAGAATCTGGAGACCGTCACTGCGCTTGTCGATGTCGAGAACGTACATACAACGCTTCGAATCGTAGCGGAGGCCACCGTTGAAGCTTGTGCTGCGAACCTTCTTGATGAGGGCTTCGTCATCGGAGTACTTCTCGCACACCTTGTCAACGAAGAGATCGATAAGGTCGTTCTCCAGCTTGGGGAAACGTTTCTTGGCATTGCAGACACTCACCATAGTGGTTTTTTCCTTACCCTTGGCATCGGTGCCCTTAATCTTCAGAAGAAGCTCCTTGGTGTCGTACTCGTAGCCGAGGCGTTCCATCACAGGTTCGCCATTAGCATCGATAACCGGAGCGAGAGGGAGAATACGAACTGCAACAGTTCCGTCCTGATTGAATCTCAGGTACTTGGTAGTTTTCCTCGATTCCTGGGAAAACTTTTTCTTGGCATCCTCTAAGGATTCCTGGTTCTGGAGGAATAGATTCCTCAAATTTTCTGTACTCATTGAGCGTAATGATGTTATTTGTTACGGAAGTGAAGTTTCCACATCTCAGCCTGCGCATCAGCATAATATCCTTGGGCCTCTTTGGAAGAGAGTTCTTCCCTGGACGGTATTTTGATGCCCCACTGGGAGGCGGCGTGATGAATGATCATTCCAATAACATCATCCATCTCAATTGACTTTTCATTTTTCAGGTCGAAGTATTCGTACTTCTCCCCGTTGATATAGGCGGTATGAATCGGGGCGTAAACCTCTTCAAAGTACCTATATAAAGATTCTACGCTTGGGTGATCCGGGAGTTGGTCTGAGATCAGCTTCAAGACCGTTCCAAACAAGTATTTCAATTGAGGTAGAGGGCGATTCCTTGTATCATCGTACAAATAGAAGAGAAAAGTACCTTCTTTTGGCAGATGTGCCACCGAATCTAATAGCTCTCTGGTGTCAGCGTTACCATTGTGGACTTCGATAACGCCTTGTTTCTTCATCATTTCTTCATAAGGCGATTATATTTAATTGTTCGAATGCAAAGTTAAGGAAAGTATTTTTGAAATATGCAATGAAAATTGAAAATTTCTTGATAATTTTTCAAACCTTTTTCAATCCATACTGATTATCAACGAATTACAAAATTACCGCACATATCAAAAAATGTTCTTTTGCCATTAACGCCAAAACTCGCTGGTGATGTCGATTTTCTCATATTTGCCCTTCCCATGCCGCCGGATTTCATAGAGCCGCTGGTTGGTTGTAGGCTTATTTAGGGGCCCCAATTCCTTAATATACGGGCCGACTTTGATGTAATCAAAAACCCAGTAGCAACGCCTGTCAACCTCAGTCTTACCGCTGTACAAAGCAACGGCCCGATGATTACCTGCATACACCGCCAGATCAAGCAACGTCTCGATGTCGTCCCCTTCTCCAAGGAACAACACGCAGTTCACACCAAAGTTCTTCTCCAGCAAATCGTCAATTACGCTGGGAGTAAGCGGAATGCCGATGTTGTCCCTCAGTTCCGGCGAATGACACCCAGGGCAGTTACCCCTGCAATTGGAAATGGATATTGCAAGGGTAACTTTTCCGGGTATTTCCTCCATTACAACGGAGGTCATAGATGGGACGAACTTAATCATCTGGATTGGCGTAGTACCGGTGAGCGGCCTCTTCCTGGCGAACCTCACTGAAATTGGAAATGCGCTTCAGGTAGCCAATGACGCGGGTCAGGTAGTCGAGATTCTTGCTGCCGCACTTCGGGCAAACGTCCAGCGTGTCCTTCGAAATGTAACCGCACTCGTTGCAGACGGTATTGCGGCAGTTGAAGGTGAAGTAGTTGGTGCCGTAGTGGGCCGCCGTATTCAGGAGCTGGCGATACTGTTCTTTGCTGAGGTGTTCCTGGATGTTCATGTGCAACGCAGAGCCTCCATCCAGGTACTTCACGTAGTCCTCGCCGTGTAGCCGGAACTTGTCGATGATAGAAAGCGAATCGTCCTCAGGGTTGTAGAAGTAGGAGCTGTACATTCCGTGCTTCTGGGAGACGAAATAGCCATCCTTCTTGTCCCAACGGTAGTTCTTGCCAGATAAATTTTCTCCAGGCACGAACTCGGTGTTGAACATACAATCCTTGGTCTTGTCGCGGCGGTTAACCACGTTGATGGTCTCCAGGATAGTATTGACGAACTCCTTGTAGTCATCGTTCGGAGAAACCTCGATACCCAGGAACTCAGCCGCATCAGTCAGACCGTTCACGCCGATCGTGAGGTACTGCTTCTTCATATCGATGAAACCGGCATTGTACACGTCCAACATATCGGCCTTAAGGAAGTCCTTGATGATTTCGTTGAAGGCGGTCTGGTACTTATGAACACGGGTAACGATTTCTTCAATCGCGGCCTTTATATATTCATAAAGATGTTCCTTGTTGTACCAGTCACGCTCCAGGCCCTTATTGAGAATAACCGGAGCGCACTCGGTCATATTCTCGTCACGGAATTTCTTTGTAGCGTCCTGGATGATCCGATTGAGATTGATGGTCATAACGCTCTTGGAGCCGGTTGCCACGGATGCAGTGCCCATTGAATACTGGTGGGTGGTGTGGTTGTGCTCTTCATCCAGGTCTTTAAGAGAATTACGCAGGCGGCAGCAACTGGAAAGGGAATCAGGACTGTTGGAAAGGTAGCAGAAGAAGCTGTGACCCTCACTCCACATTTCGGCTGTGAAGTCGGCATATTCCTTGTCAACGAAGTCATCGCCACCGTCAGTAAGCAAAGCCATCGTCTCCACCGGGAAGGTCAGGATGTAATGATTCCGTTCTTCGTTGAACCACTTCATAAAATGCTTCTGGAGCCAGCTGAGAGTTTCCCACTTGGGCTTGGTGCCATCCGGGAAATAAAAGTCACCGAATACGCCTTCGAAGTAGGGCTTGTCGAAGTAGCCGATGTTCCAGAAAACTGTCTGATACCCACGATTACCGGCGGGCATATTCATCGAGTGTACAACTTGCTGGAAGCAGTTGTCGATGACCTTGGTGAGAGTACGCTGCTTGGCATTGTTCTCCACCACCTCATCCAGTCTTTCCAGGTAATTGTCGCCGTAGTCCTTACGGATGAAGTAGTCAAGGTACATCAGGAATTCAGGTGTGGCGACCGCGCCCATAAACTGGGAACTGATTGAATAGACGAGATTTATGAACTCGCCGCAGAAGGATTTGAGGTCGGTTGGTGCTATAGACACACCACCAAGACCCTGCAATCCGTTCTCCAGGAAAGGGTACATCGTAATGGCAACGCAGTACGGATAACCGGGGGTTCCGCTTTCATCGTGCTTGTACAGCACGTGGGATTCCAGGTCTTTGATATACTGCTGGGCAAGATTGCGACCGTAGAGAGCCTTGATCTTGTCCTGCATAATGTACCGGTTCTGCTTAATGTTGTTCTCCTTGTACAGTTCCTGGCCGAGCGTGACGATATTCTTGCGATTCACGTTTGCGTTTGCATCGAACTTGGAACCGGTTGCCGCGTTTGAAGCCTTGATGTAGTCACGAATGAAATCGCGCTTCTTCTTCAGGTCGAGGCCGCGATCGAACGTTTCAATGTATTCCACGGCCACCTTTTTGTTGACCGACATAAGAGCTTCAACCACCTGACGGCGAATCTCCTGGGACGACATACCGTCATACAAATAGAGGTTATCAACGATGGACGTGACAATTCCTTCATGGCATTCCTGCCCAGATGATGCAAAAGCCTGGTGGATGCCGTCAATCAATTTGGCCCTGTCGAATTCTTCGAAGGTGCCGTTCGTTTTGCTTACTTCCATTATTTAGAATGTTATGTCTTCGAAAAGTTCGGGGATTGTGCGCTTGAATTCCTCAAACAAAGGAATCATCAGTTCACGCATCTGGGGATGAGCCGCCTTGGTGCAACGAAGCTTGAAGATGGTTCGCCACTCGCGCATATTGGCGGTTACGATGATGTCGGTTTTCAGGGAATTCGGCAGGACAGAACGTGCCTGCTGGGGAGTCCAACCTTCGTCCAGGAGCTTAAGATATTTCTGCTCCGCGAAGGCCATAGATTCCTCCCAGTCCTTCTTGCTTTCTTCCGATACGCTGTCGAACCAGTTGGGAAGAATGAAGGTGACTTCGCCGTTCTTGCCGTAGTTGCAATACCTGGTTGATTCCTGGGAGAAGGATGCGAGACGGTGACGTACAATCTCGTGAGAAACGCCACGATCACAGACAAAACGCACGGTTGCCTTTTCGTGTTCAAGGACGGATTCGTGGCCGCGTCCAATAACCATGCGAACAAATTGACTGGCACTGTCTTCCGTAATTTTACCCTCGGACTTGTAACAGTTTCGTCCGGCCAGCTCAATACTGGAAAGAATTGCCTCTCGGTTCAAAGGCGAGAGGATTTCGTAGTAAGGCTTGATGATGTTCATACCTTATAGATGTGTATAGGACACGCACCCAGGGTATGGGTATCGCGTCATTGATGTGTAACTGGGGAAGATGGAGTGTTTCAACTATGGGATGGCAAAGATGAACAAAGAATTCAAAAATCCAAAACAAAAATTAAAAATTGCCGGAATTTTGTGCAACCTTGTTCATTTCTCTGCGGAGACGGATGTATTTTACCTCCCTGGAAGGCGTTGGCTTGATTGGCTTTTTGGGCGACAATCCACTATGGTAATATTCGCGCAGGGCAAGCCTGAACTTCTCAGTCTTGAAAAACGGATTCAGGGAAGCATAAGTGACCGCCTCGATTAAGTACGGGCTGGGAGCAATATCCCCGCTGGCTTCCAGGATCAACCTATACTCCAGCGGGGTTACACGTGATAGAAAATATCCAACCCGCGTTTCGAGGAAACTACGCCTCTTCTTTTTTCGACCCGGCTTTTTTCGGCTTTTGCACTTTGTCGGCGGGACGGGCTTCTTCGTTTCCACTCTTGTTGGGTTTTTCTTCTACTCTGGGTGATTCCGGGATAATAACCGGATGCTCATTGCGCTCCATAATGGAAGCGTCTTTTGGTGAACGATGAATTTTCATTGCTGTATATTATTAAACCATGTACATCATTTGGAAGAAAGTTGTTACACCATGATTACCTGCATGATCGCAATAGCGGACGGTACACTTACGGCTGTTTGCGGCAATTACACAACCCCAGTCACGATAGCTGGATTCGAACACCACGGCCATATCCGGCGAGCTGATGCCATTCGGAAGGGTGAACAAGTCTCCGCTATGAGCCATTGAAACCGCACCCTGGATGAAGACGATGTTGCCTTTTTGACGGGCATACACACCAACTTGACCACTGCACTGCTTCCAGCCGGTATCTCCCTGGATGGGTTCATAGCTGTCGGAAGAAGATGCGGCACCAATATTGGCGCGAATCTGAGCCTTCTTAGTCTCGTCCGTTGCCATATCAGCAAGGAGATTCGCCTTCGTGGGGCAAAGGCTTTTAACATCGCTCTGGCCCATCGCATCGATATGGCCACGGAGAACGGCCTTGGTATTGGCACCACCGACAAACTGAGAGAGACCGCCGGTAAGCAGGCCATAGCGATTGTCGGACTGGGTGCGGGTGTAGATGGACGAAGTGTCTGCCTTCAGAGCCATCGCCGTATTGTAGCTGGAAACCAAAACGTACTTCGTGCTGAGAAGTGTGCCGCCCTCCTTGATGGCCGGGCCGATATTCACATAGCTTGCACCGGTGATTTCCACTTCACCCAGGGCGTTTGCAATCGAAAACAGCTTGCTTCCACTGGTGACGTAACCAATGTTGGCCATCACCTCGTTCGCGCTGTCACGGAATCCGATCGCCTTCAGCATATCGGCACTCGTCTTGGCATAGGTGGACTTGATAATGAGACCAACCGCATCGGCAGACTTGATGGTTGCCACTCCGTTGATTCCGACCGCTGAAGTGCTTCCAGTCACCTCAATAACAGCCACGCCCTTACCGTTGCCAATCTTCGTGTCACGGTAATAGGAGTTGCCGCCATTGTAGCCCAGCATATTGATGTTGAGAACGCCCGCATCGGAGCTGGTGCCATCGTCATAAATATTGGTGCTGGCGAGTTTGACCGAACCACCCTTCACAGTATTGGCCGAGAATCCGAGAGACGTAGAAATGCCGCTGGAGCCGATGGTAAAAAGAAGATCGCTGCCAACGTAGAACTTTACGTTGCCGCCGTTATCAATGACGATCTTGTGCCAGGAGCCGTTCTCTTTCTTGGTCTGGATGATGAAGTCGGTACCATCCCAGTACATCTTACCCTCGTGATTGCCTGAGTTATTGTTGATACCGCCCTTCGTGGTGAGCGCGGTATTCATCGTAACAGCACCCTGGAAGGTAACTGCACCGGCAACCGCTTGGTTTCCAGATGCGGCGTTGAGCAGGAGGGCGTACTTGCCGAAGAACGCGTCCTTCATCGTCAGCGCACCGGTAGAGGTGAACTTGATGTACTGAGGAACAGCGTTGGTAATCGGGTCAAGCGAAGACGGGACGGACGTGCCAATCGCGCATCCGTAGATATGACGGCCAACTTTCTCGGTGCCGCTTGCGTAGTCAACGTTCTCGATGGAATTGGCTTCGTAAATATAACGAGGCCACGTTGAAACGCCGGTTGCACCTGGGAAATACCTCAGTTCGCCGTTGATGAAAACGTAACCGCTGGAGATTGTAGTGCCGGACACCTCGCATCCACTGACTACGAAATTATCGCACCCAGTAAAGATGGAGTTCAACGCAAGCGCAAGCTCTTGCAGATTGATTATGTCGTCCACATAGGTGTAGCGGCCACCAGTCTGTGCGTTAAAGTGTTTCATTATTGAATTGAATTGAATATGTTTTACCTGCAAGTTTGTACTTATCGACCTGATACGCTACCATAGCCAGGTAATCAGCCCTGGAAATCTTGGTGGTATCGATTGCCGGTGAATACACCATAAAGCTCTTGTTGCCGAACGCTTCGTTCTCGTCCTCGTTGAACAAGATCATATTGTCGGCGATTGCATCGGATTCCCCTTCAAACCGTGTGACCTGGTGCTC
>ODAI011039490.1_pt1 | contig 28771 bp, 10 predicted proteins | sample 1539321 | NCBI WGS metagenome assembly ODAI01 (sample SAMN02144231, study PRJEB22623) | gut metagenome | biome: sheep rumen | host: Ovis aries | place: New Zealand
AGGCCGATGTGGATCGGCTCCTTCGGATCGCCGTAGCAGCGCTGCGCGGCCTGCGAGGCGCGCCCGCCGTGGGAGGCGTTGACCTGTGCGTTTCCGTGCGTGACGCGATAGCCCTTGCCCTTGGCGTCGAGCAGACCGTCCGCGCCGACCGTCAGGCTCCCTACGGCAAGCCGCAGGCGGTAGGTCTCGTTGGCGAGCAGGTCGCCCAGCCAGTCCCAGGTCGCGGGATGATTGTCGCCCATCGTGCGCGACTGCGGATGCGTGATCGCGCCGCTCATGACAGCCATCGGTCCGGTGACGGTCAGGCACTGGAAGTCGCCCTTGCCGGGATAGACCGTCTTGAGGGTGACGGTGCCCGTGTAGCCATTCGTCTGCGTCCAGGAGGCGACCGTTGCAGATGCGTCAGAATCCCACTCGCAGTTCGCCGTCGAGAAGCGACCGTCGAAGAGAATATTGTCAGACGAGGTCGGCGTGTTGCCCGTAGACCAGTTTGAACCGACGGACGCAAGCCCGTCCGCCGGCGCAATCCACGTGTTGTAGCCGACTGGCGCAACAAGGTTCACAACTGTCATCTCGGCAGAGCCCGCCTGCGCGTCGATGCCATAGAGCCCTGCATTGAGCGTAAGGACGACTGTCGTGTCCTCCGTCGTATCAGCATCAATAAGCGGCACGACCTCGACATCCACCGAAGAAGAACCTGCTGGAATTGTCGCCGTGCCGGAGAGCGTCTCGTAGGTCTGCCCGGCCGCGGCGGATCCGCCGGCCGTGTAGGTGACCGTCAGGTCGTGCGCCGTGTCTGCGCGCGAAATGCGGAACACGCCGGCGACAAGTCCGTTTTCGTAGGCGTCGGATATCTTCGAGATAGAGAGATCGCCGTTGTAGAAGACGTCGCCCGCCTTGACGACCTCGGTGCCGTTCGCGTTCTTTCCGTAGGCTGAGAACTTGTACGTCGTTCCCGCCGTCAAGTTGGCGGGCGTGTCCGTGTACGTACCGAGATTGGCGGCGGTTTCGATGATATTCGTGACGGCCGTCTCGCCCGCGTCGTAGATAACGCCAACGTCGCCGCTGTTCTCGCTCAGGACGACCGTCACCGTGTAGGTGCCGTCCGCGTTGCGGACGACGGTCGGCGTCTGGAACTTCTGCGCCGTCGGGTCCACGTCCTCGACCGCGCCGGCGTCGAAGAACGCGGGGTCCGACTGGGCCAGCCAGTCCAGCGCGACGCCGTCTGCCGTGGCCGTCCCGTCCATGAGGCGGCATTCGTCGAACGCGCCCTGGAGGTAGGTCTCGCTGCCGTCGGAGTCGCAGCCGAAGGAGAGCGCGAGCCCGTTGTCCGTGGCGGCGTTGATGGAGCCGGTCTTGACCTGTGCGCCGTTCTGGTACACCGTGAGCGTCGCCCCGTCGTAGACCAGGACGAGGTGCGACCACGCCGTGTTGAGCGCGGGGTTGAACGTGCCGGAATAGGAGGGGTTGTTGGAGCCGCGTGCGCCGAAGTTGGCCATGCTGCCGCTGCTCATCTCCATTTCCCAGCCGTTGGAGTCCGTGTAGTAGGCCTTGCGGGAGAACACGCGGGGATAGGCCGTGCAGGCCGTCATCTTCACCCAGCCAGACATCGTGAACGTATTGCCGAGGCCGAAACGGTCGTAGTTCGGGACGGAGAGGTAGCCCTTGGCCGCGGCGGTGGCGGTCTGGCGGCCGTTGCCGACGGCGCCCGCGACGGCGACGGAGTTCGCCGCGTTGCCCATGACGGAGGCCGTGAGGCCGTGGCCCGTGGCGTCCGCCACGGTGCCGGACGCCTCATTCATGTGCCACACGCCGACGTAGCGCGACCAGACGGCGGTCGGGTCGTTGTCTTGGTTGGAGGCGCCGCCGAACCAGACCGTGAGCTCGGTCGCGGCGGAGAGCGACGGCACCTTGACCCAGACGAACGTCGTGCCGGCCGGGTCGAACGTCTCGACCTCGAACGGGAGCGACGCATCGTTCTCGTCCGTGAAGAAGAGGTCCGTGCCGTTTGCGCTCCGAAGCTGATCCGAAACTTCGGCGGGCAGACGCACGAGGACTGGGAAGTTGGCGAACGTCCCCTTTCCGATCTTCGCGAGCGCCGTCGCGGATGGCGTAAGCGTCATCTTCTTCGCGAAGTCCGTCGGTGCGGCGGCGCGCGCCTCCGGCGCGGCGAGCGCGCACACGAACAATGCCGCAACAAGCGGAACCACTCCTCGTGCGATACGCGATTTAAGAATCGAACCTGGACCTTCGGTATGTTTCATCGCTATCCCCCCCTTAATGTGACATTTCGTTTCTGGTGGTATTTTACTACTTCGCGCAATTATCGTCAATTCCCTGAACTATCGTTACCTTGCCGCGAGCTCGTAGACCATCGTCGGGGCGTTCGCACCCTCGCCCGCGGCGATCTTGGCGGTGAAGCGGTAGGCGCCGTTCGCGTAGGTCGCGGGAACCTGGCGGAGACGCGTGCCGTCCGACGCGACCGCCCAGACCTTGAGGCCCTTGTTTGAATTCTTCAGAGCGATCTTTGCCTCGCCAGCGGCGGCGAGATAGGGAAGCTCGCCCCAATTTGTCATATCCGTACGCCGTGTGCTCTTGAACGTCGCGCCAGTATTGAGGACGTCCGTGAGATGGAAGACAATCACTCGCTTCGACGACGCAAGAGGCGCGCCGTCCATCGACGAGGCGGAAACAGAGCAGTACGCCGTGACGTCCGAGACGGAAAGCGGACCTGCGGTTAGATCGGCCTTCTTTAGCGAGCAGACGCCAGCCGTCCTAGGAGTCGAAACCCTCAGCGTCCCCTTGTTGTAGTCGATAGACTCCTCGCGGGTGTCGGAGACTCCAGCCTTGTTGAATGCGGGGATATCCTTCTTGTTAGCGGCCGTATAGACCTTGTCGACCGCGAGCGCGGGCTTCTTGCCGCCTTCCGCGACGAACGAGCCGATGCGGCAGGTGTGCGCGAGCTCCGTGAAAGGCAGCGGGAAGAGCCCGCGCGACCACATGTCGCCCAATCCGCCGCCGAAGGCCTCAGCCGCCCCTACTCCGTATGCGACGGCCCCCTTCGCCGGCGAGGCGTCGCGCCTGCCGAAGAGCAGCACGGCCTGGCGCTCGGTGAGCTGGGAGAGCGGATCGGTAACGATGTCGAAGCCCTTCGACGGACTCGGCTTGAACATGTTGCCCTTGTCGTGGCTCCACGCGAAGCGATAGATGCCGTCCCAGTCCTGGAGCGAGGCGTAGGCGCCCATCATGAGGCCCGCCTCCGCGCGCCACTGGTTTGGGTTGCAGAAGTTCCATTCCGAGACGGTGAACGGCTTTCCGAAGACGCGCGTCGACGCCATCATGATCGGAAGCGAATAGGCGGCGCTGCCGTTCTGGAGGTTGGCCTGGTTGTTGAAGTGCATCACAACGTTGCCGGAGTTGCCGTGGTAGATGTCGGCGTACTGATGGTTGTCGACGACTTCAAGCGCCTCGCGCTCGTATGTCTGGGCCATGTTCTCCCACCAGTTGCCGCCGGAGATGAGCGTCTTCACGCCGGCATCCCTGAGCCGCTTCGTCATGCGGCGGTTGGCGTTCGCCTTAACCTCGTAAAGAAACTCGGCGAACTCCTTCCGCCTGCCGATGTCCTTCTTCTCGTACTGCGGATAGCCCTTCTCCTTCGCCCACTCGTTGTACTTCTTGACGTAGACGTCTTCCGCACCCGTCCAGACGGACGCAATGGAGTCCTCGTTGAGAAGCGTGACGAAAAGGACGGCCGGATCGTCCTTCCATTTTATCCCCGTGTATGGGTTCACGTGGTCGAAGAGTTCCATCGAGCGCTTGAACCACAGGTCCTCGGCGGGCTTGTGGATCGGGACGATCGCCTTGATGGTGCCGCAGTGAAGCGGCTTGTCGAAGCCCTCGCAGCTGCCGTAGCTGCCCATCGCGTAGAGGTCGAAGGTCACGTAGACGCCGGCCTTCTTGCATGCCGCGACGAGGTAGTCGAGCTGGTCGAGACGCTGCGGAGAGATTGTCGGCCATGTACGACGGTTCCAGATGTCGTTCCACTCCTCCTTGGTGATCGTCACGTCGAGGTGGTGGAGTCGCATCGTGTTCCATCCGCGCATCACGAAGTCGCGCACCGCGCGGTCCGCCTCATCTTTCGAGAGGAAGTTCGCGCTGAAGCAGAGATTGCCGCCGACGAAGCGTCGCGGCGTCCTCTTCGCGTCCTTCTCGAAGACGAAATGCCCCTCAGGCGATACGCGCGCGAAGCCGTACGCGCCCGCGGGCTCGTCGTGGCGCGTGACCTTCGAGAAGTCGAGGATCGTGCCGGGCTTGACGTCGTTTGTCCACGGGAACTTCACCCACTTGTCGCCCGCGGCGAGCTTGAGGGGCGGAGGCGGAAGCCCGAGCCTCACGCTGCCGTTGCCCTTTCCGAGCGAATCGGCGAAGACGCCCTGCACCTCGAACTCGACGGTCGAGCGCGCGGCGTTCTTCGCGTCCGGGAACTCAATGCGCAGTTCGAAGAGCTCCTTCTTGTCCTTTCGCGCGTCGGCGAGGACGGCGTTTCCGGAGACGACGGACACCCTCAGCTTCTTCTTCCCGCCCTTAGAGGCGATCTCGATGCGGCTTTTGTCACCGAGACCCAGGAACTCCTTCCCGTAGGCCGCCGGAAGCTTCGCGCCGCCGGCCGTTCCCTCCGCGAAGTCGTTCACGGGCAGCGGAAAGCACAGGTACGCGCGCTCGAGCTTCAGCGGCGCGCCGTCCGTGGAGGAGAGCGTCCAGCGGACGTGCACCTTGGCAGCGTCGCCCTTAGTGACGTCGAAGAACTCCTCGCGGATCGCGATGCCGCGTCCGCCCGGCCACATCTTCGCCGTGTGGAGAAGGCCCTTCCCGAACTTCGGGTCGTCGACGGTGGACTTCTTGTGCTCCTTCGCGGCGTAGTCCTGCGCGGCGAACTGCCAGCCCGGGCCGAACACGATGAAGTTGACGAATCCCCATTCGACCTTCGGGTCGTTCCGGACGATCCCCTCGACCTGGGGAAGCCCGCGCCCCTCAACTCCGATCGTCGCGTACGTGTCTGCGAAAACCGCCGTAGCAGCTGACAGCGTGGCGGCCGCAACAGCCGAAACAATCATGCACCTCATCTTCATTTCTCCCTCCGTTATCAAAGCCGATTAATTCACGCTGCGGCGCCGAGAGTTCAACCGCCCTGCACGCAATTACCTGACAATCAACTGAAAACCGCCACCCGTCACGACAAGCGCACCACCCGTCGCCGAGTCGACTACAAATCCCGCGACCGCCGCATTATCCGCGGCGTATGTGCCGGGCGCGAGCTTCACGCCGTTGACCTTCGCAGACCTGACCGTGAATGTCTTGCCGTTGAGATCAAGCACAGTGCCAGAGTCCATTTCGAGCACCGACATCCTGAGACCTGCGAAGAGCTTCACCCTTGCAGCCGCCTCGGTCTTGAGCGACGCCTTGCGGAAGTCGTCCGTCTCGCCGCCAGCCTTTGCGGACGGAATCGCCGTGAACGCGACATTGTTCGCCGTGTCGCCGGTGTTGCGGATGATGATCGTCCCCGCGCCTTCCGCCTGATCCGCCGTCTGAAGGTAGACGGAGCCGGCGGACGAGCAGCGGTTGGTCGAAATCGAACTCGAGTAGAATCCCTTGGCGTTGATCTTCGCGATCCAGGCATCGGAGAGCGTTTCACCCGCGCCCGTGAGGCGCACGGCGATGCGTCCGCCGCCGCTTGCGTTGCTGGTGTCGTTGTCGCCGTAGTTGCGCGAGTTGCCGTTCGCCTCGATGTGTCCAGCGCCTTCGAGGCGCGCCGCCGTGATGTCGAACGAGCCAGGCGCGCCGCTGCGACCGCTGTTGACGCTTGGTGTCGCGCTCGCGACGCCGTCGAGCGTCAGCGTTCCCCCGACCGCGAGGCGAATCGCGCCGCCACCAACGTTGACAAAGCCGTTGTCGGTGCCGAACACGCCGGGATGGCGCGGACGGAAGAACGAGTCGTAGGCGACGTTCGCCGTCGACTTACCGCACTGCCCGCCATGGCAGGACGTGCTTCCGCCGCCAACGGTCGCATCGCCGGTCGCGATGTAGCCGCCGCGTACGGCACGAAGATATGCATCTGACGCGACGTGCATATTGCCTGAAACCGATAGACCGCACGTACGGACCTCATTTGAAGTTGTGGAGTAGAGCAGCAGCGTGCCTACGCCCGCGCCGTTCGTGACGACGAGATTGCCCGCAAGTGTATAGTCCTTAGGCTCGAATATCCAGTTGCCGGAGATCGTGTGCGTCTCGGCGGCAGGCAGCAGAAGTGTTCCGCCATCCACGATCAGGCCCGTTTCGTCAAGCGTGTTGCCGGTCGAGGAGACGGACGCGAGACCGCCGCGCAGGTCGAGTGTCGTTCCGGTCGGAACTTCAAGAATGGAGTTCGCGCCAAAGACGATCGCGTCGAGGGCCCATGTCTGATTCGCCGGGATTCGCGTGAGCTGGTTGGGCTTCGGGCGGTATCCGTACTGGCCGTACTTGTCCGTGCGGTCGCGGAGATACAGGATGCCATTGGGTTTGAGCGGCGAGCGAACGAGGACCGTGCCAACTCCGCCGACATTTGCGTAGGAAGCCTTTCCTGCGACTGCTGTGAGGTTGACATCCGGGAAAGCGGAGAGTTCCTCGTCCGTCAACAAGACGGAAACGCGCCCGCCCGCCGCAGTAACGTGTTTGCTGCTAACGCCCGTGTTCTCGCAGTCTGCTGAAATCTTGCCCGAGCCAGAAAGACCCGATGTCTTGAGATAGACGGCTCCACCAGATCCCGCCCAAAAGTTCCCCCATAGGCCGTCGGCCATAATGCCGTTGGCCTCGATCGTCCCGTCGAGCGCGGTTGCGCCTGTCACCTCGATCCAAATCGCCCCTCCGGCCCTTGCCGTGTAGAGCCCGTCCGAATTTGCGCTCGAACCGACGCCGTAAGGCTCCGTGACGCTCCCCCAAGAGGGACCGCCGTTGTAGCTGCCACCATAGGCTCCGACGCCTTCGGTTCGGCTCTCGTAGGAGCCCTTCGCGCGGGCGGTGATCTTCGCGCCGGACGCGACCGTCAGGTCACCGCCGACATCGATGCGCAGACGATACTGGTCGACCTTGTAGGCTGCCGTGTGTTCCCGGTGCGTGACCGCGCCTGAGGCTATCGCCATGTCGCCTGTGACCGTCAGCACGGTGAACGCGCCCTTCTCCGGAAAGACGGTGTCCACCGTGACGGTGCCGGTGTAGCCGTTCGTCTGCGTCCAGGAGGCAACCGTATCGGACGCCGCGGCATCCCATTCGCAGTTCTTGGTCGAGAAGCGTCCATCGAAGAGGACATTGTCGAACGAGGTCGGCGCCTGGCCGGCGGACCAGTTTGAGTCTACGGACGCAAGCCCGTCCGCCGCCGCAACCCACGTGTTGTAGCCGGTTGGCGCGGCCAGGTTGACCACAGTCATCTCAGCCGATCCGGCCTGCGCGTCAATGCCATAGAGACCGGCATTGAGCGTAAGCGCAACGGTCTTGTCCTCCGTTGTCTGAGCATCAATAAGCGGCACGACCTCGACATCCACCGAAGAAGAACCTGCGGGAATCGTCGCCGTGCCGGAGAGCGTCCCGTAGGTCTGTCCGGCCGTGGCGGATCCGCCGACCGTGTAGGTGACCGTAAGGTCGTGCGCCGTGTCGGCACGCGAAATGCGGAACACGCCGGTCACAAGCCCGTTTTCGTTTGCATCGGAAATCTTCGCGATTGAAATGTCGCCGTTGTAGAAGACGCCGCCCTTCGCGACAACCTCGGTACCGTTCGCATTCTTTCCGTATGCCGCAAACTTGTAGGTCGTATTCGCAGTAAGGTTGGCGGGCGTGTCCGTGAAGGTTCCCGGGGAAGCGGCGGCCTGGATGATGTTCGTGACGGCCATGGCGCCCGCGTCGTAGAGGACGCCCACGACGCCGTTGTTCTCGCGCAGGACGGCCGTGACCGTGTACGTGCCGTTGGCGTTGCGGACGACGGTCGGCGTCTCGAAGACCTGCGCCGTGTCGTCGACGCTCTCGATCGCGCCCAGATCGAAGAACGCCGCGTCGGCCATCGTCGCGTATTCGAGCGCCGTCTCGGCCGCGCTTGCCGAGCCTTTTCGGATGCGGTATTCGTCGGTGCAGTTGTCGGCCTTGTTCGGCGAGATCACGAAGTCCCGGCCGCTTGCCGTGACGGCGTAGGCCTTGGTGATCGCCGCGGAGGCCGACCCGTTCATGTAGACCCTGACGTTGGTGCCGTCGGAAACGATGGAGAAGTGGTTCCAGTTCGCCGAGACATCGCGAATGGTGGCAGAGGTCACGCTATTGCCGAGGACGAGATTCATCTTCGTCTTGCTCTGGCCCATCTCCAGATACCATCCCTTTGCATCGTCCCAACTGAGGCCTGTCTTCTTCGACACGAACGTGAGATAATCGCCTACTTGGCTCGGCGCCTTGAACCAGCCCGAGGCGGTGAACTGACCCGCGTTGGGGACGAGGGCGTCGTAGTTCGGCGCAGTGACGGTTGCGGTGCCATGGATGGCGTCGCCGCCGAAGGGGCCGGCGTAGGTCGAGAGCGTGCCCGTCGTGGATCCAGTCAGCCCGTGGCCTGTCGCGTCGGCGACGGTCGATCCGCCGGCATCGGAAGGCGCATAGTGCCACACGCCGACGTAGCGCGACCAGACGGCGGTCGGGTCGTTGTCTTGGTTGGAGGCGCCGCCGAACCAGACCGTGAGCTTCGTTGCGGACGAGAGCGACGGCACCTTGACCCAGACGAACGTCGTTCCGGCCGGATTGAACGTCTCGACCTCGAACGGGAGCGACGCATCGTTCTCGTCCATGAAGAAGAGGTCCGTACCGTTTGCGCTTTGGAGCTGCTCCGACACCTCGGCAGGAAGCCGCACCAAGACAGGGAAGTCCGCCCACGCCGTCTCGCCGATCTTCGCGAGCGCCGTCTCGGACGGCGCGAGCGTCATCTTCTTGGCGAAGTCGAATGGTTCGGCGACATGATGGTTGATGAGCGTCAGGGACGCCGCGTTCGACTCGGGGAGTTCGTAGTTGCCAGCGGCGATGGCAACAGTAATCGTGACGTCTGCATTCACATCGTCGTCTCGGAGCGGCACGACCGGAAGGACCGCGCTCGCCGCATTCGCGGGAATCGTGACGGCGACGGGGGCCGCCCAAGTCGTTCCTGTCGAGCCTGCGTTGCCAGAAATCGTGTAATTCACCGTGAGAGGGAATGGATCAGCGGTGGCGCGCGAAACGGTCACGCCGCCCGCAACGAGGCCTGTTTCGTCCGCGTCCGTCGCAGTGCCGAGCGAGAGCGCGCCAGTGTAGACAACGCCGGCAGATGAGGCATCTGAGCCAGCCGCATTGGTCGCAACAACTGAGATTTCGTAGGTTTTGTTCGCCATGAGGCCAGAGACTGTCCATGTGTTAGTCGCCCCCTCAGCGACAGTTGTCCAACCGTTCGTCGTCGCAGCCGTGCCGTTGTCCACAATCCACGCAAGATCGGCCGTGTTGGCGTCCTCGGTCGCAGAGAGCGTGTAGACAGAAGCGCCAGTGCGGGAGAGCGAGACATTGCCGAGCCCGGGAAGGCCGCGATTGACATAGAAGAATTCCAGCTCGTCAATCTGGACGAAGGAGTCGCTGCCTTCCTGGACGGCCGTGACAGCGAAGCGATAGGAGTCGTATGCCGTGTTGTTGCTGAATTCGTAGTAGCGCGACTCGAGCCCCGTCCAGCCCGTTTCCGACGACTGCGTGTCGAGAACGGTCCATGTCGCGTCCTCGGCGTTTTTCGCCTCGAATGTCCAGGTCTTCGGCATGCGCTTGTCGAAATAATAAGGGTTGCTGTTTCCACCCTGAGGCGTGTACACCTTGTAGGCGTTCACCTTGGTCTTCGTATCGAAGGTGTAGATCCAGTCCACGGGCGGACCGCTGTGGATGGAACGGTCGTTGGCGTCATGGGCCGTTCCGTTGTCGAAGGCGTTCGCCGCAGGCTTCGCCCAGTCGCCGGCGGTGGTCGTTGTCACGGTTCCCAACGGGCTAGTGAGGTCAGTGAGCACGATGCCGGCGTCGTAGAGGAACTGGAGCTCGTATATCTGCAGGTAGTCGTTCGTGCCGCCGATCTCTGTGCACTCGAACTTGTAGTACGCATACTTCGTCCCGTTCTCAAAGGAGAAGGTCTTGACAGTCGTTCCGGAAGCCCACGTCACGCCCGAGCGCGTGTCAAGCGTCGTCCATGTCTCGCCGTCGTTGGAGCCGCGGAACGTCCAGGCCTTCGGCGCGCGGTCGGTGGGGGCATAGTCGCTGTCGCCCGGGATGCGGATGCGAAGCATGTTCACCTTCGTGGCGGCATTGAACCGGTAGACCACGTACGCCGGAGTCTCGCCCGTGGCGTCACCGGTGTAGTCATGCTTGTTCGGGTTGATGTAGGCGAGCCAACGGTCTGCGCTGATGGTGCTCCACGCGCCATCGAAGGCCTTTGAGGCCGGATAGGCGACGGCAGAGACGGACGACGTGACGACGCTTCCGGCGGAGGCCGACGTGTCAATCAGCACCGTCTGGTCGGGCGGCGTGACGGCCGCGGCGCGCGCTTCAGGCGCGGCGAGCGCAAACGCGAGCAGCGCCGCTACGAGCGAAACCACTCCGCGCACAAAACGCGATTTTAGAATCGAACCTGGCCCTTCGGTATGAATGTGTTTCATTGCCTTCGCTCCTTTTGTATCACGTTGCTTCTGACGACATTCTACCACTTCGGTTAAATATCGTCAATGACCTGAACCATCGTCAGATGACATTCTAACAAAACGAGGCAGGGATAGGAATATACGAAAGTATATGTAGGGTTTGGCATTTTGCGCTAAGTTCAAAGTTGAAAGCTCAAAGGCCCATCGGGGCGAGGTGCCGCCGCCAAGATGGCGGGCGGAGCGGGACGCTCCACTTCCTTGGATAGAGCACAATCAAGGTGTTTAGCGCCTTGATTATTGTCGTCTCGCTGCTTCTTTGGAAACCCTGAGGCAGAGTTCCTCGATTTTTTCTGGCGTCGGCTCGCTCTTGGCGGAGAGGACGAACGCATCGGCAAGCGCCTCGTGGCTCCACGCCACGCGTCGGCGGTCTACTATCCCCATGTCGGTGAAAGGCACGCCTCCGTTCTCCCACACGAAGACCGGAAAGCCGAAGCGCCGCGCCTCGGACACATAGTGCGCAGCCCATCGGATGCGGTCGCAGTCGTTGTTGACCTTCTTCGCTGCGTCGCGGTATCCGCACACGGCGTTCACCTCCCCAAGGATGAGCGGGATGCCCTTCTCGGCGAAATGCCGCCTGAAGCGCGGAAGATACTCGTCGAGCTTGGCCTGCACGAGCTTCCGGTCGTAGTCTGTCTTCGTTCCCCTGAGGCAGAAGTCGCCCGGCTCGTAGCAGTGGACTGTGGCGATGATGTGGTCGTCGGACGCATCGGGACTCCGCCAGCCCGCGCACGCGGTCTCCGAAAAGCCCGCGGCGTACGTCGGGACCATCAGGTAGCGCTTCGCGTTGTTTCCGCCAGTCGCGCGGACGGCCTCGCGGAACGCGCGCGCGTAGCGGTTGAGCGCCGCGCAGTATTCCGGACGCCCCGTCCAGTCCTCACGTCCCCCCTGGTTTCCGTCCGGTCCGGCATAGTCCCTCGCCTTCGACACCTCGTTGAAGCCCTCGAAGACGAGCCTCTCGCCTTCGTCGCTGAACTTCTCGGCTATCTGCGTCCAGAGGTCGCGCAGAATCCCCTCGTTGCGCGCCTCATTCCGCCCGTCTACCGAGAGCCACCAGCCGTTCCACCTGTGGTATCCTCCGTCGTGATGCACGTTCACGACCGCGACCATCCCCTCGGCGAGCACCATGTCGGCGACTTCCCTGACGCGCGCGAGGAAGACGGGGTCGATGCGGTGCCTCGGATCGGCGATGTCAAAGTGCGAGAGCCAGGTGACCGGAATGCGCACCGCGTCGAACCCTTTCGCCCGGTAGAGCCGCACGAGCTCTGGCGTAACCGGGAAGTTGCCCCACTCGGTCTCTTTTCCGCTCGGCGTGTCGAGAGTGTTGCCGATGTTGATCCCGATGCGGATCTCCTCGCGGACGAAGTCCGCCGCGCTCCTCGAGAACGCGGCAGGCCTTTCCGCGTCCGTTGCATTGGCAACACCAGCCCACGCGGCGCACCAGGACGCCAACAACGCAATCACACTCTGTTTCATTCTCCTTGCGCTCAGCGCACTTTCAACGAGACCCCGCCGCCGGTGACGACAAGTTCGCCGCCGCTGGCGGAATCAACTATGTATGCGGGCAACTTCGCAGGCGTGTATTTGCCGGGCGCGAGCTTCACGCCGTTGACCTTCGCCGACTTTACTGTGAGCTTCTTGCCGTTGAGGTTGAGCGTGCTGTGCTCCGCAACGAAAAGCGAGGCAACACGCGCGTCGGCCGCAACGAACGCATGCGCACCGCCGCCGATCTCGAGCGCGACATTGCGGAGGTCGTCGTTTTCGCCGCCGTGGCGCGTGGACGGGAACGCGGTGAAGTCGTTCGTGCACACGGTCGTCCAGTTGACCGTCCTGTTGTTCTGGAAAATGCGGACCGTGCCCGCGCCTTCCTTCTGCTTTCCGTCCTGAAGGTAGACCGTACCCGCCGTAGAATGGTGAAGGCGCGTGCCGTCGCCGGCGTTCCATGCCACGCCCCGCGCGAGGATGTTCGTCGTCCAATAGTCCGAGAACTCGGCGTTCGCGTCCGTAAGGCGCACCGAGACACGCCCGCCGCCCGGATACATATGGTAGTTGTTGTCGGCGTCCCAGTTGTTGCCTTCGTTGCCGTTCGCGGTAATCTTGCCCGACCCAGAAAGCGAGCCGGCAACGATGTTGATCGCGCCGGCGCCGCCTCCCCAATGGGCAGAAACGGCGTTTGCGCTGGCGATGCCGTTCAGCACGAGCGCGCCTTCGACTGTCAGGAAGGCGACGCCGCTGGAATACCGCTGAATGGCGTTGGAGCGGTTGCCGGGAAGGGAGGGGGAGAGGATGGAGTCATAGACAACGTCGCTTGGTGCTGCGGTGTCGCTCGAAGCTCCAAAGGCGCCGCCGTGGGAGCCGTAGGTCGTTCCGGCGTAGAGCGTGGCTGCGTCTGTTCCGTTGAGGCCTGCGCCTTCCGTGAGGATGTACCCGTCGGAAGCGACGGTCATGTCGCCCTTCACGGTCAGGTTCATTTTGTTGAAGCCGTTCGTCGCGGCATTGCGGATGTGGATTGCGCCCCCGGCCGCGCCGCCCTGTACGGTCAGGTTGCCGTTCAGCACGAGCGGGGCGTTGGGGCTGAGCATCCACTGGCCGTTGCCGACGATGTGTTCCGTCGCAGCCGTGTCCGCGATGTCGAGTGTACCTCCGTCGAGCAGGATGCCGCAGGAGGTTCGCTCCGCGGAGAGCGCCGACGAACCGGAGATGGACGCGAGGCCGTTCGGAAGCGAAAGCGTCGTGCCTTCAGGAACGCGCAGCACGCCGTTCGCGCCGAAGACGATTTCGTCGAACGTCCACGTCTCGCCCGCGACGATGGGCGTCGTGCGCTCCTTGGTCGGATAGTATCGGGACGAATCGTAGAGAGACGCCCGGTTGCGGAGGATAAGACGGCCGTTTGAGAGTGATGTTGTGCGAACGACGATCGTTCCCGCGCCCGCCGCCATCGAGCCATTGGCCGACCCGTAGGCCGTGACGTTGGCCTCAGGGAGCGCCATTTCTGCGGAAGCCGTCAGCAGGATCGAGATGCGACCGCCCGACGCCGAGTTCTTGCACTTTGAACCACCGTCCGAATTTCCGTTAGCCGAGATGCGTCCAGAGCCCCCCAAGCCGGACGCCTTCAGGTAGACGCTCCCACCCGAACCCCACGAGTAATCGGCCCACTCCCCCTTGACACCGATTCCATCCGCCAGAATCGAACCGTCGACGGTGGCCGTACCGGCGACTTCGATCCATGCCGATCCGCCACCGTACGCAGGTGCGAGCGTACTGGAGCTTCCCGTTGTCGACGCGCTTTCGCCGAGCGCAGAAGGCTCGAGGAGACTGCCAAACGCCGTTCCCCAGTTCCCTTGCCCGCCATAGGAGCCGCCAATGCCGCCGCCGCCGCTGGACTTCGCCCACGTCCCCTTGGCGGACACCGAAATCGCCGCAGTGGATGCGACTGTGAGCGAGCCTCCGACCGAAACTTTGAGTCGATAGTAGTTGTGCGCAAGGGCTTCCGTTGCGGCCGTCGCCGCAGGGTGGGTCCAGTTTCCGCAGTGGAGCGCGGCGTTGCCCGTTATTGCGAACGAGGTGAATGTCGCATCGGCCTCAGGGACAGGGAAGGTTGTCTTGAACGTAACGGTTCCCGTGTAGCCGTTCGTCTGGAGCCAGCTGCCGACCGTGTGCGGCGCAGCGGCGTCCCATGTGCAGTCGATGGTGGAGAAGTCGCCGTCGAACACGGCGGTCTCGGTCGCGTTCGGTGCGCGGCCCAGCGACCAGTTGTCTCCGTTCGAAGCAAGGTATTCGCCATCGGTCGCGGTCGAGCCGACCCAGTAATCAAGCCCCGCCGGCGTCGTGAAGTTCGCGATCGACACGGCCACTCCCGCCGCGGGCGTGGTGTAGTTGCCGGCGGCGATGGAGACGGTCATCGTCGTGTCGGTATCCGTCGCGACGTCAACGAGCGGATGGACCGTAATGGTCGCCGATGCCTGCCCGGCCGGGATCGTGACGGAACCCGCGTCGTCCACGTAGTTCACGCCGGCAATCGCCGTGCCGTCCGCAAAGGCGTAATTCACGACGAGTGGGAGCGGGTCGTCGTTGACTCGGCTCACGGTGAGCGTCGCCGGCGCGAGACCGACTTCCGAACCATCGGAGACCTTTGCGAGCGAAAGCGTTCCGCCATAGATCGTACCGAGAGAAAGTGCCCCCGTTTCGCCGCCCTGGTTCTCAGCCACGAGGAGCACCTCGTAGGTCATGTCGTCAGTCGGCGCGGAAAAAGTACCGGTGACCGTGTCGCCGTTCGCGTACGCAGCGATGGCGTTCGTCGTGGCGGTCGTACCGTTCGAGAGGACATAGGAGACTGTCGCAGCGCTGTTGGTGAGAAGAGCCGTGGCAGTGTAGGTGCCGTTCGCAAGCGAAAGCGAACCATTCAACAGTTTCGGCTTTGTGGTTTCGGCGAGAAGGATGTCCGACAGCTCCGTTCCGACAACGAACTCGTCTGCGCGGAAGCGGCCGCCGTTCGTTCCGTAGGGACCGGCCACGGCAATGCTGGTCGGATAGGACGAATCGGTGATCAGTTCGACTTCGACCGAATCGGTGTCTCCGTCAAGTTTCGCCCACGGGGTGTCCTTCGAATAAGCACCGACGGTCATCGCGCCGGCGCGGAGGATTTCCTTGCCGCCAGCTCCAGCAGCGACCTGTATCTCGGCGTAGCAGATGTAGGTCGTGCCGAGCGTGACGCCTGTGATGATCGGATACGAAGTGAAATCCGTCCCGGAGGCGGTCGTATGGACGAAGGAGAGGACGTATTGGCTGGACGAGTTCTTCCAGATGACGAAGGAAACCGCCGACTTCGATTTCGTCGGCAGGTCATAGTCTGTTCCGCCTTGCGTAAGGCCAAATCCGAAGTAGCCGCCGCTTTTTCTGGCGAGGGAATCTCCGGCAACGAGCTTGTCAGCGGCTTTGGAGTCGAGATTGAGGAGCATCCGAACATAGAGCGTCCCTGTCGAAACATTGAGCTTTCCCGAGACCAAATCATGGCTTGTAGAACGAAGATCGCTACTGTTATTGCCTGGATTGAACCCGATGGATCCGCCGACTGCGGGGAAGTTCGCGGCCGTCATTGCTGAGGGGAGGGCAAGACCGAAATTCGCGCCATAAACCTTGGGCTGGGATCCGTTCATCGCCCAATTGCCGGCCTTGAAACCCACCGAGTGGTTGTTGCTGACGTTGGCGTCGGGCGTCATCTGCGTATTGTCGCCCACGTTGTTGTAGTCCGTCTTGTGGAAGCCTTCGTAGACGAGCACCTTCGCGTGCGCCATGCCGCCCGTCAGCGCGAACGCCACCGCCAGGAATGCCGCAAGAATCGCACCTCTGCGATTATGCGACGATTGTGAATTGAACGACTTGTCACGGCTGTCCGTCGGTTTCATTTCGTTGTCCTCCTCCATTGTTCGCGCCGCCCCTTCAGGCATTGTGGCGCGATTATAGCATTACTGCGAACCTGCCGCAATACACGAAAGTGTAGTTTTGATTTGCCGCCATTCTAACAAAAGGGGGCGAAGCTGGGAATATACGAAAGTATATGTGGGGTTGGAAAGCTAGGAGAGCAGACCATCAGCGGACAGCGATCGTGTCGCCGGTGTGCGCGAGGACTGCGCTCTGCGCATTCGGCGCCGCGGGCTTCCCGTTGATCGCGACCTTCTCGCCCGGCGCAAGGCGGAGCCAGATTTCGCCCGGCTCGCAGATGTCCTTCGGCTTTTCGGCGAAGACAAGGCGGTATTCGCCCGGCTTGTCCGCGACGGGCACGAGGCGCGTGTTCCGCGCGCGCGCCTTGTACGCGGCGTTGTTGCCGAACGTGTCGACGTGCAGTAGGTCGCGCCGTTCGGCGACAAGCCTCAGAAGCGATTCGTACACCTCTACGGACGGGATCGGATTCCATCCGTCGCCGCTGTCTCCCGTGCCGACGCCGTGGACCATGCAGCAGCTGACGTTGTTCGAGACGACGATCTTCTCGTCGAGCTGTTTGCGGTATCCCTCCTCCGTGTCGGTGCGTCCCGTGGCGATGCGGATGTTCCCGCGCGTGTATATCTGCGCCTCGCTGATGATGCGCCCCGTCCAGTCGGGATAGGCGTTCCCGGCGAAGGCGTACGTGCGCACCTTCTGCCCCGTGTGCGACTCGAGCGCCTCGCGCGAAAGCTCGATCTCGCTCCACACCGTGGGCCAGTTCGGCTCGCGCATCGCGAAGAGCTCGGCGCGCGTCTTGCCCTTCATCATCTCCTTCGTGAGCCCGGCGGACTCGAGGTCGCGCATGTTCCGGTGGGTCTTGGTGTGCGAGGCCATCTCCATGCCCTTGCCAGCCATCTCCTTGACCTCGGCCCACGAGCAGTACTTCTTCGCGCGGCCCTCTCCGTCCTGCTCGACGCGGTCGGTGATGATGAAGAACGTCGCGGGCATGCCGTACTTCAGGTGCATCGGCAGCGCGGTGGTGTAGTGGGAATACGCCCCGTCGTCGTAGGTAAACGAGAACGCCGCCAGCTTGCCTTCGAGAACCGGCGATATCTCCAGGCCGAACGCCGCGCACGCGCACGCCAGCACCGTCAATGCACTCAGTTTCTTTTTCATCTTTCTTTCCTTACAATAAACCACTCCATCTCGGTGCGTCCAACCAATGAGGTGCGGCGTCTCGCCGCGCCCAACCCAAGGAGGTGCACCGTCTCGGTGCGCCATGTGGGCAGGCGGCGGAGTTGGAAGCTCCACCTCCTTGCTTACCGCACGATAATCGAAAACCCGCCGCCGCTCACGACAAGCGCACCTCTCGCGCCATCTGCCGTGTCCACGACAAATCCCGCGACCGCCGCATCGCCAGCGGTGTATGTGCCAGGCGCGAGCTTCACGCCGCTGACCTTCGCCGACTTTACTGTGAGCTTCTTGCCGTTGAGGTCGAGCGTTGTACCAGATGTCATTTCGAGTGACTTCATCTTGAGTCCGTCAAAGAGCTTCACGCGCGCCGCCGCATCGAGAGTGAGAGACGCCTTCTTGAAGTCGTCGGTCAAATCGGCCTCCGCCGCCGCAGGGATCGGTGTATAGGCCATGTTGGCGGCGTTGTTGTCGTTGCGCACGATGATGAGACCGCGCTTCCCGGACTGCGCCGCCGTTTCCAGATAGATCGTGCCGGCCGAGGATGTGTTGGTGCAGGAATTGACCGTGGTCTGGGTCACGCCGCGCGCCGTAATGCGCACGAGGTCCTGAGCCGAAAACGCCGCATTCTCGTCCGTCAAACGGATGGCAATGCGACCGCCGCCCGAGGGTCCGTAGCCGTCCGTAGCCGAGACCCCGGTGTTGCCGGTAAGGCCGTTCGCCGTAATTGTCGCCGTGCCGGCGAGCGATCCGACCGTCAGCGAGATCGAACCCGGCGATGGCGGACGATTCAGGTTGCTGCCGGCGAAGTTCTGCGCTGAATCGACTGACACGCGACCATTGAGCGTGCAGCGTCCCGAACCCGTGGCGACAATCGCCCCTGCACCGATCTGCCGCGAGCCCGCAGGCCCCGCCGGCGTACCCGGCAGACTCGGCGCAAAGACCGAACCGTAGGTGTTGTTGATTGGCTCCGCCATGCCGTTCTGTCCGCCATGTCCTGTTCCGAATGGATATGTCGCGAGGAATGACACATACGTCTGCTGCTGTGCCTCGATATCGCCGCCGATGCCGGCGTTTTCGGCAATCATCGTGCCGGACGACTCGACCGTCAGGTCGCCCGTGACCGCGAACCGGCACGGAACCCAGTCGTTCATGTGCGATGTCTTCGGGATGCCACCGAGGTTCGCGCCGTCCTTCACGACGACATCGCCGGGCGCAAAGGCGAAGTCGCCGGACGGCTGGAACGTCCATGTTCCGCCTGCAAGCGTATGCACGCCTTCGACAGCCGGCGCGTCAATGGATCCACCCGCCATGAGCAAGCCTGCCGCGCGCGCCTTGAGGGAACGAAGCTCAAAGGACGAATCGTTCGCAGCCGCAACGCTGACAAAACCGTTCGGCAGCTTGAGTGTCGCGCCCGGGCCAACGACAAGCACGCCAAAATTCCCGAGGACGACCGCATCGAACGTCGACTCGCCCTGCGGCAACGGCGTTCCCTCGCGCACCGAGCATGCACGCCGCGCATTTGTAAAAGCCCGCTTTGGATCATTCCGGACAATCAGGGTACCGTTCGCCGAGGAGGAATCCTTGACGAAAACCGTTCCCGCCCCGCCGCGCGAACCTTGGGTGGACGCATATCCATATGCTTTGACATTGTCAGGCGAGAGCGACGCGGTGCCGTCCGTCGCCACAATGGCAATGCGCCCACCGCTGCCCGTCGATTGACTTCCACCCGTTGCAACCGCCGTCGCAGAAATCAAAGCCGAGTCGCCGAGCGTAACCGATGCGCCCTTCAGGTAGATCGAACCGCCAGAGGAAATATAATTGTTAACCTCCTGCCCGTCGGAGAGTATCTTTCCGTTGACCGTTGCCGCGCCAGTCGCCTCGATCCAGACCGCGCCACCGCCTGGACATTTCGAATTACCGCGCGCACCGCAAGCGGATGGTTCCCGAATGCTGCCGTAAGCCGAGCCCAAAGTGCCGACGTCACCGCCGTACACGCCAGGCACACGACCTGAAGGCAATCCGAATGGGCCTTTGCCCGACGCGTCGACCGTTCCCGACGACCCGACCGTGAACGCGCCCTTAATGTCCAGCTTGAGACGATACGCCTCCGTCTGGTCGTTCGCCTGCTGGGTAATCGTGCCGCCGTCGACAGACATATCGCCGTTCACCGTTAAGCTGGTGAAACCCCCTGAATAGACCGTCGGCAATACTACCGTTCCCGTGTAGGACGATGACTGCCGCCATCCGGCCACCGTCGCCGGAACACCGTTCACGCCCGCGTCCCATTCAAGATCGGCCTGGTCGGGATCGAATTCGCCGTCCACTACAATGATGTCCGTCGACTCCGGAACACGTCCCAATGACCAATTCCCGGCCTCGCTCGCCTTGCCGGACGCCGACGCGATCCAGCAGTTCGCATCGGCGGGGTACGCAAGATTCCTGATCGTCACAGTCGTCGTCGCGCCGCCCGTGTAGTTTCCATCTGTCAGCGTCACCGAGACCGGAAGGTCTTCGTCGACCGCATCGTCGCGAAGAGGCTTTAGGAGAATCGTCGCGGACGCGGCGCCTGCCGGTATGACAAGCGGCAGCGTCGGAGCCTCCCATGTCGTGCCCTCGCTCCCCTTCGCCGCCGAGAAAGCGAAGTTCACATTCAGCGGCTGATCCTCCGCCGACACCCGCGAAACCATGGCCTCGCCCGGAATCCGCTGGTACTCGTTCGCGTCCAGAACCCATGTCAGGACCAGCGCGCCGGCGTACAGCGTGCCGACGTCGCGCGCCTGCACCAAAGCATCCCCCTTGTAGAGCGCAACGGACACAGCGTATGTCGTGTCGGCCGCAAATCCCGAAAGTGTCGCCGCCTTCATTTCGTCCGCGGCAAACGTCCCCAAATCCGACGCGATCGCCGTACCGCCGCCCGCCGGAGTTGCCGTGACAACGACACGCCCAGATGCATCACCCACCGCAACCGACACCGTGTAGGTGCCGTCGCCGTTGCGCGTCATCGTCGTTGCACCCAGCGTCGGGTCGGCTGTTTCATCCGTTGCGAGGACGTCCGTCAACTGCGTACCCACGCAAAACTCGTCGACACGTGCGCCATTGCTGCCTTGCGGGGCGCTGAGTCCCATACATGTCGGGAAGGAGGTCGCCGTGAAGACGTCCACCTCGGCCTTCGTTCCCGAGCCCGCAAACTGCGCCCATGGAAGCGTAGTCGAATAGGACGAGCTCGCCACGACACCTGCGCGGATTGCGTCAAGCTCTCCGCCAGCGCCCTTGTTTACGCCGACCTCGGCGAAGCAGACATGAGGGGAACCCCACGTCAACGTGCCCAGATCGTAGAAGTTCGCATGGCCTTCGGCGTCCACAGCGCACAACGAGACGACGTTTGCCGAATCGGAACTGCGCTTCCATACCATGAAGGAAATCGTGGAGGGTTTTGCAACAAGGAACTTCTCGTCCATCGTTCCTGTCTGACGGGCAAACCCGAATCCGAAATAGCCCGCCGTGGAGGCGGGAAGCGCGGCGGCGGCAGCCGCTGATTCCGCCGCCGTCAGGTTGTTTGCCGACTTGCTGTTGAAATGAACAAGTGCGCGGAAACAAAGATTTCCGGACGTCGCCTTCAGCACATCCGTCGCAAGCGCGTGGTAAGCGTACTTGATTGCCGTCCCGGATCCGTCTTCGATCCCAAGCGATGTACCAGTCGCGCTGAATCCTGCCATCGTCATCGCCGAGGGAAGGGCCAGAGCCTGGGACACATTCAAAATCTTAATTACGGATGTGTTCCCTGTCCATTTGGTTTCCTTGGCGGTGCCGACTGCACCTCCCTCCGCCGCAGACACACTTTGGCTTGGCCGCAGCTTGACATCACCGGAAAGTCCGCCCCCCCTCCTTCTGGTATTCCGTAGCATGAAACCCTTCGTATACGAGAACTTCGCCGCGCGCTTCCGGCGCGGCGAGCGCAAACGCGAGAAGCGCCGCCATCAGCGGAAGCAATCCGCGCGCAAAACGGGATTCAAGAATCGAACAGGAATCTTCGTTATGAGTTTGTTTCATTGCCATCGCTCCTTGTGTATCACGTTGCTTCTGACGACATTCTACCACTTCGGGTAAATATCGTCAATGCTATGAACCATCGTTCGCCGACATTCTAACAAAACGAGGCAGGGATAGGAATATACGAAAGTATATGTAGGGTTTGGCATTTTGCGCTCCATGCGTTTATGCGGGGGAAAAGTTATAACTCCAAGACAACTGCGATTCCGTGTTTTGCGAGTTATAACTCTTGAATTCGCATTTGTTCATTGTGGCATCTGGCCCGACAATCTCCTTCGAATATGCGCCAAAAACAAGGCTTCTTTTCGTGTTGTTCGTGTGCCGTGAAGACGGCGTTCGTGACGCGGGCATCTGACGCAGACCGAAGGTCGAGACGTCGCGGGGACGACGGGCGAAGGTCGCCCATGACTGGTTAATCGCCGTGAAGCGAAAATGACTTCGCTACGACCTTCAAGCCACGGCGTCGCAGTGACGTCCCAAGCGGCGTTGGCCGCGCGTCAGATGCGCCGCGCGTTCGTGGTCGCGCGTCAGCGCCAAACGTTTTGGCATGCCTTGCAGTGACTATTGACTCTGCATAAAAATCTCGTTGCACAATCAACGAAAACCTACTGCCCATCCATGAGGCCGCGCAGGGCAAGCGCGAGATCGCGTCCGAACGCACGGCATTTCTCCGGCGTCACCACGGCGCCGTTGGCGTTGGCGAACGGAAACTCCATCGCACGGCAGACCTTAGGATCCTTCACATTGTGGCAGGCCCATATCACCGACGACCAGCCCTGCTCAAAGTTTACGCCCTTGTTCCACTTCTGCCCGAACGGCAGGTCGTTAGCCGCCTTATACCGGAGTGCCCCCGACTGAACCTTCTCGAGGATCTCCGAGAAAAGGTCCTCCTGCGCTGTCGGCGGCATGATTTTTGGGTCTTTGCGCGTCGCGTACACGAACTCGTTGTATTCGCCGCGTATCCACGGACAGTGCAGGTCGATGAACGCGTCGAGCCTCCCATGCGCGTGATCGCCGATCCACGCCGTAAGCGCCTTGGTCTCCGGATAGATGAACTCCGAGTAGTCTCGGTTGTGGTCGTGGGGCTTGCGGTTCTTGCCCTGGTCACCAGCCTGCACGCCGTCGTAGTCCACGAACGGAACGCCCATGAGCTCGACGTTTGCGCACAGCCACGCGCCGAGATCGTCATCGGCGAGGAACGCATCAACGATTCCCTCGAACACCCAGCTCGCCATCGTCTCGGAGCAGTGGTGTCGCGCCGTGAACATGAAGCGAAACTTGGGCTCGCTCTTGAGACATCCCGCTCGCAAGCGCGGCACCTCCGCCCCGGTGCGCGACCTGCACAGCGTCTCGACGGCGAAAGTCCCCTTCGCCGCGTCCGCCGCGTGCCGTGCGACGAACGCGTCCCAGTCCGCGCGTACATACGGATGGCATTCGTAGAAGAGCGTCTCGTTCTCGTCCGGCGCGAACGTGTAGGCGAAGCAGCGCGTCGTCGCCTTGCCGTCAAGCGGATACGCGAAAGTCTTGCCGCCGTCCCTCGACACGACCGGACCCCTCACGCCGACAATGTCGAGATTCGTCCCGTCCGGCTTGCGGAAGTCGAAGCAGACGGTCCTGCCCGCCGCGCCCTTCACGCGGAACGCCCAGTAGAACCATTCGCCCTTCGTGTCGCGCAGGTCCTGGCGGATGCTCACCGTGTCGCCGTCGATCGAGTTGACAATCGCGTTCCCGGCGGGAATCGCCGTATCGACGGTAAAACCGGAAGCAACGTCACCATATGCCGACACTACACCGAACGCAACAAGCGCCCATAGCGCAAACCTACATCCCTGCGCGAAACGCGATTTTAGAATCGAACCGAAACCTTCGGCATGAGTCAGTTTCATTGTCTTCGCTCCTTGATGCATCGTTTCGTTTCTGGCGATATTCTACCGTCTCGGGAAAAATCGCCAATGCCCTGAACCATCGTTCGGCGACATTCTAACAAAACGAGGCGGGGATAGGAATATACAAAAGTATATTCACTTTCCAAGCCGAAACTTGGCGGAAAGAAGCGAGAAAATTCGGTCGGGGTGCGACTCCCAAAGCGGCGGCTGCCCGTTTAGTCCGTAAATGCAGTCGTCTGAAAGTTTTTCCCACGTCTCGTTCAGCTCCGGGCCAAGAATCTTTGCGATGGATTCGATCTTGGCGACCATCGCCACCGCGCAGGCAAGGTCGCCAGCGGCAGAAAGCCAAGGCCCGTCCGCGCCCTTTTCCTCTACAAAGCGCCGCGCCGCGAGAAGCGCGACTTCCTTCATCACCGCCTCGGCCTTGCTGGCGCGCGACGAATCCGCAAGCCGAATCACCTCGAGCGAGGCGTTCATCTGCAGAAACGAATACCCAGGCATCTGCCACTTCCGCTCCTGGTCGGAAAGCTTCGACACGCCCCACGACTGCTCTATCGCCTCGTCGACGAATTTCTCGTACGCCTCGCGGTAGCGTTCGTTGCCAGTCGTCTTCCACGCCGCGGCATACACCATCGGTAGCCGCGCCGCCTCGTGAGGATGTACATTCCACATCTTGAGGACTCCCTTCGCGTCCTGCCTACCGTCCGCGTCAAGTGCGTTCCATCCGTTCGTCTCGGTGACGTTTGCAATCATCCTGTCGGCAAGCGCGGCAAATGCGCCGCGTATCGCGTCCTTCTCATCGCGTGACGCCATCCCGCTATCGTAGTAGCGGTATAGTCCGTGGACGAAGTGTGTGATCTGGTCGCGCGAGGAGCCCCTGTTCACCGTTGCGCCGTCGCGCGACACGCCGCGGCACACATAGCCGGTGATCTTCGTGCCAAGCGAGAGAAGCGCCCTTGCGACGCCCTTCGCGCGCTCCGCGTCGTATTTGTCGACGAGCGCCGAAAGCGCGAGACCAGCGATTATCGCGCAATCCTCTGTATCGTCCTCGCCAGCGCCGAGGAAAAGACCCGTCGCCTCGGAGCGGAACGTCGACGCGTGCGCCCAGGTCGCGGCGAAAGTGTCGAACTGGTACGGGATGCGGCAGCGAACGACCTCGTTGCCGTCGAACACGTTGTATTTCGGCAGGCGCGGCTCGTCATCCATTATCTTCGCGAGCTTCGGATACCTTCCCGCCCACGGCTCGGAGCGGTAGCCGAGATCATCGGCCTTCTTCACGAGGTTCCAGCTCGGATCATCCGGATTGTTCCAGTGCTGCGTCCAGGTGACCCCGCGGTCGTCGAGGTGGATCGCGATGTCGCAGTCTACCATCTTGTTCCCGACGACGACGTTCTCTCGTCCGCCGCCGAGCATCACGGCGCAGCCCGCGCGCTCGAAGACGTTGCTTGCTACCGTATCGCCGCAGTCGCAGTCGTCAAGGTACACGCCCATCGTGAAGACGTCGCGGCTCTTGCCGTTCGATATCGTGCGCCCGAGGTCGTGGATGCGGTTTCCGACGACCTTGTTGCCCTGGCTAGTCCAGTCGCGCCCGGTGTAAAGCGCACCCGCGTCGCCTGTCTCCTTCACGACGTCGAAGATGTCGTTGTCCTCGATCAGATGCTCGTTGCCGCCGTAGATGATCGCCGAATGGGGCGCGTCGTGGATGCGACAGCCGACGACCTCGTTGCCGCAGCCGTGCATCGCGATGCCAGGCGCGTATACGCGCTGCAGGAGGGCGAAGCGCGAGATGTCGCACCCGACAACGCGGTTGCCGCCCTTCGCGAGCGTGCGCCTGTTGCCGCCGTTAAGCGCGACGCCCCTCCGCCCGACGTTGCGTACGACGCAGTTTGAGATGACGACCCCTTCGCAGTCCCCGGCGATGTCGATGCCGTCTCCGGCAACGCATTCAATCGTGCAATCCGCTACGAGAACGTCGCGGCAGTCGCGGAGCACGAGTCCCGCGCCGCCGCCAAACGCGATCGTCTTCCCTCGCACGACCTCGCCGCGCCGGTGTTCGAGAAGCAAGACCGGCTCGTCGCCCCAGGCGATCGTAACGGGCCCGGCCGCGATATCGCCCCCAGGCGGGATAAAGAAAAGCGTGCTTCCCTCGACAAGCCATTCGCCCTCGGTGTCGAGGAAGCTCCTGTGGCCGACGGCGTAGAACCGGCGCTGCTTCTGGCCCCAGCTCGTCTTGCCGATGCCGAACACGTGCTTGTCCTTGAACCGCGCGACGCCGTTCGAGACGGACGCGACGCGCAGCATCTCGAAAGCCCAGTCGTGCGTCCAGTAGCCTGCGAGCGAATAGCCGGAATCTGGCAGGCCCGCGACAGTCACGTTGTCCTCTCCTTCGAAAGTGAACCACGAGCCCTCCTCGGGTTCGCGTGCAAGCGTCATCGGAGCGCTTCCGAAGTATAAAGACGGGTGGCGAGGGCCATTCGTCCAACCGCCGCTATGGTATTCACCGGGAGTGACGCTGATGCCAAGACCCGAGAGGTCGCACGACCAGACGCCGTTCTCGCCTTTGACAAAAGAATCGGCGGGGAGAATCGCGGAAGCCGCCAGAAGAAATGTTGCTATCATGGTTCCATTATACCAAAACCGCGCGACGGCAACCTATACAATAGTATAGAGACCGCGATGCTCCTCTTTGATATAATAAGACCACCACAAGAGGACTACAATGAACAACAAGCTTGCCAACTTCGCACCACTCCTGTTCCTTGCCTTCGCCTCGCGCGCCGCCGTTCCATACGGCGCCGCGCCGCAGCAGACCGGCGATCTTCTACTGCCGTCCGGCGAAATCACCGCCGCGACGCCGAAAATCCTCTTGATACACGGCGGCGGATGGACTTCCGAAAAATACCTTCGCGGCACGCTCTCCGACGAAGCCGCGCTTTTCCGCGACGCCGGCTTCGCGGTCTACAACATCGACTACCGTCTCGCGCCCGCAGCCGCCTGGCCGCTGATCGGAGACGACTGCCTTGCGGCAGCGAGGAAACTCGTCTCGTGCGAGGGGATGCCGGAACTTGCCGCCGCCGCGGGAAAGCCAATCGCCGTGCTCGGCGTCTCGGCTGGCGGGCATCTCGCGCTCATGACGGGGCTCAGGCTCCCGCGCAAAGACGTGCTTGGCGTAATCTCCGTTTCTGGCATCGCAGACCCGGAGCAGGATTCAAAAGACCACCCCGCCCGCTATGAGGCGGTCTTCGCGGGTGGGCCGATAGATCCCAAGGCGTTTCCCGAAGCGCACCTCTCGCCCGATGCGCCGCCGATCCTCTTCACCCATTGCTGGAACGACACGGTCGTTCCGATCGTCTCTCCGATCAAGCTCGCTCGCGCGATGACCGACCGCAAGCTCCACGCCGAGACATACTTCTACGACTTCGAGCGGACGAACCAAGGGCACGCGATCTGGGACATCTCCAACAAGAAACGCCACGTCCTCTATCCCGACATCCACGAGCGATGCCTCAAGTTCCTGCGCGACGTGCGCGGACTACCGCAGCCGCTTCCATCCTCCGCAAGCCCCAAGTTCCTCGGCAAGCTCCGCGACATATCCGCCGCGGAGGTAAAAGACAGCGGCGTCTCGATTGGCTTCGAGTGTCTCGACCGCGACCTCTTCGACCCCGAGCCATGCTACGACCGCATCGCCTCGATCGGCGTGAAGAACGCCCGAGTCCAGACCGGCTGGTGGAAATGCGAAAAGGAGAAAGGCGTCTACGACTGGACATGGCTCGACGGCATAGTCGGCAACCTCGAAAAGCGCGGAATCAAGGTGTGGTTCAACGTCGGCTTCGGCAACAAGCTCTACATGACAAACACCTTCGGCGAGGCGTCGGTCGGCTTCGTGCCGATACACTACGGGCTCGAGTGCGAACAGGCGTGGAAGAACTACTGCCGTGCGCTCGCCGAGCACTACAGGGGGCGTGTGGACCGCTTCGAGATATGGAACGAAGTGAACGGAAAGAGCTTCTGGCGTCCGAAGGAGCCGAACGCGACGGAGTACGCGCGGCTTGTCGCGATCACGGCCAAGGCAATCCGCGAGGCGCAGCCAGACGCAAAGTGCGGCGGATGCGTGATGAGCTTCCCGACGCCGTTCCTCAACGAGTTCAAGCGTGCCGGCGGGCTCGCCCATCTGGATTTCTTCTCGTTCCACCCCTACGACCCGCGCCCCGAGTCGGGCTGGCCGGACCGCGTGAAGTGGCTGCGCCCCTTCTTCCACGGCGCAGGCCGCGGCGGGAAAGATGTCGAAATCTGGCAGGGAGAGAGCGGCTTCGCATCGTGGACGCCGAAAAAGTACTGGCAGCCGCGCATCATCCGCGAAAGCGAACGCGCACAGGCCGTATGGCTCCTGCGCCGCTATGTGCTGGACTTCTCGTTCGGCATCCCGCTCTCCTCGTATTTCCAGACCGCCGACATGATGAAAAAAGGCTACCAGATGGGGAACTCGGAACAGAGTGCGTTCAATGTCGCGCGGCAGGGTGTGCTAAATGGCCTCACATACACGCCGAAACCGGCGTACCGCGCCCTCGCAAGCATCGCCGCGGTGTTCCGCGACGGGGTCAGGCCGGACGCCAGGGCCGTCTTCTCCGCGACACGCGAAACCGCCCCCTCCGACAAGACGCCACCGGACGGCGCGACGATCCGCTGCCTCGCCTTCACGCGAGGCCCAGCGCCGCTTTACGTCTACTACATGTCGACCGACCCTCAACGAGCGTGGAGCGACAAGACCGCCCGCACGTCGCTTCGAATCGAGGTAAACGGCTACACGTCCGCCATCCGCTCGCCTGTCCTCGTAAACCTGCTCACGGGAGACGTCTTCGAGATTTCACTCCGCACCGATCCCGCCGTGCCAGGCGCGATCTTCGTCGACAACCTTCCGCTCTCCGACGCGCCGATGCTCGTCTGCGACCGCTCTGCAATAGAGCTAGGCCGCTGACCCGTCAGAACGCGAAGTCGATCTGCCAGCGGAAGAAGTAGCCGGGCTTGTCGGTGTCGTAGTAGTCGCCCGGATTGAAGAGCTCTGCTATGACATGCCCGTAGACCTCAAAGCGCTCGCCCTTGTCCTTGGCGGGCGTCCAGATCGGGAACGTGTAGAGGGCGCGAGAGAAAAGCCCCTTGAAGCGGCCGTTGCCGCCGCCGACACCGTCGCGATCCGCCGCGAAGACAGGTCCGGTGGAGACTACGACCTTGTGGCGAGGCGCGAACTCCACGCCGCCCCAGAGCTTGAGGTAGTGCTGGTTCGACCACCAGCCGACGCCGTTGTGCGTTCCGTAGAGATACATCTCCGACTCAATCGCGTCGCGACCCCACATCGGGTCCCACTTGCCGCTCATGTAGCGGTAGTACGCGCCGCAGAGGGGCTTCCAGCCATCGCGCGAGCTCTTCCAGTTGATCCCGGCAAAACCGCTCCACTCGCCGCACCTC
>ODAI012087200.1_pt1 | contig 28748 bp, 22 predicted proteins | sample 1539321 | NCBI WGS metagenome assembly ODAI01 (sample SAMN02144231, study PRJEB22623) | gut metagenome | biome: sheep rumen | host: Ovis aries | place: New Zealand
GACGAGCTGATGGTGTCAACCGATATGACCATCAAGAACTTCGTATACGAACATTCGCCAATGGGCAATGTGGGAACACAGCTCGTGTACGTGCCGCAGGAGGACGGCTCGCACTACGTTGACGGCATCGTGCTGCAAGACGGACGCGAGGTGGGCACCCTGACAGGTACGTATAAGTCGGAAGGCGAGGGCAGTCTTGATGCCAATTTCCACCTGAATCGCTTCCCTCTGCATTATGCCAATGGCTTCGTACCCGACCAGATCATAGGTCTGAGAGGCACCGGCGAGGGCAACCTCACCGTGAAGGGACCGCTCAACCGACTAGACATCAATGGCGAGATACTGCTCGACTCGTCATATATATACAGCGACCCATACGGTGTGTCCATGCGCTTCGGTAACGATCCCGTAAGAATACAGCACAGCAAGGTGCTGTTCGAGAATTTCGAGGTATACGCCAATAATGACAGTCCGCTAAATATTCAGGGCAACCTGGACTTCTCAAACATGGACAAGATGATGCTTGACATCAGGATGAGAGCACGCAACTTCCTGCTCGTCGATGCCAAGGAGAATCCTCGTTCGGAGCTATATGGCAAGGCATACGTCAACTTCTTCGGCTCGATGCGTGGCCCGCTCTCAGCCCTCCGCATGCGTGGAAAGTTAGACTTGCTTGGTAATAGCGACATGACATACGTGCTGAAAGAGTCGGCGCTGACCACAGACAACGAGATGGACGACCTTGTCAAGTTTACTAACTTCTCGGATTCTACTGCAGTAGTTACCGTACAGCGTCCTGACATCAGCGGATTTAACATGGACATGAGCATCGGTATAGACGAACAAGCGCATGTGATGTGTGCTCTCAATGCCGACCATTCCAACTATATAAACCTGATTGGCGGCGGCAATCTGCGTATGACATACGACCCCACCAACGACCTGCGCCTCACGGGACGCTATACCCTGAGCGAGGGCGAGATGAAATACTCCCTGCCCGTGATACCTTTGCGTACATTTAATATCCAGGAGGGTAGCTACCTCGAATTTACCGGCGAGGCTGTGAACCCGACACTCTTTATTACCGCCACCGAACGATTGCGCAGTAGCGTGTCAGACGGTACGAGCAACGGCAGGATAGTAGACTTCAACTGTGGTGTGCGACTGACACAAACTCTTGCCAAACCGACCATAGAGTTTATCATAGAAGCTCCGGAAGACATGCAGGTACAGAACGAGCTGAACACCAAGAGCGTGGAGGAACGCGGCAAACTGGCCGTCACCATGCTCGCCTCAGGAGTGTACCTGGGTGAGGGCGGCGGCAATGCCAATGCCTCGATGAGTGGTGCGCTGGCATCGTTTATGCAGAGTGAGATCAATAACATCACGGGAAGTGCGCTGCGCTCGATGGGGCTTGACATCAGCGCCAACATGGAAACATCAACTGACGCGAGCGGCGGACTGCATACCGACTATACCTTTAAGTTCTCGAAGCGACTGTGGAACAATCGCCTCCGACTGATCATGGGTGGCAGAGTGTCGACAGGCAGTACGGCAGGTGGCGACAACGGTGCTTTCTTTGACAGCTTCTCAATGGAATACCGACTCAACAAGAATGAGACACAATATCTGAAACTGTTCTACGAACGTGAGGCGTACGACTGGCTCGAGGGCGACCTCAGCGAGTTTGGCGCAGGTTTCATGTGGCGTAGAAAGCTCGACCACTTCAAGGATATCTTCAATTTCAAGACAAAGAAGCCGCAGATGATGCGACCAGTACAGCGTCGGGATACACTTGTCAACTTCCAAAATCCTAATATCAACCATGAGAATGTGCCGGATAGTCTACATAAAGAATAACATAATAGCTCTCATCGCAGCCGTCGTGGTAGTGACGATGGTGGTGGCGTGCTCATCAACCAGCGGTCTGCCAGAGGGTAGCCAGTTGTATGTGGGTCAGAAACCCGTAAAATACACTAACTATGAGCGCAACGACCATGCTACTGCCGTGCGTGAGGAGATGGATCTCGTGCTCGCTACGCCACCCAACGGTTCGCTCTTCGGAAGCAGCACGTACCGTTCGCCATTCCCCATCGGACTATGGATATGGAACGCAACGGCTAAAGACAGTACGAAGGTGGGCAACTGGTTCACCCGTTCCTTTGGCTCTAAGCCCGTATTGCTCAGCAATGTCAATCCCGAACTACACGCGATGGTGGGCGACGGCACACTCAACAAGCGCGGCTATTTCAACGGGCATGTCACACACGAGATTATCCAACAGAGAAATCCCAAGAAGGCAAAGGTGGCATATACCGTGGATATGGGTCATCTGTGGACCATCGACAGCATGCGCTATGTTAACTTCCCTGCCGCTACCGACAGCCTGATAGAACAGACTCTCGATGAGGCTTACATCAAGAAAGACGACCCCTTTGATGTGGCAAGCCTCGAGGAGGAGCGTCAGCGCATCACAAATCTGTTTCGCGACCACGGCTATTATTTCTATGAAAAGAACAATGCCAGCTATCTTGCTGACACGGTGACGGTGCCTGGCAAGGTGCTCTTGCGCTTGCAGATGGCGGAGGAGCTAAGCGATAGCGCTACCCATCCGTGGTATATTGGCAATATCACATTCAATCTGCGCAAGTCGTTCATGGAGAAACTTACCAATAGTCGTAAGCTACGTACGATGACACTCAACTATAATGGTTCGAAGCCGGCTGTCAGATTGCGAGTGTTGCTTAATAACATGCTTATGAGGCATGGTCAGTTGTATAGTAGGCAGCGCCAGATAGAGTCACAGCGGAAACTGAATACCACAGGACTGTTCTCCATGACCAATTTCTCTTTCACCCCACGCGACAGCTCAGCACTATGCGACACGCTCGATTTGCAGATAGACTGTACGCTTGATAAGCCATACGACTTCTATGTGGAGGCATACGGCAAGGGCAAGACCTCAGGCAAGTTTGGTCCAGAGGCTATTGTCGGTATCACCAGGCGCAACGCTTTTCATGGTGCGGAACTCCTGGATGTCAACCTGCATGGGTCGTACGAATGGCAGACAGGTCATCGGGGCGAAGGAACATCTTCGGGAGTCAACTCATACGAGTATGGCGCAGAGGCGTCACTCACGCTTCCGCGTATAGTCAATCCGTTTAAGGTACCAATGCGTAAAAAGTTGGAAAGGGCACGTGCCAAGGGTGTAGACCTGCGTAGCAGATACCGCTCGCGCAGACGCTTTTATGACACTCCGACTACGGTACTTAAAGCATCGGCAAGCGTCATCAACCGTGCTGAATACTTCAAGCGCCATGTAGTGTCGGGCGAACTCACCTACCATTGGCGCTATTCGGCACAGTCGGCATTTGAGTTTAGTCCGCTCATCCTCTCCTATGAGTATATGACAAGCCGCACCGACTCCTTCTTGCGTATACAAGAGAAACATCCATATCTGAAGGCGTCGCTCGACGACCAGTTTGTACCAAAGATGTCGTTCTCATATTCATATCGCAGTCCAGAGGAGTATCGCAACCCCATCAGTTGGTGGAGCACCGTGAGCGAGGCTTCAAACCTACTCTCTGTGGGCTATGCCGCCTTTGGTGACAAATGGAGCAAGAAGAACAAGACCATGTTCAAGAACCCTTATGCCCAGTTCTTTAAGATAGAGACCAACTTCACAAAGCTGTGGCAACTCACCGAGCACACCTCACTTGCCGCCCATGCAGGCATGGGAGTGGTATGGACATACGGCAACTCGTCGGTAGCTCCGTATACAGAGCAGTTCTATGCAGGTGGTGCTAATACCATACGTGCCTTCAATGTGCGATCTATCGGTCCTGGAAAATATCGTCCTGCCGACCGCCGTTCGTCGTATGTAGAGCAGACTGGTGACATCAAGCTCATCGCCAATGTGGAATACCGGCCACGCCTCTTTGGTAGTATGTATGGCGCGGTGTTCCTTGATGCTGGCAATGTGTGGGCGATGCACGATGATACCGAACGTGCTGGAGCCAAGTTTGAAGCAAAGAACTTCTTCAAGCAGATGGCTGTAGGAACGGGTATTGGTCTGCGCTATGACCTCACCTATTTCATCCTTCGTCTTGACTGGGGTATAGGACTACACGTGCCATACGAAACAAGTAAGTCGGGCTTCTACAATATCGATAGCTTCAAGGATACGCAGACCTTCCATCTCGCTATTGGCTTGCCTTTCTAAAAAGGAACAGACGTTGGGCTAACGAAAGATAAAATACATGATATTACAGAAAATTTCGATAGTAAACTATAAGAATATAAGGGAGGCATCGCTTGAGTTGTCACCCAAAATCAATTGCTTGATAGGACATAATGGTGCGGGGAAGACCAATCTCCTCGATGCGATATATTTCCTGTCGTTCTGCCGTAGTGCGTTCTATCATCAGGACTCGCTCGCAATAACTCACGGACAAGAGTTCTTTGTACTTGAAGGAGAGTATTCTGATGATACGGACAATGCCAATGTCGATGTCGATGTTGAGAAAATATATTGCGGACTGAAGCGCGGTACGAAGAAGCGGTTTAAGCGAAATGGAAAGGAATATAAGAGACTGTCGCAACACATAGGACTGATACCTGTGATAATGGTGTCGCCATCCGACTCTATATTGGTTGAGGGTGGCAGTGAGGAACGACGTCGACTGATGGATATGGTTATAGCCCAGTATAATCCCTTGTATATCGACGACCTTGCCAACTATAACAAAGCCTTGCAACAACGTAATGCCTTACTGAAGCAAGAACAAGAGCCCGACACCTCGCTTATGGAAATCCTGGAGATGCAGATGGCAGAGACGGGTGAGCGTATATACACGCAACGCCAACAGTATGTGGAACAGATGTCACCAGTGCTAAGCGAGATTTACAGAAAGATCTCTGGTGACAAAGAGACGGTGGAGCTTAATTATGTTTCCCATTGCCAGCGTGGTCCGCTTTTCGATGTGATAAGTCGCGACCGCTACAAGGATCGTGCCGTGGGATATTCCTTACATGGCATTCATCGCGATGACTTGGAGATGCACATCAACGGCTATCCCATCCGTCGTGAGGGTAGTCAGGGACAAACCAAGTCATTTGTTATAGCGTTGAAGATAGCCCAGTTTGACTTCCTTCGCCGCACTCATAGTAACACCACACCCTTGCTCTTGCTTGACGATGTGTTTGATAAGCTCGACGCCAGTAGGGTAGAGCGGATTATCGACATGGTAGCGGGCGAGGGCTATGGGCAGATATTTATTACAGATACCAACCGTGACCATCTCGACAAGATATTGCAACGTAGTGAGGGGGACTATAAGATATTTGATGTCGAAGACGGTACGATAGCCTTGCGGGAGGAACATCATGTTTAGGAAGAGTGTGACCCGACTTAGTGAGATTCTTCCCAAACTGTTGCGTGAGGAAGGACTTGAGACACCGTTATTACAGAAACGGCTCATTGACTCATGGGGAACAGTGGTAGGAGAGACTGTAGCCAGCTATACCACGGAGAAATTTATACGCAACCAGACTCTCTTTGTTAAGATTCAGAGTCCAGCACTTCGTGCAGACCTCTCCATGATAAGGCAGAAGTTGGTGAAGAAACTTAATGACAAAGTCGGCACGATGGTGATAGCCGATATACGTTTTTATTAGTTCTTACCTTTCACCTTTGACCTTCGGTCGACCTCTGTCATGACTCGGCAGAGCTCATGCAAGCATACTCTGCTCTCACTGCTCCATCGGTTCTTCTTCCTCCATATCCTTATCCAGCTGTCCTTCCCATAGGTACTTGCGTGTCTCTTTGACAATTACTCCGCTGAGGAATATGACAGACAGAAGGTTAGGTATTGCCATCATTGCATTCATGCAGTCAGCAATATCCCATACCAAGGCGAGGTTGGCTATGCTGCCTACGAACACGGCAGCAATATATAGTATGCGATATGCCAACACCACCTTGCGTGAAAGATATTCCGCAGCCTTCTCACCATAGTAGCTCCATCCCAAGATAGTGCTGAATGTAAAGGTTAGCAGCCCGAATGTCAGCAACGGACTGCCAACGTATGGAATCTTGGAGAATGCAGCCTGAGTCAGTGCTGCCCCGTCCTTATAGTCTATGTCAGGGTAAGCAATGATACTACTCACAATAACAATACCTGTGAGTGCACAGATGATCACTGTGTCCCAGAATGTACCGCTTGACGACACCAGTGCTTGTCTTACTGGATTGCGTGTCTGAGCAGCAGCGGCAACGATAGGTGCCGAGCCAAGTCCAGATTCGTTAGAGAAGAGTCCGCGTGAGATACCATAACGGACAGACATGATGATGGTGCCACCCACAAAGCCACCACCTGCGGCCGCTGGATTAAAGGCGCTCTCGACTATCATTTTGATGGCTGGCCATACGTATGGCGCATTGACAAACAAGATGTAGCAGCAGCCAAATATGTAGAATAACGCCATAAACGGCACAAGCATGGAGCATACCTTAGCTATACTCTTTACGCCTCCAAGTATCACGGCTCCTGTAAGGCAACATATCACAGCTCCTGTGAGGTATGGTGATACGTCGTATGTGTCTCTTGCTATGGTTGCGATAGCGTTAGCCTGTACGGTATTGCCGATGCCAAATGATGTGACGGTGGTGAACACTGCAAACAGTATTGCCATGGTCTTCCATCCCAGGCCTTTCTCTAATGCGTACATAGGTCCGCCCAGCATCTTGCCTTTTACTGTCTTTACTCTGTATTTTATAGCCAGCAGACCTTCTGCGTATTTTGTCGATATGCCGAAGATACCAGTAACCCAACACCAAAACACAGCACCAGGACCACCCAGTGTGATAGCTGTTGCCACGCCAATGATATTGCCAGTTCCGATGGTGGCGGCAAGAGCGGTGGCAAGAGCAGCAAACTGCGACACGTCACCAGTGGAATTTTTGTCACGCTTGAGCGACAGGCGTATAGCTGTAAAAATCTTTCTTTGTGGAAAGCGTAGTATCAGTGTCAGGTAGAGATGGGTGCCCAGCAGCATTATCAGCATTGGCCATCCCCATAGAAATGAACTGACGCTACTTATTATGTTTGATATCTCTTGCATTATAAGTTTCTATTTTTATATTTGTAAATCCCATAGTTCTTAGTAATTGTTCAAAATACGCCTTCGCATTCTCTTCGGCAATGGCGATGTTGGTTGCCGACATGCCACGTGCTACCATCTTGGCATGAGCTCTGTTGTAGAGTGCCTCCATGTCCTTGTCATTCCAAGAACCACTCTCGAAGAATGATCTTGTGCGCGCCTCATCGATGAATTGACGGTCAAGTAGCTGTATCGGTGGGAGCTTTACTATTATCGAGTCGTCTTTAGTAGTTATCCACTCTGGTTCAGCCGACTGAATGTTGATGCCAAGACGCATGGTACCGTAGTATATCCTCACTAATTCCTTGTCACGTATGAATCCACGCTCCACGGTGTCTACCAGTTCCTCGTCGTTAATCGCCAGAAACTCCCATTGCCCGATTTCTTCTATCGACCTTATTTGTTCTGGTGTTATGTCAATTTTTTCGTTGCTTGCCACCTCTATATGGTTGTCTTTGTTGCAAAACCACAACAGACCTATCACCACTGCGATGACTATCAGCAATACTGTAATGCGTGTTATGAGTTCTTTCATCTTGACATCTCCGTTTCTGGCATTGTTATCAGTTTGCTAATCTCGTTGGTAGAAAATTCTTTGCGGAATGTGATGGTGATGTTTTTCTCATCGAATCCCATACTCGATATCAGTGGGATCAACGTATTTGCAGCGCTGCGTCGGGCTGTCTCCATTATTCCCATCTTCGGTATCGACTTTATAATAGCCTGACGTCCCTGCTGTTCATAGCTTGTCAGCTCCTTGTCAGTAAAACTGCTACGAGTCAGTGCGACGTATTTCTTTATCTCGTCGTGGTTGATTTTTGTGCTTGTCAGTTCAATTCGTGGGTCAGGGAGCGTCACGGTAATCTTGTCACCCTTCCGCTTGATATTCTTATTGGTTATCGCTCCCATGTCTACATACGACTTGACGACTGCATCCATAGGTATAGCTATACGTCGCTCGCCCATAGGCAGGTCTATTTCAAACTCCTGCTGCATGATGGTGCCTTGAAGTCGTAATTGGTCATCGTGTGTTATGATTTTGTGTATGTGATATTCTGCGGTATAAAGGCGCGATACGCTTTGTACCTGCGTCACCAGCATGGGTATGGTGTCAATAGGTCTCGGCGTGCTGACTTCCTTAGATTTATTGCCACATGCCACCAATGATAATATAGCCAATATATAAATAATGTGTCTCATTCGGCTACAAAATTACAAAAAAATATGGTTATCTCCACTTTTTTGTCTAATTTTGCAGAATAATATAACACAAAATGATATTATGAATAGGTTTTCACTACTAATATTGACAGGTGTGTCACTATCAATACTTGCATCGTGTAAGGAGAAAAAACAAAGTGACATTATTATTACCAGCAAACCCGTAGAGGTAGAGGCGCCTAAAGGTACGCAGGAGATGTCTCCATCAGATTGGAGTAATACAGTGGAGTGGCTTGACCAGAATTATACAATTTCCATCCGTAGATATGTGGATAAGGAACTTCCTGAGGTTAAGGATGAGCAAGGACGTAAGTATTACGACAACAAGATAGACCTGAAGATAACCCGTCAAGATGGTAGCTCGTTTATGTCGAAAACCTTTACTAAGGACTCTTTTCGTGAATATATCGACAATGCTTATGGCAGGAAAGGAGCCTTATTAGGACTGGCATTCGATCATGCAGATGACTCAAATCTTTACTTTGGTGCCAGTGTCGGTTCGCCCGATGTGATGAGCGATGAATATGTTCCTTTGTCTGTGACGGTATCGAAGTCGGGCAATATAAAAATAAAAGCCAGTACCCAATTGGATACTGGTGGAGGTTCTGGCGATACTAATCGTGAAGACTTGGATGATGATGAAGATGGCGTTTAGAATTTCGCCATCTTTATTGCTACAACGGCACACTCATCTCCCTTGTTTCCCAACTTGCCGCCGCTACGTTCTTTAGCTTGTTCCAGGTTGTTTGTGGTGAGCAATCCGAATACTACAGGTGTCTCGCTTGTAGCATTCAGCCTTGCGATGCCGTTAGTCACACCTTCGCATATATAGTCGAAGTGTGGCGTATCGCCTCTAATCACACATCCCAGCACAATGATAGCGTCATAGCCGCCATTGAGTGTCATCTGATGGGCACCATATATCAACTCATAGCTTCCTGGCACCGTCTTCACATGAATGTTTTCAGGTAGTGTGCCGTGCTTCTCCAGTGTCTTTACTGCGCCGTCGAGCAGAGCTCCCGTAATCTCGGGATTCCACTCAGACACTACAATACCGAAGTTCATATTGCTCGCATCGGGCACACTATTCAGGTCGTATTCCGACAAATTATGCAATGATGTAGCCATTGTCTAATCCGTTAATTGGTCAAGTTATTCAGCAGTTCTTTCGATGTACTTGTCAATATCCTGACGGATGGGCGAGTTGATGTATTTTTCCTTGATCTGCTTATAGATGGCATTAGCCTCAGCTTTCTTGTTCTGGCTTTCGAGTATGATGCCAGCCTTGCGCAGAGCTAATGGCGCAATGCTGTAGTTCAGTTTGTCCTCAGCCTTGCTGTCTGCCATGTCTGCTGCTTTCTTGAAGCTCTCAACGGCCTTGTCCAGTTGGTCATTGTTGGCATATATGTCGCCCAGTGCCATCTGTGAAGCGGGAGAGATAAGCTGATCGTCTTTAGTGTCAAACTGCTCAACATATTCCAATGCTTTCTTCCAGTCAGGTTTCTCCTGATTGGCATAACACAGACCAGCATAGAGATTAGCAAGATTGCCCGCATCCGTACCACTATAATCGCTTGCAATCTTCAGGAAACCACCAAATGTGGCACCGTCGCCCTTGAGAGCCTTGTCAAACTGCTGAGCATTCATCAACTCTTGTCCTTTTGCCAATGCAGTACTTGCCTCGTTCTCTCTTGGTTCCAGTACATACTGCTTTACAAGCATAAATCCTACGATAATAACAATCAGCGCTACGATAGCTGCGATAATAGGCTTCTTATATTTCAGGAAGAAAGCCTCAGACTTGTTTAGGCTCTCTACTACTTGTTCCTGAGCCTGTACCTGTTCATTTTTCTTTGCCATTTATTTGTCTTTTTATTTGTTTTCTGCAAAATCGATGCAAAATTACGGAATAAATCTAATATAGTGAAATTTATATCCAACATTTTTTCTTGCTGACAGAAAAGTTATGTGGTAATAGCCTGTTTTCTGTACTTTTGCCTATCCATGTGAAACCCGCATTTTTTTCTTGCCAATTCTCACAGGTATCGAGAGCTGTAGCTCGGTAAGGTCAGCACGAAGGAGGTGGGCCTTAACCTGAATACCAAGAGAGATGCCATGTAGACGTGGTATGGTGTAGTGTATTCCAATTCGTTCGTAGTAAGGCTTCTCTGCGCTGCTTTCTGATCGGAAGCCTACATGCCGATAGAGATAGTAGCCAAGACCGAACCGTGCCGATAGGCGGTGATAGTATACCTGATGCTGTATGGCTAAGGCTACGCTCCACGGGTTGTGACTGACGTTGTGGCCATCAGCTTCATCCATCTTACGTACGTGGTCAGTATAGGTGACATAAAACAGGTCCACTCCCAGTCCGGTAGCTCGGGTGCGACCGTACCGCCTGAGCAATGCAGCCTGCATGGAATACGTGGCGTATAGACGGAAATGGCTGGTACGATATTCGGGATCGCCTGGTGGGGTGGAGAACTGGGTACGCTGCCATTCCTCCTCAAGGGTCTTACCTCCGAAACCAAGTGTGAACGAAAGGATCATAGGGGAAGTCTGCTCCAGACTTTCTGCAATCTTAGGACTATCGGTGGAAAAGTTGTGCCCGTTCCCTGTAAGGGAGTTCTTCTTGTTGTTCTCGTCAGCACTTGATGGCGTATATGCCACTCCCAGAAATGGTCCAAGATAGTTAGCACCTTTGTTAGGACGATTAAGGGCTCCGTTGCTAAGATGGCTGAAGTCTATTCCTCCTCTTAGCGTCCATTCCTGGCTGAGACGATATGTGGTAAGGAGTCCACCTGTGAAGAATATACAGACATGCGAGCCTATCAGCTCATTGTCAATCTGTGATGTGGTGTTATATTTACGATGGCTATAGCCTATACCTGCACCGAGATATGTAGAAAACTGCCATTTGCCACTTGTTATCCATGGTCGCTCGTATGCTCCATATAGGCTTATGTTGTTACCCATCTCTGTGTCATAGTCTACGGGCTCGAGTTTTCCCCAGTCGGGATCTTTGTCACGATGCATATATACATCATGGTTGAGACTTAGGCGTACGCCAAAAGACAGTCGTGGATAATAGTTTTTATAGGTATTGCTATTCGCTTTCGGATACGATCTGTAGGACGACGACTGTTCTACCTCCTCAATGGTGGAGTAATCTTTGGGTGCTAAATGTAATGCTGCAACAAAAGAGTGCGTCAGGTTGGATTTCAGCCATTTACGTGAAAACTTGTCTGTAGCAAGAATGGTGCCAGGTGAGTATGTGAATGAAATTGACGGTTGATTATTGATTGGCTTTTGGTAATGAGGTGTGATTGGTGCTTGTTGATATTCTTGCTGGGTCTGTATAGAGTCATCACTCCTCGCGTAAAGTGCAGGGAGTGATGACAATATAAGTATGGTCAGCAGGGTGCGCATACCGTAGCTCCTGTTATCTTGCTGCTTCGAATTCTTGTAAGAAACGAGTATCGTTCTCAGAGAACATACGGAGGTCAGACACTCGATACTTCAGGTTGGTAATGCGCTCTACACCCATACCAAAGGCATATCCACTGTATATGGTACTGTCGATTCCGCATGCTTCAAGTACATTAGGATCAACCATTCCACAACCGAGGATTTCTACCCATCCAGTATGTTTGCAGAACCCACATCCCTTGCCTCCGCAGATATGGCATGAAATGTCCATCTCTGCACTTGGCTCTGTGAATGGAAAGTAGCTTGGGCGTAGACGAATCTTTGTATCGGCGCCAAACATCTCACGAGCAAAAGTCAGGAGGACTTGCTTCAAGTCTGTGAAAGAAACGTTTTTGTCGATATATAATCCCTCTACCTGATGGAAGAAGCAGTGTGCACGTGCTGAGATTGCCTCGTTACGATAGACACGTCCTGGACACAGAATGCGAATGGGCGGCTCGTGGGTCTCCATGTAGTGAGCCTGATCGCCAGATGTGTGTGATCGCAGAATGACATTCTTGATGACATTCTGTTGATTCTGCTCGATGAAGAACGTGTCTTGCATATCGCGAGCAGGGTGATCAGCGGCAAAATTGAGCTTGGTAAACACGTGCAGGTCATCATCAATCTCAGGACCGTCTGCAAGCACAAAGCCCATACGCTTGAAGATGTCGATAATCTCATTGCGTACTATGGTTAGCGGATGGCGTGTTCCAAGTGTTACGGGATATGCTGTACGTGTCAGGTCAATGTCATTGTTAGTGGCTTCGGCGGTATCAAACTGCTCTTTGAGTTCGTTGATACGTTGTTGTGCCTTCTGCTTCAGTTCGTTTATCTTGATACCGACAGCCTTCTTCTGGTCGGCGGCAACATTACGGAAGTCAGCCATCAGTGCGTTGACCTCGCCCTTTTTGCTTAGGTATTTTAGCCTAAGCTGTTCAATCTCTTCTGCGTTTTGAGCTGAGAGAGACTCAATCTCTCTCAGCATTTGTTCTATTTTCTCTAATAGCATTTTCTTATGAAAAGTGTGTTTAGACGAAGATGAAAGTACGTAGTAGCCAGTAGCAAACTATACCAGAGATATAGCCTACAAAAGCAATCCATGTGACGTTTTTCATGTACCACCCGAAGGTGATCTTCTCGAGACCCATTACCACGACACCAGCGGCAGAGCCGATGATGAGCATAGAACCACCGACACCAGCACAGTAAGCAAGGAGCTGCCAGAAGACACCATCTACACCGAAGTCAGTACCAGGAGCTCCCATTACATACATCTTCATCGCACCAGCTACAAGAGGTACGTTGTCGACGATGCTTGAGAGAATACCTATAGCACCAGTAACAAGATAGTGGTTGCCAATTTCTTGATCGAGCCACTCGCCGAGAGCTCTGAGGACACCTACTTCAGACAATACTGCTACAGCCATAAGAATACCGAGGAAGAACAGAATAGTGGACATGTCAATGCGTGACAACAAGTTGCTGACGCGCTTTGCCATAGGGTCGTGTTCCTCTTTGCGACGATATATCAGTTCGGTAACGGTCCAAAGGATAGCCAGCACGAGCAAAATTCCCATGAATGGAGGTAGCTCTGTGAGCGAATGGAATACTGGTACGGAGCAGAGACCGCCTACACCAAGACAGAAGATCATCTTACGTTCCATCTGGGTTATATAGCTGATTTCTGCCTCATGCTTATCCTCAGGTACTACCAGATTACCCTTAAGATGCATCTGCAGAACTGCCGCAGGCACGATAAATGCTATGAACGAAGGTAGTATTATCTCGGTGATTACGCCTACTGCAGTAATCATCTTACCGTTCCAAAGCATGATAGTTGTAACGTCACCGATAGGTGAGAACGCTCCACCGGCATTAGCTGCGATGATGACCAGTGATGCAAACCATATACGGTCTTTCTTGTCGGCAACGAGTTTGCGCAAAATCATTATCATTACGATACTCGTGGTAAGGTTGTCAAGAACTGCTGAAAGGATGGCTGTCATGAAGGCAATCTTCCAGAGCAGAGCTCGTTTAGTCTTAGATTTCAGAGCACCTCTTACCCAGTTGAAGCCACCATGTTGGTCGACAATCTCCACAATCGTCATGGCTCCCATCAGGAAGAACAGCGTAGTTCCAGCCTCGCCAAGGTTTTTCTCAATGGCTTCGCCCAGCTCAATATGAAAGACTTCGGGCAGACCTAAAACTGTAAACAGAGTCCAGCATACCACACACATCAGCAGTGCTATCGCTGCCTTGTTAATCTTTGTTACACTCTCAATGGCAATAAAGAAATAGCCGATGACGAATGCGACAACAATAGGAATTGTTAAACTTGTCATTTGAATTTTTTTTGAATAAAATTTTAATAATGTTGATTTTGCGTGCAAAGGTAATATTTTTTCTTGCAGAAAGCGCAGAAAGCAAAAAAAAAATGTATCTTTGTGCCCAAATAGACTAAAACTAAACAAAAAAATAACTAACCAATGAAAAACATTAGAACAATTTTGAGCGTCATGATGTTGATGGTATCGGCTTGTGTGTGGGCTGACGACTATGCTGTCAATAATGGTGAAGTTACAATTACAGTGAAGAATGTGGCCGCAGACGGAGTGAAGAATATCCGACTGCAAGTTATAAATGACAACATTGTCAGGGTAAGGGCTACACCCGAAAACGTATTTCCTGAGAAGACGAGCCTAATAGTTGTACCTGAAGCCTTCAAATGCAAGAAGGAATCTCCAAAAGTGAGTCAGAACGGTAATGAGGTAATTGTTGCGGCGAAAAACGTCAGCGTAGTAGTCGATGTGAATACCGGACGAATTGTTTTCAAAGACAAAAACGGAAATGTGATCTTGAAGGAAGTTGCGCAGGGCGGAAAGACCTTCAAGCCATTCCAGGTACCAGAGAAGGAAATAGGAGTAGGTACACTCACCGACAGTCAGCGCAATGGCTGGACATGGAGGGCGCTCTTCGACAGTCCTGAGGATGAGGCATTCTACGGACTGGGACAGCATCAAGCTGAGGAGCTGAACATGAAAGGTAAGAACGAGGACCTGTTCCAATATAATACTAAGGTGAGCGTTCCGTTCGTGATAAGCAATAAGAACTATGGCATACTATGGGATAGCTATAGTTATTGTAGATGGGGTAACCCCAATGACTATCAGCAGCTGAACAAAGCCTTTACACTATATGATGAAAAAGGTAAAAAAGGTGGACTTACGGGTACATATATAGATAAGGATGGCAAAACACTCGTCAGACAGGAAGATTCGATATACTATGAATATGCCATTCCTGAGGTTAACCCGCTGCATTGTGAGGACTTGGGCGTAGACGCTCTGCCAAAGGGCTTCAATATGGATGGAGCAAAGGTAGTGTATAGCGGCTATCTGGAGGCACCAGTGACATGCAACTATCACTTCATCTTGTATTATGCCGGATATATGAAGGTCTATATCGACAACAAGGAGGTGGTAACAGAGCGTTGGCGTACTGCATGGAACCCAAATTCATGGAAGTTTACCTGTCAGTTGGAAAAGGGAAAGAAGACGCCAATACGCATAGAATGGCTTCCTGACGGAGGCGTGAGCTATTGTGGACTACGTGCGGCAGTACCACAGACCGATGAGGAGCAGGGACGACTGAGCATCTGGACAGAGATGGCACGTGATATGGACTACTACTTCATCGCAGGTGACGATTTGGATGAGGTGATCAGTGGATATCGTACTCTGACAGGCAAGGCTTCTCTCTATCCTAAATGGGCTCTGGGATTCTGGCAGAGCCGTGAGCGATACAAGTCCCAGCAGGAGATAGAAGAGACGCTGGCTGAGTTCCGTAAGAGACATATCCCTGTAGACAATATTGTGCAAGACTGGAACTACTGGCCACTGCCTGACTGGGGTAGCCATAAATTTGAGACCAGCCGTTATCCCGATCCGCAGGCTATGCTCGACAATGTGCATAAGATGCACGGCAGATTTATGATTTCAGTATGGCCGAAGTTCTACGACACCGTGGATAATTATAAGGAACTGGATGCCAAGGGCTGGATATACAAGCAGGCCATCAAGGACGACATCCATGACTGGCTGGGATATACCGGTTCGTTCTATGATGCATACGGTGCTGACGCGAGGAAGATGTTCTGGCGACAGATGGACGAAAATCTTTATACAAAGTACAATCAAGGAATCGACGCTTGGTGGATGGATGCCAGTGAACCAAACGTGCGAGACTGTACGCCTATGTGGTATCGCAAGGCGCTCTCGGGTCCAACGGCACTCGGCTCCTCTACAGAGTATTTCAATGCCTACTCTATAGTCAATGCCGATGCTATATATAATGGTCAGCGTAGTGTGAACCCCAATCAGAGGGTGTTCTTACTCACACGAAGTGGTTTTGCTGGCGAGCAGCGATACAGCACTGCCACATGGAGTGGCGATATCGGTACCCGATGGGAGGATATGCGCTCGCAGATGACAGCCGGACTCAACTATTCTATGGCAGGACTGCCTTTCTGGGGCATGGATCAGGGTGGATTCTCTGTAGAGAAACGTTATGTGTCTGCACAGGAAGAATATGACAAGACTGGTGTGGAGAATGCTGACCTGAAAGAGTGGCGTGAGCTGCAGGCTCGTTGGAACCAGTTTGGTTGTTTTATCCCGTTGTATAGGGCTCATGGACAATGGCCGTTGCGTGAGGTGTGGAACATAGCTCCAGAAAATCATCCATGCTATAAGACAATAGTATGGTACGATAAGCTGAGATACCGAATGATGCCATATATGTATTCGTTGGCAGGATGGACTCACTTCAAGGACTATACCATCATGCGTGGTCTGGTGATGGACTTCAATGGTGATGAGAATGTGTACGATGTGAAAGACCAGTGGATGTTCGGTCCGGCTATGATGGCATGTCCTGTTGGATACTATCAGAGATACACACGTGATGTATATCTGCCCAAACAGTGTGGCTGGTACGACCTGTATACTGGTGCTTTCTACAAGGGCGGACGTACCATCGTGGCTGATGCTCCATACGATCGCATACCGGTGTTCGTACGTGAGGGTGCCATTATTCCGTTCGGCCCAGCTATGGAGTGGAGCGACGAGAAGCCCGCAGAGCTTATCAACCTGTACGTCTATGCAGGCAAAGACGGCGAGTTCACCCTGTATGAGGATGAGGGTACCAACTATAACTATGAGAAGGGAAAGTATGCTACCATCGTAATCAAGTACGACGACCATCTGAAGACCGTCACTTTCTGCGAGCGTAAGGGCTCGTTCGATGGGATGTTACAACAGCGCCGCTTTAATGTGGTATATGTGAAACCAGGAAAGAAGCACGTGGCTCTGAACCTCGACAACCCCAAGGGCAAACTTGTGAAATACACTGGTAAGGAAGTCAATGTGAAGCTGAAGTAAGTATTTCCTATAGTCTTCTAAAAAGTTTATCAAACTGACTATGAAACGAAGAATAATGCTATTGTTCGTGATAGCCATGCTGTCAGGGATAATAGCGGCAGCTGGACGAGATCGCCAGTCTTTCGACAGGGGATGGCGTTTCTGCCTGACTGACAAGGATGCGTCGGCAGCTGACTATGATGACAGCGACTGGCGTATACTCAATGTGCCTCACGACTGGGCTATAGAGGGCGACTTCTTAGCAAGTAACCCGTCCGGAGCAGGCGGTGGTGCCCTGCCTGGTGGGATAGGGTGGTACAGGAAGAGTTTAAGAGTTGAAAAATTAAATAATGAAAGGGTCTTTCTTGAGTTTGACGGCATATACATGAACTCTACTGTATACGTCAACGGACAGAAAGTGGGCTATCGACCGTATGGCTACAGCTCTTTTGAATACGAGATAAGTAAGTATCTCAAAGTTGGTGATAATGTCGTCGCCGTGAAGGTGGACAACAGCGACCAGCCTAACTCGCGATGGTATAGTGGTTGCGGCATCTATAGGCATGTGTGGCTGACGCGGACTGCCGAGACTCGTATTGCCCATTGGGGAGTCCATGTGGTGGCAAAGCCCAAAGGTGAGGTACTTGTCAATGTGGACATTGATGGAGAAAAAAAGAATACAAAGATAAGGAACACGCTGTACGATGCTGACGGCAGACAGGTGAAGATGCCCGTCAGACACCCTCGGATGTGGTCTGTGGAGTCCCCATATATATATAAGGTGAAGACTGAGCTGCTGAAAAATGGCAAGGTTATAGACGAGGTGACGACGATGACGGGATTCCGTGACTTCCGTTTTGACAGTAAGACGGGATTCTGGCTTAATGGCAAGAACTTCAAGATCAACGGAGTGTGCGAACATCACGACCTCGGATGTCTTGGTGCGGCTTTCTCTGAGGACGCCATGCACCGCAAACTGACAAAGCTGAAGACTATGGGTGTCAACGCCATACGATGCTCGCACAATCCGCCGGCACCAGAACTGCTCACCATGTGCGACACCATGGGACTGATTGTCATGGATGAGAGCTTTGACATGTGGCGCAGAAAGAAGACTCAAAACGACTATGCACGCTTCTTTGACGAATGGCACGAGCGAGACCTTGCCGACCTCGTCAGGCGTGACCGTAACCATCCGAGCATATTGATGTGGAGCATTGGCAATGAGGTGTTGGAACAGTGGTCGTCTGCTGATGCCGACACGCTCAGTCTCGAGCAAGCCAACCTGATACTCAATGCTGGTCATGACGCATCCACACTTGCCAAGGACGGCGAGCTGTCGGTACAGTCTTTGCTGACACAACACCTGGCGGAGATAGTGAAACGCTATGACACCACACGACCCATCACGGCGGGATGTAATGAGCCAGACCCAAATAATCATCTGTTCAAGAGTGGTGCGATAGACATCATCGGATTCAACTACCATCACCAGTGGGCGAAGGATGTGCCGAAGAATTTCCCCGAAAAGCCGTTCATCTTCAGCGAGAGCGTGAGCGCCTTACAGACACGGGGCTACTACATGATGCCGAGCGACTCCATCTATGTGGCTCCTAAGGAGTGGTGGCTGCCATATACCGATCCTACATACATGTGTTCGGCATACGACAATATGCACGCCTCGTGGAGTAGTACGCATGAGGAGACATGGGACGTGGTGAAGCATAATCCGTATGTAGGAGGGCAGTTCCTGTGGACTGGTTTCGATTATATTGGCGAGCCTACACCATATTCATTCCCTGCGCGTTCCAGCTACTTCGGCATTATCGACCTTGCAGGATTCCCGAAGGATATATATTATATGTATCAGAGTGAATGGACCCAACGTCCTGTGCTCCATCTCTTCCCTCACTGGAACTGGATGGAGGGACAGACCATAGATATGTGGTGCTATTATAACAATGCCGACGAGGTGGAACTCTTTGTGAACGGAAAGAGTCAGGGAGTGAGGAAGAAGGACGCTAACCATAATGGGAATGCCCCGCGACTCTCTACCGAGTACCATGTGATGTGGCGTGTGGTATTCGAAGCAGGCGAGGTCAAGGCGGTAGCTCGCAAGGACGGCAGGAAGGTGGGCGAACAGACCATACGTACTGCCAGCCATCCCGACCAGCTGGCTATGGATATAGACTATCGGGGCAAGGACCTTACGTTTGTAAACGTGGAGGTGAGAGACAAGGAAGGAGTGTTATGCCCGTGGGCTGAGGACCAGGTGTTCTTCGAGACCACAGGCGATCTTGAGATAGTAGGTGTAGACAACGGATGCCAGACTTCGATGGAACGGTTTAAGGACAGTAAACGTAAGGCTTTCTTTGGCAAGTGTATGGTGGTGGTCAGGGGACATGGCTCTCTTACTGCCAAAGGCATAAACCTGAAGAAGGCAAGGATGGAGATTTAGTTCATAGTTCATTTTTTTAGTTTTTAGTTATGAAGAGACGTTCATTGATAATAGTAGTGTTAGCCGTGGCACTTACTTGTCACGCCCAAATACAGATGAATGGGGGTATGCAGTATCTGCAAGCTAATAGTAAGGATATGTCGAGCGATTTTTCGGACCTGTCTAATACGTATTTCTTTGCTGATTCCTTAGCGTCATTCGATGTACGGTCGGCAACGGGAATGCTTAACTGGAAACGTTATCGGCTGGCACCACGTCAGGCTTTCAATCTGAATGGCTACTGGCCAGTGCGTATGCAGATGCTCGACTTCCCCGATACGCAGTATGACAATGATCCTAACCTGAAGATACAGTTGCGGTTTGTCGATGACCGTACCGTGCGTATCACCATGCTTACCACGCCTATCCAGCCTAAGGACGAAGACAAGGACGACCCGATGTTCGCACCAGAGTTTCTGGCTAAGCTGGATGGCGGTAACAGTACGGCTTGGCAGGGCAAGGACACTGGGAAGAGCATCGTATATAAATCGGATGAAGGTACGGTGGAGATACAGAAATTCCCGTGGCGTATCATCATAAAGGATAAGAATGGCAAGGTGCTCACCCAGAGCCGTCACATCATTGATAACGACTCCACACAGGTGAAACTTGTGCCTTTCTGCTTCATCAAGCGTGGTAGCGACAACTCCCGTAGTGTCAATCCTGTCTTCCTCCTGTCGCCCAATGAGAGGATATATGGATGTGGAGAGTCGTTCACTAAACTCAATAAGGTTGGCCAGAAGGTGATGCTTTCGGTCACCGATCCGCAAGGTCCTGAGACTGACGGCATGTATAAGCCTATACCATTCTATTTCTCTAATCGTGGCTACGGAGTCTTCATGCACACCTCGGCACCTGTGACGTGCGATTTTGGTGCCAGCTATATCGGTGCTCAGCGTTTGTTTATGGGTGATGAGCGCATAGACCTCTTCATCTTCTTTGGTGAACCCAAGGATATCCTTGACGAATATACCAATGTTACGGGCAAGTCACCCATGCTTCCTCTCTGGACTTTCGGTACATGGATGAGCCGTATTACCTATTTCTCACAAGAGGAAGGACTGAATATTGCCAAGCAGCTGCGCAAGCACAGGATTCCCGCGGATGTCATACATTTCGACACAGGATGGTTTGGTGTGGACTGGCAGTGCGACTATGAGTTTGCCAAGGATAGATTCAAAGACCCTGTAGGTATGTTGAAGCAACTTAAGAAGGATGGATTCCATACTTGTCTGTGGCAGTTGCCTTACTTCACACCGAAAAACCGATATTTCCAGGAACTGGTTGATGGTGGTATGCAAGTGAAGAACGGCATGGGTGGCATGCCATACGAAGACGTTGTGCTCGACCTCTCCAACCCCATTACGGTCAACTGGTATCAGGGAAAGATAGCAAACCTTATCAAGCAGGGGGTGTCGGCGATAAAGTGTGATTTTGGTGAGGCAGCACCATACAATGGACTGTATGCTTCAGGTAAGACGGGATTCTATGAGCACAACCTCTATCCGCTGAGGTATAACAAGGCTTTGTGGACGGCTGTCAAGGAGAATAGCGGCGAGGGTGTGATATGGGCACGCTCGGCATGGGCTGGTTCACAGCGATACCCGCTCCATTGGGGTGGCGACGCCGCTACTAACAACACTGGAATGATGGGCGACCTCAGAGGAGGACTATCGTTCGGACTCAGTGGCTTCTCTTTCTGGAGTCACGATATGGGCGGCTTTGTCACAGCCTCACCAGAGGATATCTATCGTCGATGGCTGCCTTTCGGATTCCTTTCGTCGCATACCCGTGCTCACGGAGCTCCTCCCACTGAGCCATGGCTTATCAGCGAATCGTTTACAGATGCCTTCCGTGAGGCAGCAGAGATGAAGTATCAACTGATGCCATACGTATATGCTCAGGCTAAGTTGTGTACAGAGAAAGGTCTGCCTATGGTCAGGGCTATGTTTGTGGAGTTCCCTCATGATCAGGGTGCTTGGTATTGCGAGGACCAATATATGTATGGTAGCCAGATTCTTGTGGCACCAATGATGGAACAAGGTGATGAGCGTACGGTATACCTGCCTGAAGGACGATGGATAGACTATCAGGATGGTAAGGTTTACGACAAGGGCTATCAGACTATCAAGGCAGGCAAGATACCATGCGTGATCCTTGTTAGGGATGGTAGTCTGCTGCCTCGAGTACCTGTGGCGCAGTCTACTGATAAGATTGAGTGGGACAAGATAGAATGGACTCCTTATCGTGTGGACGCTAAGGAGTGCGTGGGCTATCTCTTCAAGCCTGGCAATACCAAGGTGCAAGAGTTGAGGAGATGAGTGAGTTTAGATTTCGTCGATTCACCGTACGACAAGACCGATGTGCCATGAAGGTGGGTACCGACGGGGTGCTGCTTGGCGCATGGGCACATACTGGTCGCATGATGTTGGACATAGGTACAGGTACGGGACTCATCGCCTTGATGATGGCTCAACGTAATGAAGAATCTCTCATTGACGGCATAGATATCGACGAGGAGGCTGTGGCGCAGGCTAAGGAGAATGTCGCTGCCAGTCCCTTTGCCTGCAGGATACGAATACTTCATGGGCGTATTCAGGAATATCAGCCTACTGAAGCCACTCTATATGACTCCATTGTGAGCAATCCGCCGTTTTTCCATAATTCGCTGGGCAGTCCGTACACTCAGCGCCAGTTGGCTCGCCATACCGACAGCCTTACTTATCGTCACCTCTTTGACGCCGTCCAGCGATTGCTTGCTCCTGACGGATGCTTCTCGGTAGTCCTTCCGTTCGATTGTCGTGACAGCTTCGTGGATGAGGCTTTGCTTCATGGGATGATGCTTAGCAGGGAATGTGGCATCCGTACCACTCCGCGCAAGCAACCACGCAGATACCTGATGGAATTTAGATTCGCATCACATTTGGACACGACAGGGTCGTTGGAAAAAGAAGAAGTGGTGTTGATGGATGATAGGGGAGGACGCTCGGAGTGGTATCAACGGCTGACACAGGACTTTTATCTATAAGTTCAGCTTTCTCAGCAACAGCTTGTTGAGTACCTGTACGCGATGTCCCTGCTTGGTGATATTGTCGCGTACGGCATTGATGTCATTAAAGAATTCGCTGAAGGCAGTCTGTACCATGTTGGGTTGGCGATGTGACTTGTCGGCATGCGGATTGACCACCATCTTTATTCCTTTGCTCACGATGGAAATGTCTACGTCAGCATCAGTCATCACGGGGTCGCCATCATAGTGTATCAGTCCTGGCTCCTTTCGGCTCACGTGTATATGCTGAGTCTTGAATGTCTTAATCTTAGAGTTCTTGTCGAGTGTCTTGTTGAACATGTCGATGCTTATCTGCGGAGCCTCCAGCACGTCAAAGGGTTCCATGATGATGACATCCAGTTTGCCGTCGCTCATCGATGCTTGCGGAGCTATATATGCGTTGTTGCCATATTGCGACGCGTTGGCGGCAGAAATCAGGAAGGCTTTGTATCTCTTCTTGCCCGTCTCGTCTTCTATCTCGTATGTCTCAGGTTCGTACTTCAGTCCTTCCTTCAGCACGTTCTCTAAGTAGGTGGTGAGTCCTCGCTTGCCAGCCTCGGCAAATTTCATGCTTATGAATGCGTCAAACCCCATTCCGCAGGTACAGAAGAATGGTTTCTCGTTGATGATGCCATAGTCGAGGTTGTGGATCTCACACATGTTGATGATCTTTATCGCCTTTCCTGCATCCATAGGTAGCATCAGGTGGCGAGCCAGTCCGTTGCCCGAACCGCAGGGTATGATGGCGAGAGCCGTCTGACTGCCGATAAGGGCCCTGCCCACCTCGTTGACGGTGCCGTCGCCACCAATGGCACACACGATGTCCACACCCTCATCGATGGCTTGATGGGCGATCTCTGTGGCGTGACCCGCATATTGTGTCTCCCTGATGTCATAGCTGAACAGCTCCTTGTCCAGCAGCTTCTCTATCATACTCGGTATGGCACTCTTGCTCACAGTACCCGAGATAGGGTTCATTATGAAAACGATGTTTTTCACAGTTGCAAAGTTACTATTTACTATGTTATATTTGATAAAATATTCAAGAAATTTTCATTTTCTGCGAAATTTCTTTGCAAAATAAGCCGTATGTTAGTTTATTTTTTTACCTTTGCACCCTGAATACTAAAGAAGATGTTCTACACATTATATAATTAATGGGACAGTTACAAGAAAAATACAAGAATTATCGTGAGCCGCAGAAGTTCATGGAAGCTGGTGTCTATCCATATTTCCGTGCTATTACAGGCAAACAAGCCACTGAGGTGGAGATGGGCGGACACAAGGTGCTCATGTTTGGTTCGAATGCATATACGGGCCTGACTGGTGATCAGCGTATTATCGACAAGGCTAAGGAAGCACTTGACAAGTATGGCTCGGGATGTGCCGGTAGCCGATTCCTTAACGGAACGCTCGACCTACACATACAGTTGGAGAAGGAGATAGCCGAGTTTATCCATAAGGATGATTGCCTCTGCTTCTCTACCGGATTCTCCGTCAACCAGGGTGTACTGGCAATGGTGGTTGGCCGCAACGACTACATCATCTGCGATGACCGCGACCACGCAAGTATCGTCGACGGACGACGCCTGTCGTTTGCCACACAGCTGCACTATAAGCACAATGACATGGAAGACCTCGAGCGCATACTCCAGGGACTGCCATATGATGCCATCAAGCTTATTGTCGTTGACGGCGTATTCTCTATGGAGGGCGACCTTGCCAATCTGCCAGCTATCGTTGAGCTGAAGCATAAGTACAATTGCTCCATCATGGTAGACGAGGCTCACGGCATTGGTGTCTTCGGCAAGCAGGGCAGGGGCGTATGCGACCATTTCGGACTCACCGACGAGATTGACCTTATCATGGGTACCTTCTCAAAGTCGTTGGCAAGTATCGGTGGATTTATCGCATCCGACTCTGATACCATCAACTTCCTGCGTCATACCTGTCGTACATATATCTTCTCTGCGTCCAACACACCTGCGGCTACGGCAGCAGCTATGGAGGCTCTGCACATCATTCAGCAGGAGCCTGAGCGTATAGAGAACCTCTGGAAGGTCACCCGCTATGCCCTGAAGCGATTCCGTGAGGAAGGCTTCGAGATAGGCGAGACCGAGAGCCCCATCATTCCGCTCTATGTACGCGATGTCGACAAGACATTCCTTGTGACAGCTCTCGCTTATGAGGCAGGAGTGTTCATCAACCCCGTCATACCTCCGGCATGTGCGCCGCAAGACACTCTCGTACGCTTCGCACTCATGGCAACTCATACTGAGGAGCAGGTAGAACGTGGCGTTATGGCGCTCAAGAAGATTTTCGTGGAGCAGGGAATTATTAAATAAGGTTAACAAAGGAAAGAAATTACGCATTCTGCATTCAGCATACGCATTTATTTCTTACCTTTGCACCCGCTTAACGGCAACGAGGTGTAGCGCAGTTGGTAGCGTTCCTGGTTTGGGACCAGGCTGTCGCAGGTTCGAGTCCTGTCACCTCGACACAATTTCATAGTTTTTTAGACTGCTGGTTCTCGTAAAAAAGGACTGGCAGTCTTTTTTGTTGCTTTGTTGCCACTAACATTATAATACGTTGACAGTAAGTGCGTTGCGAGTGGCAGTAAAAGTGGCAAAGTGACAACAGACAACAGAAAAACGTCGATTTTCCATCTTTTTTCTGGCTCAGAAAAGAATGTTTTCCTAATAGGATAAGGGAGTTTTCCGGTTAGGATTACGTTGGTTCTGAAGATTTCTTTTGCTTCTTTTTTTTATTTTGTGTTCGTAAAATATGGTGGTCTTTAATTTCTTTAACGTCAAAGTAACTCCCTCTTTATGTGAAAAACACTACCTTTGCATGCAATTGATACGAGTATACATCAAACGTAATCAAACATACATAAGAACATGAAACCAACATTATTTCTTTTGGCAGCTGGTATGGGTAGTCGTTACGGCGGACTGAAGCAACTGGACGGACTGGGACCCAACGGTGAAACTATTATGGACTATTCTATCTATGATGCTATTCAGGCAGGCTTTGGCAAGGTGGTATGGGTGATCAGGAAGGACTTTGAGGAGCAGTTCCGCACGCAGATATTGTCGAAGTATGAAGATAAGATACCTTGCGAGTTGTGCTTCCAGGGACTGGATGCCCTGCCCGAGGGCTTCGCTGTTCCTGAGGGAAGGCAGAAGCCGTGGGGTACCAACCATGCGGTACTGATGGGTAAGGACGTGATAAAGGAGCCGTTCTGCGTAATCAACTGTGACGACTTCTACAATCGTGATGCCTTCATGGTGATAGGCAAGTTCTTGAGCGAGCTGCCCGAAGGAGCTAAGAATCAGTATGCTATGGTGGGCTTCCGCGTGGGCAACACGCTGAGCGAGAACGGTACGGTGGCTCGCGGTATATGCTCGAAGGACGGTGAGGGTAATCTGACTACCGTCGTGGAGCGTACGGAGATAGTCCGTTGTGCCGAAGACGGCAGCAACGCTGGCGCTGAGAGCGAAGCTATACGCTACAAGGACGAGGACGGCAAGTGGGTGGCTGTCGACGACAAGACACCTGTGAGCATGAATATGTGGGGCTTCACACCCGACTATTTCGAGCATAGCGAGGAATACTTCAAGGAGTTCCTGTCGGATCCGAAGAATATGGAGAACCTGAAGGCTGAGTTCTTCATCCCGCTGATGGTGAACAAGCTGATCACGGAGAAGACGGCTACTGTCCAGGTGCTCGATACCACAAGCAAATGGTTTGGCGTGACCTACGCCGCTGACCGTGAGGGCACAGTCGCTCGTATCAAGCAACTGGTAGAAGAGGGAGTGTATCCGGAGAAGTTGTTTTGAACGTTGAGCGTTAAATATTGAACATTGAACGTTGAGCATTGGAAACTAAATTGCTATCAGATGCGGAACTGGAACAGCTGAGAAGCATACTGGCTCCGAAACAAAACATAGTGGTGTGCTGCCACAAGTCGCCTGACGGTGATGCCATGGGCTCGTCGTTGGCTTGGGCATCATATCTACGACGTACGGGCGACGAGGGGCGTAAGGTCACGGTGGTGATACCCGACTCGGCACCCGACTTCCTCAGATGGATGCAGGGATATAAGGATGTGGTCCGTTATGAGAAAGATAAGGAACTGGTCCAGACGTTGCTCGACGAGGCTGACCTCGTATGTTGTCTTGACTTCAACATGCTGTCGCGCACGGAGATGATGCAGGACGTGCTTGCCCAGTGTGAGGCTCCGCGACTGCTCATCGACCACCATCTTGGTCCTGACATTGAGACGGTGATGAGCATCTCTCACCCGGAGAAGAGCAGCACCAGCGAGATGATATTCTGTATCATAGAGCAGATGGGCGGCTATGACGACATGACGCGGTCGGAGGCTGACAATATCTATTGCGGCATGATGACCGACACGGGTGCGTTCACATACAACAGCACCGACCCAGCCATCTTCTATATCATCGGTCGGCTGATGGAGAAAGGCGTCAACAAGGACGAGATATACAAGAAGGTGTACCATAACTACAGGATGTTGGCACTGAAGTTGCGCTCGTATGTCATCTGGAGAAAGCTGCGCTACATCAAGGCCCTGCATGCTGCGTACTTCACACTGACCAAGGCAGAGATGGAACGGTTCCACTATCTCAAGGGAGACCTCGAGGGACTGGTCAACGAACCCCTGCAGGTGAGAGGCATGAAGCTGAGCATCTCCCTGCGCGAAGACACCGAGCAGGACAACCTCGTACTGGTGAGCCTGCGCTCTTCGAACGGGTTCCATTGCGAGGAGATGGCACGTACCTACTTCAATGGCGGCGGACATGCCGACGCTGCGGGAGGCAAGCTGTATTGCTCTATCAAGGAGGCTGAGGCGATAGCCAACAAAGCGATACTGGCATACAGAGGGAAACTATAATGCGTAAATAATAAAATATGAGAAAGAGTATTAGGATAATGTTATTTGCGGTGGCGGCAGTCGTTATGCTGGCTGCATGCAATCACGGCGACACATACGCCGACCAGAAGAACAGAGAGCGTTCTGCTATCAACAAGTTTATTAAGGAGAATGGCATCAACGTCATCTCTGAGAGCGACTTTGAGGAGCAGAACAACGTCACCTATCTCGACAAGAACCAGTTTGTCTTGTTCAAGACCACAGGTGTATACATGCAGATAGTACGCCAGGGATGCGGCGAGAAGATAAAGAAAGGCGAGACTTGCCGCGTGTTGTGCCGCTATTCGGAGGTCAACCTCCTGACCGACTCGCTGCAGTCGGTAAACAATATCCAGTATTGGGCTGCGGTGGTAGACAAGATGGACGTCACCAATACCAGCGGTACGTTTACTGCATCGTTTGTAGCGGGCGAGAGCGTGATGGCTTCCGACTATGGCAGTACTGCAGTACCTGCCGGTTGGCTGACTCCTCTTTCTTATATCAACGTTGGGCGTGTGACTTCCGAAGACGACGAACTGGCAAAGGTTAGACTCATCGTGCCACATACTCAGGGACAACAATACGCTTCGTCGAGTGTATATCCTTGCTATTATGAGATAACATACGAGAGAGGAAGATAAGTAAATAAGGAGATGAGAAATAAGGAGATGAGTACATAACTCCACAACTTCTTACTCCTCAACTCTACAAATACAAAAAAGCTATGTCATTAATAAAATCAATTTCGGGTATTAGAGGTACGATAGGTGGTCGCACGGGCGACACACTTAATCCATTAGATATCGTAAAGTTTACAACAGCATACGCTACGTTCATTCGTCGCAATGGTGGTGACGGAAGAGATGCGGGCTTTAACCAGAACCGTCCGACTATCGTTGTAGGTCGTGACGCACGCATATCGGGTGTGATGGTTGACAGCATCGTCTGTGGCACCTTGATGGGAATGGGCTTTGACGTAGTGAATATCGGACTTGC
>ODAI013263381.1_pt1 | contig 28748 bp, 19 predicted proteins | sample 1539321 | NCBI WGS metagenome assembly ODAI01 (sample SAMN02144231, study PRJEB22623) | gut metagenome | biome: sheep rumen | host: Ovis aries | place: New Zealand
AGGACTTCCTTTGCTCCGCCCAGGGCAATTGCTGCCGCCGGCATACCAAAAACAGCACAGGTGGACTTATCCTCAGCAATTGTCCATCCGCCGTTGTCACAAATTTCCTTGCAGCCTTCCGCACCGTCTGCACCCATTCCCGTAAGCAAAAGGGCAAGACAGTGATTGCGGTAGTAGCGGGCTGCGCTTCTGAAAAGCTTGTTTACCGCAGGCCGCAAAAAGCGTTCCGGTTCGTCATCAGAAAGACGGAGAACAGGATTTCCGTTTGGCCTGACATAATCAATTACAAGGTGTTTGTCGGCAGGCGCCATGTAGACAAAGCCCGCCTTAGCTTCTTCTCCGTTTTCTGCCAGTTTTATCTGAATGTCATGGCATACACTGGAAAACCAGTCCGCCATATTTTTATCCGCGCCGGTATCAATGTGCTGGGCATAGAGAATGGGAATTGGGAAATCTTTTCCAAGCCCCTGCAAAACTTCCGATGTGGCAGAAGGACCGCCCGTAGAGGCTCCGATACACAGAATGCTGAATGTCCTGCAGCCTGTAGAAAGAGACGATGTCACCTGACGCAGGCGGGTAACAAGAGAATCAAAAAATTCCTTGGTATAGGCGGAAATCTTTGGTTTTTCTATGGTTTCCATCTCCCCGATGCGTACCGGCATGTCCTGAATATCGGACAGAAGAAGAACGGGAATGTGCTTTTCAAAGAGAACGGCATTCATGGCTTCTTTTTCTGCCTCATCGTTTATATCAAGCCCGGAAAGGACTACATCCGTCTGCACTTCTTCTACTGTCTGCAGCAGTTTTTTGCCGTTTGACACAAGGGACGTAATTTCTACATCAGTGTATTTACTCATATTCTGCTCTAAAATAGAGCGGACAACCGCAGAACCGTCTGCTATTACAAGCCTCATGCCTTACCCCTCTGTCTGCGCCTTAAAGACTCTGGAAAAATACATACGCAGGAGATTGTCCGGAGCCAGAAGAATCCTTTTTCTGAGGATATTCGGGTCTTTTTTGTCCTGCGCAAAACCTATTGCACACACTCCGCACGCATTCTGAACACGGCGTATACTTTCCGGTATCAGTCTTAGCGACGAAAGAGCGATATTTTTGCTGGAAATAAGACTGTTTACAGAAAGGGCAAAATTTCCGCTTAAGGGAAAAACCGTTTCCGTATAGGTCTGGATTTTTTTCTGAACGTCTGCAGGAAAGTCATTTTTCCGCATGACAAGAACTACATTGCAGCCTTCTTTTGCAGAACAGGAAAAAGACTCTTCCAGAAATGAGCCCAGATGTATGTGAGGAAGAAGCTCGCTGTTAAAGTCAATGCTTTTTACATCTTTTTCCACGGCAAGATAGAGGCCAAAAACAACATATTTGCTTTGAACGAGGAAATCTACTGTATCATATGCAATGCATGTAAAATAATCAGAGGCTTCCAAGGTCTTTCCTTATAAGAAGTTCAAATGCGTTGGGATTCAGTACGGGAATTTCTTCACCATTGGTGGTAATTGTTCCCAGATAGAAGCCCTCCTCATTTTTTTCCGGAATCTGGTTCAAGGCATCTTCTTCCATTTCAGCAAAAAAGAGTATGTCAGAAATATGAATTGAAAGCTGGTCGTCATTGCGCTTGAAAATCAAAAAAAGCGGTACTGAAGGCGGCGTTACGTCCTTGTCTCCTATGAGTGGACGGGGATTGATGACCGTGAAGGGGTCTCCGCGCCGGTTCAGGACACCTTCAATGTATGAAGGCATAAAGGGCAGTTTGTAGACTGAAAGGTCCCGGATAATTTCCAGAACATCACCTGATTTTACGGCATATTTTTTTTCTCCAATGGAAAAAATCAGCCAGGTTACCATCTTTTTTTCTACAATAACCTCAGGCGAGTCCTTTTTTTCACGGGCAATCTGCTCAATTATCTCTTCGTTCATGCATTTTCTCCAGTTTCAGAGTCTGTGCCTGCCAGATTTAAATCATCCTGACTGTCGTCCAGAGACACTTCTCCACCAGACTGAGACTTCTTTTCGCTCAATCCCATGGCGATGCCCTTGAGGTTCTGGGTGACCTGAGAAATATGTTCTGTTGCAGATGTAAAATTCTCTACGCCGGAAGAAATCTGGCGGAGGGTAAGAAGAATCTGCTCGCTGGCAACTGCCTGCTGCTTGATGATTGTCGTGATTTTTTCTGCGCTGTCTGCGGTGCTTTCTGAAGCGTTTTTAATGCTGGCAAAGCGTTCTTCCAGGTTCTTTGCATTTTCAACGCCTTCCTGGATTTTTTCCGTTCCGCTTTCAGACGCCAGAATAAGGTTGTCAGAACTTTTCTGAATTTCTGTAATTCTTTCCTTGATTTCTTTTGTGCCGTCAATGATACCGTCAGCAAGACGGCGGATTTCCGTAGCAACGATGTGGAAGTTGCGTCCTGCCTCCCCTGCACTGCTCGCTTCAAGTTCAGCGTTAAAAGCAATAATCTTTGCCTGATCCGCAACGGAGTTAATCAGCGTAACGATATCCCAGATATTTTCAATTTTGCCACCCAGTGCCCTGATGCCGGAAATGGTGCTCTGGTTGGTTTCTGCAATCTGCATGAGCTGCTTTACATTTTCTTCGATGTAGGACACACCTTCAGAAACATCGCCGCTGGTCTTTGCGGCAATACCTGACACATCCTTGATTTTCTGTGAAATGTCTTCTGAAAGTGCCGTATTGTCTTCCATGGTGGCAACGATTTCCTTTACGGCAGTACTCTGGTCCTGAGCAGTAACTGCAGTTTCCTTTGATGAAACGGCAAGATTCTGAATTTCTTCCAGAATGCTGATTCCAACCTGCTTTTCGTTTGTATGAAGCAGCTGAATTCTGATAAGACCGAAGAAAACCAGGAAGAAGAAAATCATGGCAACCAGACAGATTGAGAAAGGAACCAGTGCTCCCATAAAGAAGGCATGGAAATCATAATGCTCAAAAACAACGATGGTCCAGTCAATTTCTTCGATGGGTTCAAAGCCGTAGACTGTGTCTGCTTCATCAATAATTGTGCCGGCAGGATTTAAGAGTTCATCTTCGCGGCCTTCAAAATCAGGAATGACACGGGTAATGGACACCTTGCTTTCCAGATGGGCTAAATCGGTAGAACCTGTTGTTTCCAGATTCTTGTTGTAGATGTACATAGTACAGTTTTCAGGGAGGTCGGAATAAAGGGAATCAACAAAGTCAGAAATGGGAATACCTGTTCCGATAAGGCCCAGAGCATTTCCGTTGTCATTTCTAACAATACAATTGACCCACATATAGGTCTGCTTTAATCCGATATCATAGTTTACATTGAATTCATAGTCTTTATCAGATTCCATGGTAGTCAGATACCATTCGCTGGAAGCATTGCTTTTGTCCAGAGTGTAAAGATATTCGTTATTGGAGTAATAGAGCAAATCTTTTTCGCTGATCATAAAGGTAAGTTTGCTTAAGAATGACTTCTGATAGGCAAGGATTTCTGCAAAGGCAGCGCTCTTTAACTCCTTGTCGGACGGATTTTCAAAGTAACTTACGATGAGGGGTGATTTTGCCATCTGCAGGGCAAGGGCCAGCTGTTTGTTAAGTCCCAGTTCAAATTTGAGGTTCATGTTCTTGCAAATCTGAACGAGTTCCTTGTGGCTTGACCTCGTAAAATTACTGCGTGCCGCAGAACGAATGAAAATGCCGCTGGCAAGTACCATAAGCGCAAAAATAACGCTGCAAACTACAACGATAAGAGAAAAAGGCAGTCGTTTTACCTCTTTCTTTGCCGTTTCCACAAGTTTCATATTTATTTCCTCTCTTTTTTTATTTACGCAGTTCTTCTGCGATTATCTGCAGGTTTTGAGATGCTTCTGAAACGCTTTCGGTAGCACCACGGAATTTATCAACACCCATTGCAATCTGTTTGAGTGTGATAAGGATCTGTTCACTGGCGACTGCCTGCTGCTGAATAATTGTTGTAATGTCACCTGCACTGTCTGCCGTGATTTCTGACGCATTTTTGATACTGGTAAAGCGTTCCTCCAGACTCTTTGCATTGGAAACACCTTCGCGGATTTTTTCCGTACCACTTTCGGAAGCAAGGATAAGGGTGTCGGAGCTCTGCTGGATTTCCGTGATTTTTCCCTTGATTTCCTTTGTTCCCTTGATGATACCGTCTGCAAGGCGGCGGATTTCCGTTGCAACGATGTGGAAGTTCTTTCCTGCCTCACCTGCCGTGCTTGCTTCAAGTTCTGCATTGAAAGCGATGATTTTTGCCTGGTCTGCAACCGAGTTGATAAGGGTAACGATGTCCCAGATGTTTTCAATTTTGTCGCCAAGAGACTTAATGCCTTCAATGGTATTCTGGTTTGCGCTTGCAATTTCCCTGAGTTGTCTGACATTTTTTTCCAGATAGGAAACGCCTTCGGCAACGTCACCACTGGTTTTGGAGGCAACGCCGGACACATCCTTGATTTTTTTGGAGATGTCTTCTGAAAGCGCCGTATTGTCTTCCATGGTGGCAACGATTTCCTTTACAGCCGCACTCTGATCCTGGGCGGTTACGGCATTTTCCTTTGAAGAAAGGGCCAGATTATGGGTTTCTTCGATAAGGTGATTACTTGCAATCTCTTCCTTTGCCCTCATGCGGCTAAGGATGACCGCAGTAATTGCCATGATGATGACGAACAGAATGAAGAAGGCGCAGGACAAAAGGATTTTTGTTGCGGTGGAAAAGGAATTTACATCGCTGAGGCTTTTTCCAAGAACATAGTACCAGCCGGTCATGGGGATGGGCGTGATTCTGAATACATATTTTATGCCGTCCACCTTTCCGTAGACAAAATCATCTTCCACTTCCAGCATTTTTTCGCCCAGTTTGCGGTAGGCGCCGTCTTTTACCGTAAGGATGTTGTCATCCGGCGTATACTCATCATCCAGGAAGAAATCACCGCGGGCAGAAAGGATAAAAGACCAGTCAAGCAAATCACTTTTTACAGAACCGACAAAGGCCTGCAAATCTTCCATGGGAAAGTCAAAGGCAACAACACCGTCAATTTCTTCCCCCCTATAAACTGCGCGGGAAATAGTGAGCACCAGGGTATCCGTCAGTTCATTGACATACATATCTGAGTAGGCGGTTTCTCCCTCTTTTTCTACCGCACCCTTGTACCAGGCACTTTCGCTAGGACGGTAGCCCCTGGGAGGAGTAATATTTGCGCTGTGAAACATGGTACCATCAGCAGAGGCACCGTAAAATCCGGGAAAATCAGAATAGGCAAGCGACATTTTTTCAAAGACTTCGTTTGTATCTGCGTCGTCATCATAAAATCCGTCGCTAAAGAAACCTGCAAGGGTCTCAACCATTTTAGAAGGGGCTGAAAGGGTGTTTTCAAAGTTAAGTACGCATTCCTTCATATTGGAATACATAAGTCTGTAAGCCTGTTCTTCAGAAAAGTTTGATACGAGTTCCGCTGCAATAACGGTCGTAATGATAAAGAATACGGCCACCGATGCACCGATTAAAATCAGCGACCTCTTAACAAATGCCATTTTTTTAATCTCCTGAATATATTACATATTTTTAATTATATCATAGCTTTTACAATTGGTGGAGAATTTATCCATTATTTATCCACCATTTATCCATTATTTTTTATACAATTCAATAAAATCTTTGATTTTTGCAGCAGGACGCACCAGGTCTGCCATGGGTTCGCCCTTGTTCATTCTGTCGATAATTGCCGCAACATAGCGGTTCACGCCTACCGAGCAGTACCATTTTTTTTCCAGCATTTCCGGCTTCTGGTAGATGAGGTTGGTAGTAAAGACCCGGTCAAAGAGTCCTTCTTCATAGGCTTTGTCAAACTTTTCAAAACCATTGGTAAAGAGACCAAAGGTTGCAAACATAAGGACCCGGCCTGCTCCGCGTTTTTTCAGCTGCTGAGCCACATCCAGCATACTGCCGCCAGAAGAAATCATGTCATCAAGGACGACACAGTCTTTTCCCTCCAGGGATTCACCGCAGAACTCATGGGCAATGACAGGATTCATGCCGTCCACAACGGTACTGTAATCGCGCCGCTTATAGAACATTCCCACATTCACGCCAAAAAGAGTTGCCATAAAAACAGTTCTGTCCATGGCGCCTTCATCAGGTGAAATGAACATCAGGTGCTTGCTGTCGATTTTTAAATCGTCGTACTCTGAAAGCAGAGACTGAGTAAACTGCAGGGCGGGAGAAACATTTTCAAAACCAATCAGGGGAATGGCGCACTGCATGCGGGGGTCATGGGCATCAAAAGTTATGATTTCGTCCACTCCCATGTTTTCCAGTTCCTGGAGCATCATGGCACAATCCAGGGATTCCCGCAGGATGCGACGGTGCTGGCGGCTTTCATACAAAAAGGGCATGACCACTGTAATTCTTTCCGCCTTTCCGTTGCAGGCTGAAATAATACGCTTTAAGTCCTGAAAATGATCGTCCGGAGACATGCGGTTGATTGCGCCGTCCATCTTGTAGGTTAAGGCAGAATTGCAGACATCAACAAGAATGTAAATATCCCGGCCGCGCACAGATTCCGTGATAACGCCTTTTGCCTCTCCTGTTCCAAAGCGGGGACACTGTACGGGAATTAAAAAATCCTTACCGCCACGCCATTCTGAAAGAATTGCATTTATTTTTTTTCCGGCAGTCCGGGCTGATTCCAGTGCGATAATTCCTAATTTTCCAGGCATGTATCACTCCTTCTTCTGTTTATAACATTCTATAGTCTTTTTACATACATCTTTTGCATACTGGCAGCGGGGAGCAAAGGGACAGCCCGGTTCCGGATGAGCCGGATCGGTAACGCGGCCCGGAATGGAGGTCAGTCTCTGGCTGCTGTAGTGGGTGCCGAATTTGGGGCTGGAGGCAAGCAGGGCCTGCGTATAAGGATGCTTTGCCCTCTGCATTATTTCTTCACTGCTGCCGCTTTCCATAATCAGGCCGCCGTACATGACGATGATATTGTCACAGAGGCCGGCGACAAGTTCAATGTTATGGCTGATGAATATAATAGAAAGTTTTCGCTTTTCCCGTAAATCTGCAAGAAGGGCGACAATTTGTGCCTGAATGGTAACATCCAGAGCGGTTGTAGGCTCATCGGCGATGAGAAGTTCACAGCCCTGGGCAAGAGCGAGGGCAATGCCTATTCTCTGCAGCTGGCCGCCTGAAAACTGGTGGGGATAATTTTTGAGTCTGCTTTCCGGGTCAGGTAAACCAACTTCGGTAAGGAGTTCAACGGCCTTTTTATCTGAATCCTGACGGCTGATTTGCGGATTGGAATTGCGGAAAGTTTCAAAGAATACGGACCCCATATTCTGCAGGGGGTCAAAGGAGCGGCCCGGTTCCTGAAAGATAAGGCCGATTTTCTTTCCCCGGTAAGAGCGCATTTCTTTTTGTGAAAGGGCGGTCAGTTCCACGCCCTCAAAAAAGATTTTTCCCTCTACGGTGGCATTGGAAGGATGCAGTGCAGGAATGGCAGTAGTTGTGACGGATTTTCCGCTGCCGGATTCACCAACGATGCCCAGAATTTCGCCCCGCTGCATTTTAAAGGAAAGGCCCCGCACAGACTGAATGATGGTTTGAGAAGCCCCCCGGAGCACAGTGAAGGATACCCTGAGGTTTTGAACTGAAAGGAAAGCGTCCGTGTCAGGGATTGTAGTGGCGGCGTCAGCCGTTACCGCCTGCGGTAATGGAGCCTTGCGGAACCACGAAAAGCCCGGCCGCCCCTTTGGGGCGGAGACACCCTTTTTCTTCCAGGAAGGAAAAATGACATGATAGGGGTCAAAATAATCCCGGAGGGCATCGCCCAGAAAATTGAATGCAAGGGTAACGGCAAGCAAAAGCCAGACAGGTGTAAGGAGCCAGGGAAAATTCTTGAGGTTTGAAAGGGTGGAAATGTCCCTGTTGATAAGGCTTCCCCAGCTGACTGCGGGGTCTGCAATGCCTAGTCCCAGATAAGACAGGGTTGTTTCGCTCATAATAAAGCCGGGAATTGCCAGAGTTGTAGAGACAATCAGAAGGCTTGTAATCTGGGGAATGATGTGGAAAAAGATTATCACGGTAGAAGGAATGCCTTCAAGGCCGGCGTCCAGGACAAATTCTTCACGCTTGATGGCGTGTACCATGCCCCGCAGAGTTCGTGCAGTTCCCGGCCAGCCCACCAGAGAAAGAATGACGGTGATAATCATGTAAGATGTGCCTGAGTCCATCTTGCTGTTTAAGAGTGAGCGCAAAAAGAGAATAAGGTAGAGCCCCGGAATGAGCATGAAGAATTCAGAAAAGCGCATGATTGCCCAGTCGGTTTTGCCACCGTAATAGCCCGCAAGTCCGCCAAAAAAGATTGCAAGCAGGAGGGAAATGGCACTTGCCACAAAACCAATTGTAAGTGAAATGCGGCTTCCGTAAACCATGCGGCTGAAAAGGTCTCGTCCCAGATTGTCGGCACCGAAAAGAAAAACCGGGTATGCAAGACCTGTCTGAGGATCGGGCTGACTGCCAAAAAGATGACGGCTGCAGGGAATGAGGCCGAAAATCCTGTATTCTTCGCCTTTTACAAAAAAATGTATCTTGTGATGAAATTCAGCGCCCCGGACTTTTGCGTAGCGCCATGTGATGGGATTGAGAACCCGGTATTCCCGGGCGAGAAAGCCTTTTGCCCCACCCTTTTTCAGGGAAAATTCTATGTTTGAAGGATGAAAGGTTTCTTCTTCAAAAATGCGGGTGGGGCTGTAAGGTGCAACAAATGGAGCAAAGACCATCGCCAGATAGAGTAAAATGAGTACAAAAACAGAGGCGATGGCAAGCGGACGGGTCTTGAGATATTGGAAGAGTCTAGTCATACATTCTTTTCCAGATACTCAAGTATACCACATCCGCCAAGAAAAAGCATCTGCTTTACTTCCATTTGACAGGCAAAGGATAAAGCTGCAGAGTGCCGTTTACAAGATTAAAGGTACCAAAGTCCTTTTTGATGTTGATTATCTTCAATACATTTATCTGAAAATAAGGTACAAACTGAGCCTTTAAGCCTAAGTCCGCCGATATGACCTTAAATGTTGGAAGTTCATTGGTCATCTTAAAGGAGGCAGTTATAGGGGCAGAAGCACGGATGCTCAGAGCTGACCAGCCTATACCGATACTGGGCGTAACGGTTACCCAGGGGCCCCAGGTAATCTGAAGAGGATTGGAGGAACTTTCAAGGCCAATAAAGGCTTCTGTTTCACAAATTTTATTTGCGGAACCGAAAGTGTTGAAATAGGGAATGGGAATAAAGCCCCACTTCCAGTTAATACCGTAACGGGCGCCAAAATCAACTTCACCGCCATAGAGACCGACAAAGCAGATATGCGGATTTACGCTAGTCTCAAAATTACAGCCAACGACAACTGTAATGCCGAATACAACCGGTACAGGACCAATCTGCATCTGGACATCAGGAAGACCAACGTTAAGGCCTGATGTCAGGATGTTCAGACCTACGTTCAACAGTTGTTCTGTATTTGCGTCAAGGTTAATGTACACAGCCGCACCAAGACCAACTTCCGCCTTGCTGGATGTAATGGACACAGAGCCCTTTACGCCGCCGGCAAGGGTCAGGCCTAAATCTGTTGAAAAGTTTATTTCCTTTTTATTACCATCTTTATCGGTATAGGTTGCCTTGGTGATTCTATATGCAGAAAATTCGTCCCATTTTTTATTGATTGCATCCCGCTTTTTCTTAAAATCATCATAGGTGGAGCAGATTTCCCGGCCTGCTGAAGTATCGTAGTATGCATCACGGGTGGCCGTAGAAAAGGCAGCCTGCTGCAGGGCACCGACATTTGCATAGGCATAGGGGTAGATATTTGAGATATCAGGAGCCTTGACATCTGCCTTGGGAGACTGAGTGTAGCAGGTATCAATGACACGGCGGGCGTATTTCTGTCCTGGAACAACTACTGAAGTATCAGTGTCAAGTCCGTCAAAATCAGTCTTACGACCGTTACAGTAGGCAATAGTTTTGACAGCATTCTTATCTTTCAGAATCTTGTTCAGAAGAAGGATTACTTTATCCGCTTCTGACGGCAGTTTGTCACTTCCGTTAAGCTGCTCAATTACTTTCTTAACGGAATATTCTGTGCCGTCAATCGGATTTTCTTTAGTGGCAACAAGTTTGTCCAGCAGGTCTTTAGGGCCCTTTTCCTTGTCGGGGAACTGGATGAGGTTATAGTCATAGACAAAGTCATAGTTTGCAAAATCAAGGGCATTACCTGCTGAAGAGCCGACGACCGTGTAGGAGTTTGCGTTTACAGCAACTTTACTTGCCTGGGCATTAGGTTGAACCGCACTATCAAGGTCTGTTGCCGTAACACCGTCTTCTATTCCCAGTTCGGACGACAATACTTTTGTCTTTTCATCTAAACCAAGAACAAAGTCACCAAATACAGCACCTTCCGTGGGCTTTACTTCGCCATTAGTAGCGCCACTCATTTTCGTCAGGTAGATGAATCTGCCGTCTGAGTTTACGCCATAAAAACCTTCAGCCGGCATGGCAGCTTCATAGGGATTTACGCCTGCAGCACGATAGCCGGCAGCCTTTTCCGCCTCCGTAAAGGTATAGTACATGGTGGTATGACCTGCATCTTCGCTACAGACAAAAGTGAGCCAGCGGGCATCAGCATAGCCGGTACGCATGATGGGAGGAATGTCATATTTCAAATCGTCAAAGCCGTCTTTATTTAAATCACAGCCAGAGCCGGATGCTATTGTCTTGGTGACCGTAGAGTGAGAGCTTCCGTCTGACGAAAAGAGGGTTGCAGACAAAGTAATCTGCTCTTTGCTGACTGACTTTATGTCAAGAAAACCATATTGAGCACGGGTGGGAATATCATCACTGGTAGGCTTGCTGACAGTGCTGATTGTTGCGCTGCCTTCTTTGACAGACTGACTGTTATTTTGATCAACTTCAATGGTAATGGGAGTCGTTGAATCATAATCAACACCCTCAAGCTGACTGACGGTATCGTAGTTTTTGCTCATGTAGCCCAGACGGATACCCAGTTTTGTTCCCGGCGTAATCTGATTGTTTACACCGCCATCAGGATTGTAAATTACTGAACCACCAATAAAGCCGCGGTTTCTTGTAACATAGTTATAGGAAAGGGCGGGTTCACTTGCGGATCCGGAATCATCTGTGTCGCTGCAGGAAAAGACAGTAAGCAAGAAAGGCAGGACAGAGGCTGCTGCTAAAAGACGAAGGACTTTCTTCATATAATTCTCCCCGGCAGGTTTTTAGCTCTGACTTTGTTTCAGGGTATTCACCTGCGATTTTAAACTTTATGTCAGTATAACATAAACAGTGAGAAAAAAGCAAAAAAATATATTAAAATAGTAAAATAATGAGTTTTTTATAAATACCTTTGCGGATTTTTCTTCTTATGGTAAAATGAAAAGCGTGAGATTTTTCCTTTTTCTTACAAGTCTTGTCTTTATGCTTTCTTTCTCCTGTTCCAACAGCGATACGGATGATAATCCGCCTGAAAAGAAAGTCATTGTGGCTTTTTATACGCCTTACGCCATCGGAGACATGACTTACGGAGATTCCATCAGCCTCGCCCTGCACAAAAGCAGCTATAAGCATGACTTTACCCTCATTGAAATCTGTCCGACCAACTGGGATCAGGCCAGACAGCAGACAAATGAATACCTGACAGACAAGCGTCTGGACAAAAGGGATGTTCTTTACGTTTTCTGCGACGACCTTTACCTGCCCGAGGTAGAAAAATTTTCTGATAAAAGCAATAAAAAGCTGCTCATGTTTGATGCCCAGGCGCCTTCCGCAAAAGACTACATTTACTCAGTAACTTTTTCTTTTTACGGAATAGCCTATGAGGCAGGCGTACTTGCAAATGAACTGATAGCAAAAGATGCCATCGCAGATATACTCATTGCAGACATAAGCAACAAGTCACTGAATACGGCCAGAATCGCTTTTGAAGAGGGGCTGGGACAGGCGGGAGACAGACTTCATGTCTTAAATACAAAAATCAGTTCTGAAGAAAGCAGTTACAATCAGGAAGATTTTTTATACTTCTATTACTCCTGGCTTGTCGCTTCAAAAGACTACATCCCTGCCATCATTTTTCCCCTGTGCGGAGGCAGCATTCACGGCATTTTCCGCTACAACCGGGATTTTGGGGAACAGTCAGCATACACCATAGGCATGGACAAGGATATGTCTGCCTATACAAACAGAGTCCCCTACTCTCTGGTAAAACATTTTGACAAAGCTATAGAACAATGTGTAAGCCAATGGCAAAAAAAAGAACTGCCCCATCACCAGCAGCTGGGACTGAAAGACGGCTTTACAGAACTTGTGATTGCTCCGGCATATCAGACAAAACTGACGGCGCGTTTGACGCAGATCCATGAAAGCGCCATAGAAAAGGAGCAGGCCTATGAAAATAAAAAGTAAATTTACGCCAGTCCTGCTGGCAGCATTTCTTCTTTTATCCTTTTTCTCATGTTCAAATGACGGAAATTCAGATGACGGAATTCGTCATGTAAAAGTGGCCCTGGTCCTGCCCCTCTCCAGCCCGGCAAAAAAAGCAGAAAGCGAAAGAATTGCCTCCTGGTTTGCCAGAAATCTTGAAGAAGCACTGGATGATGAAAAATTTGTCCTTGACTATGAATGGTATGACGAAGACAACATTGATGTAAAAGAAACGGCAAGAATCCTTGCGGCAAGAAACGACATTTTTTCTATAGTCGGGCTGACAAAATCTTCAACAACCGACACCTTTGCCGGTATCTGCCTGCCTAAGCGCAAGCCCATAATTTCCACAATATCAACTTCAGAGCAGATTTTGCGAAAATACTCAGTGACGGCAGACAGCGATGTAAAAGAACCTTTTCTCTGGGTTCTCAGCGAATGTGACATCTCCAAAATACAGGCAGTCCTTTCCATCATCATTACAAGAAATACCGCCCAGTCTCAAACCACTATAAAAAAATCAAAAATTGCCCTGATTGCACCGGGAACCATGTACGGGTCAACGTTTACCCTCTGGATGCCTTTTCAGGTGTCTTCTGTATCAGACAGGCTGGAGCTGGTTGGAAATTTCCGCTATAAAACCATAGAAACCCGGCCGACAGACTATGATATAAGCGAAATTCCAATAACAGAAAAGGAAGAAGCCGTGCAGTCACTTCTTTCCAGCGAGGCAGATTATGCAATCTGTGCCATGGAAGGAACAGAAGATGTAAGCTATCTCCTTTCCAAATACGCTCAACTGAAAAAAGAAGGCAAGGCACTTCCAAAACTCTATTTTGGTGACAGTGCATTAAATCATGAAATCCTTACCATGCCGGAAGCAGAAGGTCTGACAGGTCTCTCCCTCTATGCAGACCCCTCCACAGGATTTCAGACTGCCTGTCAGGCCCGCTACGGAGTATTGCCTGCTTCAGGGGATGCCCAGTTATACGATGCGCTTATGCTGACAGCCCTGTCGGTTTACTGGTGTATTAAGCACCCGGTAAAGGGAGAGCATTTTTTTGACAACAAGAGCGTACAGGAAGCCCTGCAGAATCTGACCACAAATGAACTTACCGAAAGCGATATTCCCCTCTGGACTTCCTACGGCATGAAAAGCATTTTTTCTACCCTGAAAAAAGGCGAAAAAACTTTTCCCCGGCAGATTGTTGGAGCATCCGGTCCCCTGACCTTTGACAAGGACACATGGACATCCATTGTCTGCTCAGTCTACATGCAGTGGGAAGTTATCGGGGGAAATTTTGTTCCAATTGAATTTCTGAGCGAAAAAGGCTCTGCAAGGGTGTCGCAGATGACGGCCGCATGGAAGGCTCAGACTGTTATTGAAGAACTGACAGAAGAAGGAGATGACTCTCAGTACCAGTATGAAAGTCACAGGGACTCCCTGGCGGTGATCATTGCGGCCTCTGCAAACAAAAACAATCTGACTAATTACCGGCATCAGGCAGATGCCCTCCACGTCTACCAGACGCTCAAAAAGAACAATTACACCGATGACAAAATCATACTGATTATGGCAGATGACATAGCAGGCCAGACCGGCGGCGTAATAGAAGTGAGCGAAAGCGGTCCCAACCTCTACCAGAATGTAGAGATTGACTACAAAATCTCAGAACTGACTACAGCAGACCTTCAGGACATTTTAAAAGGCAAGGTAACACAAAACCTGACCACAGCCTATGCCGCAAGCGTAAAGGATGATTCCAGGAAGGGGAAAAATCCGCCGGTACTGAACGGAGACAATCACACCAATGTCTTTATTTTCTGGTCAGGACACGGCACGAATAACAAAGGCGATTCTTCCAGCGGCTGGTTTTTATGGGATGGAAAACAGGAACAGGGAAAAGAAAAGAACTTTACCACCGCCATGCTCTACGACACTATCAGCAGCATGTATAAGGCGAAGTCATACAGGCAGCTTTTCTTAATGGTAGAAACCTGCTATGCCCTGAGTGTGGCACAGGCAATAACGCAGACTACAGACGGACACAATGGCATTCCCGGCGTGCTTGCCCTTACGGCATCAAATGCCCAGGAAGAATCCATGGCGGATGTCTACAATGCAAAACTGCGCACCTACATGACAAACCGCTTTACAAAAAATGTGCTGGCTTTTTACGAGAAACTTCCAGACTGTACTTTTGCCGAAGTCTACGAAAATGTTGCAAAAAACACGACGGGAAGTCATGTGCAGATTATAAATGCCTCTCTCTTCGGCATTCTTTCTAAGACTAGCCTTAATAGTTTTTTTCAGGCACCCTAGTTAGAATCAGCCTTCCCGGCCGTAACGGATGCGGGGGTCCACCAGAGCAAGCAGAATATCAGAAATAGTCATGCCGGCAAGTACAAGGGCTGAGATGAACATATTGTTTGCAAGGACAAGGTTTACATCCTGCTGCATGACTGCATCGTACATAAGACGGCCGATTCCCGGATAGGCAAAGATGATTTCCAGTACAAGAGAGCCTGAAAAGAGGCTGGCAAGAAGATTTGCACTTCCTGTGATGTAGGGATTTAAAGTGTTTCTGAAGGCATGGTGCAGATAGACGCGGCCTTCCGAAATGCCCCGGGCTCTGAGTGCCATGATATAGGGCATTCCCATCTGGTCAAGCATGGTACTGCGTATCATGCGCATGGTACCGCCTATGCCACCCAAAAAAGATGCCAGGAGCGGCAAAAAGACATGGTAGCTGTAACTGAAAACAAATTTTGCAGGAGCCTCGCTTATGGGAAAGTCCGGATAGGCGGTAACTGGAAAGAGGCCGCTTACCGAGGCAAAGAGCTGCAGGAGAATGAGTAAGAGGATGCCGGGAAAAGCATGAAAGAAAAGGGCAAAAAATGTTGCCGCAAGGTCTATGCGGGTACCCGCCTTGCTGGAAAAATACACGCCCAGCAAAAAGGAAAAAATGGTGATGAAAACCAGTGAAATAAGGTTAAGCACCAGAGAATTGATGATGCGGCTTTTTATGAGGAAGCTGACCGGTGCCTTACTGATGAGGGAGACCCCCAGATCATGGCGGACGATGACGCGTTTAAGCCATTTGAAATACTGAATGGTAAAGGGCTGGTCAAGGCCCATTTCTGCACGCAGTTTTGCAATCTGTTCTTCACTGAAAACATCCCGCCGGTTACCGCCCCCGCCTGCAGACTGAGAAGGCCCGGTCTGACTGAGCAGCTGCTGCTGCATCATCTGGTCTACGATGTCTCCGGGGGCAAGGGCCATAAGGGCAAAGAGAGCCCAGCCCAGAACAAAGAGAATGACCAACATGGTGATGATGCGGCTGGTGATAAAGGAGCCGAGAGGAAATTTGCCTTTGAAGACGCGCCAGGGCGTGGAGAGGTTGCGGAGCAAGTGCGTAACGAAAGTGAAGCACCGCGCGTTAGCAAGCCTCGTAAGGCCCGACCCCGCAGGGGTGGCGCCCGAAAATTCTTCCATAAATAAACTATAGCACAAATGCGCTTTTGCGTCAAAAATGAAATTTATTTGAGTTTTCTGTCTTTTCGTTTTATACTATAGATATGAAAAAGTTTTTATGTTCTATTGCGGCTCTGGCATTTTTCTGCGGAGCATTCGCGCAAAATTCATTTTTTGACAATTACGTGTATCAGTCCTGGAGCAGTTTTGGAGGACTTTCCGGAACAACGGTAACCGACCTGCTGCAGACAAAAGACGGATACATCAACATCGGTACCTACGAGGGTCTGGTAAAATTTGACGGCGTTGCCTTTACCACACTCAAGCAGTCAAAGGACAATGATTTAAAGTTCATTTCCGTACGTACCATGATTGAAGATACCCAGGGAAACCTCTGGATTGGTTCCAACGATGAGGGCGTACAGAAAATTGCGCCCGATGGAAACAACAAGCATTACACCATGCAGAACGGACTTCCCAACAATTCCGTCCGGGCACTGGTGGAAGACAGACAGGGAAACATCTGGGTTGGAACTGCCGCAGGAATTGTGTACATTACGCCAAGCGGCCACCTGATTACTCCTCAGTTTGAGGCAGGTACCGTTTCCAAGGGAATTATTGCCACCCAGCTTTACTGCGACACAGGCGGACGGGTCTGGCTTTTAACGGCAAATGAACGCGGACTTTTTATGTTCACTGACGGAATTTTCCACACCCGCCCGGAACTGGACAAGTACGGCATTTATTTTGCTACGACAATCTGTCAGGATACTCAGGGCTCATTCTGGGTTGGACTAGCTGAACAGGGACTAATCCGGATGAACAATGGCGCGGTAGAAAAAATGACCACGGGCACAAAACTTGACCGCAGTCCCGCAACGGCAAGCTATCTGGACGGAAACGGCACCATCTGGTTCGGTACGGAAGACGGAATCGTCACCTACAACAACGGCCGTTACTACGAATACAACAATCCGGTTCTGCACATGGCAAAAATCAACAAAATCATCTGCGACCGCGAAAACAATATCTGGCTGGCTACAGACCGCTACGGAGTCGGCAAACTGACCCACGGCAAGTTTAAAATGCTGAAACTGGGGGTAGCCGTAAACAGCATTGCCGAAGACCGGACGGGAAAGATCTGGGTAGGCACGGACACGGGCATGAAATGCTATGAAAACGATGCGGAAACAGAAAACACCCTTACCGCCTACACAAAGGGAATCCGTATCCGCGATGTACAGACAACAAAAAATAACGACATTCTGGTAAGCTGTTACACAAAACCGGGTCAGTTGCGCTACAACCCCAGGACAGGACAAATCCGCAGCTGGACGACGGACAACGGGCTTGCAGGAAACAAGGTGCGCGTTGCAATAGAAACTTCACCGGAAGAACTCTATGTCGGCACCACCACGGGCTTAAGCATTATCCATGCAGACGGCAGCATAAAGAACTTTAAGCAGATTGACGGTCTGGAAAACGAATATGTCATGGCCCTGTATCAGGACACAAACGATGTCATCTGGATTGGTACTGACGGAAACGGTATTTACCTGCTGAAGAACGAGCGGATTATTTCCCACATTACTTCTGAAAACGGACTTGCGGGAAACGTCATCTTTAAAATTACACAGGATATGGACGGGGCTTTCTGGATTTGTACGGGAAGCGGCATTTCCCGCTGTCCTGGATTTGACAGTATCAGCGGTATGCCCACATCCTTTGAAAACATCAATTCTGAATTCGGCATTGGAACGGACTCCGTTTTCCAGATTCTTGCAGACAGCATGAACAATCTGTGGATGATAAGCAATCACGGCATTTCCTCCACACCCTTTAAGGATATTCTTGACGCAAATGCGGGCAGAATTTCTACGGTAAACACTAAATTTTACAACAAGAACGACGGTCTGGATTCCAGCGGACCAACATCCACTGCAAAAAGCCTTACGGACAAATACGGCCGCCTCTGGTTTACCATGGTAGACGGAATCGCGATTTATGACCCTGTGCGCGTCTTTGAAAATCCTGTCATGCCTCTGGTAAAAATTGAAAGCGTAACGGTAGACGGAAAGCGCTATACCAATCATCAGGACGGCATTATACTTAAGCCGGGTACAAAACGCGTGGAAATTAAATTTACCGGCTTGAGTTTTGACGCGCCGGAACGCATCCAGTTTACCCACAAGCTGACAAACTTTGAGGACGAATACAGCGAGCCGAGTTTTGAGCGTACCCTCTCCTACACCAACTTAAAACCGGGAAAACACACCTTCCTCATCAATGCCATTAACGGAGACGGATTTTATTCCGAACAGGCAGAAACAATGCTCTTTGTTCAGAAGCCCTACTTCTGGCAGAGACCTGTATTCTGGATTATTCTGGCCATAATCGTTCTGGGAAGCATTTTTGCCATCTTCTTCCTCAAGCAGAGGGCAATCCGTCTGGAAAACATCCGTCTGGAAAGCATGGTTCAGCTGAGAACTGCAGAACTGGAACAGGAGAAAGACAAATCTGACCACCTGCTGCGCGCCATTCTGCCCAATAAGATTGCAAACGAACTGAAAGGCGACATGCACTCCATCGCTGAAAACTTCAGCGACGTTACCCTGCTCTTTTCTGATATCGTGAGCTTTACAAAAACATCAAGCGGTCACACGGCGGAAGAGATTGTCGGTGCCCTGAACGATTTGTTTTCACGATTTGACGAAAGAGCCCAGCAGATGGGAGTGGAAAAAATCAAGACAATCGGAGACGCTTACATGGCGGCCTGCGGTATACCGTCACCTGTAGAAAAACATGCTGAAATTATGGTAAACTTTGCCAAGGGTATGTATCAGGATCTGCAGGACTACAATAAGACTGCAAAGATTCAGTTTAACATCCGAATCGGTCTGAACTGCGGTCCGGTGACGGCTGGCGTTATCGGAAAGACAAAATTTATTTACGACGTATGGGGAAACACGGTAAATGTCGCCAGCCGCATGGAAAGCGTTTGTACTCCTGGCAAAATCCGTGTATCAGAATCAGTACACCAGCAGCTTCAGGGAAGCGGTGTAGAATTCAGTAATCCCATCGAATGTGACATCAAGGGAAAAGGATTGATGACCACATACGAAATCGTATAATATAGGGAATCATTTTTGGGGGACATATGAAGAAGAGCATCGTAGCTGCATGCCTGCTGGGCATGACCGCAATTATTTTTGGCGCATGCAGTGCAAAGAATGATACAAAAAGCGTAAGAGTCGGTATACTGCATTCGCTGAGCGGAACCATGGCTATCAGTGAAACTGCTGTACGGGATGCAGAACTGCTTGCTATAAAAGAAATCAATGAAGCAGGCGGCGTTTTGGGAAAGCAGATTAAAGTTGTAGAAAAAGACGGCGAAAGCGATCCCTCCTCTTTTGCGGCAAAAGCCCGGGAACTGCTGCAGGATGAAAAGGTTGCCACAGTATTCGGCTGCTGGACATCCGCTTCCCGCAAGGCTGTAAAACCGGTTTTTGAAGAGCTTTACGGACTTTTGTGGTACCCGGTTCAGTATGAGGGTATGGAAGCCAGCCCCAACATCATGTACATGGGTGCTTCGCCAAACCAGCAGGTTGTTCCCGCCGTAGACTACTGCGTTGAACACTACGGCCGCAAGGTCTTTCTGGTGGGAAGTGACTATGTTTTCCCCAGAACCGCAAACCGCATCATCAAGGCACAGATTGCCCAGCTTGGCGGAGACTGTGTGGGCGAAGAATACACTCCCATGGGACATCAGGACTTTGCAAAAATCATTGCAGAAATCAAGCAGGAAAAACCGGATGTCATTCTGAATACGCTGAACGGAGACTCAAATATTGCCTTCTTTAATCAGCTTACACAGGCAGGCATTACTTCCGCCACAGTTCCGGTCATGAGTTTTTCTATCGCTGAAGAAGAAGTAAACATTATCGGCGCAAAAAACCTTGCAGGACATCTGGTTGCCTGGAACTATTACGAAACTACGGAGACAGACCGCAACAAGGAATTCGTTTCAGACTACAAGAAAACCTATGGCGAAAACCGTTTTACAGGAGACCCCATCGAAGCCGGATACATAGCCGTTTATATGTGGGCGGCAGCCTGTGAAAAGGCCGGCAGTTTTGATGTGGAAGAAGTTCGCATGGCCTGCAAGGGCTTAAGTTTTACTGCTCCTGAAGGCACGGTTACCATTGACGGCGCAAACCAGCACCTTTACAAACAGGTACGCATTGGAAAAATCAATGAAAACGGCCTTATCAATGAAATCTGGTCTACACCGGGCGCCGTTAAGCCGGATCCCTACCTGAGCACCTATGCCTGGGCACGGGGACTCTAAGAGAAAACAAAAAAGTTATTTTAAATACAGATATCTGATTTCGGCACCGTTCATATTGTCGTAGTAAAGGTTGGTCATATCCCAGCGGTTTTGCAGGGCAAAAAATGAACGGCTGCAGACCAGATAGATGATGGGGCACTGCTCCAGATAGATTTCCTGATATTCATCCCAGATAACCTTGGCTTTATCATAATCTACAATACAACTTGCCTCATGATAGAGCCAGTCAATGCGGGCCTCCCAGTCAGTAGCAGGCTTTTCCTGAAGGGGATACCAGAGGTGCAGGTTTCCGTCGCTTACCCACACATTGCTTCCCTCCGTGGGAAAAACTGAACCGCCGGACAAACCTATGATGAGAGTCTGCCAGTCGTACGTTCCCATAAGCTGGTCTACCAGTTTCTGAAAATCCGTAGGGCGCGGAGTAACGGTAATACCTTCCTTTTTGCATTCATCTGCAATAATCTGCACGATATCTGAAACAACCGTATTGACGCTGGGAAAAGAAAGGTCAAAGGAAACCTGATTGCCTTCCTCGTCATACAAAAGACCGTCTGCCCGCTGGGAAAATCCTGCCGCTTCCAGCAGTTTTTTTGCCTGCCCGTGATTATAGCGGTATTTGAGGATAATGTTTTCGTTATAATATTTGTTGACTTTTGGGAAAAAATTATATTTAGGTTCGCCCAGACCGCGGTATGTCTGCTGAATAATTCTTTCACGATTGAGCAGGCAGCTCATTGCCTGGCGGAACTCTTTTTTTACAAACCAGCGGTAGAAGGGCTGATCTTTATTTTTAGGATTCTGATTGAAGGACCAGAATGAAGCATCCATGGAACCTTCTGCATTAAAAACAGTATAGCCTTCAGAATTTTTTTCAGAAGCAGAAGCGGCAGGGTCTGAATGTTCTGCAGTCAGGGGTGAACCGTCTGCGGCAAGCTGATTGTCTGCATTTGTCACAACGTCTTCCATCTGCTCGGGAGAAGGACTGTAGGCTTCAAATTTTCCCTGCCTGAACATCATGTAAATGGTGTTGCGGTCGCCAACAATCTGTGAAATCCGTTCTTCCGGATAATAATGACTTTCACCCTTTTCATCTTTATCCCAATAGTCAGCATTGCGCTTGTAGACCAGACGCTGACCGGGAATGTATTCCACCAGAAAATAGGGACCGCAGCTGGGAAGTTCTTTTGGATTAGAGGCGACTGAAAAGAGTTTTTTAACCCCCTCTGCCCCGCCCCGCTCTTTTGCCGGCCGGTAAAGAAATGAAGGCCCGAAATTCATGTTGGCAGAAAGCAGGGGTTCTGCAACAATCCGGGGAAAATGAAAGACAAAAGTCTTGTCATCAATCTTTTCAATGGTAATGCGCTTTTGGGAACCGTCTTCCATGGTCATGAACTGGGCGTTGTAGGCAGAAGAACCGCAGTCTTCATCCCCCTGAATTTCATTGTACCAGAAAACCACGTCATCACTGGTAACAGGAACACGGGGTTTTGCATTCTTATAGTAAGACCAGTAGACATCGTCACGAATGGTGTAACGCACATCCATGGAAGAATCATCATGAACTTCTACTTTGAAATCTGCGATACGGGCTTCCCATTCACGGCTATAGATATTGTAGTCAGTAAGATACTGATGCAAGGGGTCCAGAATGCTTGTAGTATCAGCATCTTTTTCCGCAATAAGAAGATTAAAGCTTTTGGGGTCGCCCATAATTGCCGAATTCCAGGTGCCGCCTTTTTTTCCCGGAAGAAAAGCATTTCCCTTATATGGGCGGCTTACGGTTTTCTGCACCAGTTCATTTGACAGAGAAGAACGGGCGGCTTCTATCTCAGCAAGAGTCATTTCCGGTGCACGGTAGCAGGAAAAAAAGATAGAGACACAAAGGGACAGAGAAATAGTAGATATCATGAAGCTGCATTTTTTAGTCATATTCCCTGTCCTTTGCCTTATGTATATTCTAGTTTGTCGGTTTTACTTCGATATAGTTTTCCGCCTTTGTAATTTCAGCGGGAAGCGTAATGCCCAGTGCGGCAAGCGTATCGGGATTGACAAAGAGTTTCAGTTCTTCAGGGCGGTTAAAGACCTTTACAGGAACCTCTGAAACCTTTGCTCCCTTTAAGATACGGTCTGCCATGTTTGCAGTTTCTTTTCCCAAATCACTGTAGGTAATGCCGACATTAGCAAAACCGCCATCCTCTACCTGTGAGTCTGCACCGCAGTAAAGGGGAAGCTTGTATTCCAGACAGGCGGAAGCAAGGATAGCCATGTTTCCGTGAGCCGCCAGTTTGTTGTCATTGGGAAGGAATACTGCACGACAGCCATCATCATACATCAGCTTTACAGTCTCTGCAATGGCAGAAACATCGTCAATGGTACAGTCCTTGTAGGCAAGACCGATTTTATCTGCATAGGCAATTGCCATGTTAATGGTGCTCTGGGCATTGGCTTCTCCAGAAGTATGAATAAAGCCGATTTTTTTCAGGTCAGGATTGACGGTAAGGGCAAAATCAAGGTTCTTGTCCGCCTGAATTGCGTTTGAAGTTCCCGTTACATTTCCTTCCGGATGCTCCATGTTTGAAAGCAGTTTTGCACCAACCGGGTCACTGCAGGCGGCAAAGACTACAGGAATGCCATTGTCTGCTGCCGCAAGAGCCGCATTGGCAGCCTTTGTTGCAATTGGAATGATGATGTCAGCGCCATTATTGACATACTCATCAACAATCTGAGAAAGGGTGGTCATGTCGTTGTCACCCTGTTTGAATGTAATCACGCTGTTAGAGTCATTGTAGCCGAGTTCTACCAGCTGAGCCTTAATTGAATCAGAAATCGTGTTCAGGGAATTGTGGTTCATCTGCTGCACGATGCCGATATTCTTTTTTGCCTGTTTTTTTGCACATCCTGCAAAAGCCAATGCGCTCAATGCCATGAGCACTACCATAATTTTTTTCATGATACTTACCTCACAAAATCATTTTATCACTTACATTATTTTTATACAGCGCCATGATATCCTGCACTGTTAATGTACGTTTTTCGTTTTCATCCAGCAGCCTGATAATTCGTCCCCCGTCCATAAGCAGGAGTTTGTTTCCGTAATCAATGGCATTCTGAACGTTATGGGTAATCATCAAGGTTGTAATTTTTTTATCCTTGATTACTTCATCAGTTTTTTCCATGATTTTTATTGCCGTCTGAGGATCCAGGGCAGCAGTATGTTCATCAAGCAAAAGAAGTTCAGGACAGGCAGATGTTGCCATCAGAAGCGTAAGGGCCTGTCTCTGTCCGCCGGAAAGGAGTCCGACATTGGTGGTCAGTCTTTCTTCCAGCCCCATACCCAGAGAGCGCACGTCTTCCTGAATGGCTGCGCGGTTTTTTCTGGAAATGGCAAGGGAAAAAGGCCGGTGCTGCACCTTTGCCGAGGCAAGTACAAGGTTTTCTTCAATCGTCATATCGGGTGCCGTTCCCAAAAGAGGATTCTGAAACAAAATTCCTATCTTTTTGGCGCGGCGGTAGGTAGGGAGTGAAGTTATATCCTGACCGTTCAGTATGATTTTTCCACTTGAAATGCGGGTAAGACCAAAAATTGTGTTGAGCAGGGTTGATTTTCCCGCGCCATTTGAACCGATGACCGTTACAAAATCGCCCTCATTCAGGGTCAGGTTGATGTCGCGGAGGGCATGTTTTTCCATGGCAGTATGTTTGTTGAAGATGACGTTCAGATTCTGTATTTCAAGCATGGTCAGCTCCCGCACTTTCTGTATGTTCTCCAGACTGTCCTGCCTGATTCTCTTCTGCCAGCCGCTCACGCTTTTCTGCAAGCCGCTTGCGCACCACACTAAAGGCAATAAAAAGCACCACGATTACCGCAGAAAAAAGTTTTATGCCGTTTGCACCACCCCCGCGGATTGCAAAGGAATAAATACCCCGGTACAAAACAGACCCAGCCGCTACCGTCAGAAAGCCTGCAAAAAGACGTCGGCTTCCAAAAAGCGTCTCACCGATGATGATAGAAGCGAGTGCCGTTACCAGCATGCCCAGTCCGATTCCTTCTGCATAGGATTTCAGATACTGCACATAGAGGGCTGCCCCAAAACCGACAATTCCGTTTGAAAGGGCAAAGGAAATCACCTTATTTTTATTTGTATTGATGCTGCTTGCCCTGACCATTTCTTCATTATTGCCAGTAGCCCGGATGGAAAGCCCCAGCTGAGTGCTGAAAAAGAGCATGAGCAGACCGATAAGCAGGGCAATAATCACAAAAAGGAGAATGATTGCAAGGATTTTTCCCTTTTGTGCCCCCTGAATTCCAAAGAGACTGTTCAGATTCATAAAAATGGATTCTGCACCAAAGCGGGGATTAAGGGCAAAAGAAGTAGATTTTCCCGTCACAGAACCAAAGGCAAGGGGAAGCATGACATTTACTGAAATAAGTGCCGTCTGTACCAGTACTCCCGCGAGAATTGCAGAAACATGGAGGACTGTATGGAGCAGGCCCGTTATCATTCCTGCCATTGCACCCGCCAGAAAGCCTGCAAGCAAGCCTAAAAGGGGATGACCGTAAAGGCAGAAAATGCCGTTTACCACCGCTCCCAGTGCAAAAGAACCGTCCACGGTTAAGTCGGGCACATTCATGATTTTATAGGAGATGTATACCCCTATGGAAAGAATGCTAATCAGAAGTCCATAGGGAAGCGCAGATAATAACATGACCATGATGTTATTATACATAGAAACATCATCAGCGTCAATGCAGGAGTTCCAGCCCCCGTTCAAAATTCATCGCTACAGTTTCCCCGCTTTTTTTGAGCAGGGCTTTTTCTTCACTTGTCAGGGGAAGTTCCAGAGTTTCCATTACTCCGCTTCGGCCAATAATACGGGGAACAGAAAGGTACATACCTGAAATTCCGTACTCCCCTTTCATCATTGAAGATACGGGCAGCATGGTACGGCTGTCGGTAAAAATGGCCTGAATAATTTCCGCACAGGCATTTCCTATTCCGAATTCAGTACAGGGCTTTGCGTCAAAGATTTTCCATGCCTTTACTTTTATCCACTGGAGGAATTCGTCCGCGTTAAATAAAATCTTTTTCTGCCGCAAATAGTCCGCAAAGGGAATGCCGCAGACAGTTACCACACTAAACGGTATAAACTGACTGTTTCCATGCTCTCCAAAACTGTAGCCCTGAATGCTGTGGGGATCTGCGCCAAGGACTTTTGCCAGTTCAACTTTTACGCGGGCGCTGTCCAGAGCAGTTCCTGTTCCCAGCACATTCAGTCCGGTTTCCTTTGCAAGATACTGAGCAATCACATCGCAGGGGTTTGAAATGGAGATCAGTATGCCGGAAAAAGCGCTGGCCCTGATTTTCTGAGCAATATCCTGAGCCACGCACATACTGGCCTTCAGTTCTTTTGTCCGGTCATCTTTTTGAATGGGGCCGGAAGCAGCATTTACCAGAATGTCAGCATCGGCAAAATCGGAATATTCTCCAGCCTTTACAATGACATTGTGGGGATAATAAGCCGTTCCGTCTTCCAGATCCAGTTTCATGCCGTTTGCTTTTCCGGGAGCCGTATCAAGCAGAACAATTTCATCCGCAATGCCGCGCAGGGCAAGAGCCGAAGCAACATGGCTGCCCACATGCCCGGAACCGATTATACCAACCTTTCTCATTTTGCCGCTCCGATAATTTCTTTTGCCCTTGCCATGGCTTCATCGATATGAGCGCAGACATTCTGCCTGCCAAGCTTATCCAGAATGCCCATCTTGTCACAAAGCAGATAGGGCTGGGTATGAATGCCGGAAAGCACAATCGTTACGCCTTTTTTATCACAGCTTGCCTTTGCCTGCTCCAGGGCACGAATACCGCCCGCATCAAGATAAATGGTATTCCTCATGCGGAGAACCAGAACCTTGTATGCAAGATTTGCCTGGGTAACGGCAACTTCAAATTTACGCACCGTACCAAAAAAGAGCGGACCGTCAATCTCATAAACCATAATGCCGGCAGGAACCTCAAGTTTTTCGTCTCTTTCATTGTCCCCTTCAACCTTACCGATACCTTCCGTAAGATTTTCACGCTTTGACTGAACTTCAGAAAGATCACACATTTTCTTGATGAAGAAGAAGGCCGCAAAACCCAGACCTACTTCAATAGCCACCGTCAAATCAATAAAGACTGTAATCAGGAAAGTAACCGCCAGAACACAGATATCAGATTTCTGTCCGTGAACAAGAGCGCGGATAGCCTTGATCCCCGCCATATTCCATGCAACATGAATCAGTACGGCGGCAAGAGCTGCCATAGGAATGTAGACTGCAAAACGGCCGAGGAAGAGAAGAATGAGGAGCAGGGTTACCGCGTGCACAATGCCCGCTACCGGTGTTTTTCCGCCGTTTTTGATATTTGTTGCCGTACGCGCAATGGCACCCGTTGCAGGAATGCCACCGAAAAGAGGAGAAGCAATGTTTGCAATACCCTGACCAATCAGTTCTGTATCAGAATCATGCTTGTCGCCCGTCATACCGTCAGCAACCACCGCGCTCAAAAGTGATTCAATAGCAGCCAGAACCGCAATTGAAACCGCAGTCGGAAAGAGGGTGCGGATGGTTGAAAGACGCAGGTCAGGAAGCTTTGGCATGGGAAGGGATGAAGGAATTTCTCCATAACGGCTGCCAATCGTGTCTGTTTCAAGGCCAGCTGTATTCTTCAGCACGACGCTTGCGACTGTTGCCAGAATAATAACGATGAGGGAGCCCGGAATACGCTGATTGATTTTTGGCCAGACAAAAAGAATCACAAGACTTACTCCGGCAATGATAAGTGAATAGGGATTTATTGCCCCGATATTCAGGGCATAGGTCTGGATTTTTCCCACAAAGTCACCGGGCATTTTATCAAAGCCCTGCGGAAACTGGCTGATTGCCAGACCCAAAAAATCACCAATCTGACCGGCAGCAATCGTCACCGCAATACCCGCAGTAAAACCTGTTACAATAGTATAAGGAATGAATTTTACCAGACCGCCCATCTTAAAGGCACCCAGCAAAATCAAAAGAATACCTGCCATCATTGTCGCCGTAGCAAGTCCGGCCACACCAAACTCAGCCACAACGCCATAGACGATTACCGCAAAAGCACCCGTCGGCCCGCCAATCTGCACGGTGCTGCCGCCAAAGGCACTGATACAAAAGCCTGCAATAATAGCCGTAAAAAGACCGGCTTCCGGCCCTACTCCGCTGGCAATCGCAAAAGCAATGGCAAGAGGCAGGGCTACGATACCTACAATAAAACCAGCAATCACATCGCTGGTAAAAGTTTTCATTGAATAAGATTTTAGACTTGTTAATAGTTGAGGTTTAAACATATCGTATTGTACGAATGTTCACATTTATTTTCAATAGATATGCCCAATAAAGCAATCTGTACAGCTGCGCCGCGTGTGCGGGAGCTTTTTCCGCCAGGAAGGAAGCAACCTGTGCAATCACACAATAATGAAAACAGCAAAAAAAAACTCCGCCGGAGCGGAGTTTTTTTCATACACTAGTAATGTGCATCAAAAAACTTAGCAGTTTTCGCTGAAGTATTTGATTGTGCGAACCATACGTCGCTACGCGCCGTTTGCCACTAAGGAAGTTATTGACGTTTGCGCTCTCGCGCATGGGCATCTGTGAAGTGTATGAGTTTTCATTGTCGTACCCGCGGTCGTAGCAAGCGTGCGACCGCGCGGAGCGAAAACGCGTAGCGTATTTCGCGACAGTTGAATCGAATGATAACGAGAACAGCAAAAAAAAGTCCGCCGAAGCGGACTTTTTTGCTCTATAAGAACAAGAAACTAGCAGTTCTCAGAGAAATATTTGATAGTGCGAACCATCTGTGAAGTGTAGCTGTTCTCGTTATCATACCAAGAAACAACCTGAACCTCAAAGAGACCGTCAGCGATTTTTGTTACCATTGTCTGAGTAGCATCGAAGAGTGAGCCGAAGCGCATTCCGATAACGTCAGAAGAAACGATTTCGTCCTCGTTGTATCCGAATGTCTCTGGATCAGACGCTTTCTTCATAGCGGCGTTGATGGCCTCTTTTGTGACATCGTTGCCCTTGACGACTGCTGTGAGGATTGTTGTAGATCCTGTTGGAACTGGAACGCGCTGAGCAGAACCGATGAGTTTTCCGTTCAACTCTGGGATTACAAGACCGATAGCCTTTGCAGCACCTGTTGAGTTTGGAACAATGTTCTGAGCACCAGCTCGTGAGCGGCGGAGGTCACCCTTGCGCTGTGGACCGTCGAGAATCATCTGGTCGCCAGTGTAAGCGTGGATTGTAGCCATGATACCGCTCTGGATTGGGAAAGCGTCGTTGAGAGCTTTTGCCATTGGAGCCAAGCAGTTTGTTGTACAAGAAGCTGCAGAAATG
>ODAI010205470.1_pt1 | contig 28743 bp, 19 predicted proteins | sample 1539321 | NCBI WGS metagenome assembly ODAI01 (sample SAMN02144231, study PRJEB22623) | gut metagenome | biome: sheep rumen | host: Ovis aries | place: New Zealand
AGATAATTGAAGTGATTCGCAGTAAGCCAGATATCACACTTGATAAATTATCAGCAGAGACAGGAATTGCAAGAAGAACGCTGGTCAGGTATATGAATGATCTTAAGGAAACCGGTCGTATCGAACGTGTCGGAGGAAAACGATATGGACATTGGGAAATACACTAAAGAAAGATATATGGATCTGCTGATTTTTGAACAATCAACAGATCCTGCATCTTTATTGCTCACCCACCGCATGTTGAGGTCGCAATAATGATGCAGCTTAATTCCAACCAAGTTGGAATGGAAAAATAACAAAAAATAGAGTTTCAACCACAACATATAGTGGTTTAAAACGAAGTTTGGGCAAAAATGAGCCAAAAAATTGGAAAATTTTTGCCCCCTTTTTTTGCCCATTTTTATAGATGCCTTATGTCAAGGAAATCAAGGACGAACTCAAGGCTCTCCAGAAGGAGGTGGGAGGCCTGATATGTACTTTTGCATTCGAGGACGGATGCAGGGGCGTGGTCAATGACGAGGGTAAGTTAAACGGTATGGAACCGAACCGTTGGTGCGGGGAAGATATCATCTGCGGCCCATTCTTTATCTGCGGGGACAACAGGGAGGGGGATTTTATCTCTCTCACCGATGAGCAGATCGAGAGATATACGGAGATGTTTGGTGAAATCCTGCAGTTTTCGGGGGAAGAGCCGGAGCTGGAGCCACATATCACATTCATTGCTTTCTGACGCAGTGGATCCCGCAGAGGGCTGTTCCACCCCCGTGGGCGTCCGTGTGCCGATTTGTGTCATTTTCTGCAAAAAGTGGTATGACTGACCGAAACTGGAAATTCCTGCCATGTTTGAGCCGATTTGGGAAGAGCAGGACAGATCAGTCACAGAGCAGGTCCAGACCACAGGGCAGTGACGGCAGAACAGGGACAGTGCAAAGGCAGGGTACGCAGGATGGGGGTACATTGTATTAAGAAGTAAACCACACAAAAACGGCAGGGGCGATTTTGGTGCAGGTTAAAGGGGTTATGCCGCTCTGGAGCGGCATAACCCGAAAAACGCCGGACGGCAGAGCCGCCCGGCCATTCTACGAATGGCATAACTTTCGGCGCGAAATATATGAGAGTTATGCCATTTTTGATGATCCAAGGCGGATTGAAAGGCAGAAAAGCCCTAAAATTTTTATGCTATGACCAAATCAAAGGAGAATATCTCTACGGTACACCGGACTCGCCTCCGGACGCAGAGGCGGCATACGAGATCATGAAAGAGGAGGCGGAGAGCGGCAATGCCTATGCCATGCACGACATGGGAAAGATATACAGCCAGGGCATCTTTACCGAGAAGGATCAGCAGGCGGCACAGGAATGGTATCAGAGGGCGCTCTCTGCCATGCTCCATGTGGAGGGGAAAAAATCACAGACGTATCTCGAATACCGCATCGGCAAGATGTACCAGTACGGTCTTGGAACGGACGAAAACCTGACAGAAGCAGCAAGGTGGTTCTCCATGGCGGCAGGAAAGGAGCACAAGCATGTTGAACTGGAACTTGTTTCCAGGATACTCGGTCATGCATCGACCCAGACTACGAGGATCTATGCCAGGCCATCGCTTGAGATGCTCAAGGAAGCCATGGACAAAGCTAATCCTGAGTTGAATGCGGAGGAGCCCCTGTGGCCTGATGATGAAGATGAACTCGCCAAAATCTGCGGATTGAGATAAATGTTATCCTCATCTTTACCAATGAATTTATCATGTTTAAGCGGACTTTTAATAAAGATGAGGATAAAAATATCGTGTGCATAAGGCAAGTTATCCAAATATGAGAATAAGATGCTGAACGATCTATCCGAACCTTTTGTCTGGGAAAGAAAAATTGGATGTTCCACAACACCGCAAAGGGTGCATCATCCAGTGCGCTGGTATACAGCATTTCCGAAACAGCAAAGCTGAACAACCTGCGCCCGTATTACTATTTCAAATATATCCTTACCGAGTTGCCAAAACTCTGTGATGAAAAAGGAAATATAGATCCTGCAAAACTGGATTATCTGATGCCCTGGTCGGCAACGCTACCGGAAGAATGCAGGAAACCACGCCGCTGATGAAGCGGCGTTACTTTATCGTTAGGCGCATGGTTTGACGTTTACGTGGTAAAGAAGGGAACAACTTGAATATTTCACTAACCAATACTTTTACACACATCTAACAATTTATTGATATTAGAAATAAGATTTAGTATAATGTCTGCGGTTGGGGCTTATATGTACTAATGGAGCAATGGTGGAGAGAAACTGAAATTGCATCGAATGAAATGACAGTTTTGATGCATGTAATCTATTTATAATAGCATTCAAATGAGCATTTATGAGCGTAGGGAAGAGTAAACTGTATTTTGTAATCATGGAGATGATAGAATGATGGAAATAGAACTTGATATGTCCACAATGGTTTTATTGTGTTCTTTATTTTTACTGCTCGGGGAAAGCTTGATCATCGTAGGGATTGACCCATATATCCGCAGAGAAAAAAAGAAACTTTTCCTGATCGTAATTTTATTGAATGTCAGCCTTGTCATGCAAAACTATGCGCATGATCTGTTTAGCGATAGGGCTATGGCTTATGCAAGGTTAATTGTTTCAATTTATGGATATTGTGTGCGACCGATGATCCTTGTACTCTTTTGTTATATTGTGAGCATGGAGAAAACACACTGGGTGACACTGCTGCTAGTAGGTATTAATGCGGTGGTGCATCTGACAGCTCTTTTTTCGGGTATTTGTTTTCAGATTACGCCGGATAATTATTTTATAAGGGGGCCGCTCGGGTATACCTGTCACTTTATCAGTGCGATATTGTTGATTTATCTTTTACGGCTGTCCGCTTCGGAATTTAAATCCTTGAAGAAAGCTAACGTGATTCCAATGGTTAACGGTTTAGGGATTACAGCAGCTATCTTGTTGGATGGATTTAGTGATTATAAGTACTCGACGGGTCCGATCACTTTCGTGACTGCTTCCAGCGTAGTGTGCAGTATTTTTTATTATATCTGGCTACACCTGCAATTTGTACGGGAGCATGAAAAGGATCTGATGGCGGGGGAGAGAATAAAAGCGATGGTTTCACAGATGCAGCCCCATTTTATATACAACAGTCTCACCGTGATAGGTTCATACTTGGACGACCCGGATAAAGCCGAAGAGGCGCTGGAGCATTTTACGGGTTTTTTGAGGGGAAGTATTGATCTCTTGGATGCAACAAATTGCATCAGTGTTCAAAAAGAGTTTGAAACGGTTGATAACTATTTGTATCTGGTCGGGAAAAGGTTTGGTGAAAAATTGACCGTAGTCAGGGATACTCCCGATTTAGACTTTTATCTTCCAGCGTTTACAATTCAGGCTTTGGTTGAAAACGCTGTTACTCATGGCATCCGGAAGAATAAAGGCGGAATAGGGACTCTTTCCCTAAAAAGCTATGAGACGGCGACATCTCATGTCATAGAAGTACAGGATAATGGGATAGGATTTGATGTAGCTATTTTAAGGACAAGTGACGGAATATACGAAGGAAATACGCCTGATGAGGAGACCCATATCGGACTTAGAAATGTGGAAGAACGGTTGAGAATCATGTCGGACGGAAAGTTGGAAATTCAAAGCACGAAAGGAATCGGAACCACTGTTAAAGTAATCATACCAAAACAAATAAAAAGGGGTAGAACGTGATGAATATATTGATCGTGGACGATGAACAAACCGCCATCAGAAACCTTGAAAGAGTATTAAGGAAAATTGTTCCGGATGCATTTGTGGACAAAGCAGATGAGGCTGAATTAGCACTGGATTTTTGCAGAGAAAAAGATATGGATGTTGTTTTTTTAGATATCAATATGCCGGATAAGGATGGTTTGACGCTGGCAAAAGAGATAAAGCGAATCAGACCACAAGTAAATATTATTATGGTGACAGCATACGCGGAATATGCTCTTGATGCATATAAGTTATATGTTAGTGATTATATACTGAAACCTGCGGCTACAGGGGATGTGCGAAGATCATTGACTAATCTGCGAAACCCGGTACAGGAGTACAGGAAAGGGTTATATGCACAGTGCTTTGGTTCTTTTGCGGTGTTCTATGACGGAAAGGCTGTAAAATTCAGAAGGAAAAAAACAAAGGAGTTGTTTGCATATCTGATAGATCGAAAAGGAGCGGAGTGCTCCAATGCTGAGCTTCGTGCGGTACTTTGGGCAGATGATGTGAAAGATGATGAAAGACAAAGACATTATTTCGCACAGATTGTGTATGAGTTGAGAACAAAGCTGGAAGAATTGGGATGTGAGGAAGTCTTTATACAGCGCAGGGATGCCTATGCGATTGTTCCTGATAAAATTGCGTGTGACTACTACTTTGCATTAAATAAAAACCCAGGAGCACTTGCACGTTATGAGGGAGAATATATGAGTCAATATGGATGGGCAGAGATGAGAATTGGAAATGTAACTGAAGAATTGAAATTATAGCGTATAACGGAGCTAAAAAGTAATGCGTCCCGAAGATAGTACTTTATTTTTGTACTTTCTTTGGGGCGTTTTTCTATTATCAAGCGTGCGAAAAACTGTGACAGTGGTGTGATAGTAGGTTTGCTATAATTAAAATTATTTGTAGAATGTTTTTTATTTGGAATACGACCACGATTGCAGACGAAACAAAAAAAGCAATAAACCATCAATCTTGGCGTCGTTTTCTGACAGGCAGGAGGTTGGCTGAATGCAAATAAACAATAAATCGGTTTCCATTGGAAATACGAATTCTGCCCGATGCAATGTTGGAGAGGACATTCAGAAAAACATACATTCAACGAGAGAGCAGTTGTGTTACTTTCTGTTGTTCATGGTATTTGTCTTGGTTTCAATTTGTGCAGATTACAAAAACCCGGACGTGAAACCGGACGTTATTATTCCCATGAATGATGGCTGGATGGCGGAAGATGGCAATGATCTGAGCCTTGATGCACTGCCACAGGGCAATCTGATGATTTCCACAGATGTGAGTAGTTATGGTGCGGCCGACAGGGCACTTTGCCTGAAGAGTATTGACACAAATTTTGAGGTATATGCAGACGGGAGCAGGATATATACATATCATCCATTCGTCCCAAAGTGGCTCGGGATATCCTATGGGATGTTTGTTCATACTGTTTCCATTCCGGAAAACACTACTGAACTGAGTTTGCGGCTGGAACCGGTTTTTCCTGATACGCCTGCAGGATTCAGGGATGTGGTTATTGAAGATGGCGGTCAATATATGACGCATCTGTTTAGAAATAATCTGATAGCTTTTGAGCGCTCATTGCTCACCTTGCTCATCGGTCTGCTCTTTTTGCTCGTTGGATTATTCGGCAAGGTATTAATGAAGTCCACGGGACTTGATTTTATATCCTTCGGTGTATTATGTATACTGCTTGGTTTTACTGGATTTAATGATACGCTGCTTTTGCAGGTGCTGACACAGCATCCCGCGATCATTCGTGTTGTTACCTATATCTGCTTGATTTTTATACCTTACCCGGCGGTGTCCTTTTTTGCCAGTGCAACCGGTCAAGGACATTCCAGGCTGATATCCGGTACGCTTGTTACATGTCTTGCTAACTTTGCCGTGCAGGTTTTGTTGACCAATGAGGGGATTTCGGATTATTACTATTTGGTTTACATCAGTCACGGGATCATTATTGTGGCATTTGGAGTATCGATCTATCTGATGATCCGTACGATCCGATTGTCTGCCATTCACACAGATCTGCTCCGCAGTCTGGTGATTGGATTGTCTGCCTGTGTGGTCGGTGCTGGGCTTGATATTTTCCGATATTATTCCTCTCAGAGCTACGGATCTTCCGACTTTACCAGGCTCGGAGTGCTTGTCTTTACGGTACTGATGGGCGTTTACCTGTTTCGCACGCAGATTCGTGCCCTGAACCAGAAGCAGCGCGATAACATGACTTTTATCAGAGAACTGACGGAGGCATTCGCAAAGGTCATTGATATGAAGGACAGCTATACCAATGGTCACTCCAGCCGCGTGGCGAAGTACACGACTATGTTAGCAAGGGAGTTAGGGTATGATGAGGAGACGGTGGAGAAGTACTACCGCATCGCCCTGTTACATGATATCGGCAAGATTGGCGTGCCGCCGGAGGTGCTGAACAAACCGGGCAAGCTGACGGATGCAGAATTTGAAACCATTAAGTCACACACTTCCCGGGGCTACGAGGCGTTGAAAGGTATCAGTATTATGCCGGAACTGGCAATTGGCGCACAGTCCCATCATGAAAGACCGGATGGCCGTGGCTATCCGGATCATTTGAAAGGTGATGAGATACCTCGTGTGGCACAGATCATCGCTGTGGCAGACTGTTTTGATGCCATGTACTCAGATCGTCCTTACCGCAAGCGGATGAATTTTGACAAGGCGGTTTCTATCATTAAGGAAGTGTCCGGTACACAGCTGACACCGGATGTGGTGGATGCGTTCCTGCGCCTTGTGGAAAAAGGCGAACTCAGGGCACCTGATGATCATGGCGGGGGAAGCCTGGAAAATATCGAGAATATTCGGGGCGAAATAAAAGAGTAAGCTTGAAATTCAGCGGTCAGTGGGTAGAAGTGCTCATATATGGAGAAGAATATGAAACGTTCAAATCATTCACTTGTATTTTATCATAAACAAAATGTTTCAACAGCGATCATTTGTGTTGCAGGGGTAGCGCTTAATATGTTGCTTAGCACGGTTGTTTCTGCATTGGGACTGCCGCTTTATCTTGATACGGTGGGAAGTGTTGTTGTAGCTGTTTTGGGTGGTTACCTCCCCGGCGTTATAGTCGGTTTTGTCACCAATATCATGAAAAGTATTTCCGACCCCTCCTCGTTATATTATGGTGTGCTGAACGTACTTGTTGCATATACTGCAGCATGGATGGCACGCCGGGGCTGGTATAAAAAGCCTGTTGGAGCTGTCGGCATGATCTTTGTGTTCACAATGATAGGGGGAGGTTTGGGTTCCCTGATTCCGTGGTTTATGGAAGGGACATCTTTTGACAGTGAATCTTTAAGCGGCTTACTTTATGCAACAGGTTATTTTAATCTTGCAACGTCGCATCTTTTTTCCAGTATCATTATGGATCTGCCGGACAAAACAATCACTGTTATTCTGGCGATTCTCATAATCTATCTAATACCTGAAAAATATTATAGACACTTCAGCTTTAACTGGTGGCTGCAGGCACCGACCTTCGATGGGGAAAACATTATGGCGGACAGAGTTTTTGTCAAAGACAAATACTCTGTCCGTGTTATGTCATTGAAAAATAAAATGTTGCTGGTATTGGGGGTTTCGCTTACCACTGTTGCTATTGTTGCAACCGGGATTAGTATGGTAATTTATCGAAAAACGATCATCAAAGACCATACAAGGATTGCGCAGGGAACGGCTGAAATAGCTGCAAGCGTGTTGGATGGCGACCGGATTGATATGTATCTTGAGAGCGGCGGTGATACAAAGGAATACAACGCATCAAAACAGCTTTTAAGTAATATACTTTTCAGTTCGACGGACATTGTTTATTTATATGTATATAAGATACAGGAAGACGGATGTCATGTTGTCTTTGATATTGACACGGAAGGAGTGCCGGCAGAGGAAATAGGCTCTGTTATTCCGTTCGATGAGGGGTTTGCAGGATATATACCTGATCTTTTGGCAGGAAAAGAGATTGAACCGATCATTACAAATGATCAATACGGATATCTGCTGACTGCATATCAGCCTGTCTATGATTCGGAAGGCAACTGCGTATGCTACGTAGGGGCAGATGTGGATATGGGGCAGCTTGCTATCATGGAAAGAAGCTTTCTTGTGGAGATGATATCGGTATTTCTGGGCTTTTTTATCGTACTCTGCGTATTTGTGATATGGATGACAAAGTATCACATCATCATTCCAATCAATTCCATCACCAATTATGTAGATGAATTCTCAAGTGCCGGGGATTCACAGGAAAAAACAGACGAGGATGTAAAAAATATCCGGAGTCTTGATATTCATACAGGTGACGAGGTAGAAAAGCTGTATCAGTCCATATGCAGTCTGACACTAAACCAGGCAGAGCAGATGAGGAACATAAGACGATTATCTGACTCGACGGCAAAGATGCAGGACGGACTGATCATTACCATGGCGGATATGGTCGAAAACCGGGATTCAGACACCGGGGCGCATATCCAAAAAACGGCAGCTTATGTCAAGATCATAGTTGAAGGATTAAAGAAAAAAGGATACTATGCAGAAAAAATTACCCCTAAGTTCATGTCAGATGTAGTGCGTTCAGCGCCATTGCATGATGTGGGCAAGATCAATATTCCCGATGAAGTATTGAATAAACCGGGAAAGCTTACAGAGGAAGAATACGAGATTATGAAAACCCATACCACTGCGGGCAGAAAGATCATGGAAAAGGCCATCAGTACGGTGGAGGGTGAAAATTATCTGAAGGAAGCGAGGAATATGGCGGCATACCATCATGAGAGGTGGGACGGAAAAGGATACCCGGAGGGGCTGCACGGTGAGGTGATCCCGCTCTCGGCACGGATCATGGCTGTTGCGGATGTGTTTGACGCACTGACATCGCCGCGTGTGTATAAGCCGGCGTTCCCTCTGGAAAAAGCCTTGTCTATGATACAGGAAGGGGCGGGCACGCAGTTTGACCCCAAGTGCGTGGAGGTATTTATGGAGGCCCTTCCGGAAGTAAAGGTGATTTTAAAAAAATACAATCAGAGCGTATAGGGAGGATACCCGTTCATGAGAAGAAACAGGATCAGATATGCGGCGGGTTTTATGACGTTTTTCGTCTTTTTGCTGCAGATAGATATAAATACGGTGCCTGCATTTGCTGCCGGGGATGACAGGATGCTGCGTCAGGAAACGGAAGATACATATACTGTATACGGTGGAGGTTATGCCGTGACAGGACAGATTCCGGGTGTGGGATATACAACGGAAATATATGATGCATCGAATGGTTTGCCCACTTCCGATGCTATGTTTCTTTTGGGAGCGAGCGACGGCCATATGTGGATTGGCGGGTATGCCGGCGTTATCCGCTATGACGGTTCTGCTTTTGAGAGATTGGATACTTTCAGCGGCTTGACAAGCGCCAGGGGGCTTTTTGAAGACAGCAGAGGGAGAATATGGGCAGGAACAAATGATAACGGTGTTGTTGTGATTGATGGAGAGGAAAGTGTTCATTTGACCTATAAAGACGGTCTTCCATCTTCGTCCATTCGCATTTTTGCAGAGGATAACAATGGCAATATTTTTATTGGAACGACATCAGGAGTATGCTACGCAGATTCGGAAATGAATGTGCATGAAGTTCTGGGAGCAGACCTTTCCGAAGAACGTATTTTAAAACTTGATGCGGATTCTGCAGGGAGAATCTACGGTCAGGCTTCAAGTGGGATGATTTTTGCAATAGATGACTGTACGGTTACTGAGGTTTATAAAAACGAAGAACTTGGCATGGAAAAGATATCGACGATCATGGTCGATCCGAAAGATGAGAAAGAGATTTATATCGGCACAGAAAGCAGTACCCTATATCATGGACATTTTGGAGATAAAGCAACGCAGATGGAGCGCATATCTGTATCCGGACTGCAAGGTGTCCACTGGTTAAGTTATGACTGTGGTCGGGTATGGGCATCCTCTACAACTATGGCAGGGTATCTGGATGAAAATAAGCGTTTTCATGTGCTTGAAGATATTCCCATGAATAGCGGTATTGAAATGATAACCTCCGATTATCAGGGAAATTTGTGGATGGCTTCGTCTACACAAGGTGTAATGAAAGTAGTCGCAAATAATTTTGTGAATGTGACAAGCGTGGCAGGGCTTCCGAAAGAAGTTGCGAATGCTGCCTGCTTCTTTGGTGGGGCACTGTATATTGGCACCGACAGCGGACTCAGGATCATAGGAACAGATGCAGGGATTATAGAAAATGATCTGGCCGCATACATCGGAACAGCAAGGATACGCTGTATCACAGAGGATACAGAAGGTAACCTGTGGATTGCCACATACACAAATGACAAGGGACTGATTTGTCTTTTACAGGATGGAAACATCAAGGCATACACTACGACGAACGGATTGCCGGACAATCAGGTGAGAAGCATTTCCATTGCGAGGAATGGAAGCGTCCTTGCTGGGACAAATGGCGGGCTCGCAGTGATCAGGAATGGTGAGGTGGTACGTTCTGTTGGGGTGGGTGAAGGTATTGGCAATACCGTTTTTCTGACAGTGGCAGAGGCGGAGGACGGAAGTTATATGGCCGGCTCTGATGGCGGCGGTATGTATGTGATCGGGAAGGATGGGGTGAAAACATTCGGCCGCGATGACGGCCTAACAAGCGAAGTAGTCATGAGAATCATATGGGATGACAAGCGAAGTGTCTTTTGGATTGTGACATCTAATTCCCTGGAATATATGAAAGACGGAAAAATTACACAGGTGACCTCGTTTCCATATAACAATAATTATGACATCTATTTTGATGATCATGATAATGCGTGGATTTTGTCTTCCTACGGTGTTTATGCTGTGAATGCTGATGAACTGTTGAAAGATGAAATTTCGGATTACAGTCTCTATACGGTAGAGAATGGACTCCCTTATGCGATCACAGCCAATTCCTACAGTGCGAAAGATGAGGAGGGAAACCTTTATATACCGGGAAGAAATGGTGTAATCAAGGTTAATATCAACGATTATTATGAAAAGAATGAGCGGCTTTTGATGGATGTGCAATCCATTTACTGTGATGATGAGAGGATTTATCCGGATAAGAATGGCGTATATCGGATACCTGCGTCCAAAGGGCGTGTGCAGATCATGGCATCTGTGATGGATTATACGATGCTAAATCCAATGATACGAATGTATTTGGAAGGTGGTCCGGATGACGGGATCACGGTACTAAGAAGCAATCTTTCCTCATTAGAGTATACAAATCTTCCGTATGGAAATTATACGTTGCATTTACAGGTTGTCGACAGAACAACAGGGGATGTGTTGCAGGATGATACATTTCGGATCACGAAGGCGGCAAGGCTTGGAGAGCTTATGATCATCCAAACTCTGCTTGGGGTGCTTCTTGTTCTGTTGACAGGGTATATCGTATGGCGGTTTATGCGGTCCACCGTCGTCGCAAGACAGTACGATGAGATACGGCGGGCAAAGGAAGAGGCGGAACAGGCAAATACGGCAAAGTCCCGATTTCTTGCCAATATGTCACATGAGATTCGTACGCCGATCAATACCATTATGGGTATGAATGAAATGGTTATGAGAGAGGATGCGACAGGCGTACCGAAGGGATATTTTCTGTCCATGATGAATTATGCCTTGGATATTCGAAATGCCTCAGAATCACTGCTCGGACTCATCAATGACCTGCTTGACATATCCAAGATCGAGTCCGGCAAGATGCATCTTGTGGAGCAGGAATACGATGTACAGGATATGATGCGATCTATCGTTTCCATGATCCGTGTCAGGAGTACGGAAAAGGAGCTGACCTTTGATGTGATCATCGATGAGATATTACCCCGCCGTATGTATGGAGATGCAGGAAAGATCAAGCAGATTGTTTTAAATCTTCTGACCAATGCTGTGAAATATACAGATGTGGGAGGATTTATTTTAAGTGTATCCATGGAGGAACGGAGCGGAGAGCTGGCATGCCTTCGTTTTTCTGTGAAAGACACCGGAATGGGTATCAAAAAAGAAGATATGGAGAAACTCTTTACGGCTTATGAAAGGCTTGATGAGCAAAAGAACAGCAGTATACAGGGCACAGGTCTGGGACTGGACATCTCCAGAAAATTTGCAGAAATGATGGCCGGAAAACTCTGGTGTGAGAGCGTTTACGGAGAGGGCAGTGAGTTTATATTTACCGTAACGCAGCGCATTGTTGACAGCACACCGATCGGCGTATTTGTAGAGCATGATGAAGGTGCGGTAAAGGGACCATATGTCCCGCAGTTTATTGCTCCTGATGCGGATATCCTTGTGGTAGACGACAATCCGATGAACTTGAGTGTGATAAAGGGTCTGCTTAAGGCGACAAGGGTGTTTGTCACCACTTCCACCAGCGGCGAAGATGCTTTGGACAAGATCAGAGACTCAAAATTCAATGTGGTATTCCTGGATCATATGATGCCGGGAATGGACGGGATTGAGACAGTAGAAAAAATTCGTGAGTTTGATAAAGAGCTCCCGGTATATGTTCTTACTGCAAATGCTACGGCAGGAGAAGAGTATTACAAGTCGAAAGGCTTTAACGGATATCTGTCAAAGCCAATCGACAGTGAGGTTTTGGAAAAAACGATCATGCGCCATCTGCCTGAGAAGATGATGGAGAAACCGACCAGGGAAGCTGTGGCGGCAGATCTTACCGAATTACCGGATAATCTGTTATGGCTCAATGAGACGGAAGGAATTTCTGTTCCGGAAGGGATCAAAAACTCCGGTGGTATATCGAATTTTATTTTCTCATTAAATCTGTTCCTCGACACGATAGACGGCAATGCAAATGTGATCCGGGATGCATATGACAGCAGGAATATCAGGTTATATACGATCAAAGTGCATGCCTTGAAAAGTTCGGCAAGGATCATCGGAGCTTTCGGGCTGTCTGAATTGGCCGAAAAGCTGGAAGATGCAGGAAATCGTCAGGATATGCCCTTTATTGATGAGAATACGGGAAAGCTTATGGCGGATTATGAGGCATATAAGGAAAAGCTGGAAAGGCTCAAGGCGGGTGATGGAAGAGATGACAATAAAAAATTAATTTCGGAAGAAGAACTTAGGGATGCTTACAAAGCACTTGCCGATGTCGTACCGCAGATGGATTATGATGCAGTCGAAATGATATTGGAACAGCTCGGTGAGTTCAGACTGCCGGATAAGGATGCGGAGAAAATTAAGGAACTGGCGAAAATGCTGAAAAGCTTTGACTGGGACGGAATGGAAGCTTTGATCCAAGCGTAAAAGAAATGCAGAAGAGGAAAAACGTATGACAACGAAACGGATGATTTTCACGGGAGAGAAAGAATCTTTTATTGTGCGCGTGCTGATTCAGAAAGCGCGGGAGGTCGGTATCAGCTGTGATTTTGTACCGTGTACAGTCGATGATATCAACAACAAATTAGAGGATGCACAGCTTATCACCCTTTATATGGATGATGATGCAAGACCGAAGGAGGATGTGTTGCATTTCCTTGCGGACATCATGGAGGAAAAGGGCGTACGGTTGATTCTGATTGGCAAGCAGGAAGACATCAATTTTGTGAGTGATCATGTGTCAGGGGAATTGATTTACAAAACATTTTCAAGACCTGTTGACAATGCAAGGTTTAGTGGTGCACTCACGGAATATTTTGCAAAGCTGGAATCCGGGGAGTTTCAGAAAAGCATATTAATCGTTGATGATGATCCACAGTATCTTGCTGTCGTCAGGCAGTGGTTAAAAGGGGCATATAAGGTTTCCATGGCAAATTCGGGGCTCCAGGCAATAAAGTTCTTAGGAATGCATAAGGTCGATCTGATATTGCTTGATCACGAGATGCCGGTTACAAGCGGTCCGCAGGTGCTTGAAATGCTCAGAAGTGATGAGGAGACAAAGTCTATACCGGTCATGTTTCTCACCGGCAAGAGTGACAAGGCAAGTGTGATGGAAGTGGTTTCCCTTCGCCCGGAAGGATATTTCCTGAAAAGCATTAAGCAGGAGGAACTCTTGGAAAAGCTAAACGAGTTTTTTATCCTGCATAAATAATATAAAAGCATATCAAAGGAGTTTATAAGGGATGTTTGAGTTGATAAGAGAGCATCAGCTGAATATTATGCTTGCCCTGTGTGCGATCAGTGCAATGTCGGCGGTATTGCTTTTGCTTACCAGGTTTCTTCCAAAGAGGAGAAAGTGGATACTGGTTCTGGTCGAGGCGATCGTGACCCTGATCCTTCTGGCTGACAGGGCTGCGTACATATACAGGGGAGATTTGAGCCGGATGGGATATATCATGGTGAGAGTTTCTAACTTTATGGTATTTTTCCTTACGCCGGCGTTCCTGTTAGGATTCAATCTTTATGTGATGGATATCCTCGTAAGTGAAGGAAAGATGGAGAGAATGTCCAGAAGACTGATTGGCGTTCATTTTGGGGCAATTTTGGGGATGGTGATGGTGGTCATCTCGCAATTTACCGGCTTGTATTATTACTTTGATGACCAAAATCACTATCAGAGAGGACCGGGATTTTTGATCTCCTATATTCTGCCGATAGTTCTTCTTATCATGCAGTTCACGGTAATATTGCAACATAGGAAAGGAATCCGGCGACTGATTTATATATCCCTTGTGTTATTCATTTTTGTGCCGATCACATTGGGTATTGTACAGATATTTGCTTACGGGATATCCCTCAACAATATTTCAATGGTGGCCGTGTCGGTGCTCTTATATATTTTTGCATATCTGGATATCAACGATGAAGTAGTGAGAGCGCATGAGATCGAGGTAGAAAATCTGGAAAAAGAGCAAAAAAGTATGAAACGTCTCTTTGATCAGACAGCAACTGCGATTGTAGCGGCAGTAGAAAAGAAAGACCCCTTTTTACAAGGGCATGCTGAGAGAGTTGCGGATCTGGCAAAGAGAATTGCACATGCGGCCGGTCGAAGTGAGGAGGAGTGTGATAAGGTCTATTATGCTGCGTTGCTACATGATATAGGAATGATAGGCATTCCTGATTCTGTGATAGAAAAAAAAGAAGCGTTGAACGATGAGGAATTGGAGCAGATAAGACAAAAGCCGGTACTCAGCTGGGAAATCCTTTCCGGTATCACGGAATATCCTTATCTAAGCCAGGGTGCACGTTATAGTAGTGAGAAGTACGATGGGACAGGGTATCCGGAAGGACTTAAAGGGCAGAAAATTCCGGAGATCGCTAGAATTATAGCAGTTGCGGATGCCTATGATGCCATGACATCAAGGAAAAGATATCGGGAACCGCTTTCCTATCAGGTGGTGCGCGAGGAGTTCATTAAGCAATCTGGATTGCAGTTTGACCCAACTTTTTCGGAAATTATGATTCAGATAATGGACATTGACTTTACGGAAAAAAAAGATTTTACGCAGGCAGAGACGGAACTGAGATGCGGCGTGTACAGAACAACCGTTTCCGAAGGTATTCCTGTGACGGAAGAGATCATAAAAATACATTATGAAAGTGAAGCGTCCGGTGATGCTGCAAACGGATTTTCGGCGCCCTCTATCCTGCTATTTGACGCCTATGACAAGCATGTACATGATAATCCCAAAGCGATAGAGGCATATCGTTATTTGGAATATGGTGAAGTCTGGTTTGACGGACATTATGTTTCCACGGATGCGAGAAATATGTCGGTTCAAGTCACGGATACGAAAGCTGTTACAGGCAGAAATGAATTATTTAAAAAGAAAACTGCGGAATATGAAATCATAGCAGGAAGATTTGAGGATCATCTGTCCATCCGAATGACAGGACCGACGCATATGGTGGATGTGATATTGGCACTGCCGGACAATTCCATGGCTTCCTACATAGGACTTACCGGAGAGAATTGCCATATAAAAAATATTACAGTACAAAAGACAGGAGATAAAGTAGCGGCCGGAGATATTCAGAAAATTGTAAGTCCGATCAGTTATATTGATCGCATGGAGTCTGATGTGCCGAATATCCAGATAGATCGTTTTCATTCTGCTGCTACAGAAGGGATACCGGTGGGGGATGGTATTCAGATTGATTTTCATACCATGAGTCTGCCTTCGGCAAATCTGGTATGGCATTGTCCCCATATTGTACTTTTCTATGCCGATGACAAAAAGGTAGGTGGGAAAGGATATCGGGAATACGCACTGATCAAGATAAACGGGGAGGTTTCAGGAGACAGCAACTATGCTGAAAACCGATTTTCCATGAAAAAGAGTGGAACATTCCCCGGATGGGATGTGTGGAAGGATAAGAATAAAGAGGGGATGGAATGCTCTGTCCGATTGGCAAGGAAAGGAAATAAGATCGTAATCAGTACGGAAAATCTTGGAATTGCCATAGAAAATACAACGGTCATTCGAGACGGAGCAGGAGAAGTATACGCTGCACTTACCGGGGATCAGGTGGCACTTACGGATATAAGGATCAGATGACAATGATACAAATAATGATTTATCGGGATGATACAAAGATTTCCCAGGTAATAGAACAAATATCGGTCAGAGAAATCCATGCCAAAATTGTCGCGGATAAATCGAAAATGTATGATCTATTGGACAAAAATAAAGTTCAACTAATACTGTTTGATTCAGAATTTGGGGAGGATAATTGGCATAAGGAAATAGATCTATTGCAGAGGATAAGGAAGCAAACCAAGATTCCCATAATTGTGGTTTCCAGGCTGGATACAGAGTCGGCAAAGATTATGGCGTTGAATGCGGGGGCGGATGACTATGTGGAGAGAGACGTCAATCCCATGGTACTGCTAGCCAGAATGGAGAGCCAACTGCGCAGGTTTCAACAATATAGGATATACAGTGGTGGAAAAGAGCAGGCATACAGAATAAGAGGATTGGAATTGCTGACAGATAAGAGGATTGTCTTGGTGGACGGAGATGAGGTGAAACTTACGCCCATAGAGTACAACATTCTATTATTGTTGATGGAGAATAAAGGAGTGGTACTGTCTCTGTCAAAAATTTACGAGGAGGTTTGGCGTATGCCGGTGGTTGGGTCGGATAATACGATCGCTGTGCATATCAGACATATCAGGGAAAAGATTGAAAAAGATCCGAAAAATCCTCAGTATCTTAAAGGAGTGTGGGGGTGCGGCTATAAGCTGGAATAGTGGGAGAATGGAGAATAATGAAAGAGAGAGTTATGTATACGGAAAAACAATTGAAAAAGTATCCATATTTTGCAGAGGTATTGAAAAAAGAAGGCTTGGATGTGATTCTGGACAGCTTGACCGGTATTGTATCAAGAGCGTATATTATTGGATTTGCCCAATCATTGATTGAGGAGAAAATTCCGTTTACATTTGCTATCTTAGATCTGGATAATTTTAAATTTATCAATGATACATATGGACATCATATAGGGGACGGTGTCCTTGCGAGAGTGGCAAGTGACCTAATGAAATATATGGGGGACTATGGCATAGCAGGACGGTTTGGCGGTGATGAGATGCTGATCATCAACCTTCGGGATCTGACGATTGAACAAAAGAGATTTTTCTTGAATAATCTCTATGAGAATGATACGGTTTTGCGCAAAAATATTCCGTTGGAAGGCTGTAGTCCCTTTATTACAGGGACATTGGGCTGTGCTACGTACCCGGACAATGCGCAGGATTATGATACCCTGTTTGGACTTGTAGACAAAACGCTTTACCGGGGCAAATCAAAAGGGCGTAACTGTTATGTTTTTTATCGGGAGGATATGCACAAAAATCTTGAGATACAGAAGATTGCAAAGCATGGATTATATACGGCGATCCGTAATCTTATCCGGCAGTTTGAAAACGGAAGTACACTGATGGAAGGCATGATGGCTGCCGCCGAGGTGCTAAAGGAACAGGTTCGTATTTCGAAGGTGTATTATGTCGGGCGAAAGTCCATCCTCCGGGCAATAGGGGATATAAATGTCAGAGAGTCAGTGAGCGATCTGGATCTCCTGATGGAAGAAGATATATACTCGGATAATTCATTTCAAAAACTGGAGAAAACTTGTCCTGTCTTCTATGATGTGCTTCAAAGCCGGGCGATAGAGACTATTTTGATCGTGAGGATCGGATCAAAGGAGAAGCAGTCGGGATATCTTATGTTTGCGGAACCGCGCAGCCTGCGGATATGGCAGGAAGATGAATCAGCAATGTTGTATATTCTGGCAAAGCTGATTGAGTACCGTATGTGCAGCAGCGGTGAAGAATTACCGCAATAAATGAACATATATATCAGAAAACGGAAAGACAAGAAAAGGGAGAGAAAGTGAAATGCAGTTGAAAATAATGATGAAGAAAATGATGAAGAGAGTATGTGTTTTTACAACAGTATCAGCGATAGTTTTGTCCATGACAGCATGTAACAAAGGAGGCGGACAGGATCAGGGCAGTAACACCACAGGCGAAAGCGGGAAACGGGCTGGCGTAGTTTCTGAATATACGTATGTGGCGGAGTTCAAGGATGTGAATCTTAAAGAGAATGCGGATATATTTAATCTACAGTTAGTGGACGGAAAGCTTTATTATGCAACGCAAGAAGTCACGGAGGAGGCTTCTGGTACGGTCATTTATGTGCAGTCTGCGGAAGATCAGAAGGATCTGGGCAATGTGCGAATCGACACTACAGGAGATGAGAATACCTATAGCTATGTGCCAATGTTTGCAGTGCGCCCGGATGGGGGAGTCTATGTGATGAAATCCGTTAATAGGACAGTAGACGACACAGACAAGACGGACATATTCTGTTATCTATATGATGCGTCCTATCATCAGATTGCGGAGGTGGATCTCAGGAAAGAGTTAAACATACAGGATGATTATTTCTATGCAAGCAGGATGCTGTGTGACAAGAATAACAGACTATATATTGTGGCGGATACGATGATCTATCTGTTTGACGAAAATCTGCAGTATCAGGGAAACGTGGACCTGAACGGAGTGTATCCCTCTCTTTACGGCATGGCCGGAGACGGAAAAGTATATGTGGGATATACTGATTACGCATTAGGTGATAATGTTGTAATGTCTGTGGAGTTTGACAAGAGAGAATTGGGAGAACGGCATACAGACTTTGTATCAGGTTATGGTGTTTTCACGTCAGGAATCGAGGGTGATATTCTTGTTTCGGACGGATCGGAGGTCTGTGATTATGATCTGCAGAGCAATACCAGGAATCTTCTCTTTTCCTGGTTGGATTGTGATATCATGGGATCAAATATCAGAAGCCTTGAAAAGTTAAGTGACGGTAGACTGGTCGCTTTCCTGGATTCAGACGAGATGGGACAGCCTGACTCTTTGGTTTACCTTACGAAGAAGAAATCGTCCGAAGTGGCACAAAAGAAGCAGATTACAGTTGCAACTTTATATGCTGACTATGAACTGAAGGCGGCAGCTATTGCATTCAACAAGCAAAGCAGCGAATATCATGTGGGAATGAAGACATTCGACAGTGGGGTGTATTCTGAGGAGTGGCAGGCGAATGCTTTGTCTGCGCTTAACAATGCGATCACTGCGGGTGAGGGAATTGATGTAGTGCAGGTGAATGATCTGACAAATCTGCACGCGCTGGCTTCCAAGGGGGTTTTTGAGGATTTAGGTGCATATTTGGACAAGAACGGTGGCAGATCGGCTTATTTGGATAATCTTCTGGAGGCAGGAACGGTTGATGGAAAGCTGGTTTTTATTCCGAAGTATTTCGAGCTGAATACCTTTGTCGGAAAGACAAGTCTTGTGGGCAAGGAAAGTGGATGGACTATGGAGGATCTGCTCAAACTTTCCAAAGCGCATCCCGATGCCAAGATGTTTAACTGGAGCGGTAAAGATGACGCGCTCGATGTGTGTCTGACTTTTACAGGAGAAGAGTTTATCGACGAAGCTACCGGAAAATGCAACTTTGATTCGGATGATTTCAAGAGGATTCTTGAATTTGTGAATAGTTTCCCGGACAGCTATAATTGGGACAATGTAGACGATGAAAATCCTGTGGAGAAGCTGCGAAACGATCAGCTTCTTTTGGAGAAAGTATACGTCTACAACATCGGAAATCTTCAGGTGTATCCGGATGAATTTGGCGAGGCGGTTACCTATATTGGTTATCCTACTGCTGACGGCAGCGCGGCAAACTTGCTTCTGTTTAACAGTCCAAACCTTGCAATCTCTTCCAAGTCGGCAGACAAGGATGGCGCATGGAAGTTTGTTGAGTTTTATCTGAATTATACAAATGGACTGTATGGTAATGGTATGTCTTCCAAGAAAGCGGATCTGGAGAAAGCGATGCAGGAAAAGATGAAGCCACAGTATGCAACGGACGAAAATGGCGAGATGATAAAAGATGAGAACGGACAGCCGATTTTGTCATTGGGCAGTACATGGTATGGTGACTGGAGCTACGAATATCATGTGAGCACACAGGCAGAGATGGATGAGGAGTACAAGGTGATTACGGAGGCAAGAGCATCTAGAGGGATTGATGAACAAATTTTATCCATCATCAAGGAGGAGGCTGCGGCATATTTTGCAAAGCAGAAGTCTGTGGATGACGTGGCAGGCGTAATCCAGAGCAGGGTACAGTTATATGTGAATGAAAACAGATAATTGATTGGAGGGCAGAATATAATGAAAAAAAGAGTATTATACACGATCATGGTTGGAACTATCCTGACGGTGGTGACAGGCTGTGGTCAGACAGGTAAAGGAGTCACGCAGACAGAAAGCGGAGAACAGGTCGGTATTTATACGAAAGAGGCGACGGAGTCTGTTTTGAACGCTGATTCCGACAGATCGGTCACGCCTGCCGAATCGTCTGACATTGAGACTGAAACTGAAAGGCAGGACGGAGAACGTTTTGAAGAGATCATCATACTTGAGGGCATGGAGGAAACAGTTAGATACGAGCATGTAAAGAACGAGGCGGTCGGATTCGAGATGGACTACGACTATGAGTTGTTCGCACGACGCAGGGAATCAAATCGGGAAAGCTTTATTTCGATCTATGACGACTTTGAAAATCCCGAGAACTATTTTGAGTTGACATATAGCCCGGAAAATGTCGATACCGTTTCTGAGTCCGTCAGCAAGGCGCTTTCAAATGAATATAATATCGTCAAAGAATCGTTCATACTTGACCGTGCAGGGAACTGCATACGAATCGATGCATCAGAAGCCAAAGGCAGTGGATTGCCCAATCTGCTGCAGACGGTATATATCATTCCTGTCGCCGATGGCAGTTTGGTCGCTACGGCACATTACACTTTTGAGAACGCTGAGGGGTTTGGGAGACGTTTTGCCTATATGATGAACACTTTGGCTGTCATTGGCAGGAATAGCGAAGGAACGCTTTCGGATGAACAGGCACTCTCTGCAATTAAGAGTTACTGTTACATCAGTAATCCGGAGCTAGAGAGTATTGTAAAAGCCGGAGAATACCCGGTTTATTGGGATATTTCTTCAAGCGATGAGGATGAAATAGTGGTTTTGTTCAGATCGTACACGGGAGTACAGATTCGTTATTATATTGATCGGGCTTCAGGAGATACCTATGTCACAGAGTTTGTTCCCGGGATAATAGATGATGAACAGCGTACAGACGAAAGCTTTAATGTTAGAGATTACGTTGAATGAAGACAGATAAAGCAAATAAAATAACTTCGTTTATATAGCAGAGTTGTTGTCTTTGGGAGAAATACTTAGAGAAGAGTTTGTGATATGAGGAACAAAGAGATTTGAATGAAATACAGAGTTTGCGAACAGAGATTGTGCGAAGACAGTTGGACATGAGAAGGGAGATTTATGACGGGCTGTTACGGCGATATTTAAAAAGAAATACGAAGGAAGCGAAAGAAATAGTAACATGCGTTGGCAATTTCTATTCTTTCTGTAATTATGCTTTCCAAAGTGTAGGACTGATTTCTTTTCAGAGGGAGATAATTTTTCTAAAGGATTATTTTCAGTTAGAACGGTTCTGGTATGGAAATCGATTCGCCATCACTACGGATAATACGGCTGGCAACTTTGCGATTCCACCGTTTACTATTTTCCCATTGGTAAGGGAGGCTGCCATTAATATGACAGAATGTGATGAGGATGCTGTTATCAGTATATTGGTGAAAAAAGTTGGGAAAAAGATACATATTTCTATCTGTCACGATATTCCATATATATTACTTTGTCGTGAGTCTTTTCGGAAAGAAAACACTTATGGATTTGAACTGCTTAAGCAAAATGTTTTGTTGTCTTGTGGAGGAAGTCTGGTCCGTAAAGCGACGAAGGAAGGGTTAATGGAAAATATGATTATTATTCCTGAACTTCAGACGATTGAGACTGGTCCCAACTATCTTTTATTTTAAATATAGTATGTGTTTGAAGAAAATGATTTTTGAGTAAATATAAAGACAAAATATCAAATTAAGACACATTAAAGAGCTTCTACGTTGCAGGGTATTTGCTCAACGCCACGTAGAAGCTCTTTTTTGCTCAAACAACACAGATTTATATGATATTTATATATGCATATCATTTAGATAAGGCACAAAGCGCATTATCGAAGCGGTAACGTATGATATCTCCTTGATAGAAAAGACAAATCAGAATGCGGTATGGAAGTGCATAAATGCTGCCCTGAAGAAGATAAAAAAATTTTTTTGAAAAATAGGGTGGTTAAAACGCCATTTTTTGTGAGTACTATATGAGAGGTATTTTTTTCGGACAGATGGTCTCTTCTGAAAATCCTCTCCGGGGATGACAATACATATCCCGTTTAGAACTAAGACTGAACTTTGACAAATGCCGGACAGGTGTCATGTGATATCTGTTTCCGAGTGCAGGCGCAGGATCACGCTGCGGCCTGCCAGCCATATCCAGTGATCCAGATACGTTAGCCATTCAAGTAGCCGTAACCGGGGCGCTGTGACACTCCTGCAGCCGGGCAGAAATGCCCACGCCAGATATTCTGGCATCCAGGCTGTGAAAAAGATTGCATCTAAGGAGCCGAGCGGGAAAGCCGGGGTACAACCTGTCTGTGGCGGACAGGCGCGATGAGGGGAATGGCCTACAATGATACTCCTTGAGATTAGCCAGCACGCAGTGGTGGAGGTGAGATGCCTGTGATGTCGGTCTGCCGTAAGGCAGGTGCCCCAGACAGTCTGGATCATTGCCCATGGGGTGAGCAGGGACGGAGATTTTTATTCCCTTTTTCTCTGTCTTCGCCGCCCGGCTCCGGGGAGTAGTGTCGAATAGGAGCAATTTATTTGAATTCACTTGGTAAGAAGTGAAGGTCATGGAAGTGAGACTAAATCACAGAATCCGTGCGGCAGAGGCATAAAACAGCTTCTGCCGCATCATTGTGTGGGTTAGCGCTGGATTGTGACAGCGGCAATAGTGATATAAAAGCATGAATATCAAAGGAGGACAGAAGATGGACGAGAAGACAAGGGACATGATGGACAAGATACTGGAGAGTGACCGGATAGGCTACGCTTATTTTTATCCTTTGGCGGGAGGGGATAGGCAGGAGTTTTTTATTTCCACAACGGCGGAGAACATTGCAAAATTCCTTGGTGGCCATATGCTTGATGCAGAGAAGGTGATCATCACAGATGTGCTGGATCGACCGATCCTTGATACATACAAGGGAACATTCAACAACTGTCCCGATCAGGAGCTGCATAAGGAGATCGCTTCGTTCCTTGCCCCTATCCAACAGGGGAAACTGCCCGCCGGGGAAGTGCTGGCAGTCACCAGAGAACAGTCCGATGCTTTTTTTGCGGAGGAGGACGAGATGGTGACCATGGCGGAATACGGTATGCTGTAGGAGGTGTTCATGAGCAGGGAAGCAAGAGAAGTCATGTACAAGATGTCGGAATTCCTGTTGAAGAGGATGTCGGAAAACGGTCTGATCACCGCAGAAGAAAGGGAGAAGATCGCAGCCCTGAACATAGAGACCTTTTCCCCGGAGCTGGCAGAGGTATATCTGTAGAAAATGTTCTTATGGCGCAGAATAGCGCCTGAGATGATCGAAATTAATAAAGAATATATCGATTCTAATAGATGTGGCAAGGCTTTTGTGGTATTGTATGTTGCTGACAGGGAACGGTTCCCTGAACACAAAAAGGAAGGAGGTACGGAGAATGGCAAAGAAAGTGACGGTCATCCCCGCAGTATCCCAGGACAGCATCCTACAGCCACAGAAGAAACTGCGGGTGTGTGCTTATGCGAGGGTCAGCACGGGAAACCGGACACAGGCAGAATCCTATGCCACACAGGTGGAGTACTACACGGATAAGATAATGAACAATCCACTGTGGGAGTTTGCCGGGGTATATGCTGATGAAGGCATAACAGGTACAAAGACAAAGGGCAGGAACGAATTCAACGCAATGATCGATGCATGCGAAAGCGGTGAGATCGACCTGATCCTCACCAAATCGATCACCCGGTTTGCCCGGAACACGGTAGAGTGTATCCAGACCATAAGGAAGCTCAAAGCGCTGGGTATAGGCATCAGCTTCGAGAAAGAGCACATGAACACGCTAAATGAGGAGAGTGAGCTGATGATGTCGATCCTCGCATCCATAGCTCAGGGCGAATCGGAAGACTTTTCCGGGAACAACAGATGGGCGATCATCAAGCGGTTTGAGAACGGGACATATATCACCTCATCTCCGGCATATGGATACCGCAAAGATCAAAACGGTGAGCTGGTGATAGAGGAAGCAGAGGCCGGGATCGTCAAGGAGATATTCCACGCCTACGTGAACGGGATGGGCGCCCATGTCATAGCAAGGATATTAAATGAAAGCGGCATCCCCAGGAACCGCAAATATGGACAATGGCATAGCAGGACAATAAGGTGCATCATACAGAATCCGGTATATGAAGGCAATGTCCTGTGCCAGAAAACATATACGGAAAGGCAGTTCCCCTTTCAGAAGAAGAAAAACAAAGGACAGCTGAGCCAGTACCTGACAGAGGACGCCCATCCGCCGATCATCACGCATGAAATGGCAGAGACTGTACGGAACATCCTGGACTACAGGACATACGGGGAAAATACGGACGAGAACACCCGGTATCCCTTTACCCAAAAGATAGTCTGTGGCATCTGCGGAAAACATCTCCGGCGGAGAATACTTTATATCAGCCCAGGGCATGAGAGGATAGTCTGGACGTGCCCACGCCATGTAATAGACATGGAAGCCTGCACTATGAAGGAGATATCAGAGGATCAGATCAAGCGGGCATTCACAGATATGTGGAACAAGCTATACACCAACCAGGGAACTGTCCTTGAACCGCTCCTGCAGGATCTGATAAGATATTCCGAGAAACAGCAGGAGACAGAAGAGATACAAAAATTGAATGAAGAGATACAAAGCTACAGTGAGCAGCTCCGAATCCTGAACGAAGTCATGAAAAAAGGATATATGGACGCTGCTCTTTTTATGCAGAGGAACAACCTGCTCACATGCCGGCTGACAGAAAGCAGGAGGCGGAAAACGCTTGCTGCCGGAAAGCAGAAAAGGACAAAGGAAATATCTGAGACAAAGCAGCTGATCGGGCTGATAGAAAGGGAAGGTTACCAGACGGAGTATAAGGATGAACTCTTCGAGCAGGCCATAAAGGAAGTGAGGCTATCGGCAGAGCATGAGATCGGGTTTTGCCTGAAGAATGGACTTGTCCTCACAGAGAAGGAAGGAGGTGGACGGGATGGCGAAATCATGGCACATGCCGATGGGATACACCCTGATCGATGGAAAGATTGAGATCCAGGAGGATTCCAGACTGATCGTGGAGCAGATATTCAAGGACTATGCCGCAGGTGAATCTACAAACAGCATTGCAAAAAAGCTGCGGGAAGCGGATGGTGATGATACCCCAAACTCACGTAAATGGGTGCATGCAGCTGTCGGCCGGGTGTTAGAAAATGAGAAATATCTGGGAACGGAACAATATCCGCAGATCATTGACAAGGAACTGTTTGACAGAGTACAGGAAAGGCGCGAGCAGATCCGCGTGAAGACAAAGAAAGGTAAATACCGTCCCGGAGAAAAAGAGAGGCAGATCTTTGGCGGGGTAATGATATGCGCGGAATGTGGCGCTGAATGTATGCATACAGCACCTCATCTTGATCTGAGCGAAAACCGCCTCCCTAAGTGGCGGTGCAAGACCTATCTCCGCGAAAGGACAGAGCGGTGCAGGGACATCATCCTGACCGACAGCCAGACCGAACAGGCATGTATCCGGGCAGTCAATCAACTCATAGAGCATCCGGAGATCATGGAAAACCATAGCGGGGTGACCGCAGAGAAAAAAACAGCTGCGGTGACGGCAGCATACCGCAGGATCGAGCGAAAGATACAGGAATCTGAAGACCTGCCCGCTGAGAAGATGAAGGAGCTGCTATTCGAGAGAGCTTCGGAGAGATATAAGACATTGACGGTCAGGGATGAGGAGATCCAAGCGGAGAAAATGCGGGAGACCCTCAAGGGGAAAGAACCTGTCAAAGAGTTTGATGAAGAATTGTGCAGGAGCCTGATAAAAAACATCATCATACATAAGGGTGGGGAGGCAGAGGTGGTCTTCCACAATAACAGCAGGGTAACGGTCAGAAACCTGTAAGAGGATATATAATAAAAAGGGTAACACCCGGAAAGGAGGCAATATGATGCAGGAAACAGTTCGGAAGAAGGTATCCATGATACCACCCAAGCCCCAGTATGACAAGACGATCCGGCTGACGGAGAAGGAACTCCGTGTGGCGGCCTACTGCCGTGTCAGCACTGAGCTGGAGCAGCAGGAGAGCAGCTACGAGGCACAGGTGGAATACTACACCAGAAAGATACAGGAAACAGAGAGCTGGAAGATGGCAGGGATCTATGCCGATGACGGCAAGAGCGCGACCAATACAAAGAAGCGGGATGACTTCAATGCGATGATCAGTGATGCGATGGACGGAAAGATCGACATGATCCTCACAAAATCCGTCAGCCGCTTCGCCAGGAACACCGTAGACTCCCTGCTGACCATCCGCAAATTAAAAGAGAAGAACATAGCAGTGGTCTTCGAGAAAGAGGGTGTCAACACGCTGGACGGAACGGGTGAGATCCTGATCACCATCCTGAGCAGCCTTGCACAGGAGGAGAGCCGCAACATCAGCGAGAACACAAGGTGGGGCGTGGTCCGCCGCTTCGAAAATGGAAAAGTCATCGTCAACCATAGTAAATTCATGGGCTACACGAAGAACGAAAAAGGAGAACTGGTCATCATACCGGAGGAGGCGGAGATCGTCAAACTGGTCTTCCGGCTCTATTTGGAAGGATACAGCAAAGGAAAGATAGCAAGATATCTGGAGGAGCATCAGATAAAAACGGTAACAGGACTGGATAAATGGCAGGCCACGGTGATCGACAAGATGCTCCGGAACGAAAAATACATGGGGGATGCCCTGCTGCAGAAAACATACACCGTAGATTTCATGACAAAGAAAAAGGTCATGAACAAGGGGATCGTGCCACAGTACTATGTGGAAGATGACCATGAGCCGATCATCCCAAAGGAACTGTTCTACCGGGTACAGGAAGAGATGGCGAGGCGGGCATCCATGTGCAAGTCTGCTGTCACAAGGAAAAAGAACCAGAAGAGTAAATACTCTTCCGAGTATGCCCTCACTGGAAAAGTCATCTGCGGGGAATGTGGACATGAATACCGCAGGGTAACATGGGCACGGAACGGGAAAAAGAAGATCGTATGGCGCTGCACCAACCGGCTGACCAACGGAACCAAATACTGTAAACACTCCCCGACACTGGATGAGGCTGCGCTGAACCGTGCGGTCATGGACGCGATCAACCGCATCGCATCCAACGACGGGGACTTCGTAGGAGCCTTCCGCCAGAACGTCATCCGCGTGATCGGCAGCTACGGGAAAGAGCAGGAGCCGGATGAATACGATGAAAAGATCAAAGAAAAGCAGGACCAGATGATGGTGCTGATCGAGGAGAACGCCAAAGCAGGAGTCTACAATGAACACTTTGATCGCAAATACCGGGAGATCTCTGAGGAAATAGAAGCGCTGAAGGAAAAGCAAAAGACCTTCCGGAACCACCGCAGACTCGCGGAACAGCATGACCAACGGCTCAAGGACATGGACAACTTCCTACAGAACCAGTCAAGCCGCATGATGGAATTCGACAATGACCTGGTGCGGAGGCTGATCGGGAGCATCAAGGTAGAGTCAGAAAAGGACCTGGTCATGCAGTTCCAATCCGGGATCGTGATGGAGCAGGAAATCAGATATGAGTAAGTAACAGGCAGGGATGACAACTGAATAAGGAAACGGAATTCCTGCCTGAATTTATGGTAAGAATAAAATGCCCGATGGGTTCGGGCGTTTTATTGTTGGCATAAAGCTGGCGCAGGAAGGAGAATAGCAAATGGACTTGGAGAAGCAATTGGAGATACAGAGAAAAGAGACAAGAAACAGAGTGTGAAGCATTGGGGGATATGGAAGAGGAACAGAATGGTCAAATTATGCAGAGGATGTAGTGTCGAAAAAAGTTTGTTGAAAAGACCAATCTGCTTGACACAAAATTTAGCCTTAAGTATGATAATTACAGTAGTTATACCATATGGAATAATCGATTGAAAAATGATACGAAGTAGAATTGTGAATATACAAATAGCGGATAGAAAATACTGATTGGAGGAAGATTAGTGGAGAACAGAGAGGTTGGCTTTGTTGTGAATGATGAGTACAAAGCATGGATAGAAGATATTAAAAATCGGATAAAGCAGAGCCAAATAAAAGCAGCAGTTAAAGTGAATTATGAATTGCTGGAATTATATTGGGGAATTGGAAGAGACATTGTTGCAAAACAGAAAAATGCTAAATGGGG
>ODAI012617693.1_pt1 | contig 28742 bp, 24 predicted proteins | sample 1539321 | NCBI WGS metagenome assembly ODAI01 (sample SAMN02144231, study PRJEB22623) | gut metagenome | biome: sheep rumen | host: Ovis aries | place: New Zealand
CACACAAATCCTTTGTTAAGAATTAACCTGGTATTGAGGGCAATCCTCACATAACACGTTGCACTCTTTCATTTCAAAATAATCTGGATTACGTGTAACCCCAACGTAGGGAATATTCCTTCTGTGACAGATTTCAATTATACTTTTCCGCTTTTCAGAAGTCATTCTATTTCCGAGAAAGACCTTTGTTATAGGGAAAAACGCAATGTTATAATCCGTTCCCTTTGCTCGGCCCATAGGAAGAAGCATTCTCCATTCATTCTGGTAAGCCCAGTCTATGCTTTTCCGTAAAGCTCCATGGTAATAGATATCCCAAAGGGTTTCTTCCGTTAACGCCTTGTCTTTATAAGCTACGATTTGCTCAGTTATACTCGGTCTTACTCTACAATAAATCATAGGAAACAAATTTTGATATACTTCCTGATAAGCTTCGTTCTCCGGTAAAACGGTATACTCAATGCAAAATCCCCTATGACAATCTGCATATGACCCACCCCACATAAGTTGAGAATACGGAGTCGTAGTGAAGCAAGATATTCTGAACGTTGTCTTAAGATTTAAAGACAAATCCTTATATTCGGTATTAAGTATATTTGCCAACGCATTACCCCAATCTATTCCTTTCTGAAGCTCATTTTGTAGCCTTAAGCAGAAACATTGATTTGACAACTTTTCAAGTTCTGTTTCAGGCTCTTTTTGAAATAAAGCATCAAAAGAGTGTGTGCGTTGATAAGCCTCAAATATCCAACGCAAAAAGCTGTTGCCTAGTTCCTGAGCAGTTGCTTTGCTGTCTACATTCAACTGGCACCGGCGGCAATATTCAAGCAGACGATATTTCTCATACTCTCCATATTCAATATGTATATCGGAATCATACACATCGTCAAATTCGCTTGGGGACTGCATGAACACTGTATTGTTTTCAAGCGCCAGATGTGAGTAGTTGATCGATTCACCATCCTTAATCGTGTTGCGATAATATTTATATAACTTTTTCGGCATATTCAGCTTAGAACGCATCCAAAATTCACGATAGCCCATATTCTGTATTTCATCCAACCGCATTAATGCACCGTTCACAAAGCAATACGAATTATTCAGTTCTGGAGTGGCTGATTTAATATATGAAACTAAATTGCTAATATTCATTTCTAACTCTCCTTTATAAGACATCTGACATCCAAACCACAGCCATATCTCTGTGGTTATCCAAATCACGTTTTTCACTTTAAATGTATTTCTACTTCCTCATTTTTCCCAATAAGTTCCTAATATAGATGTTACTCTTTCCGTTTCCGCTTTGCTCGCCGTTCCATCTCTTCCTGCACCTTGTCAAACACCTCATGTGTGATGATTGCTTCATGTGCATCGAGCTTACAGAAGGCCTCCCTATTTCCATCGGACTTCAGAATCACAGCATTACCTGTATATTTTTCATTCGTCAGCACCGTTTCAATCGCCTTCTTACTCCATCGTTCTTTGCCACGGGAGGTGGGGATATTCCGTCCTGCTAATTCCTCTATGATCGCCGCCTCGCTCTTTCCCTCCAGATACAGCTGAAATATATGTTGAACAACGGTAGACTGGTAAACATCCGGAACCAGGTTCCCGCTTTCGTCTTTCACATAACCATAGCATGGTTTTGAGAATAATCCACTGGTCCCAAGCTCAGCCTTTTGCCTTAAGCCAATTTTGATATTCTCGCTTCGATGCTCATTCTCAGATTGAATAATCGATGCTCTTACTGACAAATCAAATTCTGGAGTATCTTTTGTAATCTCTTTTTCTTCCACCATGAAATAGATTGCCACACCAGCTTTTTGCAACAGACGAATTGATTCTATGCTTTCAATCGTGTCCCTTCCGAAGCGCGACATGCTCTTTACAAGCACATAATTCACCTTGCGATTCTTGCAATCCTCGAGCAGTCGTGCAAACTCTCTCCTGCTTGATCCTGTTTTTGCGGTTCCAACATCTATATAAATATCTCTGATTAGCATATCGTTTCTCTGATATGTATACTGTGATAAAGCAGAAACCTGAGCTGCAAGACTGCGCAACTGTTCCACTCTTGCTGTGCTAACCCTCGCATAGATCCCCACTTTCTTCACTCCAGGGTTATTCTTATATGATGGAATGACATTGACTTTTGAGCCTATAGCCATTTCTTCCTCCGTTAGACTAATCATCAATCGCAATAATATTGTCCTCTTGTTTATTAGTCTATCACAGTTTACCACCTATGAATAGCTGTGTTTTTGACAATAGTTCCATAGTCTCCCACCCCTCCGACAATAGTTATTCAGCCTCGCCCTGATGTTTTCCAATGGTCAGAACTACTGTCAAAACAATAAAAAAAGGACTCCAGGAAATCTCCCATCTGAGAGAAATCCAGGAATCCCTTGATTTCAAGCCTTTTACGGCCTCTTATGCATCTTTACGTGACAGCAGTACTACCGTCTCCACATGTACGGTATGAGGAAACATATCAACAGGCGTTGCCTCTGATAAGGTATAGCCGCCATCACACAGAAGCTTAAGATCACGGGAAAGAGTAGCGGGATCGCAGCTTACATATACAATGCGCTTCGGTTCTACACGCAGCATTGTGTCTATTAAAGCCGTATCACATCCCTTTCGAGGCGGATCTACAACTATCACATCGGGTTTGGGAAGTATTATCTTGTCCGTATCAGAAGACATATCTATCAAAGCTTCCGAAGAATTGCCGGCCGCATCTTCATTAACCGCAATGTCCTCAGCTTTACCCACATAAAAATCCGCATTATCTATGCCGTTCTTTGCTGCATTCCTTTTTGCATCCTCTATTGCTTCAGGCACTATCTCCACTCCGAATACATGTCCTGCTGCTCCGGCTAGGAATAATGAGATGGTTCCTATGCCACAGTACAGATCCCAGACTGTCTCACTTCCGGTAAGTCCTGCATATTTAAGTGCCAGAGAATACAGCTTCTCAGTCTGTATGGGATTGACCTGATAGAAGGATCTTGGAGATATCTCGTAAGTGATCTCCCGATCAAGCCTATCAATACCGCATCCTGCATCTATATCCTTACTAAAGTCAGATAATGTACAGCTATCATCATCTGTTATATCCGCCGATATCCTAAGACAGTCTTCGATACACTCTTTCCCCCATATGGTATGTGTCTGCTCACCCATTATTACATTGTCCCTTGATCTGTTGAGATTAACTGACACAGATGTCATGTTTTCAACAGATGATAAGCTCCTAATGAGCTCACCCTGACCTGTAATATACATACCGTCATAAGACGGACCCCTGTTAAGTATAAGACATACCATCAGTTCACCTGTATTATAGCCCTTGCGCACGAGAACATGCCTTATGAGTCCTGTACCTGATGCCTCATCATATGGCGCAATGTCATAACGCCTCATATGCTCTGCCACTTTATCCATTATCTGCGCATATTCTTCGGCACCTATGACACAGTCGTCTATAGGTATGATATTGTGACTGTGTCCCGCATAGAAGCCTGTCACTATATGTCCTTCCCTATCCCTTCCTATAGGGAACTGAGACTTGCCACGGTATCTTATGGGATTCTCCATGCCTACTATGGGCTTAAGCACAGATGTAGCATATTCCGGGTCAAATCCTCCTATCCTTATAAGATCATTCCTTACCTTAGACTGCTTATAGCTTAACTGGGCTTTATAATCAAGCGCCTGAAGCTGGCATCCGCCACATGCCTTAGCCTTAGGACATAAGGGCTTAACCCTGTCTTGGGATGCTTCGATCACCTCATCAAGATGTGCATATGCATAGCTCTTCTTAGCCTTCATGATACTTACACGTACCTTATCACCTATCACGGCATCTTTTACAAAAAGGGTATAGCCGTTTATCTTGCCTATACCCTCTCCGTTAATACCCATATCTGTTATATCTATGGTGAGAATATCACCCTTTTCATATGTCATATTAATCCTCCATGCCGAGCACATTGTACGAGGCTTGCGAGGCGAATTTCAGATTCGCCGATGCGATAAGGCGATTTGGGCTGAGAGTTGAGATCAACTCTCTTGCACAACATCGCTGTATGAAAAATATGATATCGATTATATTTTTCACACTACTCTCCCCTTCTACTCAAGCCTCGTACCCCTTACATTGCTGTCAAGAAGTCTGTTGAAGCCCTGCCAATCCTTGGGATTCTGACTCTTATCAAGTAGCTCCGTGAAGGTCTCCATCTTGGCATCCAGATCATCAGCGAAGTTAAGAGCCACCGCCTCTATGAGCGCCGGAACCTTAGGTGAACCGAACTCGTACTTGCCATGATGAGCCAGTATGCAATGCTTAAGCTCGCTTGCAAGCACAGGCGGAAATCCCTCGATACCGCGTATCTTCTCATCTATCATCTCAGTTCCCATCACAATATGTCCCAGGAGGCAGCCGTCATCCGTGTAATCATTATCCGGATATGCCGACAATTCCTTTACCTTGCCGATATCATGGCATATAGCAGCCGTCACCAGAAGATCCCTGTCAAGCTTTGGATACTGTGCAGCAAAAAAGATGCAGTTCTTAGTCACGCTCAACGTATGCTCAAGCAATCCTCCGACGAACGCATGATGCACCATCTTGGCAGCAGATGAGAACTTGAATCCGGCAATGAAGCTCTCATCCTCCTTGAAGAAGGCACAGAGCAGCTTCTTAAGATACACATTCTCAGTGCGATCGATTATATCTGTAAGCTCCTTATACATAGCCGCTACATCCTTGCTGCTTACAGGCAGATAATCGGAAGGATCGTATTCTCCTTCGTGAGCCTTTCTTACACGCTTGACACTTACCTGAAGCGCGCCGTTGAAAGAATTCACATCCCCGACTATCTCCACATAATCCTTCTCGTCGAAATCCTCTATCCCAGCACTGTTAGGGTCCCATACCTTGGCATCTATGGTTCCTGTCTTATCCTGTAATATCACATTCAGGTAGCTCTTGCCGTTCTTGGTAACAGCAGAGGTTCTCTGCTTGATCAGATATATATCTCCTACCCTGCTGCCTTCCGTAAGGTCTCTAAGGTATCTCATGACATTTCCTCCAAAGTAACTTCAAGTTCAATCTCTCTGTATTCTTCACCCGACTGCCTCATAAGCGCAAGGCTGACATTACTGTCAGGCGTGGCACTCTCAATATATTCGGTAAAATCGGCATATTTCTCTATCTGCTTGTCTCCGATCCTTATGATTACATCACCGCTCTGTATACCGGCATTCATGGCAGGAGAATCCATCACAATTCCTGTCACAAAGGCACCTACAGGTACTCCGCTTGCTGCATTGATCTCTTCTGTCACATCGGTTCCGTTAATTCCCAAGTATGCTCTTGGCTTTCCATTGGACATCCTCTCTATGGTTCGCTTTATATCCGATATTCCAATGGCGCTTATGATATTTTTCATATCGGCCGTATTATGACTCTGATCGATGATTCCAAGGATCTCTCCCTTAAGATTGACTATCACACCGGTCGCTTCACTGCTTCCGTATATATCCGTAGTCAAAAGCTCATAATTCTGGTCTGTTAGGTTGACATAACTTCCCTTGCTCGTCAGTATGCCATATCCTACCGATTCTGAAGAGCCATAGGGTCTCCCCACGGCTATTATTGGCGTTGCCAGAATGGTGCTTACTCTTGAATTGGCCAGCGTCACAGGACTCATATTGTCTGTTATACTCTGTGCAAGTCCTTCCATTGGTACCGCCACTATTGAAAGTCCGGTGTTGGGATCTGACGCTTTAATATAACCTTCAGCTATAGACTTGTCATTAAGAGTAACATTGATAACCTCTGCTTTCTCAATAACATCGGTCCTGCATAGGAAAAGCAGCTCCTTATTATTATCCGTTATATACAGACCCGGTGTACTGTTCTTGCTCTCATAGTAATTATCGAACCAGTCGGTGTCCTGACTTACGCTTGTGATCTTTACAACAGACTTCTGTACCAGTCCCGCAACCTTGTTCAGATCCATGTATTGATCCCTGTATACAGCTATCGGGTCCACATCCGTAGTATGCTCGATTATCTGCACAGGACTCTCTTTTATCTGATCCTCTTCCATTATCATATCTTCCGGAAGTATCTCATCGGTATCCATGGGTATCTCCACAAGCTCCGGTTCTTCTTCCGGATGCAGGATATTGGAGAATACAGGCTCAAGAACAAGAAAAGTAATACACGCCAATACACCAAATATCACCGCCATTGATGCGGTGATAATTGTCCTTCTTAAAAGCTTCTTACGATTAAGCGGTCTTTGCTTAACCTTTTCCTGAATATTACCAAATTCAGTATTGCTCAAATTCTCACTCATTGTCTCTATGCTCCGGTGCCTCTGAGATTATCCACAAAGTGCTCTATTCTTCCCAAAGCTTCCTTAAGAGCTTCCATAGAATATGCGTAAGATATCCTTAAGAACCCTTCGCCGCTGTCTCCGAAAGCAGTTCCCGGCACTACTGCCACTTTCTCTTCCATAAGTAGACGAGTGGCGAATTCGTCACTGCTTAAGCCGAATTCCTTGATACACGGGAAGATATAGAATGCTCCGTAAGGCTCAAAGCACGGAAGTCCCATCTTCTTAAAGATATTCATAAGGAAGCGCCTTCTCTGATTATACGCATCCCTCATTCCTGCCACATCATCATCACCGTTCTTAAGCGCCTCAACTGCAGCATACTGGCTGGTGGTTGGAGCACACATGATGGCATACTGATGTATCTTGGTCATCTGCGCTATGATTGCCTGAGGTCCGCAGGCATATCCCAGTCTCCATCCTGTCATTGCATATGCCTTGGAGAATCCATTGATAAGAATAGTCCTATCCTTCATACCGGGAAGTGACGCAATGGTTACATGACCCTTATCCGTATATGTAAGCTCCGCATATATCTCATCTGACAGTACATATATATCATTCTCAATAAGTATGGGAGCTATCTCCTCCAGATCCTTGCGCTCCATCACTGCTCCGGTTGGATTATTGGGAAAAGGAAGCACAAGTATCTTGGTCTTGGGTGTGATGGCTGCCTTAAGCTCCTCGGCCGTAAGTCTGAAGTCATTCTCAGCCTTAAGGTCTATGATCACAGGCTTGGCGCCTGCTAAGATCGCACAGGGCTCATAAGATACATAGCTCGGCTGTGGGATGATGATCTCTTCACCCTGACCCGGATTGATCATCGCCCTGAAAACCAAATCGATGCCCTCAGAACCGCCTACCGTAATGAGCATCTCCTTCTTCGGATCGTAGGATACACCAAAACGCCTGCTTAAATAATTATCTATCTCCTGCCTTAACTCCATAAGTCCGGAATTGGAGGTATAGAAGGTACGTCCTTTCTCAAGAGAGAATATACCCTCTTCCCTTATATGCCATGGAGTATCGAAGTCGGGCTCTCCCACGCCAAGTGAGATGGCATCCGGCATTTCATTAACCACATCGAAGAATTTTCTGATTCCGGACGGCTTTAAAGCAACCGTTACTGCTGATAAAGGATCTTTTGTCATAACACGAATTTCTCCCTCTCGTCCTTTTTCTTTTTGGCCAGTATTGTTCCGTGATCCTTGTACTTCTTCAGTACAAAGTGTGTGGCTGTACCCACCACCGAATCAAGCGTAGAGAGCTTATCCGACACGAAGCTTGCTACCTCCTTAAGAGTCTTGCCCTCCATATTCACCAACAGATCATAACCACTCGACATAAGGTATACCGCCTGTACCTCCGGATAATTGTATATACGTTCTGCAATGCTGTCAAAGCCCTGTCCCCTCTGAGGTGTCACACTTACCTCTATAAGCGCCGATACCGTCTCAATGGATGTCTTCTCCCAGTCTATCAGGGTATGATAACCGCATATCACTCCCTCTGTCTCCATAGCCTTGATCTCGTTGGCTACCGCTACTTCATCCGCTCCCAGTCTTATTGCAAGTTCATCTATTCCTATACGACTGTTCTTCTCCAGTATCCTAAGTATATCCTCTCTCATTCTGTTCCTTTCCGTATAATACGAATCACTTATACAACGATCAATCTATTTTACCACAAAACCTTACATAATTCATCCTGTGTCGGTTCTTCCAGAAATCTCTTCTCTTCTCCGGAGATAATGACCCTGTCTATCCCCTCAGTGACACGACCTATCACACATGCAGGTATCTCCTCATCTATAAGCCTGCCTATCAACTCATCCGGCTTTTCCGTAGCGATCAACAGGCTTCCGTCACTATTCATCCTGTATGGGTTGATATCATAGTATTCGCACAGCTCCACCGTCTCCTGCCGTATCGGTATCGACTTAAGCTCAGCCTCTATACCGACTCCGCTTCTGTCCGCAAGCTTCCATAATCCCGCATACACTCCTCCGTCGGAGCACGCATACATACAGCTTGCACACTCCTCATATGCTATGGCTGCTTCCTTTTCTACTGATACGAACTGCCACAGTTCTCTTGCTTCTTCCGTCAAAAACGGAGGATACTTAGTATCCGGACCCTTGGCATGTTCCGTAGCAAGCAGAGCCGAACCGTATATCCCTGCCCACTTGGTCATGATCACAGTCTGTCCCGGAGCTGCCAGCTTAAGTCCTCTCTTATTAGTGACACATCTGTCATTTTGCTTATAAGTCCTGTTCTCATATGCACATACTGCCCACAATACTACAGTAACTATAGGGTACTTAAGCTCAGGTATGCTCTCGCTGTGACCGGAGATTATGGCTATATTCCTCTGTACTGCCTCTCTGTCAGCGGAGGCTATGATCTCCTTAAGCCTCTTCTCCTTCATACGCTGCGGCATGGTAACGCTAAGAGCTGCTCTTACCGGTCTGTATCCCTCCTGCACAGCCCTGTTCGCAGCTTTAATAAGTGCGTGTGCTCCGCTCTCACCCGTACCCTCATAAGAGACATACCCTGTAAAAAGAGCGCAGTCAGGGTAATCCTCTGCGCTCACTTTGCTTATATTCTTAAGTACCGATCTTTTAATGATGTTCTCAGATACTTTTCCAGTCTTCATCCGCATTCTCCAAAGCCTAAGATCACATATTACGGTGCGCCGACTGCCTCTGCTGCCATCACGGCTGCCTGAAGAGCGTATCCTGCAGCCACTCCCACAGCGTAGTCTATACTTCCCGTATCTATTGCCTCCTTTATGGCAGCCACCGCAGCCGGATCATCCGATGCGGTCCCTATAAGGGCTGTCCTTGGTGTAGCCTTATAGGTGCTTCTGTTGATCACCTCGCGGCTCACCTCCTTACCGTCCTGCCTGACGATCTTGATAAGCTCGGCCTTATATCCTACATGTACCCCCTGTGTAGAATAGAATCCCACAGGCTTGTCAGAGGAACCTACTACCCTCTCTCCTTCGGGCTCAATGGTTTCTAAGATATTAGTCTCAAAATCCAGACTTCTGCCCTCAGGTCTTGTCTCTTTACCGAATATATTGAATCTTATCTCCCGATCCTCTGTTATCACACCCTCCACATATACCGGATAATCCGTATTATTGACAAATCTCATGTCCATTCCCGATGATTCTGCTATGGCCGCATCCTGTGATACGGGTACATAAGATACTGTCATTCCGTGGTTATGCCTCTCAGTCACATCAAGCTCTGCCCTTATGACCGCATTGTAAAGCGTAGTCGATACCTGACATATTCCACCGCCCAGACTGTCTACCACTACACCGTTTAGATAAGAGCCGGCCATTTTGTAACCATTGTCTTCGGAAAAAGGCCGGATATTCTCATATACCGAATACTCTTCACCGGGATATACGGTCACTCCGCTTGCAAGCTTACATCCATTGATTATGTTGGCAGCTCTCTCGGCGTTGGAATTCTTGAAAAAGGTCGAATATGTACCAAGCAGGTCCTTAACCTGAGACAATTCCTCTTCAGTTCCCTTGGGTTCGTCTGTAATAATGGGAAGCTCAAGTTCACATGCTCTTCCGCTCCATTCCTCCGTGATAAAGCCTGTCAGATAATCTACCGCCGCCTTCTCATCTATTACTGCGCCCTGAACTCCGGGAATTACATTAAAGCCGTCATCAGTCCTTTCCAGAGTCGCATCCACAGCCTCTCTGTTATACTGTATACAGCGTTCCGTGACAAACTGCTCTATAGCAGACTTGGACACACTGTACTTAATAGGTATCCTTATTCCGTCACGCTCAATATCCTTCCTGTCCTTATATCTCTTGATTATATTACCGCTGTTGGCGTAGGAAGCCGCCTCCCTTACCACATCCGTATTAAGCCATTTAAGATCTATATCCGCAAGCGAAAGCTCTTCGCTTTCATTATCCACCAGATATACTGTTATAACAGAGTTCTTCGCTTTGTTGACCTTCTCCGTGATGATCCCGGATGCTTCTGTCACGGTCATACCCGACACATCCGTATCTCCTATACTTATCCCGTTCACTATCACGGTATCATCATTTACAGTCGCTCCCGCGGCATTAACAGGCAGAACGGATACTCCCAAGGCAAAAAAGAATGTCACAGGTAATACAATTGTGCTTAAAAGTAATGATAATCTTCTCATATTGTGATAAATTATATAATAAGGTTATAGCAATGCAGCCGCCAATACTCCGCCAACCATGGCTATTACAAGAGCAAGTATTATTATCGTTGATATCAATCTTCGATTTTTATTGTTCATATTGAACATATTTTGCCTCCGATTTTTGTTGATTACTTACATAAAGGATTATATATGAATATAAATTCATTAGCAAGCGGAATCGGCAGATTCCCCATATTCTTCACTTTTGTCATACTTTCCGTTATCTTCATGCTGAACATACGCCGTTCCAACAGAAGGATACGCAAGAACAGGGAGGAATTCTGGGCCCGTGAGATAAGAGCCAACAGTGTAAGACGTAAGCCCTTGGACAATGTTGATTTCATATCCGTTCCCTACGATGAGCTTCCCATGGATGAAGATAGTACCGATGATATCATTAAGGAATGTATGGATGATATTCTGTCTCTTAAGGGTGAACCCATAGCCAATTTCACCGGTATCACCAATACCGATCTTAAGCTTGAATATGGTGCGCCCAACATTACGACGCTGTCTAAGGCTGATACCAACTATACTCTTTTAGTCCGTACCCTGCAGAAATGGGCACAGAGACTTCATGAACAAGGCAATGATGAAGATGCTCTTAAGGTACTTGAATATGCCATCAAAATAAGGAGCGATGTCAGCAGCAGCTTCTATCTGGCTGCCTCCATATACAGCACAAATGGCAACAACAAAGGCATCGCATGGCTTAAGAGAAGCGCCGAGACACTTAATTCCATTATGGCGCGCCCCATACTTAATAAGCTTAATGAACTCTATCCGGATGTACCAGCATACTAAGCCTTACTTCTGCTGCGTGGTCTGCTCTTATTCCCTTCCGGACACAGCTCCCTAAGGAAGCAGTTCTCGCAATCAGGATTAACAGCCTTGCATATTGTCCGTCCAAGAGTGATTATATGTATATTCCATAATATCCAATGATCTCTCGGAAGCTTCTTCATAAGGTCATATTCTATCTTTTCCGGGTCAGTCTCCCCAGTGATCCCCAGCTTATATGATATCCTCTTCACATGTGTATCCACCACAATAGATGGAATGTCATATATATTGCCTCTTATCACGTTGGCAGTCTTGCGTCCGACCCCGGGCAGCTTCGTAAGCTCTTCTATATCAGACGGAACTTCTCCGTCATACTCATCCCTCAACATCTTACAGCAGGCTATTATATTCTTCGCCTTATTATGATAAAAGCCAGTGGATCTGATATCCTGTTCAAGCTCGGACAGCTTAGCCTTCGCGAATGCATCTATATCCGGATATTTTACAAAAAGCTCCTTAGTAACTATATTGACTCTGGCATCTGTACACTGCGCACTTAAGATTGTGGCAATAAGTAACTGCCACGCATTATCATGCTCCAGATAGCACCTGTAATCAGTGCCGTATTCATTATCAAGCCTGCTTAATATCTCCTGTATTCTCTCGGATAATCTCATATTCTCATCCTTTATATACAATGCCGGACTGCAGTCATGATGACCACAGTCCGGCTTGATATAATCATTAGATCCTGAATGCACCAAGGGAATCATTGAGTCTGTCCGACAGAACCGTAAGTCTGTCTGCCGCAGTCTTAAGCTCTGTCATAGTGTCCTGCATACTCTCAACAGTTCCTATAGTTCCCTCCGCGGTATTCGCAGTACGCTCGGATACCTCAGCAAGTGTGATAACCGACTTCTTGATATCATGGCTTGATTCACGAAGTCTGTCCACTTTAGCGCTTATCTCCGAGATATTCTCAATAGACTTGTCTACACTGTCTGATACATGCTGCGACTGCTCTCTCGTCTCGTCAAGCTTTCTCTGCTGAACATCCATCGCATCATATACTTCCTTCATGATAACAGCGGTTTCTTTGGCAACATCCATAACCTCTTTGATAATAAGTGTGATCTCGCCTGTAGATGAATTAGACTGATCCGCAAGCTTGCCTATCTGCTCTGCCACTACGGAGAAGCCTCGTCCGGCCTCTCCTGCTCTGGCCGCCTCTATTGAGGCATTGAGCGAGAGCAGCTCTGTCTCATCCGCTATATCGGTTATAAGCGTAGTCGCCTTCTCAATGCTCTGAACGGACTTGTTCATCCTGTCGATCTGCTCCTGAACCTTGTCAAGAGACTGTCTCGTCATATCGGACTGTGAATGCAGCTCCTCAACAATATCCCTGTTCTTCTGCTCGGCTTCCGCCATGGACTCGGCATAGGTCACCAGACTTGCCATATCTGACTTGATCCGCTTGATCTCCTCATTCATCTCGGTAACACCATCAGATGTATACTTGGCATCTGATGCCTGTGAAGATGCTCTCTCAACTATCTGACCCGTAGCATCCGCTACTGCAGTCACCGTACCGCTGGAATTATCCGCCATTGAAGACAGATTGCCTGCCGATTCTCCAAGTGCTTCAGCCGCTTCCACGATACTGCCCACTATTCCCGTAAGGGATTGCTGCAATTCTATGGAAGTGCGGTATATATCTCCCAGCTCATCTTTTCTCTTAAGTGTGCTCTTGCTGGGTTGTGCATCCAGCTTGCCATCCTTGACCGTAATAAGGAAATCCTTGATCTTCCTCATGGCACGACCCATTCTGCCTGATATTAAAAGGGCGAATGCTATGGCAATTATGATGAATACAATGGCAACAACAAGGATCGTAACGGTCTGTGCACCTGTGGTCTGCTCCACATATGCGGAAGGAGTTGCTACCTCTATGGCTCCTACTATAGAACCGTCCGGATTATATAAGGGAGTATAATAGAGATAACATTCCGTACCGGAACCATCCTCGGCATTGAGCTCCTTGATTGTCACACCCTTTAAGAATATCTCTTCACCGGCATTGATCCTCTCTAGATATTCCTCCTCCACATTACTTCCGTTGATACGTCTTCCCTCACCACCGTCCTTCTTCATAGTAGTGATAAGGCGCATATCACCGTATATAAGGGATATATCGAATCCTGTCTGTTCCTTAAGAGCATCTATGAGGTCATTCTTACCGGATATGGTATTGTCACCCTTCGTGACCTTACCTCCCTTATTCTGCTTGTATTCTCCCTTATAGAGATTGTTATATGTCTCAGCGGTACAGGCTGCCATGATACGAAGAGACTTCTCTATCTCCGATTCAATGGATCTTTTAAGTGTTCGTACAGACAACGTGGTAATTACTATCGCAACCACTAACATCGGAACAGCACATACCGCAATAAGCTTCATCGTGAAGATCGAGCCTATCTTCTTTTTTGGTTTGCCCGGTTTTTTTAGCTTACCAGGCAATTCTACTCCTGGAAGCCTGCCGGACTTTAATCCCGGGAGCTTGATCTTCTTTTCCTTCCTGCTCTTCTTTTTGCCTGAAGTTTCAATATCGGCTTCCGTCAGATCTTTTGTATCATCTGTTACTTCCAAGATCATATCCTTTTGTTCTGCCATGCTTATACCCCGTTTAAAAATAGCCACCCAAATTGAACACTCAATCCGGGTGGCCATAATTACACAAAACCAAAGCTATCAATAACCGTCTAACGCATCAACCCTTAACGCTGCCTACAGCTACACCGCCCACTATGCTTCTTGATAAGAACAGATATACTATTATAACAGGTGCGATAGAAAGTGCTATCGTTACATATACCTGACCCATATCGAACTTAAGGAAGTCGGCTGCACGTAACTGTGCTATCAATATAGGCAATGTCTTCATATTGTCCTTGCTAAGTACCAGCGCAGGAGTGAAGTAGTTATTCCAGTTGGCTACAAATGTGAATATCATCTGTACCGCAATGGCCGGCTTCATTATGGGAAGGGAGATGGTATTGAAAGTTCTCCACTCTGATGAACCGTCTATTCTGGCTGCCTCAACTATAGCATGAGGCAAAGCACTCTCCATATACTGCTTCATATAATAGAATGTTGCAGGTGCTGCTATTGAAGGAACAATAAGCGGTATGAATGAATTCATAAGCTTAAGATTACCTATCAACTTGATGAAACCAAGTGCAGTAACCTGTGTAGGTATCATCATAACCGCAAGTATGAATGTGAATATGGCTTTCTTAGCCTTGAAGTCATATACATGGATAGCATATGCTGTCATGGCTGAGAAGTATGTACTGAGTATCGCACACAATGCTGCAACAAGGAAGCTGTTACGCATACCTGTCATTATAGGCTGTGTACCGTGAATAACATTGTTAAAATTCTGAACAAGGTACTTACTCGGCATCAGAGTAAATCCTCTGTTAAGCTCTGCATGAGATCTGGTCGAATTGATGAACAGCAGATAAAACCAGAATAAGCAGAGGAATGTAAGAAGTATCAATACTATATATGCAATTACACGTCTGGCTATGATACCGAGACCGCCTTCAACGTCATTATATTCTTCGTTCGGCATATTCTTTCCTCCCTTCCTAATCGTTGCTCTCACTGGTAGAGAACTTGAATACTATCAGACTCAATATTCCGGTTATGATGAACAGGAATACCGACATGGCACCTGCCATACCGTAGTTCTTGCTGAACAGATGCTTATTCAGGTACATGATCATAGTCATGGACTGTCTCATGGGAGTACCTTCACCATTGGTTAATATCTGAGGTACATCGAACATCTGCAGACCACCTATAAGCGATGTGATCATAACAAACAGAAGTATCGGGCGGAGCAGAGGAAGTGTGATTCTGAAGAACACCTGAGTAGATGTGGCTCCATCCACCTGTGCTGCCTCGAAAAGTGCATTATCTATACCCATCATTCCTGCCATAAGGAGTATAGTGGTATTACCGAACCACATCAAGCAGTTCATGAATGCTACAAGAGATCTTGCTGATACCACATGTGAAAGGAACTTATACGGAGTATCTATCATACCCATCTGGATAAGAAGACTGTTGATAGGTCCCGTCTCAGAGAACAATGTAAAGAATAACATAGCGAATGCCGATGCCATTATAAGGTTAGGCATATATATAACGGTCTTGAAGAAACCGGAAGCCTTAACTCTAAGTCTTGTGTCTGCAAACCATGCAGCAAGCAACAGTGATAATACGATCTGAGGTATGAAGCCTGCAATCCACATCACCATTGTATTACCGAAATACTTAGGCACATCACCATTCTGGAAAATGGTGATATAATTCTGCAGTCCTACCCATGTGGGTCCGATCTGCTTAAGACCACTCATATAATTCTCAAAGAAACTGTTATATATAGTTGATATGAGTGGAATCATCTGAAAAATCAGATATACAACAACGAAAGGGATCAAGAATATGTAGCCCCACTTGTTGTACTTGACAACCTGACTGGTCTTTTTCTTTTCTGTAGCCATTGTGTAGCCCCCATTCCTAAATATTTTAACTCCGCAGAGCTAACGGATATACTGAAAACCGTTGCTTTCAGAATATTCGTTAGCTCTGCACTTATATGGTAGTACTATTATACCACATAAGTGTACAAAAAATATTCTGAATTTCTCTTTTTTTTGTGAAAATTTATAATATTTGGGTAAAAAATATAGAGTAGTCAGTGCCTGCCCGCTAAGGCAGGCACAATATACTACTCTATTGTAAGCTTAGATTATATACCTAATCTTAGTATGTAAGCTCAGGATACTTCTCTGTTACGCTTGTGTAGAAGAGATCAAGTGCCTCCTCATATGTAGCGTTGCCCTCGAAGTACTCCTTCATAGCCTGCTGGAATGACTCTGTGTAACCCTGATCGTAGATTGTCATGTTGCTTCTGTCAATCTTCTCAGCACCTGCACAGAACATAGCAAGTGCATTCTGTCCACCGAGTACTGCATCACCATATGATGTATCAGCTGCCATCTGCTCCATAGCGGGCTTGTCGTTAACGAAGTCGTTATCAGCCTTAACGATGTCGAGCATGATGTCTGTTGTGCATGTAAGCTTCTTCATGATGTCGCCTACAAGACTGGCGTTATCTGTACCGTTAGCTGCGCAGATCCATGTTCCGCCCCAAGAGAAGCCCTGAGGACCTGTTGTTGCGCCCCAGCCGCCTGCATGAGCTATAGAAGCCTCATCATCAGCTGCCATACAGAAGTCGATAAGCCATGCGGGTCCGAAGTAGCAGAATACCTTTCCTTCAGGATAGAAACCTGCTGACCAGTCATCGCCCCAGAGATCGCCTGTGCCTGTCTCGCCTGCATCAACCATCTCCTTAGACATGTCAACCCACTTCTTGATTGTGTCATCAACCTTGATAGCACCGTTCTCTACAACCTTACCTGCGTTGTCAGAGAATACACGGTATGTATCGTTAGCTGTTGCTGTCATCTTGTAACCAGCATCCTTCATTTTCTTAGCTGTAGCAAGGAATGTATCCCAATCCTTAACTGCTTCCTGAACTTTATCAGGGTCGTCTGAACCAAGAACTTCCTTAGCAGCCTCTCTGTTGTAGATGAGGACACCGGGACATCCCTGCCAAGATACACCCTTAAGCTTGCCTGTTGAATCAGTAACGATATCCTTTGTGTACTGATACTGGTTAGCTACGTCTGCATCTGTAATACCGAGATCTGCAACGGGAAGAGTAACATCCTCGTCTACATACTTAAGTGCGTAGTCAGCCTCTACAAGGAAGAGGTCAACTCTGTCATCTGCTGCTGCATCTGCATTGCCGGGAAGAACCTCATCGAGCTTGTTCTGGTATGCATTGTCATCAGAAGGTGTGATAGTCCATACAACGTCTACATCACCGATCTTACCATGAGTAGCATCAACTTCCTCATATCCGGGATAGTGATCTGTAAGTCTTGACTTGAACTCTTCGTTCCAGCAGTAGATGTTAAGAACCTTTCCTTCGTCTGCTGCGGGAGCTGCTGCGTCTGTTGCTGCTGCGTCTGCTGCAGGTGCCTCTGCTGCAGGTGCCTCTGCTGCGGGTGCCTCTGCTGCAGGTGCTTCTGCTGCAGGAGCTGCTGTGCTGCCACAGCCTACAAGTAATGCAGAAACCATGGCTACGCTCAATAATGAGCTAAGTAACTTCTTTTTCATTATAAATCCCTCCATTTTAATGAAATAATGAAAATTTATTCTAACCACACCATGTGGCTAAAACCAAAATAAATTATATCATGTCTGTCAAGTATCTTAAGTTGCACTTACCTGACCGACAGATCCGCCCCTTTCAAGTATACCTTCTATCACTACATGATCCTTAGGTGTCTTACCGGGCTTCTCAATAAGATTGATCAGATTATCCGCTGCGATCCTTCCCATCATTCTTGTGTCCTGAATGATCGTCGTAAGCTTCGGCTCGATCTTGGCCACTATATCGCTTCCGTCAAATCCCACTATGGAGATATCATCCGGAATATTAAGTCCTCTTGCTTTGATCTCATTCATCCCGCCTATTGCCGAATAGTCATCGGGATAAAAGATGCATGTGGGACGATTCTTCATATCCAACAATTCATCCGTGCTCTTCGCTGCCAAAGGAATGTCTCTGTACTTTCCTTTTATTAAGAACCTGTCCGGTATCTTAAGCCCCAGCTCCTTAGCCGTCTCTTTGAACTTATTAAGTCTTGTCTTCGTAACAAGCGATCCGCTCTGTCCGTATATATATGCAATCCTACGATGTCCTTTGGCATATACGAACTTAAGAAGTTCCTCTATTCCTTTTTCATTGTCCGATATCACGGCCAGCCTGTCATCTGCCGGATAGTCTATGGTAACAACCGGAATGTCGCTGTCTATAAGCTCCGTTACTTCCTTATCGGTAAAGTCAACACAGGCTATCAGTACTCCGTCCACTCCTCTGAATCTGCTGTGTTCCAGATACGACAATCTTCCTTTTCTTACCTTGTTGCAATTAATAAAAGTAATGTCGTATCCCTTGGCCTCCACCGTTACCTTGAAGCTGTCAAGGATTGATGCGAAGTACTCATGCGTCAGTCCACTCTGCGGAGCCTCGTCCACAAACAAAACTCCTATATTATAGCTTTTGTTAGTCTTAAGCGCTCTCGCAGACGAATTGGGGAAGTACCCCATCTCTTTAGCTGCTTGTCTTATGCGAGACTTGGTGTCTTCACCTACGTCTTTATGATCGTTAAGAGCTTTACTAACAGTTGCTACAGAGACGCCACAAGCCGCCGAGATGTCCTTCATCGAAACCATTGTGCTCTCCGGGGTTGTTTACTTAATCGTTTTCGTAAGGCTAATATAACTCTTTTTAATTTGACCTGCAAGTACTTTTTGTTCATTTTTTGTTCATTTTTATTCTTTTTGTTAGTTTTTAACAGAAACCATATGTGTAATTTGTGCAATTTTTCTCATTCACATTTTGTTCATAAAATAACCTTATAATCGTTGACATTGGTATTATCTTCCTATATAATTTGGTTACATCCTTACATAAAAAGGGTGCTCTTTTTTCTCCGTTTACTTAATCGTTTTCGAAAAAGTGGCAAAGATTATTCAATGTAAGGGAGAAATCACTATGAAGTATGGACATTTCGATGACTCGAAGAAAGAGTATGTAATCACTTCACCCAAGACACCTCTGCCTTGGATCAACTACCTTGGTTGCGAGAACTTCTTCTCGCTGATATCCAACACGGGCGGCGGCTATTCTTTTTATAAGGATGCCAAGCTTTTGCGTCTGACAAGATATCGTTATAACAATGTTCCCTATGATAACAACGGCCGTTACTTCTATATTAAGGATAACGGCGTGACATGGAATCCCGGCTGGCAGCCTACACAGACAGAGCTTGACTCTTATGCATGCCGCCACGGACTCGGATATACCATATTTGAAAGTAGCAAGAATGATCTTGCAGCCAGCGTAACGGCTTTCGTTCCTATCGGAGATAATTGTGAGATCAACAAGCTTACTCTTAAGAATAACGGAAGCAGCGAGAAAAATATCGACGTTTTCTCTTATATAGAATTCTGTCTATGGAATGCTGTGGATGATTCATCCAACTTCCAGCGTAACCTTAATACCGGCGAGGTGGAGATAGAGCCGGGTGTGATCTATCACAAGACCGAGTACAGAGAGCGCCGTAATCATTATGCGGTATATGCTGTGAACGCACCTGTTGCGGGATTTGATACCGACAGGGATACATTCCTTGGAGCTTACAGAAGCCCTTCCAATCCCGAAGTTGTGGAAAAGGGCGCTGCTACCAACAAAATCGCAAGCGGCTGGTCCCCCTGCGGTTCCTTCCAGCTTAAGGCAACACTTAAGCCCGGAGAGGAGGTTACATATGTATTCGTGCTCGGCTATATAGAGAATGACAAGAACGACAAGTGGGAAGCACTTAACGTTATCAATAAGAAGAAAGCACATGAGATGCTTGACAGGTACAAGACTACAGAGCAGGCAGATGCGGCATTCAAGGCACTCTGCGACTACTGGGACAACCTCCTTGGCAAGTATACTCTTGAGACAGAGGATGATAAGCTCTGCCGTATGGTCAATATCTGGAACCAGTATCAGTGTATGGTAACCTTCAATATGTCACGCTCCGCTTCATATTATGAATCAGGAATGGGCAGAGGAATGGGCTTCAGAGATTCTTCACAGGATCTTCTCGGCTTCGTACACCTTATTCCGGACAAGGCAAGAGAGCGTATCATAGATATAGCTTCAACCCAGTTCGAGGACGGTTCGGCGTACCATCAGTATCAGCCTCTTACCAAGACAGGTAATATGGATATAGGTTCGGGCTTCAATGACGATCCGCTGTGGCTTATCGCAGGTACATCAGCCTATATCAGAGAGACAGGCGATTTTGGCATATTGGATGAGATGGTTCCCTTCGATAATAAGGCAGAACTGGCCAAGCCCCTTATGGAACACTTAAGAAGATCATTCAACTTCTTCGACAATGCCAAGGGTCCCCACAAGCTGACACTTATAGGTCGTGCAGACTGGAATGACTGTCTGAATCTTAACTGCTTCTCAGACACTCCCGGCGAAAGCTTCCAGACAACCGGACCTTCAGAGGGACCTGTTGCTGAATCTGTATTCATTGCAGGAATGTATGTTAAGTATGGTAACGAATATGCTGATCTGTGTGAGCATATAGGTCTTAATGATGAAGCCAAGGAAGTAAGAGCCAAGGTTGCCGAGATGTATAAGGCTGTTACCACAGCAGGCTGGGATGGCGAATGGTTCGTAAGAGCCTATGATGCCAATTCCAATCCCGTTGGCTCTAAGGTATGTGAAGAGGGTCAGATCTTCATTGAGCCTCAGGGCATGTGTGTAATGGCGGGAATCGGCGTAGAAGAAGGTCTTGCTAAGAAGGCACTTGACAGCGTCAAGGACAGACTTGATACCAAATACGGTATCGTGCTCTTACAGCCGCCTTATCAGAGATATCACTTAGAGCTTGGTGAGATCAGCTCTTATCCGCCCGGATACAAGGAGAACGCAGGTATATTCTGTCACAACAACCCATGGATCTCAATCGCCGAGACTGTTATCGGCCGAGGCAACAGGGCATTCGAGATATATAAGAAGACCTGTCCCGCATATACTGAGGAAATATCTGATATCCATCGTGCAGAGCCTTACGCTTACGCACAGATGATCGCAGGTAAGGACGCTCCTAACTTCGGTGAGGCCAAGAACAGTTGGCTTACAGGTACGGCAGCGTGGACATTCACTAACGTATCACAGCACATACTCGGTGTAAGACCTCACCTTGACGGTCTCATCGTAGATCCCTGCATCCCCGATACCATCAAGGAGATGACGATCACCCGTCACTTCCGCGGCAATATATACAAGATACATGTCAATAACGCCGCAGGAAGCCAGAAGGGAATACGAAAGATGACCGTCAACGGCAAGGAGATCGAGGGTACTTTGATCCCTTACGAGCCTAATCAGGGTACGGTTGAAGTAGAGGCTGTAATGTAAGGGTAATACAGTATATAAGAAGCATCTAAAGGTGTGAATTACAAAGAATTCAATGACAAATGGGCATGGACCATAAGGTTCATGCCCTTTTCTTTTTATCGGTAATCGCTTTTTCTATCGTACTTATACAAACGGATATGAGAAGAGAAGCTATTACTATCACTGTGTAATATATAACCGGAGTTGTCTTTGATGTAAGGAATACGAAAGCTTCCTTCCATATAAGACCATGTATGAACCACATATACAGAAGATTGCTTCCGAGGAAGGCGAAAACCTTCCTTAAGGGAGTAACCGCTCTGAAGATAAGCACTGCTCCAAGAATGAATATGGGAGCTATGATGATATCCGGCTTGGAATCGCCTCCGTCAAAGGAGACCATGTATCGCAGAATATAAGAAAGAGAGGCTGTGAGTATCCCCACGGTTAGCATGAACGATGTCTTATGGAAGTGAACATCCACCCTCCCTTTAAGCCTGTCCTGAATAAAGGCGGCAAGATATCCTTCGAAAAATATGATAAGGAGAATAACCTGTACATATTCACGCAAAAAGCGGATTATCCAATTACCTACAGGCAAGAGCAACAGTACGCCCATGATCGCTGCAAGCGATACGATCAGGATAATGGCAGTTGTCCGCCTTTTTCTGTTCCCTTGCAGCACGGATTTTATAAAAGGTGCAATAAGGAGCATGAACATATACTCTCTTATATACCACCATGTAGTGTTGTATGTGGGATTAAATCCTGTCAGATTACCGGGAAGCTCTTTTAATGATATGACCGAGCCGAATATAAGTCCGTCAACAAGTATAGTTATAAGAACAGCAATCCAGTATTTACCATACAGCTTTGCTATCCTTACGCACATATCCTTATATTCTTCCCTGTATCCGTTCTTTTTCCTTAATACGTGATAGATGCCGTATCCGCTAACGAAAGCACAGATGGCTATAGCGATCCTTGTGCTTCTTGCAAAATGCGTGGTGAATTCCGGACTGCGCAGGAATCCATCCAAGAACATATATGAATACAGAAAACAATGGTGAAATATCATAAGGAGCACTGCAATTCCTTGCAGTGCACCTGATTCTTCTTTCTTCATAACCTATATACTCTTTACGTATTATCGGATATGTTATGTAAACTAATCCTCGTTCTTCGGCATATCTATCTTGATATGTACCTCTGCAAGCTGCTTGGGATCTACCTCTGCAGGTGCTCCCATCATAACATCCTGCGCTGTCTTGTTCATAGGGAAGGGTATGATCTCTCGTATGCTGTCTTCTCCTGCGATGAGCATGACCATACGGTCAACTCCGGGAGCGATACCCGCATGTGGCGGTGCACCGTAGCAGAATGCGTTATACATGGCAGGGAACTTGGACTTAACGTCTTCTTCTCCCAGACCGACCAGCTTGAAAGCTTCAACCATTATCTCAGGATCGTGATTACGCACGGCACCGCTCGAAAGCTCTACACCATTGACCACGAGGTCGTACTGATATGCAAGTATATCAAGAGGCTCCTTATTCTTAAGCGCATCCATGCCGCCCTGAGGCATTGAGAAGGGGTTATGACAGAATTCCAGCTCACCGCTTTCCTCCCCTATCTCATACATGGGGAAATCAACTATCCAGCAGAACTCATAACGCTCCTTATCCATATGCCCTTCCGCATTCGCTCCAAGGAGCTTACGGAGTACTCCGGCTGTCTTAAGAGCATCCTGCTTCTTACCGGCCGTAAGTCCGACGAAGTCACCTGCCTTGAGACCAAGCTCGGAGATAACCGCATCCTTACGCTCCTGTAAGAATTTGGATATTCCGCCGACAAGCTCGCCGTTCTCATCAAGCTTAAACCAATATGCTTTATTGGCCGTTGCTACCTCTACATCCGCACATATCTTATCTACAACCTTGCGTGATGCATTGAAGTCCGTTACAACGATAGCTTCTATTGTATTGCCGTCATCGAAGGGACCGAAGCCGCACCCGCCCATAAGTGACGTAACACCCTTAAGCGTTAAGTCAATCCTAAGATCCGGCTTGTCCGAGCCATAGGTCTCCATCGCATCTGTGAACGATATACGCTTAAAGGGTGCGGCACTCGCCGTCTTATATGTTCCGTACTTGGCAAAAACGGGAGGCAACACATCTTCTATAACTGCGAATACATCCTCCTGCGTAGCGAACGCCATCTCCATGTCAAGCTGGTAGAACTCTCCTGGGCTTCTGTCTGCTCTGGCATCCTCATCTCTGAAACAGGGTGCCACCTGGAAGTATCTGTCGAAACCGGAAGTCATAAGGAGCTGCTTAAATTGCTGTGGAGCCTGTGGCAGCGCATAGAACTTGCCGGGATGATTACGGGAAGGAACGAGATAATCTCTTGCGCCCTCCGGCGAAGAGCATGTAAGTATAGGAGTAGTTATCTCAAGGAAATCATGTGCGGTCATCGCCTGTCTGAGTTCTGAGACGATCTTACTCCTTAGAACGATCCTGTCTTTAACAGCGGGATTACGAAGATCCAAGTATCTGTACTTAAGCCTTGTAGCCTCATCAGCCTCCTTGGATCTGTTGATCTCAAAGGGAAGCTCATTATATATGCATTTTCCAAGAACCTGTATATCTGTGGGAACAACTTCTATATCACCCGTGGGAAGTCCCGGATTCTTGTTGGATCTCTCTCTTACTATACCGGTAACGGAAAGAGTGGACTCGTTATTGACTCCGCTTAGCTTCTCCATCATCTCTTCAGTCTCTATAACCAATTGAGTCGTACCGTAGAAATCCCTGAGTATCAGGAATCCCAAGTTCTTACTTACTTTACGCATGTTGTCATAGAAGCCTGCAAGTGTGACTTCCTCTCCCACATTCTCCATGCGAAGCTCTCCGCAGTTATGTGTCCTTGATTGTGTTAGCTTAGCCATGATATTATCCTTTCATATATACAATGCAGGCGCCGGATGCCTGCTTAATAACAAAACTGCAACGATTAGAGTATACAATATTCTTAATTCGAAAACAAGGGCACGGGTTGAAGCATGCAGTATACATGCAATGGAATTACAATATTTGACGTGCGTCAAGTTATATGGTAGTATATGTATGTGGATATTTGACGTGCGTCAAGTGCGTGAGACAAAAATATATTCGGTTAACTCTTTACGAGAGACAATGGTACGAGAATTAATATTTATGAACACGGGAATAATCAATGAAAAACAGAATCTGACCTATCTTCGTTGGTCACACATAAGAGGTTCAAGCGGCACAGCCGGCAACTTCCTCAAATCCGAATCAACGATACAGGGCAGGAAGATATACTATAAGCTTTCTAATTTCGACCCTTCTGTCGGAGTGATCGGTCATGAGTGTATCAATGAACTGATCGTTGACAGACTTCTCACAATTCTGGGTGTTGATCATCTGCACTATGAACTGATCAATGCTGATATAGAGGTCGAAGGTAAGATATATAACACTTATCTGTGCGCATCCGAGGACTATAAAAAGCGTGGCGAAGCCAAGACTGCTCTGGATGACTATTGCCGCATTAATTCACTGCCCAATGAGATGCCATACGATTTTTGTATCAGAAATGGATGGTGTAAATACATTGACCAAATGATAGCGGTTGATTATCTGATACTTAATAGAGACAGGCATGGAGCCAATATTGAAGTACTTCGTGACCCTCGCGCACATACAGTCCGCTTAGCTCCATTATTCGACCACGGTCTGTCACTTCTGTGCACCTGTTATACGGATGAAGAGGCGGCTTCTTTTGACATAATCGAGGATAAGCGATGTCAGAATTACATCGGCTCCTCATCCTGCTTAAACAACCTTGAACTGATACAGAATAAGAGCTCAGTATTCAGCGGCAGCCTCACATCTGATGATAAGGCGCGTATCTTCGAGGGACTTGAGGATGTATTATCTCCGATATTTACCAATCGTATATGGGAGATGATATATAAGAGGTATGAGTATTATGAGAGCTTATGATATATATGATGCGGGTATCGGGCGTTCTGTCGGTACACTCCTATATTACGGCGGAACCAAAACATTCATCATAGAGCTGTGTGACGGACTTGATAAATGGACTGCCCCTATGCTTTTTACCGGATATGTGAAAAGTGGGATACTCACCATACCAAGAACGGCGGCTCTTATGTGGGTGCGTGAACGGATCATCCCGCCTACCAGACAGAATATCTCTTCTATCCTGACACACAACAGGCTACGCGAATACGATGAGATGAAGCTGCTTGATATTGCCGAAGGAAGGTGTGCGCAGGATGAAATATCAATAAAGAGGATAGACGACCTGCCCAACTATGTTACAGACAGAGCCGGACATAATCTCACAGAATGTGCTGCATTGGACGGTCATAGATTATTGTGTTTTTTTGAAGATGATAGCATTAAAATGATCAAATTGACAGACCTGTCAGAATACGAGGTCCGTCTGTCATTTTCACGCAGTGATATCAATAAAGTCCTTGTCAACGAGGCACTATACAGATCATGTCGTGTAGGATCAGGAGGCTATTATGCGACCTTTAATGACTCGATTGACATCCCGGCATCACTCCTATATACACTGGGAACATCTATCTGCCTTACACGGAGAGATTTCATAACCTTCATGACAGATAATGTTCTTGATACGACAGATGCCTGCGATGTCCTGGAATGCTCAAGACAGAATATCTCCTATTTGATAAATCAGGATAAACTTACCCCTATCAAGAAGGATATCAAAGGCAACCTGTATCTGAGAGGCGATGTAGAAAAGAACAGATGGTAGGATAGCGTCCATCTCTGAAAACACAATTTCACAAAAAACTATCGCAGATTATCCTCAATCTTTCTTTTAGTTCTTGAGAACTCATATCCACAATATTTACACCGGTATGTCTCATCATATGTATGTTCGACTCCATCTACAACAAGCGATTTTGAAAAAAATGATATCCGGCCTTTTCATCCTCCACTAATACAACCACATCTTTTATTCCATTTCCGACTAAGCCGGATATGGGTATAATGGGATAAAACTCATGATATACCTTATTTAACATTGGGGTTGTTCTTTGAATTGTAGCTCTGAATTTGTTTGACAAATCCCCCCCCGTGTTAAAATTGTCAGGAAATTCGGTTGTTTAATTTTTTATAAAAGCAATCGAACTCTATCAGTCAGTCACATGTAAACTGCACACTGTATTTTTATGAGGTGATCATAGAATGTTTACAACTGCCATTATAGATTCGTTATTTTCATCAGACATTAAGGTCATATCCGTTGGTATAGATATCATCTTTAAATTGTTGACTCTTATAGCTACCTTCGCAGGCGGAGGATTCGCATTATATCAATGGCATAAAAATGTGCAGATTAACAGAGCCCGACTGATCAATGAATTGCTTAACACCTTCTACAGAGATGACGAGATCTCGAAATGGACTGTATTGTTCGACTATGAAGGCGAAGAATCTGAGCTCTCTGAAATGGAAATTGCCGATATGTATGGCTTTACAGAAGAGTGGACTAGGCTGAAAGAAGGAAATATTAAAATAGAAGATGTGCTCAAATCAAATAATTTTTTCCTGTCGCTTGACAGATATCTGTACTTTGTTAATTATCTGATGTATCTCATTAAGCATGGTTTTCTGAAGAAGAAAGAGCAAGAGTTCTTTAGATACGATATTGACAACCTGAGGAATAGCAGAAGACTACTAAACTATACCGAATATGTAAAGGGATTATCACAGAATCCTAAGTATCCCGATAACAAATGCGAATATCCGTTCTGCTATATAGACAAAGACAAGCACTTTTTCAATCTTGAAGCAATCGGTGATTACGGTTCAAATAATGAACCTGAACACAATACTAACTGACGAAAGGAATAAAGTATGAAAACAATCAAAAAATCAGTATCTATCATTATGTTATCAACTCTTTTGATTACATGTATTGCCTGCGGAAAAGCTAAAGAGGAACCGGATATCCCTGTCGGTTCATCCTCCGAAGCAATGAAAGAAACGGCTGCCAAGGCTTATGAAGAAAATCTTGGCATAGATAAGGAAGAAGCGGAAGAATTTGCTGAGCAAGTATGGGGCGAAGAGGACTCAAATGTCGATACATCTGCCCAGGATAGCGAATCAAATCTGAATCCTCAACTGTATACTGCAATAGATAATATGGATATTATCGACAGACGCGTATTTGATATAGCATATGATGACACAGATAAATTTGTCGAACTCTATGGCAAGCCCGATTCTTTTCGCGGGGAAAATACATTTAATAGTTTCTACTACAATAACATAAAAGATAATATAGAATTAATAGTTACTTTAAGTAAATTCGATCAACCCACGATATCATTTGGTGGCGAACAAGACGCGCTAGATGACTATTTTTCTGAAAATGTCAAACAACATTCCACTATTACTTGGAACGATAATTTGGCTTCTCTTTTTGATGAAAACGGTGCATTCAATAAGAACTATGATTATTCCGCTGCCGATATAGACTATGCAACATTTGTTGCTGATTATTGTGGCGGTATAGAGGGAACTGTAGCCCAAATTAAAAATTATTATGCAAGGGTTGGTTGGTATATTGAAGATTGTCCTTTTAATGATAAATTTCTTACAATGTCGTATATACCGACTAAAAAAACAGAAGCTGAAAGAGACAATAGCTATCATATGGCTATAGCACTATTTGATTCACCGTAATGTTTTTACTGCAAAGTCGTTTGCATCATTTATTGCAAGAGTATACCGCTTGAATCAGTTATCACATAAAGATTAAAACAACAGGGGCATGAACCTTTTGGTCCATGCCCTGAGTTGATTACTTCATATTTCCCTACTTCTTAAGAAACAATCCCATAAGAACGGGTACGCCTAAAACTGCTGCTATAAATATCGCTGCAAGTATCTTCATATTATTCATCCTTTCTTGTCAGACTTATCATCCGGCCTGTATTCAAACCAAATACCACAGATGATCCCTATGACAACGATAGCTATTACTATAATCTTAACCACAGTATCCATATTAATCCACCATGCCGAGCACTCTGTGCGAGGCGGCGAGCCGAATATCAGATTCGGCGATGCCATAAGGCGATTTGGGCTCGGCACAAATCGCTGTGTGAAAAATATGATATTGAACATATTTTTC
>ODAI010505874.1_pt1 | contig 28736 bp, 20 predicted proteins | sample 1539321 | NCBI WGS metagenome assembly ODAI01 (sample SAMN02144231, study PRJEB22623) | gut metagenome | biome: sheep rumen | host: Ovis aries | place: New Zealand
CTGCTAAATTGATTTTTGATATTTTATCGGCAGGGACCGCCAGTTTCCCGGCTCCGGGATCTTTAGTTACGACTCCGTCAGTCTTGCCGATGAGGATGCCTTCATGTGACTTGCTGCCGCCTATCTGCTCATATGTTCTGATCTCTACGGCTCTCCCGGCAAAGCGGACATAATCTGAATCCTTAAGAAGCTCTCTGTCCAGACCTGCAGAACTGACTTCCAGATTGTAGCTGCGGTCTATGAAATCGTGCTCATCGAGAGCATCACTCAGCCATCCGTTCACCTTCTCGCAGTCTTCTATACTCACGTATTCCGATTCTGCATCTGCCGGCTTATCGAGACAAACCCTCAGCACCCACGCCGGGCCTTCTTTCTTATACTCGACTTTGTAGATGTCAAGTCCGTTCTCTTCAAGAAACGGCTTAAGCATCTCAGTTACTTTAGCGCTGATATCCTCTTTTGCCATGTTTTCACCGTTAAAAAACCCATACATAAGTGAAAGAGTGGGAGGCCCCACTCTTTCGAAACGTTAACTTACTTTGCATTTATACCACCAAAGTTCTGTAATTGCAAGGCTTTTTTACTTACAGGCCTTCAAAGCTAGTTCTTTTTGTCTTTATTGCCCGAATCCTTCTTCGAACTTGAGCCTGAATCTTTCTTTGAATCAGAGCCTGACTCCTTGCTGTCTTCTTTCTTGTCTTTGTCGGTATCCTTCTTTACAACCGGTGGTGGATCAGGTGGCTGTGTTCCGGTTGTGAAGTATTCACCGTTCTTGATCATTACGTTGTCTGGCATGGATGGGTATGTTCCGCCATATGCCCCATTTACCTGACTCATGATCCTGCTCCAGAGGCTTGCCGCTGTCGCTGAAGTTGTGTTGAGCTCAACGTTATTGTCAGTACCTATCCAGAGTGCTGCAGCATATGTAGGAGTGAATCCGTCGAACCAGATATCCCAGGTCTCGTCAGTAGTTCCGGTCTTGCCGCCTACTTCAAGTCCGCTTATTGCCGCATTGCCTGCGATACCGTCTGATACAACAGACTGAAGTACATCTGTCATGATGTATGCTACACCGGAGTTGAGTACTCTTGTCTCTTTTGATTCTCCTTCGAGAATCACCTTGCCTTCGCTGTCAGTGACTTTTGTATAGCATATTCCGGAATTGCGTACTCCACCGTTAGGGAATGTTGCATAAGCAAGAGCCATATCCAGCGGTGTTGCTCCTTCGGTCATTGCGCCAAGTCCAAGCGCAGCCAGGTTTACATCGTTATATGCCTCGTCTGTATCATCGACTGCAGTGGAGATACCGAACTTCTTTACCATCTTCATGGAGTAGTCCGTGCCAACCTGGGCCAGAATCTTTACAGCACAGGTGTTGATCGACAGCTGAATAGCCTGTCTGAAAGTCTTATATCCGCTGTATGTCCTTCCGAAGTTCTGAGGCCATACCTTACCCTTCACTGTCATTTTCTCATCGGTAACGCCAGAGTATGCAGTTATGTAGTTGCCCCAGTATCTTGTTCCCTGAGTATCATATCCGGTGTCCTTGAATTCAAAGAGCTTACCTTCTTTCTGGTATTCATAGCTCTTCTGAAGTGCCGGTGCGTAAACAGCCAGAGGTTTGATCGAAGATCCAGGCTGACGTGGACTGACGGCTCTGTTGAAGAGCTGGTCACCCTTAGACGTCTTCCTGCCGCCTACCATGGCTTTGACTTTTCCTGTGCCTACCTCGACTATGACCATTGCGGATTCAACCTTGCCGTCATCTGACACAGCGCTCGGGAAGTTGCTTTCATCCTTGAATTCTCTGGTTATTACTTTCTGAGCCTGAGAATCAAGCGTTGAGTAGATGTTGAGGCCCTTGGTGTAAATCATTTTCTCGGCCTGCTCATCTGTGAGGTCGTATGTTTTCATCAGGTCCTTCTTGACTGTATCAAGCAGGTAATCCTTGAATGAGGAGCTTCCGCTCGCGCTTGCTCCACCAGGATTGATGAACTTTTCGAGAGGCTGCTTTGCCCTTTTTGCCTTTCTCTTGCTGATATAACCCTGTTCTGCCATAAGATCGAGTACAAGGTATCGTCTGTCCCGGGATATATCATTTATATAGAGATTCTTTGAAAGCTTTGTTGTGGTCTCAGCACCGTCATCCTCTGTCATAAGAAGCGCATATACTCCAGGAGCCTGAGGTAAAGCTGCAAGCGCAGCGCATTCTCTCAGTTTCAGATCCTCCACGTCTTTATCGAAGTACTTCTTTGCTGCCGTATCCACACCGTAGCAGCCATATCCGAGGTAGATAGTGTTGAGATACGCAGTCAGGATCTCTTCTTTGCTCAGTTCCTCCTCGATCTCATACGCGTAGTACATCTCGATAATCTTACGCTTTATGGATCTTACGCTCTTTTCCTCCGGAAGGAAGATATTACGGGCAAGCTGCTGAGTAATGGTGCTCGTTCCGCTGATCTCTCCTCCGCCTGAAACTGAGTTCCAGATTGCTCCGAATATTCGTCTGAAGTTGAACCCTTTATGTGTCCAGAAGGTCTTGTCTTCTATTGCGATAAATGCATTTTTCAGATTCTTAGGGAGCTCATCATACTTTACGATGTCGCGGTTCTCCGACAGATAAATATCGTTTGTCAGATTTCCTTTATCATCATATATATGTGTACTTACTTCCAGTGTGTTGTATATCTGTTCAGGGTGAATAGGATCAGCATGAGCTATGACATATGCAGCGTATGCTCCGCCGGCGATACCACATACGATCCCGAGTGCTACCATTATCTCGATGAATGCAAGCACCCACCCGAAAAAGCCTCTCTTCTTCTTTACTTTTACTTTATCTTTTTTTCTGAATGAGAACTTTTTCTTTTTCTTAGCTTCCTTTGCTTCCTGAGCCTCTTTAGCAGCCTTAGCTTCTCTGGCTGCCTTTTCCTCAGCAGCTTTTTTTGCAGAAGCTGCTTTATTGGCTACAGCCTTTTTTTCTTTAAGCGATTTTCCTGGAGGCTTTGTCTTTACTGAAGAACCTTGCTTTACTGCTTTGACCGTCTTTACGGCTTTTTTTCCTTTAGCTGCTTCCATCTCTGCTATGACAGCAGCTTCCAGCTTAGCCTCGTATTCAGCCTTTCTTTTTGCTTCTTCTGCTATCCTTGCTGCTTCCTCAGCCAGCCTTGCTTCTTCGGCTTTCCTGATTTCTTCTTCCCGGGCCAGCATTCTCTGGCGTTCTGCCTCAGCTGCTTTTGCTGCCCTGCGGGCATCCTGCTGCTGAGCTATTTTCTTCTTAATGGCTGTTTTAGCAGAGTTAAGCTTTTTCGAAAAATCCGACTGGCTTTGCGGGGCTGGTGTTTTTACAGGTTTTAGTTCCTTAGTTCTGCTGTAGTCGGCAGGAAGCCCATACTGCTTTTTAGGCGCTTCAGGTTCCGGCACAGGTGCTTTGACTTCTTCTGCTTCTTTTACTTCCGGATCATCCGGTTTGTTGTCGAAGTCAAAATCGAATCCGTCCACCTCATCTGGTTTATTGTCGAAATCAAACCTGAGGCTTGCCGGACCGCCCTGCGTTTTGCCTAAATCGGCATATGTATTCCTGAGGTCATGAGTGACCTCACGGATATTTTCTTTATTTTTATTGTCGAACTGATCTGATGTCATTTCTTTCTCCGACAGTTAATATTTTTACTTCAAATACAAAAAGTGCGGACTTTTTAGTTCCGCACCATTTTAACACAAAATATTGTTTTTATTTCAATTTTTGACGCTATATTTAGATTAAGATGTATTAAGGTTACAATAATGTTCAATCTTTGCTGAGCATGCGCATTGAATTGAGAATGCAGATCACAGCTACTCCCACATCTGCAAACACAGCGGCCCACATATTTGCTATTCCCAGAGCTCCAAGTATCAGGCAGCTGAACTTCACAAACAGCGCGAATACTATATTCTGCCTGGAAATGCCAAGCGTTTTTCGGGCAATACGCATTACAGCCGGGATCCTTCTCAGATCATCATCCATAATCACTACATCTGCCGCTTCAATAGCTGCATCAGATCCGAGTGAACCCATAGCGATACCGACATCAGCAATGGAAAGCACCGGAGCATCGTTGATTCCATCCCCTATAAAAGCAAGCCTGCCGCGCTTTTTATCGGCATTCTCCCCTGCACCTGCTTTTGTTCTCAGGCTGTTAATGAGCTCTTCAACCACATTCACCTTATCCTGAGGCAGCAGCTCAGCTCTGTGCTCAGTGATCCCAAGTTCGGAAGCAACAGCCGACGCCACTTTTTCTGAATCTCCGGTAAGCATGATCACTTTTTTAACACCGGCACTCAGCATCTCAGCTATCGCTTCTTTAGTTCCCGTCTTAGGCATGTCTGCAACTATTATTGTTCCAATGTATTTACCGTTTCTCGCAACATAGCAGTTTGTGCCACTGACTTCAGCTGTCATTTCAGATATCTCGATACCCTCTTCGTCAAAGAAACTTCTGTTTCCGACAGCAATGGAATCACGCCCGGCTTTTGCAGTGATCCCCTTTCCGGGTACATTCCTGACGTCTTTTATCTTAGACTGAGGTATTGGCTTTTCGCAGGCTTCGACTATAGCAGCTGCTATCGGATGTGTGGATCCTGCTTCTGCAGCAGCAGCATACCTAATAATATCGTCGGTATCATAGCCTTTTGCAGCTTCCACCATGGCAACTCTGAATTTACCCTCAGTCAGAGTACCTGTCTTGTCAGATACAACAGTATCAAGATTTGCAAGCAGCTCCAGATAGTTGGAGCCTTTTACAAGCACACCTTTTGATGAAGCAGCACCGATGCCCCCAAAGAAAGCCAGCGGTACAGAAATAACAAGAGCGCATGGGCAGGATATTACAAGGAAGGTACATGCTCTGAGCACCCATGTGCCGAACTCAGCTGCAAAGTGCCCTGAAAACAGCGGAGGCAGAACAGCAAGTACAAGGGCAGCAATAACGACTGCAGGAGTATAGTAATGTGCAAATCTGGTAATAAAATTCTCCGTTACGGATTTGCGCGACGACGCCTCCTCAACCAGCTCAAGGATCTGCGACACTGTGCAGTCATCGAACTCTTTCTTTGCCTCTACTCTCAGAAGAGTCTCGCCATTGATGCAGCCCGATATGATCTGGTCTCCCTCATTTATAACTCGTGGGAGCGACTCGCCTGTAAGCGCTGATGTATTGATCAGACCGCTTCCTTCTATCACGATTCCATCTGTAGGGACTTTCTCTCCAGGCTTTATTACCAGGATATCTCCGACTTCTATATCATCCGGGTCAATTACTTCGATGCTGCCGTCATCAGCTTCACGGTTAGCAAAGTCAGGCGCCATGCTCATGAGATCCGCAATGGAGCCCCTCGACTTTCCTACAGCATAGCTCTGGAAAAACTCACCTACCTGATAGAACAGCATTACCGCTACAGCCTCGCCGAACTCACCACAGCCGAATGCTCCGATCGTAGCAAGTGTCATGAGAAAACTCTCGTCAAAGAGCTGGCGGTTTTTGATACCCAGCAGGCACTTTCTTACAACATCCTGACCTACTATGAAATAAGGCACCAGGTAGAGTGCAAGCATTATCCATTTGCCAGGATCTTCCTCAGGAAAGGTACCTGCATGCCCTGCAATCATCAATACAGCAAACAAAACTGCTGCAATAGCTATTCTCTTTATTTCTTTTTTCTGCTTCTTTGTAAATCTGTCCATTTGTCTGTGAAAAACGCTGTTACTACATCCTGAAGAAACGACTCTGCGATAGCCGTATCGTTTCGGCAGGATGTTTCAGCAACGGTTATTATCATTGTCTAAAGAACGACCTGGCAATCAGGCTCAACTTTTGCGATGCACTTGACTGCTTCCTCAACTACTTTATCGAATACTGCATCATCAGCTTCGATCATCATCTTCTGTGTCATGAAACTTACCGATGCATCTGTCACTCCGTCGATCTTCTTGATTGCTTCTTCCATTTTTGCAGCGCAGTTTGCGCAGTCGAGGTCGATCAGCTTGAATTTCTTTTTCATTTTTCTGTTCTCCTTTGGTTACTTTGGTTAAGCTTACTCTTCGATATGCTCTTTACCCATCTCGATTATGGTCTTTACATGATCGTCATCGAGAGAGTAATAAACAGCCTTACCCTCGCGGCGGCTTTTGATGAGCTTGCCCGTTCTGAGGGCTTTTAGCTGGTGGGATACGGCGGACTGGTTCATCTCTATGTCTTCACATATCTCGCTGACGTTCTTTTCTCCGTCAAAAAGGTCATAGAGGATCTTGATGCGAGTCGAGTCTGCAAACATCTTGAACAGGTCTGCAAGCTCAAGGAGTTCCTCCTCTCCCAGATCTTTTATCATGTAGTCGTTTTCTGTCATGTGTTATCCCCTTCATAAGAAAAACATATGCCGATACATTCATATGAATATATTAGCATATGTTCATTATAAGTCAAGCCTTTATTTTGTTTTTTCAGAGCTCGTTTTTCATCATGTCTGCAAAGGTCTCGCGCCTTACAGCTAATCTGGCCCTGCCGCCCGACAGCATTACCAGCGCCGGTCTTGGAACTCTGTTGTAGTTCGAGGCCATGGAATAATTATAGGCGCCTGTAGTCAGAACAGCTATGATATCTCCTCTCTCCGGTTTTGCTATCTTTATGTACTCGGCTATCCTGTCTCCGCTTTCGCAGCATCTGCCGGCTATGGTGCATTTATAATCTGCGTCTTCACCCGCTCTGCTCGCATTCATCACGGTATATTCTGACTTGTAGAGCGCATATCTCGGATTATCCGTCATGCCTCCATCTACGGTCACGTAGTTACGATAACCTTTTACCTCTTTGACTCCGCCTGTCTCATAGAGAGTAACTCCTGCATCGGCAACTATGCTGCGTCCAGGTTCCATATATATTCTTGGTACGTCTATGCCGTTTGCATCGCACGCTGCCCTGAGGTGTTCAGAGACTTCCCTGATGCGCGCAGGTATATCCTGCTGTGGGTCATTCTCTGTATACCTTACGCCAAAACCGCCTCCGATATTGAATATACCTGCAGTGAAACCTGTTTCTGCTGAGATCTTTGCCGAGTATTCTGCGAGTATCTCTACCTGCCTCATAAACGAATCGCTCTCAAAGATCTGTGAGCCCACGTGACTGTGATAGCCTTCTACGGATATATTGCTGCATGCGAGAGCTGCCTTTACAAATTCGTCAGCCTGCCCTGTATCGACCGGTACTCCGAACTGTGAATCCACTCTGCCCGTATTGATCGCTTCAAGAGTATGCGGATCCAGTCCGAGAGTGAGCCTCAGCAGAATTTTCTGCTTTATACTCATTTCGCCTGCTATCCTGTTGAGCGCATTGAGCTCGTTATGATTATCCACAACGAAATAGCCTATACCGTTCTCAAGCGCAAAACGTATATCGCTGTCGGTCTTGTTTGTGCCATGGAAGAACATTTTCTCTGCAGGGAATCCTGCAGAGACTGCCGTAAAGATCTCTCCCGGAGATACTACATCCACGCACAGTCCTTCCTCGGCAACCACAGGATAGATTCCCTTAAAGCAAAGAGCCTTGCTCGCATATAAAGGAGCTGAGTCCGGGCCGAAACACTCGTGCATGGCGTTTACGTATGTACGGCATTTTGCTCTTATAACGTCCTCATCAAGAACGTACAGAGGCGTTCCGAATTCTGCAGCCAGACTGACTGCATCAATTCCGCCGACAGTAAGATGACCGTTTCCGTTGACTGAAAGGTTTTCGTACAGCATCTGTTCTCCTTACAGTAAGTGAGCTATCAGTTCTTCTCTGGACTGGTGTGAGAGGTATACAGGCGGAACGTCAAGAAGTGTCTTTGCCCCGCACTGGCCCTCACTGTTCATTCTGAACGCAGCCCTTGCAGCTGCCGCCAGGATGCTTCCTGTGAAGAACGGATTTGAGTCGAGATCAAGCGTGAACTCGATCGTATTGTTGAATTCGCCGTCCAGCCCTGTTGAACCGCTTCTGAGCACGCTGCCTCCGTGTGGAAGACCGCTGTGTTTCTCATTCAGCTCATCCTGTGAAATGAATGTAACGCTAGTATCATACGGTTCGAAGTAATTAGGCATTGTCTTGATAGCCTCTTCGATAGCGGCTTTATCTGCGCCTTCCTTGGCTACTACATAGCATTCACGCAGGTGCATGTCCCTTGCTGTGAACTCAGGATGCTCACCGGCTCTGACAGCTTCAACAGCTGCGGGCACTGGTACCGTATACTGCCTTGCGTCAGCTACACCATCGATTCTTCTTATAGCATCCGAATGGCCCTGGCTCACGCCGCGGCCCCAGAAGGTATAATTGTCTCCAACCGGAAGAGCTGCATCTGCATAGACCCTGGCAAGAGAAAAGTATCCGGGATCCCATCCGCATGAGATGATCCCGACCTTGCCTGAGGCCCTGGCTGCAGCATCAACATTTGCATAATGCTCAGGTATGTTAGCGTGATTATCAAAGCTGTCGATCACGTTGAACTGCGCAGCAAGCTCAGGAGTCATCCATGGGAGGTCTGTAGCGCTTCCTCCGCATATAACAACTACGTCGATGTCGTCCTTCATGCTTCCGATCTGGTCATATGCCATTACAGGAGTTCCTGTAACGGTATTGACCGAAGCAGGATCTCTCCTGGTGAAAACAGCTTTAAGCTCCATATCTGGCGCTGCTGTAACAGCAGCCTCCACGCCTCTTCCTATATTTCCATACCCGGCGATTCCGATTTTTATCATTTCAATACTCCTTTTTCTGTTTGTCCCAATACTGCAGATCAGTCGGCGAGCAGATCATCCATGTTGTACAGTCCTGCAGGCTTGCAGGCAAGGAATCTGGCTGCCGCGACTGCTCCGTCAGCAAACAGCGCACGGTCGTGTGCCTGATGTGTTACGGTTATTGTCTGAGTGTTGGTACCGAACATCACTTCATGTGTACCAACGATGTTGCCCATCCTTACTGCGCTGATGCCGATCTCATCTGGTTCTCTCTTAGCCATTCCGGACCTTCCCATGTTGTAATGAAGATCCGGCCTTGCCTCACGCACTGCATCTGCAAGCATTATTGCGGTGCCGCTTGGTGCATCCACCTTCCTGTTATGGTGGATCTCGAGGATCTCAACATCGTAGTCGCTGAACTTTGCTGCGATCTCCTTCACAACTTTTGCGGTTATTGCAACTCCTACCGACATATTGGCAGATTTGAATACCGGAATTGCCTTTGCAGCTTCAGCAATATATGCCATCTCCTCTTCTGTCTGTCCTGTTGTGCATACAACTACAGGCAGGTTTCTTGCAACGCAGTAGTCCATGAGGTCAGTTGTGCAGCTGCGATGAGAAAAGTCTATTACCATGTCAGCTGGTCCCTGGTAATCCTCCAGAGTAATATAAGCTCCGTCTGCACCTGTAGGTGTAACTCCTGCTACGACTTCCATGTCTGAAGTTTTATCGATAATCCCGGCAAGGATGGTCCCCATAGCTCCATCGATGCCGTTGATAATTACTTTCATGTTGATCCCCTCTCCTTAGATGATTCCGAGCTCCTTCATTGCGTTCTGGAGTCTTTCAAGATTTGCAGGCTCCATGCGGTACAGCGGCGAACGGATAATAGGATCGCAGTATCCCATCATTGCCAGAGCTTCCTTTACAGGAATAGGATTTACCTCGCAGAACAGTGCAGATATAAGTTCACTGTATTTGCACTGAAGAGCTGCAGCACCTGCAGTGTCTCCATTCCAGAACCTTGTGCAGATCTCACGTGTCTCTGCAGGTATTACATTTGACAGTACCGAGATAACGCCCTTGCTTCCCATTGAGAGGAATGGAACGATCTGGTCATCATTACCTGAATAAACATCGAGCTGATCTCCGACTTTTGCGAATGTCTCAACGATCTTTGAGATGTTTCCGTTAGCTTCCTTGATTGCTCCGACCTTTTCGATCTTGGCGAGTTCAACATATGTTGAAGGCTCTATATTAAGTCCTGTTCTTGAAGGAACATTGTACGCGATGATAGGAACATCACTTACGCTCGCATACTCACTGAACAGCTTTACAAGACCCTTCTGAGTAGCCTTGTTGTAATAAGAAGTTACTATGAGGCACGCATCTGCGCCTGCATCGCTGGCGAACTTGGTGAGCTGCTTGCCGTATGCTGTATCATTGCTGCCTGTGCCTGCGATGATAGGAACTCTGTGAGCTGCGCGCTCAACAGCGAATGTGATGCACTCCTTGTGCTCAGCATCTGAAAGTGTAGAACCTTCACCGGTTGTGCCGGCAATAACGAGAGCATCGATTCCCTGCTCTATCTGCCAGTCGATCAGCTTGCCGAACTGTTCATAGTTAACTCCGTCCTCTGTCATAGGAGTGATGAGAGCTGTTGCTACTCCTTCAAAAATAGTGTTAGTCTTTGCCATTGGTTTACCTCCTCGGTTTCTGAAACTTTATAGTATGCTTTTCTCAGAGACGAGGCTATCGATAAGAAACTGAAGTCATATAAAAAAGCAGCTGACACGCGTTCAGCTGCTCATGACTCATCAAAAAAGATTCTCATCATGGATAGCTCTCCGCGTTTCTTCGCGACAGTCGCATGAATGTTATCCATACGCCCAGCTTGGATGGAATGCAGTCCCTTCCTCACTTCGGCACCCGCCCCTTTCTCTGTCCCCGATCTGCATATCTGCAGGAACAGGTAGTAATGACTAGGTGCATCCTCTATCTCAATGCCGTGATTTTAATATTATTAATTAAATATGTCAACCTGCCACAGGTGTGTTTTTGTTATTATCCACAATTTTCGCCGTTATCAAAGCCAGTCCAGACAGGTATGCCGGTATAAACCTGGGCTTCTTCTTCTCCCCGCAGCACTCTTAGTGCTCCAGCTGCCATGGCTTCGTGTTCTACCTCTCCCGGATATTCATAAACCGGTGCGATCCATCCGCAGCGTCCGTCTATGTATTCATAGATATCTCTGAATCTGAGCAGTCCTCCTCCCAGAATAATAGCATCCACCTTCCCGGAAAGCACAACAGCCATCTCCCCAATATACTTGCATATGTTATACAGCATGGCATTCCACACGCGAACGGCTTCCGGGTCGCCTGACTCCACCATTGCATGGACCTTATCGGAATTGGATGTGCCGAAGTGACTGACAAACCCGGCAGACCTGGTGCAGGCGTCTCCTGCTTTCATGTTTCCGTCCACGTTGAAGTACTCAACTGCCGGCTGAACCGGAAGAGCCCCGATACGGGTTGGCGTGAACGGTCCCTCACCCAATGCATTGTTGGTGCCGTCCACCATGCGCCCGTGATCGTGTGCAGATATGGACATTCCTCCATCTATGTGGCAGACAATAAGGTTAGAATCCTCATATCTTATACCGTGCTTTTCGCAATGAAGGCGGGCTGTACCCTTAAGATTCAGGACATGAAGGCTCGATCCCCTGTAAAGACCGCTTATTCCGGTAATACGTGCCTCATCAATAAATTCATCAACTTTTGGCCCGTCAACCATCAGTGTTCTGCCGCCGTATTCAGCAGCAAGTTCGCATGCCAGAGGTGCGCCTAGGTTTGCCGGATGGTCTACTCCTGTAACCATATTTCTGGTGTCCTCAAGCAGTTTATCGTTGATATCATACACTCCGCTGTTTATAGACGCAGTGCTGCCTCCACGGCCTACTATTGCATCAACTCCATGAAGATCTATCCCGTTCTCATCCAGAAAGTCGAGGATCATCTGCTTTCTGAAACCTAGCTGATCAGATACACTCCCAAACTTTGCGAGTTCAGGCGCATCATGAAATATGTTTGCTTCATAAAGCTTATTCTCGTCTTCAAAATATGCGAGTTTAGTGGATGTGGATCCCGGATTGATTACGAATATTCTATAGCTCATATCTCTGTTCCTTATAGGTCAAATATGCTAATCTGTGCTGACTCAGGCAGGCCGCTGAACAGCCCGTGCTTCTTCAGGTCATCAATGTTTGTACCTGTAAGCCTGGTTCTGGATCTGACATCATCAAGTGTGCTGAAAGGTCTCTCAGCAAATGCCGCACCGAGCGATTCTGCAGCTGTATCTCCTATTCCGTTAATAGCGTTGAACGGAAGCATTATCTTTCCGTCAACAACAGAGAACCTGCAAGGTTCCGCTACGCCCAGCACAGGCTCAGCAAAGCTGAATCCTCTCGAGAAGGCTTCGTACATTACTTCGTACACGGTAAGCTGCTCCTTCTGCTTTGCGGTAGCAGTGTTTCCGAGCTTATCTATTTCATCCATGCGCTTCTCAACCCCGGGTATACCAAGTCCTATGATGTCAGCATCGAAGTTGTCTACCTTTGATGTGAACCATGCAGCATAGAACGCTTCCGGGTAATTGACCTTGAACCACGCCATTCTTATGGACATCATTACGTATGCGGCAGCGTGTGCACGCGGGAACATGTACTTCAGAGTTTCGCAGGACCAGATATACCAGTCAGGGACTCCATGATCCTTCATCATGTTAAGCTGCTCCTCACTGAGCACACGGTTCTTTCTTACGATTTCCATGATCTTGAACGCATCCCCATTTGGGAGTCCCTTTTTGATAAGGAAGTTCATGATATCGTCACGGCACGAGATCACCTCATCGATAGTAGCAGTGCCGTTTCGCAGAAGCTCCTGAGCGTTGTTGGTCCATACGTCGGTACCATGCGAGAATCCGGACATCTTAATAAGCGCAGATACTGTAGTCGGATGGATATCATCAAGCATGGCGCGGGTGAAGTTTGTACCGAACTCAGGTATAGCGTATGTTCCGTGAGTGAACCGGTAATTCTCATTCTTTATTTTGAGAGCATCGAGCGAAGTGAAGATGCTGATAGTCTCCCTGTCATCAAGCGGAATATTCATAGGGTCAACACCTGTCATTACCTGCAGGTGCCTTATAAGCTGCGGCACATCGTGGCCAAGGATATCCAGCTTGAGAAGGTTCTCATCGATCTTGTGATAATCGAAATGCGTCGTTATAACATCGGTATCGCGCTTGTTTGCAGGCTTCTGTATAGGACAGAACTCATAAATCTCATGGTCGTCAGGTACAACAATGATTCCGCCTGGATGCTGACCCGTGGTACGCTTTACTCCCGTGCAGCCCTTTACAAGATAGTCTATATCGTACTTGTTTGCGTTTATGTGGTTTTCCTCCACATAATGCTTTACATATCCGTAAGCAGTTTTTTCGGCGATCGTAGCAACCGTGCCTGCCTTGAACACGTTCTTTTCTCCGAAAATCTCACCTACATACCTGTGTGCGACCGGCTGATACTCACCGGCAAAATTAAGGTCTATATCCGGCTCTTTATCTCCCTTGAATCCAAGGAATGTAGCGAACGGTATGTTAAGGCCTTCTTTTTTCATCCTGGTTCCGCACTCAGGGCATGCTTTCTCCGGCATGTCGTAGCCAACATCGTATTTGCCCGGTTCGTCTGACCACTCAAAGTGCTTGCATTTCGGGCATACATAGTGAGGCGCGAGCGGGTTTACCTCCGTTATGCCTGCCATTGTAGCAGCAAAAGAGGATCCTACCGAACCTCTGGAGCCGACAAGGTATCCGTCCTTGTTTGACTTGTGTACAAGCATCTGCGCAGCTATGTACATCACGGCATACCCGTTGCCTATGATAGAGCTCAGCTCTGTCTCAAGCCTCTCCTCGATTTCAGGAGGAAGGGGGTCTCCGTATATAGATTTGGCTTTGCTGTAGCAACTCTCCCTGAGCTGATCCTCAGCGCCTGGTATCTTAGGAGGGAACTTTCCTGAAGGTACCGGTTTGATCTCCTCTGTCATCTCGGCGATCTTGTTAGTATTGGTAATAACGATCTCCTCAGCTCTGTCTCCAAGATACGCGAATTCACGCATCATCTCATCTGTAGTTCTGAGATACAGAGAATCTGAAGGAGTATCACGGAAGCCGATTCCGGCCATGATTATGTTTCTGTAGATTGAAGCTTCCTGAGTCGGATAGTGAGAGTCCGTAGTTGCAACTGTCAGTTTTCCGAGCCTGTCACCCGTAGCTATGATCCTGAGGTTGTTAGCTATAAGATCGTTCTCATCTTTCGCTATGCCTTCTTCTATCATGAAGCGGTTGTTGCCTAACGGCTGGATCTCAAGATAGTCATAGAACGAAGCTATCCTGTCGAGCTCGTCGTCATCGGCACCTCTTACTACAGCCTGGTACAGCTCGCCCGCCTCACATGCACTTCCTATTATGAGCCCTTCTCTGTGCGCCTGAAGCACTGATCTTGGTATTCTCGGTCGCTTGTAGAAGTAGTCAATATGCGATTTGCTGACGAGTTTGTATATGTTTTTGAGTCCTTCCTGAGTCTTTGCCAGGATTATTATGTGATATGTGCGGTTCTTCTTTATATCTATTGTACCGTCAGCTTCAGTTGCGTCCTCATCCGGATACAGATATCCTTCCACACCGTAGATTATCTTGATGTTTCTGCCGCTCTTTGCCTGCTTAGCAGCCTCTTTGGCTGCATCAGGGAACGCCTGCACTACACCGTGGTCTGTAATTGCCACGGCCGGCTGCCCCCAGAAAGCAGCTTTCTGCACAATGTCCTTTACCTCGTTGAAGCCATCATTGTCGCTCATCTTGGTATGACAGTGAAGCTCTACTCTCCTTCCATTCGGATAGTTGTCCTCCTTGAGCTTTTTCTCGACCTTTTTGATAGATGCTGCCATCATGAGGTTCTGATGCTCATATGTATCATACTCAACACTGCCGCGGACTCTGACCATGTCGCCCGAGGACAGATTCTCCTGTATCTCATTAAGCTTTTCCTCAGAAATGAAGGATTTTAAGCCGAACGTCCTTACGCCGGACGCTATCAGTATTGTTATGAGCTGCCTGCCGCTCTTGATAGGCATTGATTCGATACTGAAGACTTCACCCTCTATAACAGGCTTTTCCTTGCTTCCAACGTAAGAGTCCAGTTCAGAGTAAAGAACGGGGTCTCCTTTGAAGTCATCGCCGAGCAGCACAAGCTCGCCTGCAGAATTGGTGAAAGCCGGCTTATCCTTTTTGCGCTGCCTGAAGCCTCCTCCGTTGTACCCTCCTCCGGATGAAGGAGCAGCGACTTCTTCTGAAGGCGGTCTCTTAGGTATCATGGCTCCGGAGTAGGTATAGTTGAACCTTATACGCTCAGCTGAGGCTATCCTGGCTGTTATTCTCTCTTTCATGAGGTTTTCGGTCTTTTTAGGCATCACAAAATTGAGCTTGGCGTCAATACTGAGCGCCACGCTCGTTCCTTTCATGCGGGACACTGCGATATTGGTTATCTCTATATCGATGTCCCTGATGTCTTTACCACTCGCCTCTTTGAGTTCTTCAGCAGTCAGAATATCTTCAGAAAGTTTTATCATTTTCTACCAGTTCTATCAGTCTGTCTATAAGCACCTCTTCAGGTACTTTCTCTATTATCTCTCCATGACTGAATACAAGGCCTTCGCCCTTTCCTCCGGCGATACCGTAGTCAGCCTCTCTGCTCTCTCCCGGGCCATTGACCGCACAGCCCATAACTGCTATCTTAAGTGGCCTGAGCCCTGCCTCGGCTCTCTTTTGAGCTATAGGCATAAGTCTCTCCTCTGCTTCATTTGCAAGCCCTATAAGATCTATCTCGGTTCTTCCGCATGTAGGGCAGGAGACAACATCTATTGCCTTCTCTCTCATGCCGATAGTCTCAAGTATGCGTCTTGCGAAGAGAACTTCCTTTACCGGATCATCAGTAAGTGAAACTCGCATTGTGTCACCTATGCCTGCAAGCAGCAGCGCTCCGATGCCAATCGCTGATTTGAGCTCTCCGTTGCGAGGCGTTCCTGATTCCGTTATGCCTACATGTATAGGCGCATCTGTGAGCTCTTTAAGCTTCAGGTGAGCATCATAATTCATGCGAACATTTGAAGACTTTATAGAAACCACGAGCTTATCGTATCCCAGGTCTTCTATGTACTTAAGCATGGCCGATCCGCTCTCGGCCAGTGCATCCGATGTGACGCCGCCATATTTTTCGATCAGATCTTTCTGAAGCGAGCCCGAATTAACTCCTACTCTTATAGGGATTCCGTGTTCTTTTGCCTTGTCTGTTACTGCTTTTACCCTGTCAACACTTCCGATGTTTCCCGGGTTTATTCTGATCTTGTCTGCACCGGCATCGATCGCAGCAATTGCGAGCCTGTAGTCAAAATGAATATCGGCTACAAGCGGCACTCTTACCAGCTTTTTTGCCCTGCCAAAAGACTCTGCAGCTTCCATATCCGGTATGGCACATCTTACGATCTGGCATCCGGCTTCATCGAGTTCGTTTATCTGCCTAACAAGTTTTTCTGTATCTCTTGTGTCGACGTTGGTCATCGACTGTATGGATACCGGCGCACCACCGCCAATGGCGACATCGCCGCAATATACCATTCTTGACATTCTGCCTCCTCTAACCGAAAAGGTTCATAACATCGTTTATAGTGATAAGAGCGAACAGCGCCAGCAGAACTATCATGCCAACAACCGTCGCTTTATATTCCATGTCATCGTTAATTCTTCCGCCCGAAATGATCTTCAGAAGAATAAAGAATATCTTGCCTCCATCAAGTCCCGGTATAGGGATAAGGTTGAATATGGCAAGGTTAAGGCTGACTATAGCCAGAAGCATCATGTAAGATCCAAAGCCGTAGTCAGAAGCCGTATCCACGATCTTTACAAGACCGACCGGGCCGGCGATCTCGTCTTTCTTGACGCCACCGGTGATGAGCATTCTGAAGCCTTCTATAAGCGATCTGTTAAGCTCCCAGGTAGTAGCCGGTGCAAGCTTTATACAGGTCCAGAAGTCTTTTGTAGTGCCGGCGACTATGCCAATCATGTAGTTTCCGTACTCTTCATTGAGCTCAGGAGTGACAGAAGTTGTATACTCTTCACCGTCACGCTCGCATGTTATATCAAGAGCGCCTTCACCTTTGTATGAGCTGATCTCATTTACAACGCTCTCCCAGGTGTTTGTTGTTACACCATTGACAGCAACAATCGTGTCTCCGGCTTTTATTCCGGCAGCATCAGCCGGTGATCCGGCCTGTACTGAATCCAGAGTGTTGCATACAACGCCTGAAGCACACAGAGCTATCGTAACCGCAACAACAGCGATTATTACGTTCATGGTTACACCGGCAAGCAATATCGCTATCTTTTGCAGGTTGGTCTTACTTGAATAAGAAGTAGGACTGTCTACCGCTTCTTCTTCGCCTTCCATCGCGCAAAAGCCTCCGAGAGGCAAAAGCCTTACGGAGTATTGAGTGTCTCCCTTTTGTTTTTTAAAGATCAGCGGCCCCATTCCCACTGAAAATTCCTTTATTTTTACGCCGCACCATCTGGCGACGGTCATGTGCCCCCACTCATGCGGTATGATCAGCACGAGCAGCATCAGCACAAACAGAATTGCTGTTTTCACTATCTACTGTCTCCAATCTCTTAAATGTTCAGAATACCGGTCAGAACACAGATCGCGTAATACACGACAGGAGCAACAAATATGACGCTGTCGAATCTGTCCATTATGCCGCCGTGACCAGGTATAAGCTTTCCGTAGTCTTTGATTCCCATTTTGCGCTTAAACATGGAAGCTGTAAGGTCTCCTGCCATTCCTGCCGCTCCTCCGACAAGTCCGAGCACCAGGCATACCAGAGCCATCTCCCTCATGAATATGAACCCAAACAGTCCGGAAAGAAGAGAGCTTCCGATAAGTCCGCCAACAGCGCCTTCTATCGTCTTTTTAGGACTCAGATTCGGCGCCATCTTATGTTTTCCAAGAAAGTACCCTGTAAAATATGCAAATATATCTGATCCGAAAGCCGCTATAATAACGATCCAGATGAAAAGGTTGTACTCCGTTCTGTTAATGAGCACCATGTGATAGGTGAAGAACGGGATATACACCAGACCTGTCACTGTTGCAACAGCATCGTAAGGTCCTCTTTCGTTTATCTTCCAGCCGTAAATAAGGCCGGCGGCGACTGCTATAAACATCCATGCGCACATGAGAACCATGTTGCTGTAGAACGAAGGGACAGAAAGGCTCACAGGTATCCATGTAAGGAACAGGAGCGCTGTCATTGCATAACCTATCGCAAACGACGGATGAACGTCCATGTTGTTCCAGCCCTTATAGAATTCATGCAGACCCATGATCGCAATAAGGAACGCAGCTATCCACAGCCACACGCCGCCAAGATACAGAACGACCAGGAGTGGTGCCATTACAAGTCCGGATATAATTCGTGTTTTCATTTATCATTCTCCTTGCGCCCACCGAAACGTCTGTCGCGGTTAGCATATGCTTCTATCATGGATGCGTACTCCTCAGGAGTAAAATCCGGCCAAAGAGTGTCTGTGAACATCAGCTCACTGTATGCAGCCTGCCATGTGAGGAAGTTGGACATGCGCTCCTCCCCGCTGGTCCTGATAATAAGGTCCGGATCGGGTACATCAAAATGCGCGCTGCCTGAGTACAGATGGCGTGATATGTCATCTTCTGTGATGTCTGCAGGGTCTGTGCCTTCATCCATGCATTCGGCAAGCAGCTCTCTGACGCTTCTTACAACCTCATCACGGCCGCCATAATTGAGCGCTATATTGAAGACGAGGCCATCATTGTCCTCAAGTCTTCCGACCATCTTATTGATTGCATCAACAGATGCCTTCGGCAGCATGTCGTACTGACCGAAGATATTGATGTGAACGTTGTTCTCATCGAGTTCTTCGAGCTCTGAGTTAACGTACTTTACAATAAGATTAAATATGCCACTCACTTCTTCAGTGCTTCTCTTCCAGTTTTCTGTAGAGAATGCGTATACGGTGAGGTATTTGATACCCAGATTGGACGAGGCGATGACTATCTTCTTCATAGCCTGCATTCCGGCATTGTGCCCCATTACACGGGGAACACCGTGGGCTTTAGCCCATCTGCCGTTTCCGTCCATAATTATTCCTATATGCTTTGGTATTGGTCTCTTTTCCATATTGTTATTATCTTTACTGCGTAATATACATAGCTGCTCGCCTGCTCCGGCATTCCTGGCGGTTCCTGCGCAACGCTTGCATCTATGTATATTTACGCAGTTCATATCAAACAGCAAGCGTGGCAGAAGGCCACGCTTTACTTAGTTTTGCGGTTTGATTTTAAACCTCCATGAGCTCCTTTTCTTTGTCGGCGATAATGGAATCGATATCTTTGATTGCCTTCTCGACTGTCTTCTGAGTCTCTTCGAGCTCATCCTTGAGATCGTCCTCTGTAAGCTCTCCTGCCTTCTCGGCTTTCTTGAGCTCATCGTTTACATCACGTCTGAGGTTTCTGACAGCAACTTTTGCCTCTTCACCGTAGTTCTTAACTACCTTTGTAAGCTCTTTACGTCTTTCCTCAGTGAGCTGCGGAATGGCGAGTCTGATGACCTTGCCGTCGTTTGAAGGATTGATTCCGATATTAGCTTCGAGAATCGCTCTTTCGATATCCGATACAGACTTTGGATCAAACGGCGAAATCATCAGTGTCCTTGGATCAGGTACTGAGATGTTTGCGAGCGCCTTCAGCGGTGTAGGCGTTCCATAATAATTGACCATTATCTTATCGAGAAGTGCAGGATTAGCTCTGCCGGCTCTAACGGTGTTCAGGTTTTCCTTAAGAAAGCTCTTAGCGCCCTCTATTCTCTCGTCCAGTGATTTCTTTGCCATGATATGCCTCCCTACTGTATAAGTGTTCCGACATTTTCGCCATTGATAACCTTCATGAGGTTGCCCTCTTCCTTGAGTGCAAACACATATATCTTGGTCTGTGTATCCTTGCAGAGTGTTGCTGCGGTAAGATCCATGACCTTGAGATCTTTATCGATGATGTCCATATATGAAAGCTCAGTATAGCGTTCAGCGTCCGGATCTGTCTTTGGATCTGCCGAATAAACTGCATCGATGTTCTTCGCCAGAAGAAGCACGTCTGCGCCTATCTCAGCTGCCCTCAGAGCTGCGGTCGTATCTGTTGTGAAGAACGGGCTTCCGGTGCCGCCTCCGAATACTACTACTTTGCCTTCTTCGAGGTAATCCAGCGCCTTGCGCCTTGCATAACCTTCAGCCATGTCTCTGATCTCTATAGCTGTCATCAGCTTTGCCGGGCATCCTGCTGCAAGAAGAGCATCCTGTACAGCAAGTCCGTTCATGACTGTTGCAAGCATTCCCATGTAGTCCGCTGTCGGCTTATCGATATTGCCGCCTGTACGTCCGCGGAAGAAGTTTCCTCCGCCTACTACGACAGCCACCTCAACTCCGGCATCACGTATCTCTTTGATCTGTGCAGCGACCTTACCGAGCTCAGTGTCATTAACTCCAAAGCGGTCATCGCCTGCAAGCGCCTCTCCGCTTACCTTAATAAGGACTCTTTTATATTTGATTGCCATATTTTAATTCCTCCAACTGTTTAAGTATACCATGTTTGGCGGATTAACTCTATGCATCTTTCTTTTCGATCTTGCGGATCTCTTTTGTGCGGATTTCCTCACAGATAGCACTTACAAATTCTCCAAGAGGTTTAACACCTTCGTCACCGAGGTATCTTGAACGTACAGATACATTTCCTTCCTCAGCTTCCTTGGCTCCGAGCACCAGCATGTATGGAACCTTCTCCATCTGAGCCTTACGGATCTTGTATCCGATGCGCTCGCTGCTGTTGTCTACTGTTACGTCTACACCGTTCCTGCGGAGCTCCTTGCGGACTTCTTCTGCATAATCTGCGATCTTATCAGAGATAGGCAGTATTCTTACCTGCTCAGGGCAAAGCCATGTTGGAAGATTGCCTGCATAGTGCTCGATGAGCCATGCGAGTGTACGCTCATAGCATCCGATTGATGTACGGTGGATGATGTATGGGCGCTTCTTCTGGCCGTCTCTGTCAATGTAGTACATGTCGTAACGTTCTGCGAGGAATGTATCAACCTGAATGGTGATCATTGTATCTTCCTTGCCGTATACGTTCTTTGCCTGAATATCGAGCTTAGGGCCGTAGAATGCGGCTTCTCCGATCTCTTCCTTGAAATCGATTCCGATATCCGTGAGGATGTCTCTCATGAAGCCTTCTACATGATCCCACTCCTCAGCTGTTCCGAGGTAGTTCTCTGCATGTGCAGGGTCCCATCTGGACAGGCGGTAAGTGACGTCGCCCTCGAGGCCGAGTGTTGTGAGGCAGTATTTAGCAAGCTCAACGCAGCCCTTGAACTCTTCTGCGAGCTGATCCTGAGCTACTACCAGGTGTCCTTCTGAGATAGTGAACTGACGTACTCTTGTGAGTCCGTGCATCTCACCAGCCTGCTCGTTTCTGAAGAGTGTCGAAGTCTCGCCCATTCTGTATGGGAGATCTCGGTAGCTCTTCTGTCTTGCCTTGTATACATAGTACTGGAACGGGCATGTCATAGGACGGAGTGCCATTACATCGGCATCAGCATCATTCTCGATGAGATTGAGGTCTTCGACTCCGCGGATCTCATTTGAGCGATCCTCTCCTGCCATGATTTCGTCCATGCTGTCGTATCCGAGCAGGAACATTCCGTCTTTATAGTGATACCAGTGGTCGGAGATCTTGTAGAGTGTGGACTTTGCCATGAGCGGAGTTCTTGTGCGTACATATCCCCACTCATACTCTTCGAGGTCTTCGATCCATCTCTGCATCTTCTGGATGATCTTTGCGCCCTTTGGCATGAAGAGAGGCAGCCCCTGCCCGATAACGTCAACAGTCGTGAAGAGATCCATCTCACGGCCGAGTCTGTTGTGATCGCGGTTCTTTATATCTGCGAGATAGGCCAGGTACTCCTCAAGGTCGTCCTTCTTTGTAAATGCTGTTCCGTAGATACGTGTGAGCATTTTGTTGTGCTCATCGCCTCTCCAGTATGCTCCGGAGCTGGATGTAAGTGCGAATGCCTTAATAGGCTTTGTGCTCATGATGTGAGGTCCTGCGCAGAGCTCTACAAAGTCTCCCTGCTGATAGAACGAGATCTCTTCGTCTTCCGGAAGATCCTCAATGAGCTGCACCTTGTAAGGCTCGTCCTTATCCTTGTACATCTGGATAGCTTCTTCTCTCGGAAGTGTGAAATATGTGAGTTTCTCGCCCTTCTTGATGATCTTCTTCATCTCTGCTTCGATCCTGTCGAGATCCTCTCTTGTCAGAGGCGGCATGTCAAAGTCATAGTAGAATCCGTTATCGATCGAAGGTCCGATAGCGAGCTTTGCATCAGGATAAAGGTTCTTTACAGCCTCAGCGAGAACGTGAGAGCATGTATGTCTGTAAGCGCGCTTACCCTCGTCAGAATCAAATGTAAGGATATTGAGTTCGCAGTCCTTGTCTATCATTGTTCTGAGGTCAGCTGCCTTGCCGTCTATCTCTGCAATGCAGGCTACTCTTGCGAGTCCTTCGCTCAGGTCTCTGGCGATGTCATATGCGGACATCGGCTGAGCGTACTCTTTTTTGCTTCCGTCTTTCAGTGTGATAATCAATTTGTTTTCCTCCTTCTTTTCTCCGGAAGGGCAAAAAATAAAGTCCCCTCCGACATGTTGTCAGAAGGGACGCATACTCTGTTCTGTATGAGTATCCGTGGTTCCACCCATTCTTTCCGGTAAACTGTTTTACCGGCACTCATTCAGACTTTTAACGCGGTCTAAGCGGGCAGTATTGGTGCCACTCGGAGGTGGTTTTCAGAACACCGGGACTTAGGATGATTCCAGCTGCCATCCCTCTCTGGCAAGCCCCATTGGTGAACTTACTGTCCTCGTCATCGTTTTACTCGCCTATGATACAATTTTTATGGTCTTATTTCAACTATTTCTTCAGACTCTACTGCATTCTTTACAAGCGTTTCCACATCTAACGCAGACTCCGACCTTTCGATTCTCTCCTTTTTAGGCTTCGTTACAGGATGCTTAGGCAGGAACACTGTGCAGCAGTCTTCATAAGGCTGGATCGAGATATCGTATGTGCCTATCTCGCGGGCCTTGTCCATAATATCCACCTTATCCATTGCGATAAGAGGTCTCATAACAGGCATGTCTACTACGCTGTCAGTTACAACCAGCGCCTCTGCAGTCTGGCTTGCCACCTGTCCGAGGTCCTCGCCTGTTATAAGCATCATGCAGCGGTTTTTAACAGCTATCTGCTCAGCTATTCTCATCATGAAACGCCTTACAAGCAGTGTTGTTTCATCTTCAGGGCAGTTCTTTACGATTTCTTCCTGGATCGGAAGCAGGTTTATAACATGCATCCTTACTGTTCCCATATAGCCGGCAAGAGTCCTTACAAGCTCTTCAACCTTGCGCTGTGCCCTCTGGCTTGTGTATGGGTACGAATGGAAGTGTACAGCTTCGATGCTCATTCCGCGCTTAGCCATCATGAACGCTGCAACAGGGCTGTCTATGCCGCCGCTCATCAGTATGAGTCCTTTGCCGTTGGTCCCCAGAGGAAGTCCTCCGAATCCGCGGATCTTGTCTCTGAAAATATATGCTCCTTCGCGTCTTACATCCACGGTAAGAACGCAGTCAGGTCTGTGCACGTCTACGCTGAGCACCTTGCAGCCCTTGAGAACCATTCCGCCTACCTGCCTTGCGATCTCTGGAGACTCTATAGCGAAGGACTTATCTGCCCTCTTGCCTTTTACCTTGAAGGTTTTTATATCTTCAGTTTCTATCACCTTCTGCATGAATTCAGCTGCTTTTTTGCCGATCTCGTTGATGTCCTTAGGAGCTTCTACAGCAGGGCTTACGGAAGCCACGCCAAACACTCTCACACACTTTGAGATAACTTCGTCTTCCGGAATCTCCTCCGGCACTCTGACAAACATAAGGCCTTCTATCCATTTCGCCTCAGCCCCTTCATAGCAGGACAGAGCGTTTTTAACTCTTTCAAGAAGGACTCTCTCAAAGTACGGTTTATTCATGCCTTTAAGGGCGACCTCGCCGCACCTTACGATATATAGATTTTTACTCACTTATATTCTCCCTTTTTATTATCTGAAGCTTCCGAGTCTGCGGAAACGTTCGACAGCAGCCTTTGTGCGCTCTATCACTATATCCATCTCTTCGACGGTGTTGAATTCTGAGAAGCTGAATCGTATTGCACCTTCAATCTCTTTGTGTGTCATGGACATCGCCTGAAGCACATGGCTGTCACCCGTCTTGTTTGATGAGCATGCGGAACCGGTTGATACATAAATGCCGTCCTGCTCAAGGGTGTGGAGAAGAACTTCTCCCCTCGTGCCTTCAAATGTTACATTCAGAACCCCCGGGCAGCGCTTTCCGTGCTCGTGCATAGTATATCCGAGGTCTTCCGGGCCATTGACAATTATATCCTTTATCTCGGATTGTAAACCGTTCAGAAGATAGTTGTTTACTATCCCCATTCTGCTTGATTTCATCATTAGATCAGCGCAGGCCATTTCAGCTGCAAGGCCCATGCCGGCTATTCCCGGCGTGTTTTCTGTAGAAGATCTGAATCCGCCTTCCTGTCCGCCTCCTGTGATGAGCGCAGGCAATTTGTGGCGTTTCTTCATGTAAAGGAAGCCCATGCCTTTAGGTCCGTGGAACTTATGCGCGCTCGCAGAGATAAGATCTGCATCAGTATCGTCCATCGGAAGCTTGCCAAATGCCTGCACGGCGTCAGTATGGAACATTATCTCAGTACCGTGCTGCCTGTTGTACTCCCTGATTGTGCGTCCTGCCGGGATCACAGGCTCTATAGTGCCGACTTCGTTATTAACAGCCATTATAGAAACAATAATAGTGTTTTCGTTAAGTGCTGCTTTTACAGCCTGTTCCTCTACATAACCGTCAACATCTACATCCAGATAGATTATCTCAAAGCCGTCTTCTTTAAGTCTCTTACAAGTCTCTAAAACAGCCGGATGCTCTACTCTGGTTGTTATGATCCTGTTGCCGCGGCGCTTCAGCTTGCGCGCAGACGAGAGCAGTGCCATGTTGTCGCTCTCGGTGCCGCCTGATGTAAATATGACATTGCCTGCAGGAGGCAGCAGATCTTCGATCTGCCTGCGCGCATCATAAAGCAGGTTTCCGGCCTCAAAGCCCAGTGCATGAAGAGAAGAAGGATTTCCGAAATTCTCTTTTGCGGCTTTGTACATCAGGTCCGTGACTTCATCGTATTGTCTTGTTGTGGCACTGTTGTCCAGATAAATCATATATAAGCCCTTCTTTTGGCAAAATTTGTATCACATACCTTTTAAAGGCTCCTCTCACGAGGAGCCTTTAGATAACAATTATTTAGCGAAGTCTGTAGCTCTGGTCTCTCTTATAACGTTGACCTTGATTTGTCCAGGATATTCGAGTTCTGCCTCTATCTTCTTTGCGATTTCTCTTGCGAGCATTGGAACTTCGTCATCCTTAACCTGATTTGGCTTGACCGCAACTCTGATCTCGCGACCAGCCTGAATAGCATATGACTTCTCAACACCCTTTGTTGTGTTGGCGATATTCTCGAGATTCTGCAGTCTCTTGATGTATGATTCAAGAGTCTCTCTTCTTGCACCAGGCCTTGCAGCAGACAGTGCATCTGCAGCTGCAACAAGCATAGCTTCAAGTGTAGTAGGCTCTACATCGCCATGATGAGCCTCAACTGCATTTATGACCTTCCAGGATTCCTTGTACTTTTTGCAGATGTTTACTCCGATCTCTACATGAGTACCTTCAACTTCGTGGTCGATCGCTTTTCCGATATCGTGAAGCAGACCGCCTCTTCTGGCAAGCCTTGGATCGAGTCCGAGCTCTTCTGCCATCATTCCGGCCAGAGTAGCTACCTCTATGGAGTGCTGCAGTACGTTCTGTCCGTACGATGTTCTGTATTTGAGTCTTCCGATAAGCCTTACCATCTCTGGGTTGAGGTTATGAACGCCTGTCTCGAAGCAGGCTCTTTCGCCCTCTTCCTTGATGATCGTATTGACTTCCTTGGTGGCCTTCTGGACCATCTCTTCGATCCTTGCCGGATGGATACGCCCGTCAACGATCAGCTTCTCGAGAGCAATTCTTGCTATCTCTCTTCTTACTGGGTCGAATCCGGAAAGGATTACTGCCTCTGGAGTATCATCGATAATGAGATCTACTCCTGTCAGAGTCTCGATTGCTCTGATGTTGCGGCCTTCTCTTCCGATGATGCGGCCTTTCATATCATCGTTTGGCAGGCTTACTACTGAAACTGTAGTTTCAGTGACCTGATCTGATGCGTATCTCTGGATCGCGGTTGTGATGACCTCTCTGGCCCTCTTGTCTGCCTCTTCCTTTGCTTCGCTTTCGATATTTACTATCATCTCGGAAGCTTCTTTACGGATGTCTGTTTCGAGCTCCTGAAGGAGCAGGTGTTTTGCTTCTTCTCTTGTGTAACCTGAGATCCTCTCAAGCTCTTCTACCTGCTTCTGGATGTAAGCATCGATTTCTCTGTGCTTCTCATTCATCGACTGCTCTTTCTTTGTGAGACCGTTCTCACGTTTCTCGATGCTCTCGAGCTTGCGGTCGATGTTCTCTTCCTTCTGCTGGATCCTTCTCTCCGCTTTAGTGACCTCGGCCCTTCTGGACTTGAGCTCACCCTCATATTCTTCTCTCAGCCTATGTATTGCCTCTTTTGCCTCAAGCTCTTTCTCCTTCTTGAGGTTCTCGACAGTATTCTGCGCATCCAGTATCATATTTCTGGCCTGCTGTTCTGCGCTGCCTATGGCCTTTTCTCCGACGTTCTTACGAAGTATGTAACCAATTGCTATACCGACGATAAGGACTACAATGCTGATCACAACAGCTAAAACTGGTGACATAAGCACCTCCTTATCAATTATTTGGATTTGTAGTATATACATTATCTACGCATTACGCTGTGAGTGACTTTATATAGGGGCAAATGCACTCTGATGGTACAACATATGCGGTTAGATGACATAAACATACATAGATATTATACATAGCACAATTAATCCAGTCAACATAAAGTATTGGGGACAGTTTTAGTCACAGTTTTATGACTCTTGCTGTCCCCAACGGATTGTCTTTTTGCCTATTTCATGTATTCGATAACCACGTCTGCATCGGATGGAGTATCTATATATTTGATACCCCTTTTCTCCCTTGTTTCACGGCCCTTTCCCGGCAGGAACAGGATCGTATCATCGTCCATGAGAGTGATCGCCTTTTTTATGGCTTCCACTCTGTCTGTGATGATTTCGCAGCTTCCTCCTGCGGCTTCAACAAAGCCTGCTATCTCGCTGCATATCTTGTTGACGTCTTCTTCTCCGTAGTCTTCCTCAGTAATTATGGAATATGAGCAATTATGCCCTGCTATAGTGCCGAGCTCTTCGCGCCTTGCAAACGCCTTGCCGCCCGGGCATCCGAACACTATCATCATTTTCTTTCCCGGGAACTCAGATCTTATAGTCTCAAAGAACTTCTCGTAGCTCAGCTTGTTATGAGCATAATCCACAATCGCAATGCGCTTACCGTCTTCGCTGTAGAACACTTCCATTCGGCCCGGAGACTTGGCCTTTGCCAGGCCGCTCTTTACGTATTCGAGCGGAACACCAAGAAGAGCCGAAAGAGATATGGCCGCAAGAGCATTTTCTACGTTGATAGTACCAAATGTTCCAAGAGTGAATTCCTCGTCGAAGTCATCATAACCTTCAACCAACCTCCCCCTGGCTCTGAAGCTGACCTTTCCTTCAGAAGACTTTACATCGTAGCCGAAGATGTCGGCTTTATCATCCTCCTGGCTGAAAGTTATTACATATGGACAGTCCTTTGAAGCTGCCTTTATGCGTTCCTGTTCATCGCAGTCCAGGTTTATGCACGCCTTGCGGCAGTGAGAAAAGAGTCTCAGTTTCGATTCGAGGTAATCGTTGAAATCCGGATGCTCTATAGCGCTTATGTGGTCGCTTCCGATGTTGAGGAAGGCTCCTGCAGCAAACTCAACACCCGTTACCCTGTCATATTTAAGCGCCTGGCTCGATACTTCCATAGTCATGTAGCTGATGCCGCTGTTAAGGGCATTGTTCATATGCTGATAGAGTTCCATTATCTCAGGCGTTGTAAGGTGCGATTCCTCCTCTATCACTCCGTCATAGTTATCTATTCCGGAGCATATGGCGCTTCTGCAGCCTCCTGATGCAGCCATATAGTCGTCGAGAATATATCTCATGAAATATGCTGTAGTCGACTTTCCTTTTGTGCCTGTGATTCCAACCAGACCGAGTTCATCGGAAAGCTTTCCGTAGAACGTCTCAGCGATTACCGGCATTGCCTTTCTTATGTCTTTTACAAGAATATCCAGGCATGAGTGTTCAGCTCTGTCTTTGATTCTTTTACCTGCTTCTGCTGCTTCCTTATCACTTACCAGGATGCATGATGTTGCATCACTTGCGTCAGGATCTTCCCTCACATAGCACACTGCACCGTTTGCAATTGCATCATTAAGATACTGCTCTTTAAAATGAGCGCCTTTCACTACAAACAGAGTGCCTTCTGCTGCTTCTTTCGAATTATAGGTAACGCCTATTACCTCTGTTGAAGCAAGGTCTTTTGCTCCCTGTTCAGTATACAGAGCCATAATGGCGCTGCAAGATGGTTCTCCGCCTATTTTTGTAAGAAGCCCTGCCATTCCGAGGGCATCTATAAA
>ODAI011812216.1_pt1 | contig 28736 bp, 21 predicted proteins | sample 1539321 | NCBI WGS metagenome assembly ODAI01 (sample SAMN02144231, study PRJEB22623) | gut metagenome | biome: sheep rumen | host: Ovis aries | place: New Zealand
CATGTTTTTTTTGATTTTATTTGGTTTTTACCATGTTTTTTTAACTGGCCGCACTGCGGCAAAAAACAACATACAGTTTCAACCGTACAGGTCGAAATTTTTTCTACATGTTTAATAAATAATATATGCCTCCGGCTTATATCGGTGCCGCAAAGCGGCCAGTTAGAAAAACATGGGGAAAACAAAAGAAAACAAAAGAAAACCATTTTACTTCCAGACGGAAGTGAACAAAAGAAAACCTTATTTCCTGACAAAGGAAAAAGCAGAAACATGTTTTTCATCTGTTTTTGTTTGTTTTTATCGGTTTTTTCTTCGTCCGCTCCTTTGGAGCGATTTCCTGTAAAAACTTAAAAATAATTTTCTTCAATTTTCTAAATTTTCGTTCCAAAAAAAAACAGTATAACCACATAATCAATGGATATAATAAAGAAATATTTTCCGAACATCACAGAGACCCAAGCTGAGCAATTCGCCCAGCTTGAGCCTCTTTATAATGATTGGAACTCAAAGATAAACGTGATTTCACGCAAGGACATCCAGAACCTTTACGAGCATCACGTACTCCACAGCCTCGGAATAGCGAAAATCATCAACTTCAAGCCGGGCACCAAGGTACTTGACCTCGGTACAGGAGGCGGATTCCCAGGTATCCCACTCGCCATCATGTTCCCTGATACTGAGTTCCACCTCGTGGACAGTATCGGCAAGAAAGTGCGTGTGGCAACCGAGGTGGCAACAGCCATAGGACTCAAGAACGTACGATTCAGTCACTCACGCGTGGAGGACATCAAGGACAAGTACGACTTCGTGGTCACTCGTGCCGTCATGCCAATGATTGACCTCGTGAAGGTGTCACGCAAGAACCTTGCAAGGGAGATGAAGAACGGACTCCCTAACGGAATCATAGCACTCAAGGGAGGTGAGCTCAACAGCGAGATTGCAACGATGAAGAATATCTGTACCACATGGGAGCTTTCCGAGTTCTTCGACGAAGAATACTTCGAGACAAAGAAGGTAGTCCTCTGCGGACCGAAGATTAACTAAGAGTGCACCTCCACCCTAAGGGGGTGGAAGTTAAAAGTTAAAAATTAAAAGTTAAAAGTTGAGTCAGGAAGTTAGAAGTTCTTGTAAATCGAATACGAGCAATCTTTAACTCTGGTCTCACAAGAATTCGTATTGGAGATTTTTCCTGCCCACGAATTACACGAATGGACACGAACTTCAAATCCTCTTGTTTGTGTTATTACACCAAGACAACAGGTGTTGTCTGCGAATGACACGAACCTTTAGCTCGGCGAAGCCAATGCCATCCGGATGATTGGCGGGCTTAAAAGATTCGTGATATTCGTAATTGCACGAGCAATTCTTCGTGTAATGAAAACAGCTACGAGCTACCAATTTCGTGCAAATTCGTGTAATTCGTGGTTAAACTTTTAACACTTGCATCACGAAGAATGAGTGATATAGGTTACACCTTATATAATATAAGAACTTTGTTCTTGTAGTAAAGAGGAGTAAAAGACTTTGAAACACAGAGACCACAGAGAACTCAGAGGTTTATTTGGATAAACGAAAATTTAGAAAATTAAAGAAAATTTTTTTCTTCATTTTCTAAAACAGAGAACTCATGTGGGGAACTGAGATAAATAGAAATTTTCTTTTAATTTTCTAAATTTTCGTTCTAAGTGTTGATAGACGAACAGACTATCGTCCGTTAACTCCCGTTAACTCCCGTTAACTCCTTTTAACTCCATTTTACTTCGAAACATAAATAGTATGCTTACAATAAAGACTTTTCAGGTAGGGCCAATAAGCGAGAACTGCTACGTGGTGAGTGACGACACGAAGGAAGCCGTCATCATTGACTGTGGCTGTTTCACGGAAAGTGAATGGAAAAACATAAGAAGGTATCTTGACGATAACGGTCTGAAGGTTGTACGTATGCTCAATACGCACTTCCACTTCGACCACATGATGGGCATCATCTTCGCCTACCCTGACCTCAAGATTCCTTTTGATGGCAACTATGCTGACGAGTACCTGTACAAGTCACTCAACTCACAGATTCAGTCCTTTCTGGGTATAGACATGGGATGCGACAACCTTCCTCCTATGGGTAAGAACATGAGCGAAGGCACGGAGGTGACGTTTGGCGAACATACGTTCACGGTGCTTCAGACACCTGGTCACACCCCTGGTGGCGTATGCTACTATTGCAAGGAGGAGAATGTCCTCTTCTCAGGCGACACGCTCTTCCAGTGTTCAATGGGACGTACAGACCTGCCAGGAGGCAACGGACATGAAATGATGACGAGTCTCCGCAGACTTAGCACCCTGCCACGTGAGACGAAGGTATATCCAGGACACGGAGGATGGACGGAGATAGGATACGAATGTGACAATAATCCGTATTTTTGAGTTTTTAAGTTTTTGGGTTTTTGAGTTTTTTAGTTCTTGCGGTTATCTTTGCTGTGATTATTATTACAGTCATTTAAATCTGCGAAAACATAAAAACTCACAAACTTAAAAACTCACAAACTTAAAAACTTAAAAACTCAAAAACTCACAAACTTAAAATTTCTGCCATTTTGTCATTGATTTGCCATTTTATTCTTGTACCTTTGCAGTCTAATAAAAAAAGACCCACCCTACCCCTCCCTATAGGGAGGGAATAGGACACAGAAGGTCAGATATAAATAAAAAACAAGAAATGCCTACATTACAAGAAATAAAAAACCGCTATGGTATAATCGGCAACGCAGACGAGCTGAACAGAGCTCTTGACGTTGCTTTACAGATTGCTCCGACCAATCTGTCCGTACTTATTGTGGGCGAAAGTGGTGTGGGAAAGGAAGCCGTTCCAAGACTCATACACGACAACTCAAGCAGAAAACATAATAAATATATAGCCATAAACTGTGGTTCAATACCAGAAGGAACAATAGACTCTGAACTTTTCGGCCATGCCAAGGGTTCGTTCACAGGTGCCATAGGCGACCGTGAAGGTTTCTTCGGCGCAGCAAACGGCGGAACAATATTCCTCGACGAGGTGGGAGAAATGCCAAAGGCAACACAGGCACGCCTACTCCGAGTGCTCGAGACAGGCGAATACATACGTGTGGGCGAAAGCGAACCTCGCAAGACGGACGTGCGCATCATTGCTGCCACAAACGTCAATATGCAGAAGGCAATCAACGAAGGACGTTTCCGTGAGGACCTATACTATCGTCTTAACACCATACCAATCAACCTTCCTCCACTCCGTGAACGAGGCAACGACGTAGAAATGATTTTCCGCAAGTTCGCCAAGGACACAGCCATGAAGTACAAGCGTGAACCAATCATGCTTTCGGATGAGGCAAAAATGGTTCTCCGTGCCTACAAGTGGCCAGGCAACATACGTCAGCTCAAGAACATTGCCGAGCAGCTCAGTTTCATGTGCAAGGACACCATCGTCACAGCCGATGACCTTTACAGGGCTGGCGTCACGATAGATAGCGACACGAAGGAACTTACAACCACAAGACCTTCGCACCTGCACAGCAACAGTCACACCGACTACGACTACAATCTCCAGATAACGACTCTTGCCTCTGCCCTACAGCAGTTGAACAACGAGTTCCAGACTTTCAAGAAATATGTGGAGCAGAGACTTGACGGTGTGAACATCAAGCCAAAGAACGAGCCACTATTCATAGGTGGTGGTGAAAACGGAAGCGGTTCATTCACGATAACCAAAGACAACGGTAACTACAACTACCCACCTGAGACAATTCAGGAAGATGCTCCACAGACAATAGAGGAGATAGAACGCATCAAGATAATAGAATCATTGAAGCGTCATCACAACAACAGGAAGAAGGTGGCTGAAGAACTCGGACTGTCAGAAAGAACGCTTTACAGAAAACTTTTGAAATATGACATCAAGAAAGAATAAGACATACTGGAAAATAATCGTCGTGCTCCTTGCTCTCACTCTCCAGTCGTGCATCCCGACATTCACGTTCAATGCTTCGACCATCAACTACGAGAAGACAAAGACCATAAGCATCGACAAGTTTCCTATCCGCTGTGCCTATGTATGGGCACCAATGGAGTCAATGTTCTACAACACGATAACGGACACATACGGACGCAAGACAAAACTGAAGATTCTCAAGCGCAACGGAGACCTCCAACTCTCAGGCGAAATAGTAGAATACTCACAGACAAACAAGTCGGTAGCTGCTGACGGCTACTCCGCCCAGACACAGCTGAAACTGACCGTGAACGTGAGATACGTAAACAATGCCGACAGAACACAGGACTTTGAACAGCGATTCAGCGCAACTGCCGACTATGACTCGAAGCTCTCACTCAATTCGGTACAGGAACAGCTCGTACAGGAGATGATTACCGACATCGTGGGACAGATTTACAACTCTACCGTTGCGAACTGGTAATAGCTTGCATGACTGCGTCATGCAAAAATTAAAAATTAAAAATTAAAAATTAAAAGTTAAAAGTTAAAAATTAGCGAACAAAGTAAAATTTATTTTTCACTTTTCACTATTCACTTTTCACTCTACAACATGCTTGATATAAAAGAACTGATAGAAAATCCGGACAAGCTCAACAAAGAGACCTTGCCACAACTGAAAGAACTGACAGAAAAGTACCCGTTCTTTCAGGTGGCACGCATACTCTATGTCCGCAACCTTTTCCTTCAGCACTCTCCACAATTCGGCACAGAACTGAGAAAGGCAAGCGCATTCGTGCCTGACCGCTCTACCCTATTTGCATTTACAGAGGGAGAGCACTATCAGATAGAGTCAGCAGGTGTAACACAACCAGAGATACGTACAGAGAGCGACAGCAACCGTACAATATCTCTCATCGATACATTCCTCAAGCAGTCGAAGTCAGACACACAGAGACCTACAATTGCAGACCTCACAAACGACTATGCCTCTTTCCTTATGAAATCAGAAGAACAAGAAGAGGATGTCGCCCTCGAAGATGCAGAGACAAAAATGTCACCTCAACTCAGGGGAGCACACCTCATCGACTCGTTCATACAGGAGACAAAGGGTAAGCAAAGAGTGCAGATGAAGTCACTGGAGGAAGAAGAAGTGGGTTCATACTTTGAATCACCAGAAATATCCAATGAAGAAGAGGAAATTTACACCGAAAATATGGTGAATATTTACATAAAACAGGGAAGATATGAACAAGCATACGAAATATTATCAAAGATTTGTTTGAATAATCCAAAAAAAAGTTCTATCTTTGCCACACAAATGAATTTGCTCGAAGTTATCATCTCAGGCAAACAACAATAGTATAACCAAAAAAATATCATAACAAAACTATGTATTCATTAATTATTGCACTCGTACTTGTAGTTTCAGTACTTATGTGCGGAATCGTACTTATCCAAGAATCTAAGGGTGGAGGTCTTGCATCAAGCTTCTCTGCTCAGAACAGCCTTATGGGCGTAAGAAAAACAACTGACCTTCTCGAGAAATGTACTTGGGGCTTTGCTATCGCAATGGTCGTATTAAGCATAATTTCAACTGCATTCGTACCAAAGGTAAACGAGGCAGAAACTCCAATCGAGATTTCTGCACCTGCACAGCAGTCAACAGACGCTGCCAATGTTCCTTCATTCGGAACTCAGAATGCTGATGCTCCAGCAGAGGCTAAGTAAATATAAGGTTACAACTTTTTGAGGAAAAGCAAAATTTGAGAAAAGTTCAACGGTTTTACCTAATAGTATTACCATAACAAGAACTTTTAACAGCATTGCAATACAAAAAAAGCAAAAACAACCTAAAATAGATGCAATAAGGGTATCCATAACCACTGGATATCCTTATTTTTTCGCCATATCTCCATTTTTTTTGACTTTTTATACCACGGAATAAAAAAAACTTGTTTATCTTTGCAATATGATTTCATTATCTAAACACATAGAGATATTATTACTTGACCACGATTGTGTTATAGTACCAGGACTTGGAGGCTTCATTGCCAACCAAGCACCTGCTCGTATTGACGATAATGACAGTCACAACATGCTGCCTCCATATAGGACAATAGGATTCAACAGGGAACTTTCCGTGAATGACGGCCTACTCGTCCAGTCATATATGCAGGCATACGATGCAGCCTACCCAGAAGCATTACTGCAGATGGAAAAGGACATAAACAAAATGCTCGTACAGCTTGACACTATCGGTAATTACACACTCGACGGTATCGGCACACTGAGCAAGAACATTGACGGAAGCCTTGCGTTTACGGCATTTGAGGCAGGCATCCTTACTCCAAGCCTTTACGGTCTCTATTCTATCGTTGTAAAGACACTCGAAGAAGCACGTAAGGATAAAGAGATAAAAGAATCGCTCAAGCAGATATCCTTGCTTCCTATACAGACGGAGTCTGATCTTGCCGGCAGCACAGAAGTTAAGGCAAAGACTACAGCCGAGCCTGTCAAAGAGACAAAGGCTGAGAACAACACTAAGGCCGAAACAAAGGAAGAAAAGAAGAAGGACAAGTACCTCAAGCGAGTCGTTAAACTCAGGCCTAACTGGAAGGAAATCTCAGTAGCATCAGCAGTAGCAGTGGTAATGTTCTTCCTTTTCCAGTTCCCATCACTCAAATCAGGTGATGAACTTAACGACACAGTAGTGGCAAGCACCATCTACCTTGGTAACCCAAGCGAGATGGGAGCCGCACCTGTAAATAGCGAGAAGTCAGTGGTAACAAAGCCTGCTTCGTACAAATCAATTGCAGACAAGATTGTTGAGGATAACACAACAACCAGACAAAGCAAGTCTGTGGAGACACAGACAACAATAAAGAAGGTAAACGAGAATCCGAAGTTCGTCATCGTTCTTGCAAGCTGCGTAAGTAAGAAGAACGCAACTCTCTATATTGAGAGTTTTGAGAAGGAAGGATTCAAGGAAGCAAGATTCGTGGAAGGAAAAATAAACCGAGTACACTACTCTGGCTATTCAACCTACACAGAAGCCGCTAACGCATTAAACAAACTGCAAAGTGAAAGCGAACTTTTCAAGGACGCTTGGATACTTAGCATGAACTAATAATAATCAGTAATGAAAAGAGTTCGTTGCCCAAAATGTGACAACTACATCGTCTTTGACGAGACAAAATACACCGAGGGACAGTCGCTTGTATTCGTATGCCAGCACTGTAAAAAAGAATTCGGTATAAGAATAGGCAAATCAAAACTCGCCGATAAACACGAGGAGAAACACCTCAATGAACAAGCTTACAAAGAGAGTTTCGGCAGTATTGTTGTGGTAGAAAACCAGTTTGCCTTCAAGCAGGTAATACCGCTCGACTACGGAGAAAACGAGTTTGGACGATATCTTAAAGGCACAAACATAAACAAGCCTATTGAGACTCGCGACCCGAGTGTGGATACTTTCCACTGCGCAATAACAGTAAAGCGCAACAAGAAAGGAAAACTTCAGTACATACTACGTGATGCACCAAGTGACACTGGAACTTTCTATATGAATGAAATACTCAAAGATTGCGACAGGATAAATCTTGAAGATGGAGCGATCATAACAATTGGGGCAACGACATTAATATTAAGAACAGCAGAAGAAAAACAATAAAACAAAAAAAGAGAGATATGATAACAAAAGGTGACGTTCTAAGAGCCGAAGAAATCGATAAAGATACGTGTTTCTTTAGTTCATACAAAGGCAAATATATTCTTTTGGACAACATGGCAAAGGAGTTTAGTCCTGTGATTAATCCAAGACCATGCGTGTTCAATACACAGTACATCGCCGTATATGTGGTGACTGAGGGTGCTATGCGCGTGAAGATAAGCGGACAGGAATTCAGCATAAGGGCTAACGAGTACCTTTCTGTAATGCCATGTGTCCACATTGAGATACTGAAATCCGAATGCAGATTTTTCTCATTCTTCACTCTCAGCCACATCGTAAATGATATATACGAAAGAATAGGTGTTAGCAACTCAGTGGGCATCCGCTGTTTCTACTTCCATCATCATATATTACTGCCTGAGCAGACTAAGCAGATATATCAAGAGTATGAACGCATGAAGAAAGAGCATCTTCGTGAGGACTACAAGAGAAAGGAAGTGTGTCTCCGTGCGCTTCTCGCAGCATACGAGTGCCACCTCTTCTCTTACATCCACGAGACTCCTGAGTATGACCATTTCGAGAATTCAAGACAGAGGGAGTTCTTCCTCAAGTTCCTTGACTTCCTCAGCCTCTATTGCAAGAGGGAGCGTTCAGTACAATTCTATGCAGAGAAGTTGAAGATTACTCCTAAGTATCTCTCCAACCTGACAAACCAATTCACAGGTTTCTCTGCCTCTATCCTCATTGACCAGTACGTAGCATATAGCATCAAGAGGATGCTCTACAGCAATGAGTTCAATATAAAGAAGGTGAGCGACATCTACCACTTCCCAAGTCAGAGTTTCTTCGGAAGATACTTCAAGAGAATAGTAGGAATGTCACCTACTGCATATATCAAGGAAAATAATAGTAAGGCTATAATTGAAGGATAAGATATGGAAAAGAAAATGATAACAGACTTGCATAAGGTAGATGCATTCAAGGCGAACGGAATGTATCCTTCGGCTCAACTTCCTAACCAGATTCTTCTTTTCGATAACATGGAAGGTAGGAATCCATTCCTTCCTATGATATCAAAGTCAAACAAACTGTGGCAAGTTACAATCCACTGCCAATTGGAAGGTGAGGCTTGCCTCAAGATAAACAACAAGGAAGTAATTGTAAGAAAGAACCAGATTCTCATTACGCATGAGGAATGCGTTGTCGAATTCCTTTATGCTTCTGAGGATTCCAAGTTCTACACGTATGTCATTTACCCTGACACTCTGCAGGATATCTTTACTGACATCCACTTGAACTATAACAAAGCACAGTTCTGCTACTCTTACAAGGTGGGAGACATGACTGAGGCTGATGCACAATACTTCCTTGACATCTACAATGAGATAAAGACGGATATACAGAAACCTGAGTATAGATACCAGTCTTTCTATGCAAGGTATTTCCTCAACATCGTGTATGTTTATATTATAAACAAGTTCTACTCTAACGCAGACATGCAGGCAGACCCATCGTCAAGACAATACGATATGTTCTGTAAGTTCATGGATGCGCTTAACAAGCACGCAGACAGAGAGCGTAGCGTTCAGTTCTATGCTAAACTGCTTGGCATTACTTCAAAGTACTTGTCATTCGTTTGCTTGCAGTATAGTCAGAGAAACGCTTCATCATGGATTGATGAGTATGTAGTGGCAAAGGCACGTGCTCTCCAGAACGTACACCACTACAACATCAAGAGAATCAGTCAGGAGTTGAACTTCATTTCACCAAGTAGCTTCACTCGTTTCTTCAAGCGAGTTACTGGTAATCCTCCTACAAGAATATAAGCCAATGAGGCTACTTGTAGAGAATTTCATATATACCATACGGCATAAGGACTATATGATGTATAGTCCTTATGTTTTTGTGAATAATGGACGGTAATGTAATTAACGAACAAGAAAAATATTGATAGTACTATGCACATCATTCCTTTGTACACCTGGAATAAACGTCTTCATGGGATGGGACTGTCCTGGAAGAACTTCATGAACCAGCCTTGGGCTGGTGGAGTAACATTGTTGGTATGTGTGATTATTGCTATGCTTCTGGCTAATCTGCCAGCAACAGCACACATCTATCACCAATTCCTTGAAACTCATCTAACGGCTCAGATTAAGAGTCCAGATGGCAGCATTAACTGGATTTTCCCTAAGGATATGACTGTGGAGAAGTTCATCAATGATATACTGATGGTGGTGTTCTTCTTTACAGTGGGTCTTGAGATAAAACGCGAAGTGGTATGCGGTGAGCTATCCAATGTAAAAAAAGCGCTCCTCCCTGTCATTGCTGCTGCAGGCGGTATGGCAATGCCAGCACTTATATATACATTATTTAACCACGGTACAGTCACTGCTGGCGGATGGGGAATACCAACAGCCACAGATATTGCTTTTGCCGTAGGAATAATGTCAATTCTCGGCAACAGAGTGCCAGTATCACTCAAGATATTCCTTACTGCACTTGCAATTGCGGATGACCTCGGAGCTATACTTGTAGTGGCCATATTCTATGGCGGTAGTATCGATCTGCCATTACTTTGCCTTGCTCTTGTGATTGTGGCAGCAGTACTAATGATGAACATACTCGGAGAGAAACGTTTATTCCTCTACCTACTTCCAGCCATCGTGGTGTGGTTCCTCTTCTACTATTCAGGAATACACTCTACCATGTCAGGCGTAGTCATGGCATTCCTCATTCCTATGGATGCACGATACAAGCGTTCATACTTCAACAGAAGTCTTGTCAAGTACAAGAACAAACTGGCAACACCGATATCTGTGAGCGATGAGGAAAATTTCCCTAATGCTTATGAACGTCATTGCCTTCGTCGTCTGAGCCATATCAGTAATAATACAATAGGCATGAGCTATCGTCTGGAGTACAAACTGAGTCCTTGGGTGAATTTCTGCATAATGCCTATTTTTGCTTTGGCTAATGCAGGTGTAGTCATTCCTGATGTCAGTTTCTTTAATATATTCCAATCGCTGCCAGGCATCGTGGGAGCTGGTCACGTAGGAATGGGTATTTTCTTTGGTTTGCTTCTTGGCAAGCCTCTCGGTATTACGCTCGCAAGCTTCTGTGCCATCAAGATGAAAGTCGGTGCTATGCCTGACAATGCTTCATGGAAGATGATGTTTGCAGTGGCATGCCTCGGCGGTATAGGTTTCACCATGTCTATTTTCGTGGATACGCTATCATTTGGCGGCCTTGGTGCGGAAGTAACAGAAACGTTGCGTGCGAGCGGTAAGATTGCAGTACTACTGGGCTCTTTGTGTTCTGGTATATTAGGAAGCGTGTTAATCACATTATTCCATGGGCTTGAGAATAAAGGTAAGTAAGTTCAAGTATTGATGAACAAGTAACTGTTACTAAAAACAGAATACAGCAGAACAACAATAGTTCTGAGACTAATAGGAAAATATACACAATAAACTAAGAGCGGTACAAATACAATGTGTATTTGTACCGCTCTATTATTTTCACCCTATATGGTTGTTATTTCATTCTGTTCTTTCGTTCCTTGACGGCTGCGGTGATGTACATACGCATCATCTCGATAGCCTGTACATTGTTGCCACCATTAGGGATGATGATGTCCGCATACTGCTTGGTAGGCTCGATGAACTCGTCGTGCATTGGCTTGAGCACATTGCGATACTTGTCGATGAGCATCTCAAGAGGGTGACCACGCTCCGCAATGTCACGTACGATGACACGAAGGAGACGCTCATCAGGCGTTGCATCAACGAATATCTTCAAGTCCATCTGGTCACGGATATTCTTATCGTAGAGAGCCATGATGCCCTCGACGATGATGACCTCCTTTGGTTCAACATGTACGGTGTCCTCCAAGCGTGTACAAGTGAGGTAAGAGTATGTTGGCTGCTCTATCGCCCTACCCGCCTTCAACTCAGCTATATGCTTGGAGAGTAGCGACCACTCAAATGCATCTGGGTGGTCAAAGTTAGTCTTCTTACGCACATCAAGTGGAAGATGGGACTGGTCATTGTAATATGAATCCTGAGGAATAACAGCTACTGTACTCTCCTCCAGACTCTCAAGAATCTTACGTACGACGGTGGTCTTACCAGAACCTGTTCCGCCTGCAATACCTATTATCATAATCTTGGCCCCCCATCCCCCAAAGGGGGCGTCCATCCGGAACGCCTGCCCCATAAAGGGAGGTTGTGGGATATATTTATTTTTTTGTTTAACTTTTATTTCTTAACTACTTAGCCCGGACGGCTGCCCCCTTCGGGGGTTAGGGGGCTATTTCTCCAATAAGCGGTATAAGATATTTCCTTACCACTTTGTCATTCAGCTGATGTTCGCCATCAAAGCGGATAAGATGGTCTGCAAGGTAGTTCTTCTTGAATATCGCCTCGGCATTCTTTACCGTGTCGTCGTGCATACCAACAAGACACCAACAAGTCTGCTGCTGTTCCTTCGTGATACCCTTGAACTGCTGACGCTCCATCATGTTGTGGTGCTGTATGATGTCCTTAGTAATCTTGAATGTCTTGGCACCATCATATCTGCCATTGAAGAACTTATGTTCACCTGTCTTCAAGCCCTTGGACATTGTTGACATATTGAACGCAGGATTGACAAGAATACGCTTGTAGTCACGCATCTGCTGGGCATACATACCACCCATACTCGTACCTATGATAAGGTCAGGATTCTCCGTCCTGACATACTCCTGCAAGTAAGGCAAAGCCTCCACTGGGTCAACAGGTATATCTGGTGCCACTACCTCATCATCTGGCAACAGATTACGCAGAATCTCTACCGTGCCACTGGCATGCGATGAGCCAAAACCATGGAAATATACTATCTTCATTTTACAATATTAAAACATTAGAACCTCTCTCCTGCCCTTCCCTTCTATTGGAGGGTGACTAATGCAAGAGGGCAGTAGAATTATCTTGAATTACTATAAGAACCTTAGAGAGCTGTGCTACCACCTACTCCTCCCCTCGGGGAGGCTGGGAGGGGGCCGTCTTTTTCAGGAAGATGCTATGGTCTATGCACTTAGGCAGTTCCTCCTGATAATGCGTAACCATGATGAGTGTCTTGTTCTTGCGCTGGCAGAAAGTCTCAATCACATCCTTCACGAGACGACGGTTCTTCATGTCAAGTCCATGAAGTGGCTCGTCAAGAATAAGTAGTGATGGGTCTTTCACAAATGCACGAGCAAGGAGTACAAGTCTCTGTTCGCCCGAAGAAAGCTTGAGGAACGTAGTGTCCTTGTACTTGGCTATGCCGAACACATCCATCCAGAACTCACAGATGCCCATCTGCTCAGGCTTAGGTTTCTTGTAGAGTCCCGTAGCATCGCTCAGTCCGCTTGCCACGATGTCGATGGAAGGCAGGTCACGCATAAATGCACGGTGCATCTCTGGCGATATATAGCCTATATGTTTCTTGATGTCCCATATACTCTCACCCGTACCGCGCTTGTAGTCAAACAGCACGATATTGTTGGCATAAGCCTGCGGATTATCGGCACACACGATACTCAACAGAGTACTCTTACCCGCTCCGTTCTCTCCGCTCAATGCCCAATGTTCGCCATTAAGTACGCTGAAGCTCAGATCCTTCAATATAGTACGTTCGCCATATCGTATATTGACATCCTTGAAGTCTATGACGTGCTGTGTACCAGGCTCTGCATCCTCGTCCGAACCCTTGGCATAAGGAAGCGAGAGTATCGCTTCTGCCTTTTCATCGGTAATGACACGTGATGGTGGAACTGGCTGACTTGCCTTGTATTCCTCTATCGTCATCTTAGGTTTCATGTCCATATCATCCACAGGTATGACATGAGTCACGAACAATGGGATATCATCCGTCTTTGATAGAACGAGTATGATGAGGATATCCGTTTCCTTGGACAATATCGTCAGGAACTCATGCAACTGCTTGCGTGCATTCACATCAAGACCGATGAACGGATTATCCATTATGAGTACACGTGGATTGGTAAGCAGAGTCTTCGTGAGCTGGAACTTACGCAACTCACCGCTACTGAGCATGATGACGCGCTTGTCAACAAGCTGGTCAAGATGAAAGATATCATAAAGACGGTCGCGCATCCTTTCAAGTTCTATGCGTACCTGCTGCTTGTCGGCTTCTTCCCTTGCCACACGTTCGGCAGCCTCTGCTTCGCTCTCGTCACGCACAAGGAACTTGTCATAGTTGCTTGTACGGGTGATGCCTTGCTCTGCCACACGGAATGCTTCGTCAAGCAACTCGCCCACTGTAGGAGCTTCGTCCACATCATTCTGGTTCCAACGCTGCTGGTAGTAATACTGACCGTCAGATGCGCCATACGAATCACGGAACGTCATGTACTTGATGTTGTCGCTCACCATCTTTGCCTTGCTCGGAGCAAAGTCATACTTCACCTCCGTCATGAGCAGGGCATGTTTGCCCGTGATGACATCCACGAGCATACTCTTACCAGCGCCATTATCACCGACAATGGCAACCTGTTCACCAGCAAGGATGTCAAGATTTATTGGACTTTTGAACCTGTACAAAGGATGGCGTGTGACACCATCGTTTATCTGAATTATATGCTGCATAATACCAAAAAAGGAATCTCACATTTGAAATTAAGGGCAAAGATATAGATTTTCGCTTTAACTTGGTCAGCAAACCAGACAAAATTCTTAATTTTGTAAGTAATTTTGAGTTTGTGAGTTTACAAGTTTTTAAGTTCATGCGGATTAAGAGAGGACTTGAAAACTAAAAAAACACAGAGTTCACTCAGAGAATTCTAAAAGAGAATCTTATTTTTCCACAAAGAAGAAAAAAATCTGTGTTCTCCGCTCTCTGTGTTTCACACAAAAAACAGAAGAAATGACAAGAATCATCATATCAACACTATGTCTGCTCCAAAGCGTATGCGGATTAGCTCAGGAGAATGCCATATATGTGGAAAACCTCAAGTCCATTCAGGTAAAAGCCAATGGTACTTGGGGCGAACCGCCTCTGATGATACTCCACAGCAACAACTTTGTGGAGATAAGCTTTGACGACCTCCAGCACAATTTCGTACGCTACACTTATACCATCACTCATTGCAATGCCGACTGGACACCATCTGACATCAACCGCAACGAGTACATGGACGGCTTTGCCGACAACAAGATTGAGGACTACGAGCAGAGCATGAGTACCATGATGGACTATAACCACTACACACTCTGCCTCCCTAATGATGACGTGAAGTTGCTCATCAGCGGCAACTACAAGGTCACGATATACGAAGAAGGCGAAGACGAGCCAGTGGCAGAGGCTTGCTTCAGCATTATCGAGCCACGAGTGGGCGTTGAGGTGTCAGTATCGGGCAATACCGACATCGATACATGGGCACAGCACCAGCAGGTGGAGTTCAACATCAACTACAAGGGCTACGAGGTACGCAACCCCGTTGACGAGTTCTACCCCATCGTGGTTCAAAACCGCCGTTGGGACAATCATGTGGAGGAGTTGAAGCCAACATATATGCGCACCAACCAAGTGGTGTATTCGCACAACAAGAGCCTTATCTTTGAGGCTGGCAACGAATATCGCCGCTTCGAGATTCTTGATGAGCACGTCCCTACCATGCGAGTAGATCAGATGGAATATCACGACCCATACTACCACGCAACCATCTTCACAGATGAGCAAAGAACAAACTACCTCTTCGACAAGGATCAGGACGGTCGCTACTATGTACGCAACAACGACAACATAGACAACGAGACGGAGAGCGATTATTTCCTCACACACTTCACGCTCAAGATGCCACCCGTAGCTGGTGGAGACATCTACCTGAACGGTGAACTGACCAACAATCGTATAGCAGAGGAGTACCGAATGGAGTACAACCGCATCACCAAAGCATACGAGAAAATGCTGCCACTAAAGCAGGGTTCGTACAACTATCAGTATCTATACGTGCGTGATGGCGAGACAACAGGTCATACTCTCCAGACGGAAGGTAATTTCCACCAGACAGAAAACGAATACTACGTGTATGTGTATAGCCGTCCTTTCGGAGGACGCTACGACAAACTCATTGGGTTCGGGAAGAAATAATGCCCCCATCCCTCCCCACAAGGGGGTGAGGGTGACTAAAGCAATAACGCAAATCCGTGCCTCAGCCTTCTTTGGCTGAGTTTCACATATCAAGAAATGAGAATAAAAACAAACATACTAACAAAAATAGAAGCTAAGGCTGCATCCTTCGCTGCATGGACATCCCGCCACTTTCCTATGGTCAACGAGACCCCTTCGACAAGTGTAGGTGGCGTGGGACTTCTCATCCTCTGCATGGCTTCATTGTCTGCATTTGCACAGGACTATCAGAAGGATTTCAAGAATAGCATAACGAGCTATTTTGAAAACTATCCACATGCAAATGCAAAGATAGACCGTATCAAGTTGCAGAGCCTCGAAATTGACACAGACAGTCAGACGGTGAAGATTGTTGCTGGCGGTGGTTTTCAGGAGCAATGCTTCACATCAAACATCGTTGACAGCATATACAAGGATATTCGCAGTTTTCTTCCCGAAGAGTTACACAGCTACAACGTGTCACTCTACACGGAGAACCACCTCATCGAAGACCTTGTACCTAATTTCTTCCGTAAGAAGAACAAGGAAAAGACACGTCTCCTCAAGAAAGAATACACTGGTGCACCATGGATTACGAATGTGTCTAAGCCATACAAGGCAATCAAAGGACTTGAAGGTACACACATAACACTATGGCCAAGCCACGGACGCTACTACAAGCAAGCCACAAAGGAATGGACATGGCAACGTCCTCGACTATTCTGCACCAACGAGGACCTGTTCTCACAGTCCTTTGTCAATCCATACATAATTCCGATGCTCCAGAATGCAGGAGCAATAGTATTCACTCCACGCGAGAGAGACTGGCAGACCAACGAGGTGGTGATAGACAACGACACACCCATGACGGATGGCTACTACATAGAAAACGTAAGCAACAAATCCCGCCACATGTGGGCATCACCTAAGTCAGCAGGCTTTGCCAACTACAAACAGATATACGCCGTTACCGATACTCCGTTCGTTGATGGTACATCAAGGTACATAGCATCAACCACGGACAAGGCAAACGCTCATATTCAGTGGGTACCGAACATTCCCAAGGCTGGCAGATATGCCGTATATGTCACTTACCACAGCTTTGACAACAGCGTACACGATGCTCACTACAAAGTTATGCACAAAGGAGGCGTGACCGAGTTCAAGGTAAACCAGAAGATGGGAGGCGGTACTTGGGTGTATCTCGGTACGTTCGACTTTGAAGAGGGAGTAAACGAAAACTCCATGGTCATCCTCTCCAACCATAGCAGCGAGAAAGGTATAGTGTCAGCAGATGCCGTCCGTTTCGGAGGCGGAAAAGGCAATGTAGTACCATTAGACAAGGATTCTATCCCAGTTAATCCAAGTGGTTTCGCACGATGGGCAGAGGCAGCCAAGTACTCTACATTCTGGTACGGAATGCCATACAGCATACACACAGGAGGATTCGGTGCAGACGAGTACAATAACGACATCAACAGTCGTTCACGCTCTATCAACTATCTTTGCGGCGGCTCAGTATATAACAAGCAGAATGATGGTTTGAAAGTGCCTCTCGAGATGAACATTGCATTCCACACAGATGCTGGCTACTCAGTAGAAGACAGTCTCGTCGGTTCACTGTCAATATACAGGACAACCAACACAAACGGACTTACTGGGGCAGGACTTGACAGATACGTGAGTCGCGACCTTGCAAGTATGCTGATGTACAACCTGCGCCGTGACTTGAAGAAATACAACTGGAAGATTCGCCAGTTATGGAACAGAAACTATGGCGAGGCACGTGAACCACTCACACCAGCATGTATCCTTGAGATGTTGTCTCACCAGAACTTTGCGGACATGCGTCTTGCATACGATCCACATTTCAAGTTTGACTTCAGCCGTTCAGTCTATAAGACCATAGTCAAGTTCATAGCAACGGAACACAATCGCAGTTATGTAATACAACCTCTGCCTGTACATAACTTCTTCATCAACCTCAATGAGCAGAAGAGAACAGCCGAACTGTCATGGGCACCAACAATGGATAAGTCAGAGCCAACCTCTACCCCACGCCAATACGTCATATACATTCGCAAGGGAAACGGAGCATTTGACAATGGAACTGTAGTCAACGGTACAAGTCACTCGATAGCATTACAGCCAGATGTCACATATTCATTCAAGGTGACTGCACTCAATGCTGGTGGCGAGAGTTTCCCTTCTGAGATTCTATCAGCAGGCATAGCATCCCACAACACAGGAACGATACTTATTGTCAACGGCTTCACACGTCTCGAAAGTCCCAAGGTCATAGACACACCTACCGAGGCAGGATTCGACCTCGATGCTGACCCTGGCGTTCCTTACGGAGCATACGCAGGATATTGTGGAAGACAACTATCCTTTGACCGTTCAAAGGCAGGCAAGGAGACACGTGACGGACTTGGTTACAGTGGTTCAGAACTGGAAGGAAAGATAGTAATGGGCAACACCTTCGACTATGCCTATCAACACGGAAGGGCGATAATGACTACACATCGTCATTCGTTCACATCCACAAGCGAGGATGCACTCCTCACGGGAGTATATAATCTGAAACATTTCAACATCGTTGATGTCATCTTCGGAGTACAGAAGGAGTTCAACAACAAGACCGCCGACCTGCTCAGTACATACCTCAAGGACAACGGACATCTTATCATCAGCGGAGCCAACATCACACCACTCATGGAAAAGATGCAAGGTATTGACGTAACAGGTACAAAGGTAACAACAGACAAAAGTATAAAGGACATAAGCATGCGCAATCTGTCATTCTACATCTTCCGAGAGATGAATGATACAAGCTATGCCATTCCTCAACTCACTTCGCTTGCCACAGGCAACAAGGCATTCCCTATGCTCACCTACTCTGATGGTAGTACAGCAGGTATAGCATATAGTGCACCAGAGCCAAAGGCAAAGACAGAAACGCCAATAACAACAAAGACTAAGAAAGAAAAGAAAAAGAAGAAGAATAAAGAAACTGAAGTCACTCCACAAATAAAGAGTAACACCAGTCCACGCTACATCATACTGGGTTTCCCTCTTGAGAGCATAAAGGATGATACAAAGATGAACACCTTCACAAGGGCACTCGTCAAGTATCTGGAGAATTAAACAATTAAGGCCCCACCCCAGCCCTCCCCGAGAGGGAGGGTGACCAATACAGAAATGGGGGCAGTAACATAAAAATGTTTCCTTCGTTTCAACGAAGGACTAATAATAAACTTCGCGAAACGGTCTCAATGACCGAATATAAATAATTATCTATTGCCCCCAAGGGGCTATCGCCTATGTACACTATTCAATCAAACGCTTCAGGCACACGAAGCATCAACATAACAGAGGAGCATCTACGTGCAATAGAGAAGTATTCACTCCTCAAGGGACTCATCCCAAGTAACGGAATGATAGACGAGACTACGCTCGAGACTCTCAAGCACAACGTGAAGTCTTACATCCTAAGCAACAAGGACTGCGATGACCTCGTGGACCTATGCACCAATGTCCTTTACCACGACAACATGAAGGTGTACGGACTCAAGGAGCTTATCATCCTCTACGTAGGATGGAAAGAAAGAACACCTTCTGAGAATTAAAAATTAAAAGGTAAAAGGTAAAACAAAAGAAAGATTTTTAGGGAAATAATGACAGAAAACAAATTAACATGGCTTCCTACGACAAAGAAGGAGATGGAACGCCTCGGATGGGATGAACTCGACGTCATCCTCTTCTCCGGCGACGCTTACGTTGACCACCCTTCTTTTGGTGCTGCCGTAGTGGGACGAATACTTGAAGCGGAGGGACTTCGCGTAGCCATTGTTCCTCAACCTGACTGGCACGGAGACTTCCGCGACTTCAAGAAACTGGGACGCCCACGTCTTTTCTTCGGCATATCGCCTGGTTGCATGGACTCCATGGTTAACAAATATACAGCAAACAAGCGTCTCCGTTCTGAAGACGCATACTCACCAGATGGTCGTCACGACTTACGACCAGAGTACCCAACCATCGTATATACTCAGATTCTCAAACAGCTATACCCTGATGTGCCAGTGGTACTCGGAGGCATAGAAGCATCATTGCGCCGACTCACACATTATGACTACTGGAAGGACTCATTGCAGAAGTGCATCCTCTGCCCAAGTGGTGCTGACCTCCTTGTATATGGTATGGGCGAAAAGCCGATGACATCACTCGCACATCTGCTCATGGAACAGGGACGTGAGATCGACACTAAGCTTTTCCGCAATCTTATGCTTCGATTCCCACAGAACCAAACGGTGATGCTCCTCAACAAGAAGGAGATACCAGGAGGATTCCGTGAAGATGACATCATACTCCATAGCCACGAGGAATGTCTGCAGGACAAGAGATGTCAGGCAGAGAATTTCCGCCATATAGAAGAAGAGTCAAACAAATACTCAGCACAGCGAATCATACAGGAAGTGGATGGCAAGTATGCCGTGGTCATGCCACCATACCAGCCAATGACACAGGACGAGCTTGACCGCTCCTTCGACCTTCCTTACACACGTCTGCCCCACCCTAAGTACAAGGGCAAGCGTATTCCAGCATACGAGATGATTAAATTCTCTGTATGTATGCACCGTGGCTGCTTTGGCGGTTGTGCATTCTGTACCATCTCAGCTCATCAAGGTAAGTTCATCACCTCACGCAGCAAGGAAAGCATCCTGAAGGAAGTGAAGGCAATGACACAACTCCCCGACTTCAAGGGCTACCTTAGTGACCTCGGCGGACCGTCAGCCAACATGTATGCGATGCACGGCAAGAACCTCGACATCTGCCACAAGTGTAAGCGTCCTTCATGCATTCATCCAAAGGTGTGTCCAAACCTGAACACCGACCACTCAAAGCTCCTCGATATATATCATGCAGTAGATAAGATTCCAGGAATAAAGAAGAGTTTCATCGGTAGCGGCGTGAGATATGACTTGCTCCTGCACGATACTGGCGATGCACGTATAAATAAGGTGAACATGCAATACACACGCGAACTTATCACCAAGCACGTGAGTGGACGACTCAAAGTTGCACCCGAACATACTTCGGAGAAGGTGCTGTACCTTATGCGCAAACCATCGTTCAAGCTGTTCTATGATTTCAAGAGGATATTTGACAAGATAAACCGTGAAGAAAGGATGAACCAACAACTCATCCCATACTTCATAAGTAGTCATCCAGGATGTACTGCCGAAGATATGGCAGAACTTGCCGTCATAACCAAGGGACTTGACTTCCACCTCGAACAGGTGCAGGACTTCACCCCTACCCCAATGACGGTAAGCACAGAGGCATGGTACTCAGGTGTACATCCCTACACACTCGAACCAGTATTCTCTGCCAAGACACCTAAGGATAAGCTTGCACAGCGTCAGTTCTTCTTCTGGTATAAGAAGGAGGAACAGCAGAAGATTATCAAGGAACTTCGTCGTATAGGTCGAAATGACCTAATTGATAAACTTTTCGGTAGAAAACTTTGACAGATAAATTAAAAAATATATCTTTGCAACAAAAGAGATAAGAAATTAGTAAAGAAATCAGCGAACAGAGAAAAATACATTTTTCACTTTTCACTATTCACTTTTCACTTAAACAAGGAATAAATACTAACAAATAAAATAACAAAACAAAATGAAAGCATTCGTTTTCCCTGGTCAGGGAGCTCAGTTCACAGGAATGGGCAAAGACCTTTACGACACTAATCCAAAAGCAAAGGAACTCTTCGACAAGGCAAATGAAATCCTTGGTTTCGATATCACAAAGATAATGTTTGAGGGAACAGCTGACGAACTCAAACAGACAAAGGTTACACAGCCTGCTGTATTCCTCCACTCAGTAATCAGCGCAATATGTCTCGGCGACGCATTCGACGCAGATATGGTTGGCGGTCACTCACTTGGTGAGTTCTCTGCACTCGTTGCAGCTGGCGCACTCTCATTTGAGGATGGTCTCAAGCTCGTTTCTCAGCGTGCTCAGGCTATGCAGAAGGCTTGTGAGGCAGCACCTTCTACTATGGCAGCCATCATCGGTCTCCCAGATGAGAAGATTGAAGAGATTTGTGCTGGTATCTCTAAGCCAGGCAACATCGTTGTTCCTGCAAACTACAACAACCCTGGACAGCTCGTTATCTCTGGTAATGTAGAGGCTATCAACGAGGCTTGTGAGGCTATGAAGGCAGCAGGTGCAAAACGTGCACTCCCACTTCCAGTAGGCGGTGCATTCCACTCACCACTCATGCAGCCAGCAAAGGATGAGCTTCAGGCAGCTATCGAGGCAACAACATTCTCAACTCCTAAGTGTCCAGTTTATCAGAACGTGGATGCACAGGCTCACACCAACCCAGAGGAAATCAAGAAGAACCTCATCGCTCAGCTTACAGCTCCTGTAAAGTGGACTTACGAGGTTCAGAACATGATTGCAGCTGGTGCTACAGACTTCACAGAGTGTGGTCCTGGCAAGGCACTTCAGGGTATGATTGCCAAGATTAGCCGTGACGTTACTGCTCACGGAATAGCATAATATAAAAGGCAGACCCACCCTACCCCTCCCTACAGGGAGGGAACAGAGTAACTATTTTCACTCCATTCAATGAGTGACTGAGGGTGGGTCTGCTTCAAATTAAAAAATTATTTGTTCAACCTTACTAATATCAATTGTTATGGAGAAAATCGTTATCTATCAAGTTTTTACAAGACTCTTTGGAGCTAATGCCAACAAAAACAAGAGTAATGGTACCAAGAAAGAGAACGGATGTGGACACATGGCAGACTTCACACAGGCTGCGCTTGACAACATCAAGGCTCTTGGTATTACACACGTATGGTACACAGGCATCATAGAACATGCCACAAAGACAGATTACTCTGCCTTCGGTATTCGTCGCGACCACCCTGCTGTTGTCAAGGGAAATGCAGGAAGTCCTTATGCTATCAAGGACTACTACGACATCGACCCAGACCTTGCAGTCAAGGTTCCAGAACGAATGAAGGAATTTGAGAATCTCGTTGTACGCACTCACAAGGCAGACCTCAAGATGATTATCGACTTTGTCCCTAATCATGTTGCACGTCAGTACGCTTCGGATGCTAAACCTGAAGGTGTGAAGGACCTTGGCGAGGATGACATCAAGACAATGGCATTCAATCCCAATAACAACTTCTACTACATTCCTCATAGCAAGTTCTCACCTAACTTTGACCTCAATGACGAGGAACTTGGTGAATACATAGAGACTCCAGCCAAAGTTACAGGCAACGACTGCTTCAGCCAGTACGTGACACGTAACGACTGGTACGAGACTGTCAAGCTCAACTACGGAGTAGATTATCAGGGATGCAACAATCTCACCACATGGGGTATTCCTAACACATGGGAAAAGATGCGTGACATCCTCCTCTTCTGGGCAAGTAAGGGAGTAGATGGTTTCCGTTGCGACATGGCAGAGATGGTACCATGCGACTTCTGGGGATGGGTCATTCCACAAGTGAAGAACAAGTATCCAGACATCATCTTCATTGCTGAGGTATATAATCCACACGAGTACCGCAACTACATACATCGCGGCCGCTTCGACTACCTCTATGACAAGGTAGGACTCTACGATACACTCCGTTCAGTCATTGGAGGCAATAGTGCAACAAGTATCTCTGGTGCATGGCAAAGCGTGGACGACATCAGTTCGCACATGCTTAACTTCCTTGAGAACCATGACGAGCAGCGTATTGCATCACAGTTCTTTGCTGGCAATGCGGAGAAGGGAAAGGCTGCCATGATTGTTGCCACACTCATGCGTACCAACCCAGTGATGATTTACTTCGGTCAGGAACTTGGCGAACAGGGTATGTACTCAGAGGGATTCAGCGGTCAGGACGGTCGTACAACAATCTTCGATTACTGGACAATAGACCTTATCCGCAGATGGAGAAACAATGGTAAGTTTGACGGCAGTCTCCTCAACAAGGAAGAGAAAGACCTTCAGGCATTCTACTCTAAACTGCTCAACCTTGCTAACAAGGAGAAGGCTATCCGCGAGGGTCTCTTCTACGATGTGATGTACGTCAACTACGGTCAGGGAATGAACGAACACCGTCAGTTCGCTTTCCTCCGCAAAGCAGGAAAGGAACTTATCCTCGTTGTTGCCAACTTTGATGACAAGCCAGCACGCTCATGGATCAAGATTCCTACTCACGCATTTGAGATTCTTGATATTCCTACAAAGCAAGGCGTGGAGTGCAAGGAACTCCTCACAGGCAAGAAAGAGACTAAGTGCGACCTTATTCCAGACGGCACTATCTACGTAGAACTTCCTGCCAACGGTGGTAAGGTCATCAAGTACAAGTTGTAAAAAAGAATCCGACATAACAACACATAGCCGTGCGTCATCGTTGCCCCAGCAACCTGACGCACGGCTTGTCTTTGTGTGGAATCGCACGAAACGTGCGGACGAAGAAAAAACAGGTAAAAACATGAAAAAACAGATAAAAACCAAAATATTTTTCCTGTGTAGTAAAAAACATAAAATGTTTTTTGGGTGTTTTTATCTGTTTTTCTTTGTTTTTTCTTCGTCCGCACGTCTCGTGCGATAAAATTTTCGAAGGACGAGGAACTAAAAAAGCCGTGCGTCAAGTTGCAGAGGCAACGACGACGCACGGCAAATGATTTTATATAGTTATAAAACTATGAGTAAGTACAATGTTACTTAACGTAAATCTTCTTAACTGTATTGCCATTCTTGACGATGTTAAGACCCTTCTGGAGAGAATTCTGACGAACACCAGAGATGTTGTAGATAGTAGTTGCTTCTGTCTCAGCAGCAACTTCCTCAACAGCTGTTGGAGTCTTAGTGCTGTTAGTACCAAAGTACTGGAGACGGAAGTTATCAGCCTTGAACCAAGAAGCTGAAGAAACCTTGATAACTGCGCTCTCACCATCTGCAACAGCGAAGATAACGCTTACGTCAGTACCAATATTCTTTTCTTCCAACATCTCAGCCTCAACAGCATCGTTATTTACGCTAACAGTAATCTTGTTACCCTTATCAGAAGCAACGAGAGCTGTAAGCTCGTATGTACCTGGCTTGAGATCATCGATTGTCTGAGTTACATAGAAATCAACAGCACTTGAGTTCCAAGTATTGAAGACATATGAACCATCTGCATTTTCTACAATATAACCATCAGCATTACTTGCGACCTTAGTATCGCCACTTGCCGCAGTGTTATATGTCCAACCTGTGAAGTCACCTGTCTCGAAGCTTGGGTTCTCAATCAATGAAGTACATGGAACTGGCTCTGTATCTGTAGCACCATCCATACCTGCAGGTAACTTCAAGTTACGGATTGCCTCACGTACCTTTGAAAGCATTGACTGAATCTCATCTGTAGAAAGATTGCGATTTTCCAGTGCACTATTGAATTCAGCTGCCAATAAAGTAGCAGCTGTTTGTGCCTGAGTTTCTGCTGTTGCAGAATATTCTTCAATAGCTGAAGACAATTTTTCATAAGCATCTGCCATTTCCGTATAAATCGCAACATTAGCCTTGAATGCGTCCAACTCTGCAATAAGAGCAGTCCATGCCTCAGCAAGACCTGCACCTGAAAGAACTGCGTCACTTGCAGTACCTATTACATTCTGCAAAGAACTTGCTGATGCAACGCTTGCAACTTCATTCTTTTCTCCCAAATACTCTTCAGCCTCTTCAACAAGACCAGCAAGGTCTTTCTGGAGAACGGCGTTATCAACAACGTTGTACTTAATCTCGAATGAGTACCAAACAACCCATGAGTTTTCTGACATCTGGTCAGAGCAAATACCAAAGCTAAGGTCACCAGCCTCTGGAAGTACTGTCTTTACAGACTTAACTGTGTATGTATCGAACTTTTCGTTTGTAAATACATAGTTTGCTTCCTTTTGGTTGTTAGGAATAGTAAGCTCGTTAGCAAGCTTGCTTCCGAAACTATCATCTATTCCTGCCAACTCAGCCACATTACAGAGTGGAGACTTAGAGTATCCAGCCCAAACAAATGCGAGGTCAGCCTTTTTATCAGAGTTGAATGTCTCATAGTTTGATTCATTATCTGAACTGCGATAGAACGCACGAGTAGTGATAGTGTAAGTACCAGCAGGCATATCATTGAGAGTACGAGTAATCTTGAATGGACTCTGGTTCCATACCTCAGCAGTACCATACTGAGTCTTGAAGTTTGAAGCATCGCCATAAACCCACTCCTTGTCAGGAACATTGCTTCCGCTTAATGCACTCTCATTATATGTATATGCAAGACCACTCAGAAGAGGAGTGATATCAAGGTCTTCACCTGTGTAGCCACCAGCCTGAATTGTCTCGAATGCTTTCTGAAGAGCCTCATTGTACTTAACAGGAACAGATGCGATGGCATCCTTAATCTGCTGAGTAGTCCAAGTGTAATCCTCAAGAATCTCGCTACCAATCTGATCAGACAAAGACTCCAAGTATGAGCAGTAGTCTTCAAAGAGAGTCTTACCCTTCATCTCTTCAATCTTTTCGCTGAGCACATCAGCGAAATCATAAAGTTCTTCGTATGCCTTAATGTTTTCATTCACTTCATCCACAAGTAAAGTGATGGCATCCTTTGCAGCAATGTTTGCTTCCTTATCACTACTTACTGCACCTACGAGTGCCTGACCAGCTTCTACAGCATCATTGAATTTTTCCTTCAAGGTAACATTGAAACTATTGTCAAGAAGAACCTCGCCAGAAGTTACTGCTGCCTGAAGTGCAAAGAGTGATGGGTCAATAGCTGTCTCACCTACATAGTTAAGACTGATACCATCGATGAAGAAGTGAGGCATATTGCCAGAACCTGTGTTAGCTGCAGTATAACCTACAGAGAACTTACCAGAAGTTGACTCCTCAAGTTCAAATGCGATAGTCATCTTCTCCCAAGAACCAACCTTAAATGATGTTACCTCTGACAGATATTCTGTACCATCATCAGCAATGAATCCCATAAGGTTCTTTGCCACATCATTTGTACCACCAGTGTTGTAGTAAGAGATAGTAAGAGTATATTTACCTGCTGGGATTGTTACATTCTGAGTGTATTGAGTAGTAGCGCTCCAACAAGTAAGGAATCCAAGCACGTTACCTAAAGTAGAACCGTCAGACATTGTTTTTGGAACAATGAACTGGCTACCACCTAACCATGATGTTGTACCAATACCAAAGATACCACATGCACGACCATTGTTCACACCTGTGTTCTTGTCAAGTGGATTATCATCAATTGTGGCAGCAGGGAAGTTGGCAGTCCAACCGATAACAGGCTGCATACCATAGTAGTTTACGCTGTTCTTTGAACGGTCATAATCGTATGTAGTGATACCCTGACCTTCTGGAAGAGCATCATCTTGATTGAAATGAGGATTATTGATGAAGAACTCAGAGAGGTCAGAGAGTGAGCTTTCGTTTATAGCCTTCTGTGCTGCAATAGCAGTCTCAACTTCTTCGAGAGTAGCACCAGCATTGTCATATACAGCCTGTGCATCTCTTGTATCAGCACCAATCTGGTCACCATAATTAATCAACTCCAAGAGTGATTCCTTGGCAGAAGCTATCTTCTCAGCGATAAGTGGAGTTGGGTCAATCTTGTAGAGACTCACATTACTATAAAATAGGTGTGGAGAACTTGCACTACCCTGTCCACCAGAAATGTAACCAAGAGAGATTACACCCTTAGTTTCCTTCTCAAGGATGAAGGCTATCTGGTCAATTGTTGAGTTGAAAGCATCAGCTGGGAATGACTGTGTCTTTGAGACATACTGTGTGCCATCCTCAGCAATAAAACCGTTGAGGTTAGTCATACCGCCAGCACCCATTGTATTGCATACAGGAATCTCAATGAGGTAAGCACCAGCTGGGAGAGTAATCTCCTGAGTATATTGTGCAGTGGCACCCCATACTGCCAAAACTCCAAGACCACAAGTAGCACCACCCTCACCTGTGTAAGGGATGTTACCTTCGCCACCCAAACCGTAAGAAGGAGTTTCATCTTCTGTTACATACGACAAAACGCCACACGCACGAGCATTGATACCATTCTCCTCCGTAGTCATGATGTTGTCAGTAGGAGCTGAAGCAGTCCATCCTTCAACAGGTTGCATACCGAACAGTTCAGTACCACCAGCACCAAGACCAGCATCAGTAAGGTCCTTGGCATAAGTTTTAATGATTGCATTCACAGGCGTTCCTGCCGTGAAGTCAGCATTAGTAATCTTTGAGGTAAGGTCTTCAAGCTTCGTGTACTCAATTTCCTGAGCCCACGAATAAGAACAAGACATAGCTACCCCAAGAAAGGTGTAGAATAATTTTTTCATTGATAGGTTTTTTAAAGTTAAAATAATATACTTAATTTCTCTTTTTTTAATTTTATGCTTAATAGTCGCTTGTTATCGTCAAGCCTCAGCCATCTAATTTGAGGCATAAACGCCCAATTAGTTTAAAATGTATTTAAAAAAATTGGTTCTATTGCAATTTTATAAAACTGCCCATTCATTTCACAGAGCAAAAGTAATCATAACAATTGACAAATGCCAAATTTATTTGCAAAAAAATAAGGCAACATTACATTTTTCATCAAATTCACCATTTTTGAGACGATTTTACAATAAATACAACTCAATAGAGGGAAGCCAATTACACAGTTTCACGGTCAATAAAAACAAGGGCACTTCATTTTTGAAGTACCCTTTGTTTTTTTTCATAATATGAACTGAACTACACAGACATGCTGATATAAGTAGGTGTGCATAATTATTTTTACAATCCTTGCACCGCCTACTGCGCATCTTCAACGCCTAAAAACAATCGAGTAGGAGTCACTACACTCATTTATTTTATGCGCTGAACCTACATCATTA